>Ga0136644_10001636_pt1 | contig 17667 bp, 9 predicted proteins | sample C_130820_EF_Meta_FD_94780 | JGI IMG/M metagenome (GOLD analysis project Ga0136644, IMG submission 94780) | Freshwater microbial communities from Lake Croche, Canada to study carbon cycling - C_130820_EF_MetaG (v2) (version 2) | ecosystem: Environmental > Aquatic > Freshwater > Lake | place: Lake... | reverse complement strand
TCCCCAAGAGAGTCGACCATCTTTAGAGCGGACTCCGAACGATCTCCGAGACGCTCGCACAAAGAACGAAACTTATCGAAATTTTCTGCAATCTTTTCGGGTTCCAACGACATATTGCTACACTAACTCGTCGAAAGAAGACTGTACACAGCTGCTGGAAACTTCCTCGTACTTTACGGGAAATGGCGAGGAAAACGTACGGACTTCTACCGAGGTGGTCGCCGCCACATCACGCAGACGATCGGGACGAACGTCGAGGATGAGAGCATCGTGGAGCACGAAGAGTGGTCGAATGCCGTCTGTTCCCAACGTATCCAAGATCTTCTTGAATCCCAAAAGAGAGACGTCGACTCCCGTGCTTTGAGCATATGTGTTGACAAAAAGATGGTCCTGCGGATCATCAAGAACAAGAGGCCGACCGAACCTATTCTTGATACGCCCCGACGCGACAAATTCGTCCTTAAGTCTTTTTCGTAACGCGGAAGTGCCGAAGTACGACTGGACAGCCTCTGCAAAGGAGTCAAGTTTCTTTCCGCTTATTCCAAGACGAGCCCCTAGAGCTCCTCTCGACGAGCCATAGAGTTCGCTGATCACTGCCGTTTTGATGGCATTTCTGTCCACAGACCCGGAAAACAATGTCGTCGAGATCTGCTCGTACAGGTCATTCTTATCAGCGATCCGGCACGCTTCCGAGAGGATGATACGGGCTTCGAGAGCACCAAAATCAAGAGAAATAATTTTTCCACCCGAAAAGTTGGATTTGAGAACCTTCCTGTACTCTTTCTTCAACGTTAGGATGTTGGGACCCGTCGCGACCGTGAGACGACCCGTCCGCGTCGCAAATCGATCGTAAACGACGGACGAAAGAAACCCGCCAGGACCCGGACGAAATGTCTCTAACGCTCCACCGTCGCGGTCAGCCGATGCAAGCGCCTCTCTATACGCCAGAGGATCGACTCGAGCGGGTCGAAAGGAAGACAACAATTGGCCACACGGAAGCCACGTGTCACGATAGTAATCTTTTGGAAGGTTATCGAATATTTCCGATACGGAATTTACAAGATTTTTTACGAAGCTCTTGTAATGTCCAGACGGCATCGCGTGCGACCACATGACTGATCCTGTCGTCAGCTGCGACATCGCGGTGGTCCATTTAGACGGAGGGGTTGACGGGACCTCCGCATGCGCGATCTTTAACAATGAATCAAGGCACAGCCCGTCGTTCTTGGGAGAACCCGAAAGAAACCAGGCCGTAGTCGGGGGTGAACTTGTCGTAAAGCAACCATCGTTTTCCACGACCATGTGAAGCTCTGAACCGAGCACAGCAGAAGATAGACAAAACGCCACGACCAACAGTAACAAAACCCTGCGCGACTTTACAATTTTTATGGGCTATTGTTGTTGAGCGCGTTCGAGCTTTGTTCTGGTTTTGCAGCAGGCGTTGCATTCGCCGCGGGCGCGGCCTCTGCCTTCAACGCTTCCTTCATGTCTGCGTCGAGGTCGTTTAACCACTTCGAGAACTTTTGAGCGCCGAAGAACTTAGAATATCCATCGAGATACGTGAACGTCCAATTCGTATCGAACTTTCCGGGAGAAAAGCTGTGAGCGATCTGAGTCACGGAATAGATGTTGTCGAGAGTCGTGCCCGTGCCAAAATCAATAAAGAAAGACTGATAGAGGTCGGCGAGGGGGCAGCCAAGCGTCGTCATCTGGAGCTGAGCGGGAATCACTCTCATCGGTATGTTTAGCTCTGAAAGAAGTCCGCTGGGAGATAGTCCGGACGGTGCTCGGAATGATCCACCCGTCGCCTGGATCGTCGCAGCAAGACCGTCCATCTTGGACGCAAGAGTCGCCTCCTTTATTAGACTGCCATTGCTACCCATATTGATGAAGGGAACAACGTCTTCCATCAAATCTCGCAGTACGTCTCTACCCGAGACGCTCGCTTTCCCGTTGACAAGCTTTACTTTGTTGTCGGGAAAAATGGCGTCTTGGACGACTTCGACCGGCGGGGCGGGCTTTCCTGGTTTCGGCTTATTGTTCGCATCCTTCTTATTCTGCCGTTTTACTTTGGAGAGATGCTGACCTCGGACTTCGAAGCTCGATCCATCCTCTGAAAGAAAGACGGATTCAGAAATATTAGAATACGGGTTTGCGGTCTTGTCGTAGATGTGGATCTTCTTGATCTTTCTGCCGTTGCCACTGGGGGCTTTTCCGCCGGGAGTGTAAGACACGCCGACGGTGCCCTGTATGCTGTTCAATAGGTCTACGTTGGAGGCAGCTTCTGTACCCTCCATTAGAGTCTCGATCTTTATGGCGAGAAGGGGCGGCTTAAATTCCTGATAGTTCGCCGACCACTCGGCCATTTTTTCCTCAAATACGAATTTTTCCTTTGGGTCTCCGCTATTGGACTTCTTCACGGGATCCTTGTTCACATTCGAGTAGGGCTCAAAAAGCGACGACATGCCGTAACCCGGAGATCGTACATCGGCGAACTGTGTGCTGGAAATAAAACTGAGAAACTCTTCGACGTTCATCAACTCTCCGCCGCGGGTTATGATGTAGTCAGAAAGCTGTTCAACGAATTTCTGGACGTGAATGGGGAATTCGGCGATGCTGTGGTACGACGCGGGACCGCACGATTCGTTCAGCTGATAGAAGTTGAACTGCACCTCATCGATACCGCTTTGGGCAGCGAGCTGCAGTATGTGCGGCATACACATCAGAGAAAATATCTTGCCAAAAGACACCATATCCCTTCCCTGCTTTATCGCGGTCTCTTCTGCGATACGAGGAGCCTGGGATTTTCCCTTCTTATCCTTCATGTCCGAAGCCACGAGCGGAACAGAGGAAGCGTCGTGGACGGTCTTCACAAGCTCTTCACTGAAGATATACTTCTGTTCTGGCTCTTTGATGTTCTTGCGCAGCGTCGGGAAAAACGGATCTTTCTTCGTGTCATCCTTGAGAGAGATGATGCTCCTCGTTATGATCGGTTTAGCCTGCGATTTCAAAGAGTCTGGTCCAAGAGTGACAAAGATGGTCAGCAGATTGTTCAGCACACGTTTTAAGGGTTCAGCGTTGGCGGGTGTAGGTTTTGCCTGCTCGACGCCGGCGATTGCCTTCGTCAGGAGCTTCTGTATGTCAGGCACGGGCATATTGATCTGAAAATTTCCTTGAGAACATGCGTTGACGAGCTGGTGGATCCTAGCGTCCATTCCTCCAGCTCCAGCCGACGGATTTCCAAGGACCGCTCTTTCTCTGTCCACCGCCTCCATCGCTTTTCTTATCTGAGAGTACGCTGTCGTCAGGCTACCCCCGAGCGCATCGGCCATGGGCTCCACCTCGAGGTTCACGTAGGCCTTCGATACGAGCTCTATCTTCATGCTGGCCTGCCCGTCGGGTGTGAAGGAAAATCCGGCGTTCTTGACGCTGAAGGCCTGTCGAGTCAGCATGTTCTCATTGATGAACTTGGCGTAGGCATCCTGCGGTCCACGTCCACGAGGGGCAAGCCATCCGTACGTGAGCCAGACAGTCAGGTCTCCGTAGCCCGATGGACCTCTTATGAACTCCGAAAACTCCACGATGCGGGCGCGATCATGTATCTTCAGCTCGATCTCTCCCGAATGATGCATGAACATTCCGGAACCTGCATTGATGACCTTCACGCTTCCACCCATGAGAGAAGCCGCCGGAAGGAAAGGTTTAACATCGTTCAACCTTCCTGTAGCCGGTCCGCCGCCGAGCTTGTCCATATTTGTCAACGTCATGGGAGTCGTGAACATCTCCATTCCGGAAAAAAGAGAATAATTATTTGTTGTCTCTCCGACGTATTTGGATGCAGCCCCGCCGCCGCCCGGTGTCGCGGGCGGCGGCTTCCCCGCGCCGCCCATTCCCGTAGAACCACCAGAAGATGTGTTTTTTCCCGGGTCTCCGTTGGCTGGGTTGTCAGTAGCGGGGGCGTCCGCGGGAGCTTCTTTGTACGTCGTAGTTTGTCCTGTGGGGAAAGCAGCGATGAGAGACTTGTCGGCTTCTGTCAGGGGTAGCGCGGCATAGTTGATTGAACCCAACAAGAAACGTAGTAAGGAAGGACGACTTGTGAAAAGAGAGCTGGCGTTGTTGGAGTAGACGGGAAACTGAAATTCTACGTTGAAATACGGTACCATCTGGGATGGAAACGAAGAAGGCATGTAGTTCAAGAAAAATTCTATCTCCGCTACGTTCCTGCGAGAAGGAGAGAGGAGAGGGGACTTCAGAACATTCACCATAAAAGCGATGGGTTTGTTCTTTCCAGAGACGAGAGGAGGCGAGTCCGCGGACGATTCGCAGACTTCCTTCCAATAATTGTTTATGGCAAAAGAATCTTCTATGGGCTTTGTTGCATCCTGCAGCATTTCTTTCTGGCTACAATGGTACCAGTACTGCATCGCAGGATAGGAAATGACCTTCTGGTTGTGCCGTTTGTCGGTCGAGGTTACAGCTTCTCCCTCTTGATAGTAACAGCTGAAGAGAGACCCCGCGTCGGCTGCCATCGGAGGTAAAAGATCGTCCAGTATCTTGGCCTTCCCCGCTACGGCATTTTCGATGAACGCTTTGTACAACTTCTTGGAAGATTCCTCACCATAGGTCGAGGCAGCCATACGAGACTGGCCTAGCTTTTGAACGCTTCCCAGGTCTTCTTTCAAAGACTTATAGTAAGGCCTCAGATACTTCGAAAAAAAGCTTGCCATTTCTTACTTTTTCATCCCAGCATATTTTCTACTGTTTTTATGTCCGGGACGTTAATTATCGTTCCGGGTGGTACCTGCATCCCCCAGCCCACGTCGCTCGCGGCGGCAAGAACCCACCAGTACCTACCGTCTCCGTAGACTGAGCCCGCTATAGTGTCGAGGCGATCGCCCTCGGTCGCGATTATAGTTTGTTGGATTCCTATGTAACCCGCCTTTATGTTTGCTCGCAACGTAGCGATGCTTCGAGAGGCAGCATACCCTTTGCCGTCGAAAGAAAAAGAGTCTCTAGAGTACCTGCTGAATGCCATCTGGTTTCCCTCTCATAATACACTATCTTAGTAAAGCATTTCCGGACTATAGTAAGGACCGACAGAATAAACAGGCGCTCTGTTTCTACCGAGAGAATCGAGACCGGGGGAAATGTCGTGTATCGGAGTAAATCCAATCGACACCTTGCACATCATGGGGGCTGTGTTTCCGAGAGTCGTATCCCATCGCGTCTGGTTGAGCCAATCAAAATTCATCGAGTCTATGAAGCCCGCGAGGCCGCGGCCGCCCGTAGACCTAAAGGATCGAGTTATTGAATTTGTTCCCTTATCTCCACCGTCCATAAAAGTCTTCAATGCGGTAGCGTAACTCTTCACATCTCCTGAACTTGAATTGATAAAAGATAAAAGATAGTCAGAAAACTTACCAGCAGAGTCATCTGTAAGAAACAGCAAGTCTTCAAAAGTGGCACGAAACAATATTCCGGTACTTCCGTTGATACGGGGTCCTACACCTTTTATCGTTGGAGAAAGAACCTTGCCTTGTGTATCGCTCTGATATTTATCCCAAGATTTTTTGCGTGATCCATCGGGGTCAGTAACACCAGCCTTCGCATAATCGACAAACTTTAGTATAACGGTCTGATTATCCTTATCCACGCTGTCAACTCGTCCAAAAAAAGCGCCCGGATAATCACCTGGATTAAAACTGCCGGGTCCTGTAAGCGTGTCTTCGGTAGGTCTATACTTTCTGTCCCTAACTTTGAAAGAATATTTGGAAGGAGTTATGAGCTCTTTTATCACATAATTGTTTCTAATGTTGGGGTCTCTCATGAAAGCGGCAAAAGAAAAGTTGCTTGGAAAATTTTTCCCACCAAATTTTGCATCTCCATAGTCGTACGCTCCGAAGATTCCCGCTAGGTTGAACCTAGAATAGTTGCTCGATATGACGTCTCCTATTCTCAATCGAATCATAGGGGACGCTCCTATCTGCTGAGAGAAAGGACGGACGAATTGATAATTACCACCGAGCGCGATTGCCTTGCCCTTGGTGTACTGGGGATAGACAAGCGTCACGAGCTTGTTGATCTTGGTCCACATCGAGTCGAAGTCTTTCTTGTCGGTGGACGCGATGATGAACGAAAGGCTGATCTTTCGAGACGTGTTCTTATAGATCTTTATGGGATCGACTCGACCGAAGGCCTCAACCGACTCGTAGTTTGCGCTGTAGTCATCCGTCAAGTTGTTGAGAAACGCGTGAAACCCAAGCAACTCATTTGTACGTAGATCGTGGAAATAAAATTGAACGTACTCGGAATCAAAATCCTTCTCTAACCTCTCGCGCGTCGCAGTGTCTATCCGTCCCCCTTTGGTAGTATCCACAAATTCGTATCTTGTTTTTGCTAGCGGGTCTGTCGTGATGAGACGTTGAGATCGAAAATCTCCAGCAAGCCCGGATGCGAAAGCGGGTGTAGACATCAACAGAAGGTCGGGCGTCCTGTTAGAAGCCCACGATAACTTTAAAGTAGAATTAGAAGGAACTCCAAGACCAGCGGCGGCATAGGCATCGCCACGAAGTCTGCTCTTTATGAATGCAGAAGACGTCCAATCGTCTGGTCTATTGTCCGTGATCGAGATCTTTTGTCCGGCGTCTACCTCCGGGACCGTCTCATCAGGTAAAGATTCTCCCACGTTATCGCCGATCATCGCGAAGACGTTCAACGCCTTTATCATCCTCGAGTCCCTGATCTTTCCCAATATCTCGAAGATACCCTGAATACCCGCGAGCGGGTTGGACAGGAGCAATTTACCGAGGTTCTTGAAATCGTAGACAAGCAAAACAACGGACCTGACTATCGCACGAGCCATTGTGGCAAAGAATCCCGGACTAGAGAATGCGGGGAGAGAAAAAGTTGAACTTCCTCCCGAGAGACCGAAAAATGTCTTCGTTCCAGTTATGACTGCGTCGAGGAACGCACGCTGCGTTGGACCGAAACCGAAGAACCTCATCAGGACGCTCTTGTCGCTGCCGGGAAGCGGTATGAATGCCTGGATTATGGAATCCGGAGACTGTCCTCCCGCTCTTCCATGGAAAGTACCGAGGCCTGGCCTACCTGTGTCTGCGACGCGGGTGGGAGAAGAAGCATTGATCTTTGAATCGCTGCTGAGACCGAAGAGGAGACCGAGGAGGTCGTAGAAGCCGATGATGACGGCCACCATCGCGATAGTGAGGACCGTCATACCGAGGGGAGCAAAGCTGGAGAACGTTTCCTCCATGTGGTTGAGCTGCCCCTGGAAAGTCTTGCCAGCATCGTCATTGAATTCTATGACAGGTACATCTGTCAGGTCGGTGATGATGTCCTCGACGCTGAGGATCCTGACCGGACGTGGAATGTCGATCTGACCGAGTCCCGGGAGGAGGTCGAGAGCCGTCGTTCCGGGCGACCTAGGGTTGGTGCTGTCGGTTATTAATGTCGATATTTCGCCCGCGGCACGGAGCTGCAGGACGTTTCCGATGTTGGCCAACCTATCGAAGCCGTAGTTCCTGGGCGCGCCAGGAGAGAGCGAATGGCCCATCGAGAGAGACCTCGGGGGGGCAAAATACATGAGGTTATGGGATCCAGCTCCGGAGAGTTGTTCCGTCCGCGCCATGATGTCGGGAACCCCCGGAAGTCCGGGCGACGGCGCGTTCAACGCGCGGTTGTCGGGATTGAACCTGTTCCTGCTGAGCAGGTCCTTCACGTAGGCCTGGACGACGGGCTTCGGACCCTGCCCAGCCACGAGCGTGTCGGACCCGAGCGGATTTTCCACCGAAGTACTGCCCAACAGGTTGTTTCCGTCGACGTCGCCGTCCTTGGCGGCCCCGCGGACCATACCGACTTTTATTCCGTTAGCCTTCGCGGCGGCCGACCACGAGTCCCACCATGGACTGTTCTTCCAAGAGATGAAGTTGTAGGCGTTGCTCGGGCTGGATTGGTTCTCCGTCGGAGAAGAGCTCTCGATGCTGACAGCGTTGACAGTTCCGCCCGGCGGGGAGACGGGGTACCTGTTGACGGAAGTTACCGTAGAAGGTTCTTTCGCAAGTTCCAGAAGTGACAAGGGCGCATGGGCCTTGTCTTTCCCGGAGTTGAAGACGTTGTCCGATGTACCGCCGTCGACGGTCACTCCCGCGAGGCGTCTGAAGGGTCGAAAATCGACATCGGTGGGAGCATCGGTGTCGACCTGTGCCGAAGAATAATCGTAGAGGTTGGGTCCGACGACCGCCGAAGTGTAACCCGCGATGTTCTTATTGAGGCCTCCCGAGTCTTTGACGTAGTGCCCGCCCGCGGGGGCGGGTTTCGTGGCATCCGGAAGCAGTTCGTCGCCGTCCTGGGATCCCGGTGCGGCGGCCGTGAGGCCACGCTTGATGCTGATCTTGCTGAGGTTTTCTGTGTACGAAGGGGCGAAAAATCGGCCCTTGGTGAAGTAGCTCGGATTCGACGGGTTGCCCTGTGCCGCGGTGACAGAGAGCGGGTTGCCCGCGGCGTCGACAAGGCGACGGGTCTGTAGCGTCTTGTTGACGATGTCCACCCCGCCGACCGGGTACTTGTTCTTCCCCGACTCGACCGTCACTCGTGCCGCCGCAGATTCGACGGTGAGCGTATGAGCGCCGTCCGGCTTGAGGATGTTGTCGGACGTACCGCCGTCCGTCGCGAGGTCGACCGTGGGATGAAGCGGCCGAACGTTGGTAGCAGTGATTTCGCCACCGTCGCCTACGACGACCTCCGAAAGCGGAGGGGACGCGAGCGGGTCGTAGAGGTTGGAGGAAAGCTGAGCCTTTGTATAGGAAGCTATCGGATCGTTGAGCCCCGCCGCCGCCTTCACGAACTGTCCCCCCGCGGGGGCGGGCGCCGCGGCGAGCGGGAGAAGGGTGTTGCCGTCGGGCGCTGCACCCGCCGCGAGGCCCCGCTTTATGTCGAGATTTTTTGTAAAATTCGTATATGTTGATTGCAGCGGAATTATCTTCGTAAAATAAGAAGCCGTCGTGGGAGCCGCGGGCTTCATCGGGAATCCGCCCACGTCGATGAGCTTCGCGAAGCTCGGCGGGGCGGCGGGGGGATCCAACGGAAACACGTTCTTTGTCGTGATGTCGCTCGCCTTCTTCACCACCGCGACCTGTGTCAGGGTATGCGCGACGTCGGGCGACAGGATGTTCTTCGATGTGCCGCCGTCCTGGGCTGGGGATATGACGACATGGAGTTCACGGAGGTTACTCGGCTGAACATCACCGCCGTCACCGATGACGACGTTTGGGGCCGGGTTGGCGTCGAGCGGGCTATAGAGATTTGGATCTAGAACTATCTGCGTGTAACTGTTCGCGATGAGGTCCGAATTCTTTGATAAAAGATCATTACCGCCGACCCCTGTTCCGTTCTGCCACATTCCCCTCTTGATAAAAAATCCGTTCTTGTTACCCGCCGCAATAAGAGGTATCGTGTAGGAAGAGAATTGCCAAGCGGGAGCGAAGCTGTGGATGTTCGATGGATTGTTGGAGGCCGCGGTCGCGGACGTGGGTATCTTCGTCACGGGATCGACGAGATTGATCAACTTCAACGGGTCAGAAGGTGGATCGACAGAATAAGCATTTACTTTTGAAGTTAAAAAAGAAGGACGCAGCGCGAGCTGCTGCAGAACCCACTTTCTAGAAATCCCTGCCGCAGCCTTTCCTGGGTCTAAGATCCCTGCTAACATGTCGGTGCGGAGACCGTCGGCGGTACCAAAGTCGAAAAAAGAACCGCCTGGAACGTAGAAGTCCCTCGTACCAGAAGGCACGACATCTCCACCGTCTCCGATGACGACAACGGGAGTCTGAGGGACATACGCGTTACTGTTGAACTGCTGGTCTGTGAGCAGCTTTACCGGACCAGCGATGAGTCCCATCGAAGAGAACTTTACATATGGACCGCCCGCGGGACCCGGTCCGGCCGCGTTGGGAAGAAGCGTATTTCCGTTTTGATCTGTGTCTTTTGCAGGAGCGGCGCCCCGCTTGAAGCCCGCGATCTTGGGCGTCGTCATCGATAGATCGACGGCGGGAGAAAATATCTGGGTGTTCGAGGTCGGCGTCGGACCAAGGGGACGCTGCGTGGTCGGGTCGAGTATCGACGTCTTCGTCACGCTCGCTACAGTCGGAGGGTCGACGGGAAAATCGTTGGGCCTAGTGTAGTGGGATACCTGACCCAGCGTGGCCTTGCTCATGTACTGTCCGAGCGTCAGCCTCGTCTTGACGGTGAGGTCGGGGGTCGAGGCGTTGTCGACGGTGATGTCTCCCGGAGACCAATTCCCCTGGGCACCCCCTTCGCCCTCAGGAAGGCCTGTGTCGAACGTGTAGAGCTTCCCGTCTATGTTTATGCCGCCCGTGCCCGTGTCTATCTTGCCGTCCGCCATGGAAAATCCTACTTGTTAATCTTAGATATGAAGTTCTTCGCGGCTTCCGCCACCTTTTCTGGGTTTTCTTCCATGACCTTCTTGAGCGGGATCGAGTTCTCGGCGAGCTGCAGGAATATGTCTTCCGCGAAGGCGGAGATCTTGCGACGCTGTTCGTCGTTCTCCGCGCGATCCAGAGCAAACTTGTAGAGATCGTTGCTCTTCAGGACCTCCAAGAACATCTTCTTTTCTTCTTTGTTCATACGTTATCAGTTTCCTCCTCCGTTGTTGTACTGCGGCTGGCTCATGGGTTCTCCTGCCGTCGTGAGGGTGGCACCCGGGATGTCGGCCTTGACCTTTTCGACTCCGCCTGTGCCCTCGACGGCCTTGAGCAGCAGGTTGAGACGCTGCTTGATGACCGAGTCTCCGTTGGTGATCATGTTCTTCTCGAGCTCTTTGCCGTCGACCGCTATCTTGATGTTGACCTGGACGACGACGTCCTTCGTGGACACTTGGTACGCTCCGCTCGCTCCCAGGTTCTTCCCGAATTGCGAGGTAAACGTCTTGAGGCGGGCGTCGAAGTTGAACGTCGCGCCCTTCAAGAGGGAGCTCTCGAGGTCGGCGGACGCCTTCACAAGCTTCGCGAGCGTCTCTACAGCAGGCTTCACACCCGCCTCTATGTTGCTATCGGCCCACTTCGCGGCTTTTCCTAGGTTTGTTACCAGGTCTGCGATGTTTGTGTCGCCCTCTTTCGGAAACACCTTCGACAGGCTGGTGAGAACCTTCGTGTATGAGCTATCCCCCTTCGCAGAAGCCTGCTTTTCGATCGCGACGGCGGCGTCGTCGAGCTTCTGTTTGTTGATCATGACCTCCTTCGAAGAGGAGATGACGTTTTGCTGCGTGGCCTTCACCTTATTGACGACCGCGTTGATCGCGTCGAGAGATTCCGTCGCGCCCTTGAGGTTTTCCGTGACGGCTCCGAATGCAGAAGCGTTCGTCGGTCCGATTTGAGACATGTCGCCGCCGCCGGTCCCAGAGAATGCCGACGTGACCTTCATGAGGGCGACCTTGATGGAATCGATGCCAGAGAAGTCGATCTTGTTCTTCAAGAGTCCGGCGGTCTTGATGGCGGACATCACGAGGGCCTCGAGGTCGCCGAATATCGCCTTTCCGGTCCCGACGGCCTGCGCGGCGGTGGCGGCGGAACCCAGTGCGGGATCGGAGAACGTCTTGGTCGCAGAGGTGAGAGCGATGTGCAGCCCTCCACCCTCTTGTAACGCCTTCGTCGCAGGAGAGCTCTTTGTAAAGAGGGTACCGATGGCCGTCAGCTTGTCTCCCGCGAGCTTTGTGAGCACTCCGATGTCGACGAGCTTACCCATCGTATCCTTCAACGTGGTGAAGTCGTATGTCGACTTCGCGAGGTCCTTGCGCTGGTCGTCGTTAAGAATGCTGAAATTGACGTCTTTCAGCTTCGTTCTTATCGTGTCCAGCTTTTCCTTGAGGTCGAAGTCCTTCCCCATGACCTTCTTGCTGATCTCATCGATCTTCTTGAAGCGTTCGAGCGCGTTCTCGATGGTCGTGGGACCGACCTCGTCGAGCGCCTTCTTCGCGTCATTCTGCGCCTGCTTCGTCGCATCGGCGCGAGCTTTGGTTTCTTTGTCGGCGGCGGCCTTGATGGCGTCTGTAACCTGAGTAGACGCAGATGTTGATGCTTCTGCAACTTTTTTTGAAGCATCCTGCTCAGCTTTAGCTTTCTTTTCTGCCTGCTTGTTTATGTTGTCAATTTGATCTTGGATAAATCTTGCTTGCTGGTCCGCCTGATCTTTTTCTCTCAAAGACTGTTCTTTGAAATAATCAAAAGTAGAATCGTCTGCATTGTGCTGCAAGTCTATAGACTTTTGTTTTTGATACTTTAATTCTTTTTGTAATTCGTCCAACCTTTTTGATGGTGATTTAAGGCTATTTAATTCTTTATCAATTTCTTCGAGTCTGTTTTTTGTTTGCTCTTGCGCGGCGGTATCGAAACCCAAACTTGCGTTTGATGCATCATGATGAGCTTTTGCTCGAGCTTCTAAAAGCTGTTTTTCTTTTTCTCCCGCGTCAGAAATACTTTTTATTCTTGACATTTCTGCTTGGTGCTGGGTATCTGCTGCTTTTGCAGCTTCATTTTGTCTTGATTCCCAAAACCTATTCCACATTTTATCTACTTTTTCAAGAATAGCGTAAGTCAGATTATACGCTGCAACGAAGCTACCAATGACAGCTATAACTGGCCCTATCGCGGCGCCAAGGGCGGTAAAAGAAGCGCCCAAAGAACTAACTGCAGCTGAGAGGCCTCCGCCAGAAAGAGCAGCTGTAAAAGCTTGCGAAAAAACTGTTCCCAAAACGCTTGTAAGAGCTCCGCCGAGTCCAGAAAGAACTGAAGGCAACAGCAATGCGGCGCCTATCTTCCAGGTTTCCGCACTAGAGAGTATATTCCAAAGACCCTTCTTGAGCTCTTCAAACAACCAGTCTAGGAGCTTGTCGACCCCCGGTTTTATTCTAGTCCACAGACCGTCCATCGCCTTGACAATCGGATCCGTTATCTTGTCCATCGCGGTGGCTGCGCCCGAGGTGGCCTTTTCCGCGCCGCCGCCCGTCAATCCGCTGACGAGGCCGTCGAAGATCCTGCCGAACATGGGAGTGAGAGTGTTTGTGATGAAGTTGCCGACGAGGGTCGAGATCTTTTCCAACGTCGCCATGATCTTTGTCATGACGGGCCCTGGGTTGCTGAACCCGCCCGACACATCGTTCCAAAAACTCGCGACGGAATTGATGACCCAGTCCACCATCCCCGTGAAGATATCGACGACCGCAGAGCCGAACTTAGAGAAGTGGCCGAGCAGCCGTTGTCCCGCGGGCTCTTCTTTCGAGAAGAAAGAAAAGAACTTCTTGCTGATGTTCTCCATCAGGCCGCCGAACGACGCCTTTCCGCTTGTAAGGTCCTGTATAAACTTTTGTACCTCCGACCGGATACCTGAGAGCATCTCGCCGAACTTCTTCCCGTCGAAGAGGGCCGTGATGTCCTTGAATATGTCCTTGAGACCCGGGAAAGTATCCAGCAGCATCTTTCCAAAGGCTTTGCCTTCCTGGTACACAACGATGATGACACGCTTGATCGCCATCATCATCTGCTGGAACTCTTTGGACATCTGTATGCCGTCAGACATACCGTGGATGAAAGCGCCGAAGAGACCCTTACCTTCTGTCAGTCCTGTTGGAGAATCCTTGAGGACGAGAGACATCTCTTTTCCGAGCTCCGAGACCGCCTGCTCTGTCGACATCGTGGAACGATCCACATTTCCCGCAGCCTTGTTGAACTCGTTTAACTTGATCGATGCATTCTTTGTAGAGAACAGAGCTTGTTGCTGCGCATCGTCGTAACCCGTCAAGTTCTGGATAAGCTTCCTCTGCCTGAAGTCTAGCTTCTCGCCCGCAACTCCCGCCTTCTGGAACTCGGTCTGGAGTATACTGGCGATCTCGGCCGGATTCTTCGCCATCATGATCTTGCCGACGTCGATGTTCGTGTGCATCGTCTCGTTCAACTTGGAGATGTTCTCCGCGGCGGAATCGAAGGTGTCAAACGCGTCCATCGCGCCAGTGAGCTTATCGAGAGAGATTCCTAATTTTTGGGCCCACGCCGTCGCGGCGGCGAGCTCCTTCGTCGACATGTCTCCGAAGTGACGTGTGTCGGCCGCCGCCTTGAGCATGTCCTTCGACATGCGCTTCGCATCCAGTGTAAATATCTTTGCAAGACCCTGCGACTGTTTTGTTACGTCGGTAAAGAACTTTGTGTGGCTTTGACCCAGTGCCTGAGCTCGCGTCATGAAGATATTGAGCTGCTCGGTCGTCATTCCGAGACCCTTGTAGAACGCGGCGATCGCTCCGTTGCTCTCTTCTATCTCCTTCCTGAAGTTCGCCATCGCGGGACCGCCCGCCTCAAATAGGTCGCCGAGGAGTTTCAACCGTTCGGGATAGTTTCCGAACGCCTGCATGGCAGAGACTCCGCCCATCTTAAGCTTATCCATGGATGCGGCGGTCTTCTGGATCGCAGCGTTCGTCGGGCCCGCGAGGTTACCGAACTTTTCCCTCAGCTCGTTAAGGGCCTGCGCTAGTTCAGATACCCCCCCATGGGCCTTGTCGGCGGCGTCGACGAGGTTGTTGAATATGTCAAAAGGAATGGCGATGATGGATTTTCCGATTTCCCATATCGCGTCCGCCACACGACTCAACAGGTTCCATCCTCCCTTCAGGAGCGCAGTTGTTGCCTCCAGTCCTTTCTTGAATCCATCCCATGCCCCGCTCGCGGCCGCCGCAGCGACCGGGAATTTGTCTTTTAATTCTTTTACAAATTCACCAAGATCTTTTTTCGACTTTTTGAAAACCAAGTCAGAGGATGATAAAGCTTTGTTGAACTTTTCGAGGTTCTTTGGATCCGACTTATCGAGGTCTCCCAAGCTTTTTGCGACGCCCCCAAGCGCCGCGGCGGCGGCGGTCGATTGTTGGGACATCTCTGAAAGACCCTCTTTCTTTCCTGTAAGCTCCTGCATCACGCTCGCGAGCTGCTTCGCGGCCTCCGCTTGCTGATTGAAAGATTGTCCCACCGCCTGGCTGCTGGCGGCCATCGCCTCCTGCAGCTGCTTTAACGCTTCGAGGTTTGCCTGAGCCTGTGCAAACTCTAACGTTTCATTGTTGCCCCTTTTCTTTGCCGCCATCTTTCACTCCGCAGAAGATAGATCAAAGCGGCCAGCGGACGCCGAAGAGGGACTCGAAGCTCCTCGCGGCCGCAGTACGACTTTCGTAAGCCTTCATTACGCTTTCGACTGTGGCGCTCGGGCTGTATAGCTCTTGCTGAAACCTCTGAGTCGACTCCAACGCGGAAGTCAGCGCGCTCATCTCACGATGGCTTCCGCGTATGTTTATTTTTGCATTATTGTCCACAAGCACAGAGCCAAGGGCAGTGAACAAAGCCGCTTCGTGCGTCGATTCAAAAATTCTTCTTTTCATGCTACTTCACCGTTTTTCGCCACGACACTAAATAGCAGATCTGCAAAAAAATGAACCATTCTATGTGAAGCGACGAAGACGACTCGGCGTCTGCTCTCTCGCATTTCCCTGAAGAGACCTCACATCTGGAGAATTTTGGTGGAGCGCGCGGGTGGGTCCGCTGCTTCCGCCTTCCTCTGTGTTGCCCTTAAGCTCCTTGCTGATCCTCTGTATGAACCACCGTTTGTAGGAAACCGGCAGGTGCAGGATCTCTCTCCACAGGAACCCGCCGTAGTACATCAGCAAAAAGGCGGGTTCCAGAATGAGCTGTTCTTTATCTTCAGGTCGAAGGCCAAAGAAAGTTGACGCCTAACGGCATCGAAACCTCCTCGGTGTGACCGCATGATGGGCAAGACGTCTCCTGTCTCATGATGACACCGGGTTCGTTTTCCTTGATAAAGTTACGCAGAGCGAGAGAGTCCCTCGCAGGCATCATCTTCACGAAGTTCGCTATCTTTGAACGGTCCTCTATACCGTCGATCGACACGATCGCGTGAAGTAGGTTGGTCGTGACGTTCGATTCCGACGACATACCGAGCTTCTTCTGACGTTCGTTCGTCGCGGAGATCTCTTCCTCGTCTCGGCCCGTGAGGAACCTAAACTTTACGATCTTCTTGCTGTAAGGAAGCAAGAACTCGAATACGTTCGAACCGGGGATCGCGGGCTCGAGAGCGAGCCGCCGGATCGGCAGCGCGGCGAGGTTGAAGGCGTGCTGCACCTTGGCCTTGCACTCCTCGCACTCTAGCTCCGCGCTGTACTCTGGGCCATAGCCCGTTATTCTGATAGCTATCATGAGAGCATTTCTGTCGCCGCCGAGGAGGTCAAGCGGATTTATGTTGCGGTCCACAAGGCACGACTTGATGAGCTCAGTGATGACAGTTCCCTTCTTGAGAAGAGCGCGGGAGGTGAGGATGTCTTCCTCGCGCGCGGTCATCGCGCGAATGTCGACCGTCTCGGAATTGTAGAGAGAAGAACCCTCGGAATAAACCTTGCCGGAGGACGGAAGCGGAACCGTCTCAAGGGGCACGTCCAGGCCGAACTCTGCCTTTACCTTGTCGACCGAAGAGATCATCGGCATCCGCGGGTCGATTCCCGCGGGGGCATTGGCTGAACTTGAAGTAAAAACTGTATTTCTCTTCTCACGATCTTCTGTGCTCATTTATATCCTCGTTGCTGCTTAAGCTCTTCGAATAATAAACACCGAAGAAAAAAAGTAAATAAAAATGCCCCGGGGACCGCTTCCCCGGGGCAACGTGTCGCAATATGTTTTTAATGATCAGAACTGTAGGACCGCGTTATCGTACTGCAGCGTTAGAGAAATCTCGGTGAGCGCTCCGTCTTCGTATGTTACTTCGCCAAAGTTGGCTTCTGTGATAAGAGCTCCCTTGATGTCCCAAAGCTCGATGACCGTTCCCACCGGGTCAAGCATCTTGAGCTGGATATCGCGCTTATAGAAGTCGGCGTAACCAGCGCGGCCGGAGACCGACTCGAAGTGGGTGCGGACCCATTCCATGACCTGCTGCGCGCCCGAGGGAGCGATGGGATCGTGGAGGGTGACGCCCATCGTGCCGAAGGTCGTCTTGCCGGCGAGGTAACGTCTGCTGTTGATGAAGGGAATCTCGACAGGTTCGGTCGAGATCTGCGGACGCGCCGCAGTCTTGATGATATAGGCATCGATGCCTTCGATCATAAGAACCCACCGATTCTTGCGCTTCGGCTCGAACTTGTTGGGTATCATCGATGTAACGTCTAATGTCTCTGCGGCCATTGTCTATTCTCCTGTCACCTTTTCTAAATATAAGCGCCACTCAAATTTGTTCTAGAATATTCCCGTAAATTACGACAAGTAAAAATCAGCGTAATTTACGGGAAGTTCTCTGTTCAGCCCTACTGCACCGTCTGGAGGTTGTTGGCCACGATGAAGTCGAGGCTGACGAACTCGATGCTCTTCGTGGGCTGTACGTAGATCTTACCGCGGACGGTGTTGTTCTCGATGTCCGTCTGAGTCGTCGTCGAGGAATCGATGATGACCTTGAAGCGTTCGAGACCTGCGAGGTTCTGGATCCTCTGTAGGCGGGGGGTGACCGCCGCGGTGAAGCGGGCGAGCGTCGCCGCCCTATTGGGCTCGAAGATGATCGTTTGGGCGATGTCGCGGACCTGACGTCTGATCTCGATGAGGAGACGAC
>Ga0136644_10001634_pt1 | contig 17675 bp, 18 predicted proteins | sample C_130820_EF_Meta_FD_94780 | JGI IMG/M metagenome (GOLD analysis project Ga0136644, IMG submission 94780) | Freshwater microbial communities from Lake Croche, Canada to study carbon cycling - C_130820_EF_MetaG (v2) (version 2) | ecosystem: Environmental > Aquatic > Freshwater > Lake | place... | reverse complement strand
GCGGCAATACAACACGCTAAGCAGCCACCCTTGGGACGTTTGATTTTTGCGTTGGGGATCCGCCATGTGGGCGAAACCACCGCGCGTGATCTTGCGCTGCACTTCGGCTCAATCGAGAGCGTGATGACAGCACGCGTAGATGACTTACTGGGCGTCAACGATGTTGGACCTGTCGTAGCGGGTTCGATCGCCCGTTTTTTTAGTGAAACCCATAATCAAGAAGTTGTGCAGGCCTTGCGCGAGCAAGGCGTTGAGCCGCAGCCTGAGACCGTTGCTCGCAGCGCGGGCTTGTCAGGCAAAACCTTTGTCTTGACAGGTACGTTACCAGTTTGGTCGCGCGAAGAGGCCTCAAGTTTAATTGTTGCGGCTGGCGGAAAAGTGACCGGCTCAGTTTCACGAAAAACGTCGTTTGTGGTGGCGGGCGTTGACTCAGGCAGTAAGCTTGAAAAGGCGCGCGAATTAGGCGTTGAGGTGCTTGACGAAGACGGTTTGCGTGCGCTTTTGGCACAGATCTAGAGACTTGGCGCTAAAAAACGCGAGGGCTGTTGAGAGCTCACTCGCGCTGGGTCTAGCTAAACGCCTGACGTTACTTAATTGTTGCCTTTCCACGCAGTTCGGCTTGATAGGTTGATAAAGTGGTTTGCTTCATCATTTCTTCAAGCTGAGGGCGAACCTGCTCAAACGCCGGAAACTCAATGGGACGAACGTCGATGACTTCAATGACGTGCCAGCCGTATTGTGACTGAACCGGTGCGGCAGCGAGTTCGCCTTTTTTGGTGGCAGCGACCGCTTTGGCAAAGGGCTCGACGTAGTTGGTGTTAGGTGCCCAACCAAGATCACCACCTTTTTCAGCAGAGCCAGTGTCTTTTGATTGCTTGGCTAAATCTTCAAACTTAGCTGATTTGGCCTTGAGCTTTGCCTGCATGTCGTTGGCAAGCTTTTCGTCGTCAACCAAAATATGGCGCACGTTGTACTCAAATTTACCGGCTTCGGCTTTTTTAAGTTTTTCGTACTCGACCTTAGCGGTAGCTTCAGTGACTGGATTCTTTTTGACATAGTCTGCCATCAAGGCCTGAACCATAATGCCCTGGCGGCTTAACTCAAGTTGAATCGCGACTGTTGGGTCTTTGGCGATGCCAGCTTTTTCGGCGGCTTGCACCATGACCTGGCGATTGATCAACTCTTCTTTGACTTGCTCGCGTAACTGAGGGGTGTCAGCGGCACCCTGGCCTTGGCTGATCAGCAGTTTGACAAACTGATCGACGCTTTCTTGCGTGATGGCTTTGCCGTTTACAGTCGCCACATTCTGTGCATAGAGTGGGGCTGCAAGCGCCAGAGAAGCGGCCAGCATAATAATACGTTTCATGAATTTCCTTTGGAGGGCGCCCGAGTCGTTAGCGCAAGTGCGTGAATCGGGTATGGGATTAAATCGCGCAAAAGATCATACACCAGACGATGTTGCGCAACCATCGGCCGGTTAGAAAAGCATTCAGCCACAATCGTGGCGCGAAAATGGCTTGCCCCACCCTGATTGCCGGCGTGTCCAGCATGCAAATGCGACTCGTCTTGGATAGTGAGTTCACTGGCATTGAGCGCTGCTAAACGCTCTTGTAAAACCGTTAGATGGGGATTGACCTGGCCGGTGTCGGCACGGGGTGTGACAGGCGTCATGTCTTAGGCTCGCCGTTTTTGGTGTCAATGTGTTTGCCTAGCCAAACCGACTGACCAATCACAAAGGCAATCAGTAAACCCATCAGCCCAAATACTTTGAAGTTGACCCATTGATCAGTGGTGAAATAGCCTGAAAATGCAACAAAGAGATTGACTGCGCCTGCGGCGATAAAGAACAGTGCCCAGCTAAGGTTCAGGCGTGACCAAGCTGCAGCGCCCATCGAAATTTTTTCGCCGAGAAGCTTTTGCATGAGGTTTCGGCCTAAAAATAGTTGGCTAACCAACAGCACCCCACCAAATAGCCAGTAAAGCATGGTGGGTTTCCATTTGATGAAGGTATCGTCCTTAAACCAAAGTGTCGCACCGCCAAACACCACGATCACGCCAAGATTGATCCAGTGCATGCCTTCAATTGGCTTGCCTGTGAATTTGATCCAGAGGATCTGCAAGATCGCTGCGGCCATCGCGACACCTGTCGCGACATAGATATCGGCAAACTTGTAGGCTACAAAAAATAGAATCAGCGGGAATAGGTCAAAGAGAAATTTTTTCATGATGTTACGCGTGAGACCCCGGCGTTTAGGCCAAGATTGACCTTAAGGTTTGAGAGGCTCAAAAGTCAGTGAAAGTGAGTTGATGCAATAGCGCAACCCTGTTGGGGGAGGACCATCTGGAAACACATGCCCCAGGTGGCTGTCGCAGACATTGCACAAGACTTCGGTGCGAAGCATGCCGTGCGTGCGGTCGGTTTCTTCGCGAACGTTGTCACCATCGATTGCCACAAAATAGCTTGGCCACCCGCAACCCGCATCAAATTTGGTATCAGAGGCGAATAACGCGGTACCACAACCCACGCAGCGATAGACACCAGATTCGTTGTGGTCCCAGTAACGCCCTGTAAAAGGCCGCTCAGTGCCTTTTTGGCGAGCAACATAATATTCTTCTGCCGAGAGGTGAGCTTTCCATTCGGCGTCAGTTTTGATAATTTTTTTCATGTTAATGATTCGAGTGCAAATGTTTTAAAAAGTTCGAGGCAAATGCGCAAAAGGTCGTGGGTGATGGCCTAACGACCAAGGTGCCGGCTACTTTTTAGCGTCAATGGGCAGTTTACGATGCAACGCGTGTTTTTCGAAGGTTATCGGGCATAATCGAACACCATGTTAATCGAGTTTAAGAACGTCTCTATTGAGCGCGAACGCCGGTTGGTGTTAGCCGACCTGAATCTGACCCTATCCGAGCACCGTATCGGGGTGGTTGGCCCCAACGGTTCGGGCAAAAGCTCTTTGGTCAGGCTGATCAATGGCTTGCTTTTGCCTAAAACCGGTCAAGTCAGTGTTGACGGGCTCGACACCACACGCGATCTGGCGGCGATACGCCGTAAAGTTGGGTTTGTGTTTCAGAACCCCGATAACCAGATTGTGTTTCCGATCGTGCATGAAGATATTGAATTTGGGCTTAAACAGCGCGAATCTGACCCCAAACGGCGCGTCAGGCGTGCCCAGGCCGCACTAGAGCGTGTCGGCGTGGGGCATCTAACCGAGCGCAGCGTGCACACGCTCTCAGGAGGTGAGCGCCAGTTGGTGGCCTTGGCCGCGGTGCTGGCAACCGAGCCAGACATCTTGGTGTTTGACGAACCCACGACGCAGCTTGACTTGCGCTTGCGTAACCGGTTTGAACAGCATTTAGCGGGCTTGCCGCAACCCGCCTTGGTGGTGAGCCATGATTTGGTGCTCATGCAGCAAATGGATCGTTTGTTGGTGATCGACCAAGGGCGGTTGGTTTTTGACGGTGCGCCGACTGAGACGCTGGCGTGGTATCAAACGCATTGTGGCTAACGCTCATAACCGGCACAAGCCACGAAACACACAACGCTCAGTACTTGGGCCTGAACATTTGCCTCAAAGATGATTGGCTCACTTTATTTGCCGGGTAAAACCTGGTTGCATCTCGCGCCCGCTGGCCTAAAGTTGGCGGTGTTGGCGTTCAGTAGCAGCGCACTGATGTGGGTGCATTCGCCTTTGCTTTTATCAGTAGCGTGTGCGCAGGTATGTTTTTTGATGTATTGGGCGGGGGCATCGTTGCGGCAAGTGTGGCAGCAGATGCGTCCACTCATATGGATGTTACTGTTACTGGGCGGTTTGTCTGCGTGGTCTCAGGGTGTGTTGCAGGCAAGTGAAATGGTCTTGCGGCTGCTGACACTGGTGCTTGCAGCGTTGCTCGTATCAATGACCACGCCGCTCACGCAGATGATGCAAGTGGTTGTTTGGTTGCTAGTGCCCTTTCAACGGCTGGGTTGGGTCGATGCCGATCGGGTTGCGCTGAGCGTTGGGCTGACCTTACGTTTCATTCCTGAACTGGGTGTGCAGTGGCAAGAAATTCGTGAGGCGCAACTTGCAAGGGGTATGACGCCTAGTCCGTTGACCATGGGTGTGCCGATGCTGCTGCGAACCCTCAGGCGTGCGGATGAGATTGCAGAGGCGATTGATGCACGTGGATAAAAAAAGAGGCTGATTTGAAAACAAAAGATATTGTCTTGATTGCGCTGTTCACTGCCCTCATTATTGCCTTGGGCTTGGTTCCCCCAATTCCAATGCCGTTGGTGCCAGTGCCTCTTACGTTACAAACCTTCGGGGTGATGCTGGTAGGTTTAATTTTGGGCCCGGCACGCGGGGGGCTGGTGTTGCTGTTGTATGTGACGATCGCTTTACTAGGCTTGCCAGTGCTGCCAGGAGGACGGGCCGGATTAGCTGTGTTGGCGGGGCCGACTGCTGGCTTCTTGTTGGGCATGATCCCGGGCGCGGTCGTGACGGGGTGGCTGGCGATCCAGTTGAGCGGCAATGAGCGGTCTAAGGCCGGCTCACGTTCGCCGGATGACAGTCAGTCAATAGTGAGGTGGCAAATCGCACGCGGGGCGTTCGCAGCGATCGTCGGTGGGATCGTATTGGTTTATGCAATCGGAGTCCCATGGCTGGCGCTAGTGACAAAAATGGGTTTGACCAAAGCCTGTTGGGCGATGGCCGTTTTTGTACCAGGCGATTTGCTCAAGGCGCTTGTTGCCGCTGTTGTCGCGCAGCGGATTCGTCGTTTGAATATGGTTTAGCGGCGTAAGCATGCCTTGTGTGAGGCTGGTCTAGCGCCCGTGTTGGCGCGGTGATGACAGCGCTGAGCGCAAACAAATGTTGCATTGCAACTGGTTCGTCATATACGTTTGCTATGGTCTGCATACTTTGAATTTTAGGTTTGCAGCATGTCCTCAATTGTCATTCAAAAAATATCAAAGTCCTTTGGTGTGACTTCGGTTCTAAAAGACTTATCACTGACCATTAAAGATGGTGAGTTTGTTTCTTTACTCGGCCCCTCTGGCTGTGGCAAATCAACCTTGCTACGTTTGATTGCCGGCCTTGACGTCGCAGAGCAAGGCTCAATTGTCGTGGGTCAACACGATGTGACTCGCCTGCCGCCCAAGGCGCGTGACCTTGCGATGGTGTTTCAGTCTTACGCTCTCTATCCGCACCTAAGCGTCTACGATAATATTGCCGTGCCTTTGCGGATGCGTCGACTCAATGCTTGGCAACGCTTGCCCGGCGTGCGTCTCTTTAGCCGTGTGCAGCAAAAGATCGAGCGCGAAATTCGTCAGGATATTCTTGAGGTTGCAGCTACGCTGGGAATTCAAGCGTTATTGCCCCGCAAGCCGGCCCAGTTGTCGGGTGGTCAACGGCAGCGCGTTGCGCTTGGGCGCGCGATGGTGCGCAAACCCGAGGCTTTTTTGATGGATGAGCCCTTATCCAATCTTGACGCAAAATTACGTGTGCACATGCGCAGCGAACTCTCGCAGTTGCACCGCACTTTGGGCGCAACTTTTTTGTATGTCACCCATGATCAGGCCGAAGCCCTGACGATGTCAGATCGGATTGCGGTGATGATGGAAGGTGCGATTCTTCAGTACGACACGCCTGATGAAATTTATCGCAATCCGAGTGATTTGCGCGTAGCTGAATTTGTAGGTAGCCCCCGTATCAACATGCTACAGGGCTGGGTATGCGAGGGTCGGCTTGAGGTCTCAGAAACCGCGCGCAAGCAGCTTGAAAACAGCTACTTAGATCTTAGTGTTGAGGCCCCGCACGGGCTCGGTGTTGTGGTTGCCTTTAGAAGCGAGCAATGCTCGCTTGTGTCGGCCGGACAATCTGCGCTGCAAGGGGTTGTCACACACCTTGAAAATTTAGGCTCTGAAACGCTCGTGCATGTGCGAACGAAGCAAGCAAAAGATCCAATCATTGTGCGGATTGCAGCGCAAGCACCACGGGTTCAGCTTGGTTCTCTGGTCGGCGTGTCTTTAGCGATGTTACCGCTGGTGTTCTCTGAGCACGGCCCGCGACTGAGCGCGAAGACTGGTTGGCAAGACGCGCTACAGACGGCAAGTGCGTTAGCGTTTGAAGCGGCGTAATGACGAGCGCAAAGATGAAGACGCTCGACCCGATCGCCGTCAAACAAATAACCAAAGTGAACTGGGCCCCTTTTTATTTGTTGGGCCCGGCCGCCTTGTTGATGGCAATGTTTTTGCTGGGTCCGCTACTTGCAGTGTTGGGCTTATCGTTTACTGATTATCAATTAGGCGCAAAGTCACTTAACTGGATCGGTTTTGAAAACTTTATCGAGCTTTATCACGATAAAAACTTTTGGCGATCGTTGCGTAATACGGCGTTGTATAGCGTGGTCGTCGTGCCGACCTCTGTGTTGCTCGGGCTCGGAGTTGCGTTGCTGATCGAAGCGCAAAAAAGTTTTAAGGACTTTTACCGAACAATTTTTTTCTTGCCTGTGATGGCCACACTCATTGCCATGGCCATCTCGTGGCAGTTCATTTTGCATCCTTCGTTTGGGTTTTTGAATTTGCTTTTAAAAGAGTTTGGTTTGCAAGGTCATAACTGGCTGCGCACTGAGGGGCTTGCGCTGTGGGTTCTTGCCGCCATTGGAATCTGGAATCAGTTTGGTTTCAATATGGTTTTGTTTTTGGCTGGACTTGTGTCGATTCCGCGGCATCTCTACGACGCGGCGGCGATGGATGGTGCTTCGACTGCCTTGGAGCGGTTTCGCTTAGTTACCTGGCCGTTACTGGGGCCGGTCACGCTCTTCGTGGTCGTGATTACAGCGATCCGCTCTTTCCAGGTTTTTGACACGGTTGCGATACTGACAAAGGGTGGGCCCAGTAAGTCAACCGAGGTGTTGCTCTACACCATGTATGCCGAAGGGTTTGAATTTTTTAAATCGGGTTATGCCTCGGCAGTGACGATTGTATTTTTGGTAATTGTCTTGGCGCTGACGTTGATCAAAACTCGGTACCTTGAAAAGAGGGTTCACTATGTTTAGCCGAACCTTACGTCATGTGGTGTTGTTGCTGTTGGCCGCGGTCGTGTTGTTTCCTTTCATCTGGATGGTGCTGACTTCGCTCAAGCCACCCGAAGAAATTTACGTTGATCATATTCGCTGGTTGCCAGATCGAATGTATTGGATCGAGAACTACACGAGGGCGTTTACCAAGGCACCACTTGCCCAGTATCTACTTAATGGAGTGATCGTCACAGTCTCGATTTTTTTATTGCAAGTGTTTGTGAATCTGCCTGCGGCCTATGCCCTGTCCAAGCTTCGCTGGAAGGGTCGAGAGTTTGTCTTTGGCCTGGTACTGGCCTGTTTGTTAATCCCACCACACGCCGTTGCGATCCCAGTGTTTTTGCTGCTACATCAGTTGGGCTTGTTAAATAGCTATGCATCGTTAATTTTGCCTTGGACAATTTCTGTTTTCGGTATCTTTTTGATGCGACAGTTTTTTATGACAGTGCCTGATGATCTTGTCGATGCGGCTCGCATGGATGGGATCTCAGAGTTTGGCATCGTGTGGCGGGTGATGTTACCGGTTGCCTATCCGGCCTTGACCGCGTTTGGGATTTTCTCGTTGGTCGCTCACTGGAACGATTATTTTTGGCCCTTGATTGCGGTCAATGAGCAAGCGCTTTTTACCCCTCCGCTTGGTGTTGTGCATTTTCGTAATGACGATGCGGGTACCGACTTTGGTGCGTTGATGGCCGCTGCAACCGTTGTGATTACTCCACTGCTCGTTGCCTTTGTTTTTTTACAACGCCGGTTTGTACAAGGCATCACCATGACCGGAATGAAATGATTTTTTGTACGTGGCTCTGGTTTCGCCAGAGCGTAGGCTTTTAGAACTTTTTTACTATGGAGCTTTTATGATTTTAAAAATGCTTTCGCTGACAGCAAAAACCGCTTTATTAGCTGCACCCCTGTTATCTTTCGCAGCTACAGAGGTTGTCGTTCAATATCCTTACCCTGAATTATTTGAAGAGACACACAAGCAACTTAAAGAAGCCTTTTCTAAAGTGCGCCCTGACATCACGCTGGTGTATCGCGCCCCTTACGCCAGCTACGAAGAAGGTACGCAAAAAGTACTGCGTGAGGCCGTCACCAATCAGTTGCCAGACGTCACTTTTCAAGGCCTAAACCGTTTGCGCGTGTTGGTTGATCGCAAAATTGCAGTACCGCTTGATGCTTTTATCGCAGCTGAAAAAAACTTTGACGAACAGGGCTTTCACAAAGCAATGTTTGATATTGGCACCGCGCAAGGCAAGGTATATGGCTTGCCGTTTGCGATCTCGTTGCCTATTTCGTACTACAACCTCGATTTAGTTAAAAAAGCGGGCGGTGACCCTGCGAATCTGCCAACGACTTGGCCAGAAGTGATTGCGCTAGCCAAAAAAATTAAAGCGCTTGACGGCGGTCATCATGGTGTGACTTATGCTTGGGACATCACAGGAAACTGGCTTTGGCAGGCTCCGGTGTTTAGTCAAGGTGGCACCATGCTCAATACCGACGAATCAAAGGTGGCGTTTAACAGTGATGCCGGTAAATTTGCGATCAATATGATTGCAAGTCTGGTGACTGAAGGCGGCATGCCTAATCTGGCGCAGCCTGATGCACGTAGCGCCTTTGCAGCTGGCAAGACTGGTATTCACTTTACGTCAACCTCAGACTTAACTAAGGTCACGCAAATGATCGGAAACAAGTTTGAACTTAAGACGCAGGTTTACCCCAGTGTCCTACCGAATGGCAAGCTGCCAGCGGGTGGCAACCTCGTTGTTATCGTCGCTCAAACCCCTGAAAAGCAGAGCGCTTCGTGGGCATTTGTGAAGTTTGCCACGGGCCCTGAGGGTGCTGCAATCATGGCAAAGACCACTGGTTACATGCCGCCCAATAAAATTGCAAATGACGTCTATCTGAAGGATTTTTATGTGCAAAATCCAAACCATTTCACTGCGGTTAAGCAATTGCCTTATTTGACAGGCTGGTATGCGTTTCCGGGCGAAAACGGCTTGAAAATCACTGATGTTATTAATGATCATTTGCAGTCAATCGTTTCGGGTACCCGTGCGAAAGAGCCGCAAAAGGTGTTGGATGACATGACCGCTTCAGTCCAGAAACTTTTACCACGTCAGTAAACCCACGCGTTATTGAGACAGCAAACCGGTTCACCCGCTTAAGGATCAAGATGAAACTCATACACTTAACAGATACCCACTTAGTCGAACCTGACCAAATCTTGTATGGTTTGAATCCTCTTGAGCGGTTGAGCTTGGCAATTGCAAGTATCAACAGCTTGCACGCCGATGCTGATCAAGTCGTGATTACAGGTGATTTGACGCACTGGGGGCAGTTGGGCGCCTATCATGCGCTGCATTCTAGTCTTGCCGAGCTTAAGCCACCGTGCACATTAATTTTGGGCAACCATGACAACCGCGATTTGTTTCGTAGCGTTTTCAGTGACGCCTTAGAAGATGAAAATGGCTTTGTGCAAGGCGTGCAAGAGACTGCTGTCGGACAATTTTTATTTTTGGATACAAATCAGCCAGGGACACATTCTGGCTGGTATTGTGCCAATCGACTGCATTGGTTGAGCGAGCAACTTGCGCGTGCGCCACAACAGCCAAAATATATTTTTATGCATCATCCGCCGTTTGAAGTAGGTCTAGAGCCAATGGATCGTATTGGTCTGGTGCAGCGCGACGAGTTTTTGCAGGTGCTTCGGCCGTATTTAGGTTCGGTGCGGCACCTATTTTTTGGGCATGTCCATCGCCCCATCTCGGGTAGTTGGCACGGGGTACCGTTTTCAACGCTTCGCGGCACAAATCACCAAGTCTGGCTCGATTTCGCGGCCAAGGGCGACATCCCAGGAAGCCACGAGCCACCTGCCTACGGCGTGGTGTTGATCAACCACGAGACCGTTGTGGTGCATTCACATGACTTTATGGATCAAAGCTTGAAGTTTTCGCTTGGCGCGCAAAAGCCGCAAGCCGCTTGAGTTATGCTTTGAGGCATGAAAATTCGAGATCAAAAGAATTTACGGTGGGTGTTGTTCGCTGCATTTTTGCTGACCAGCGTACCAGTCACTGCCTACATGCCGCTGAATACCGATGATGCCGGGACAACCACAAAAGGCACCTATCAAATTGAGCAGTTTTTTTATTCGTTGATCCAGGTTGGGCAGTCTGCCGACAACGCTGATGTCGCCACCTCGGGTGAAGATTACCAAGGCTCGGGTAACGCGCAAGCCTTTCCGTTCACTTTTTCTCGAGGGCTGACGGACAACATCGACTTGCAGTTTGCACCGACCTATTATCTGCAGCCTACGGGGGCATATTCGCGAATCGCAAACTACACCTTAAATTTAAAGTGGCGTTTTTATGGTGACGGCGAAACCGGCTTAAATTTGGCATTGCGCCCACAACTGATTGCGCCAGCAAGCGCTTCTCAGCAAGAGGCCGGTATTGGTAACGGGCGTTTTAACTACGGACTAAATTTTATTGCGTCGCAGTTTGGTGAAAACTATGAGCTACATTTCAACGCAGGTTATGCAAGTGCTCCATACAATAATGCCTACTCGGTCGGCTTGAGTACCGATGCACGCCGGACCGACCTGTACGCTGTGTCGCTTGCCCCCGTATGGGTCGTATCGCCCCAGTGGAAGCTTGCACTCGATGCAGGAGTCAACACCAACCCAAGCGCAACAGATCCGACCTTGACCCGTTACGCGCTTGTAGCGTTACTGTACTACCCGATAAAAGATTTAGATGTAGGTGTCTCTTACCAGCGCAACGCCAACAGCTTTGACGTGGCGTTTGGTGGCGCAGGCACCTACGTCAGCCGCTTACAAGTGGGCGTGACGTACAGGTTTTGATCAAAGCGCCTGACCCTGCCCGTGTTCACCAATTCGCAGCAACAGGCCTGGATCCTTTCGAATATTCGTTTGATTCCAGCGAATCAACACCAGCATGAGTATGGCTACCGACAAACCAAACATCACGATAATGGTGTTGATTGCAATCCCAAGCCAGAGCATCAAGCTGTACAGTGACACCATCAATAAAATATTCAGCTGCTCATTAAAATTTTGCACGGCAATTGAGTGCCCGGCTGACAATAATAAATGGCCGCGATGTTGCAACAGGGCATTCATTGGCACAACAAAAAAGCCAGACAAAATACCGACTAATAACAACAAGCCATACACAGCCCACTGGTTATAGATCAGCGGCATGACCAGTACGACTAAACCCATCAGTGCCCCAACCGGCAGCACACGAAGTGATTGCTTGAGTGGCACGCGAGCGGCTGCAATCGAGCCTAGCACCGTGCCTAAAGCTGCGATACCCATCAAGATCGACGCTTGATCTAGGCGATAGCCTAGTTGGCTGCGACCCCATTCGATCACAATGAGTTGCAGCGTCGCGCCTGCGCCCCAAAAAAGAGTGGTGACCCCCAGCGAAATCTGACCTAGCTTATCGGTCCATAGCACCTTCGTGTAGCCAGCAAAGGCTTTGATTAAGCGGATTGGGTGCTGATGCTGCTTCGGGTATTGGGCGTTGGTTTTTGGAATCAACAAATTAGTGAGTGCAGCGGCAAGGTACAACAGACCAATCATGACGATCGCAACTTCGGCAGGCGTGCTGGCCATGTGCTGGAGCATGTTGTGTGAAAGCAGCCAACTCGATACTGCTGGAGAGACCAGTAAGCCACCCACAACCGATCCCATAATGATTGAGACGACCGTCATGCCCTCGATCCAGCTGTTACCAATGACAAGTTGCTCGGGGGGGAGCATCTCGGTGATGATGCCGTACTTAGCAGGCGAATACGCGGCAGCACCTGTACCGACAATCGCATAGGCCACGCAGATTAAGACGATTTGTTCAGCTGGTGCGAGGCCAAAAAAACCGTAGCTAAACATCAGCATGCAGCCAACGACTTTGAAGGCATTTGTGGTGAACATCACCTTACCTTTAGGATAAGCATCTGCGAGTGCCCCCACGAAAGGGGCGAGCAGTACGTAGCTGGCGGCAACGCCCCATTTAATTAATGGGGGCACCCACACTGGCCCGTCTAATTGATGAATCAGTGCAATCGCCGCGATGAACAGAGCGTTATCCGCCAACGACGAAAATGTTTGAGCGATGATGACAATATAAAAGCCACGATTCATGGCGTTCTCTCTTGGTTTGTATGACTCGCTGCGCTAGTCGTTTGGTGTGCAGATAGCGCAGCGATTGATTCAACGTTTTTCGACTCAGGTGGCAACTGCATAAGTGGACTACCCATCTTAATATGTGCGCCGGGCAAAATTTGATTCGCCAAAGTGAAACCTTCTGGAGCGAACACGATAATAGTCGAGCCATGTTCAAACCAGCCAAGCTCTTGCCCTTTTTCAAACGATGCATTGCAAACAAAATCAGTTTGCCCCTTGTAACGTGTGTGAAATAAAAGGTTCAAGGCATGTAAGCGAATGCTGGCCACCAAGATCGCAGCGACCGGAACGAGTGCCACCTTGTGCTTGTTTGCGCCCAGCTCAAGAGCGAGCACGGCCCGCTCATTTTTACAAAATAGTTTTTCAACACGCTTTAAGGCAATCGGGTTTACGTTCCAGGTGTCACCTGAAAGATAATGGACGGCTGTTAGCGCACCTGCATACGGGGCATGAAAGCGGTGATACATTGCTGAGGTCAACCGCAAGGTGACATATTGGCCATTTGTCCAAGTGCTGGTGTCGGTATGTCGGCCAAATAAATCGCTTAGCGTGTACGGAAATCCCTTTGCTTGAAATACCTGACCGTTGATTATTTTTCCGCAAGCCCCTACGATTGCATCACAAGGGCTGGTCATGACGTCTTGAGCGTGGTCAACGCTGCGAGCCCCTTCGCGTAACTCGCGAATAAAGCAATCGTGAAGGCTGTCGAAATGTTGTTTTTTTGCTTCACTTAAATCAAGATCGGTAAATAGTTTCCAGACGCCAATCGACGCGTCCCGAACCCATCCAACCTTGATTTTGCTGAACCATCCCATGAAATGTGTGACGGCGAGCCTGGGAATTCGGTTCGTGAACAAAAAATTCAGGTCCTCGTTGGCAAAGACACTTCTTACGGCTTTACTGATGTTCATCATTTCGTCACCTTAAAGTCATAAAAAGGAGTTTTCGAGGCAAAACTATGACTGATCAAATTTTGAATGTCCTGCAGTACGGGTTGACGGCAGCTGCGAGTCTGTGGCTGTTGTTGCGAGTCAAGCAACGTTTGCAACTCTCGGTGGCGAAGTACCCGTCTTTGGGTGGGCATCTGCGCTGGGCGAAACGCATCGCACGCTGGGTGCCTGGTTATTCGTACTCTGACGACAAATGGTTTAACGCCGACGGGGCTCCACAAGGGGTGGCGACTCAACGCCGCGAGGCTTTGGCCGCGCTTGGCAATGACCTGCGCACACGCAGCCCGTTGACGTTGGCCCATACAGCTGCAAGCAAGCCAATGATTTCCGATTTGCAATTCATCAGCAACTATCGGGTCCCTTACCAGTTTCGCGAAGTGTTGCAGCAGCATATTCAACTCGGTAGCTTCTGGACGAGTAGCGATGGCGTTTGGCTGACCGATATGGACGGCAATCGCCTGATTGATGTGACAGGCTCGTATGGCGTGAATCTGTTCGGTCTGGATTTTTACAAGTCGTGCATCGAAGAGGGTAGCAAGCTGGTCGGCGATTTGGGCCGCGTATTGGGCTCGTATCACCCTTGCGTACTCGACAATATTCGCCGCCTGTGCGACATCTCTGGCAAGGATGAGATTTCGTTTCACATGTCGGGCACTGAGGCTGTGATGCAAGCTGTGCGTTTGGCGCGTTATCAAACCGGTCGTCAAAAAATTGTTCGCTTTACCAGCGCGTATCACGGTTGGTGGGATGACGTGCAGCCAGGGCCCGGCAATCCAATGCCGCCCTCTAAGCACACGCTGACGTTGCGTGAAATGCACGAGAATACGCTTCGGGTGCTGCGTAACCGTCGCGACATCGCTTGCGTCTTGGTCAATCCGATCCAGGCCATGCACCCCAACCAGGCTGCACCGACTGACTCGACTTTGGTTGATGGTGGGCGACGTGCGCAGTACGATCGTGCTGCGTACACCGCTTGGCTCAAAGAGTTGCGTCAAGTTTGTACTGAGCACGGCATTATCTTTATTCTCGATGAGGTTTTTTTGGGCTTTAGGCTCGCACCGGGTGGTGCTCAAGAGTATTTCGACATTGATGCTGATATGGTCACCTACGGTAAGACACTGGGTGGCGGATTGCCCGTTGGTATTTTGTGCGGTAAGAAAGCATTGATGTCGCGTTTTTATTCTGAGCATCCAGCCGACATATGCTTTGCTCGAGGCACCTTCAATGCGCATCCCTATGTCATGGGTGCCATGAATGTGTTTTTGCATCGACAAGATACTCCGGCCGTTCAAACGCTGTATGCCGAACTTGAAACCACCTGGAGCACGCGCAAAACACTGCTCAACGATTTGTTGAAACGTGAAGGCCTGCCCTTGAGAGTAGAGGCCATGTCGACGGTTTGGACGGTTCTGTACGATGTGCCAAGCCGTTTCAACTGGCTGTTGCAGTTTTATCTGCGTCGCGAGGGTATTGCCCTGAGTTGGGTCGGTACCGGCAGACTGATTTTCAGTCTGAACTTTACGGATGCGGATTTTGATAATTTCTGCCAACGTTTCGTACGTGCTGCTCATCAGATGTCTGCGGGAGGTTGGTGGTGGGCGCCACAAGGGCAGACAAACAAGCAGATTCGGCGCAGTATGTTGTTAGAGATGGTGCAGCAAACTAAGCTGTAAAGATATCTATAAAGTGGCAGTGTAGGGTGCCAATCAGAAGCTTCAAAGAATGCGTATAAAAATATTGAAGCTTCTGATTTAAACGAATTTAGTTTGTGAACTCAGTGCGCAAATTAAATGCGCAAACTTAAAGCGTGAACTTAGTGCGATTGGATGTGTTCCATTGGGTCAATTAACTCGCCGCGCATTAAATAAAGCGGTGAGCGACGATACAACAACACATCATGAAAGGGATCAGTCAAGATTTTAAGTGCCCAAGCAAAAGCCGCTTTGAAATCTTCTTTGATGCACAATTGTGCAACCCTAAATAACAAGCCAGCGACGCCCAAAAAGAGCCAGGCCATGCCGACAATGCGAACGGTTGTATCTTCGTAAGCCTCAGGAACCGCCCAAGTGATCAGCGAGGGCTGAAGATACGCTAACACTGGCACTGCAGCCCAAATCGACAGCAACACAATCTTACGATGTAAGTTATAGCCAACCTTGATGTCTTCTTTGTGCTCGTGCGTCGCTTGGTTGACGTGATCGTAGCCTTTAGGCTCAAAAAAGAAGTGGCCAGACTGACGCGTTGTCATGGCCACTAACCAAGCAACAAGCGATGCTGCGACTGGATTGATGAAAAGCAAAACATAAGACACTAAAAATGACAGAGCGCTCACTAAATGCAGGCTTTGATTGATGCGGCTGTGGTGATAATAACGATGATCATCCCAGCGCTGTATTTTTAAGGTGTTTAGTAGTTCTTTCATCGTGGTCCCTTGGTTGTCCGTGTCGCAAATCAAATAGTTGTGGGCGACGCTAAGGTGAGATTATTTCAGAAGCGCCGCGTCGAAAGATGAATTTTTGATGACATTCGTGTTGCAGTTTATTTTCAGAAGCTCGTTGTCATCGAACGGTTACATAAGTTGATTAAAGTGATGTTCACTTAAGTGTTGAAGAGCTCAGATGACCGAATACGCGCCCATTCAAGTCGATCGAATCTATCCCGACAAACCGAGCCTCAGGATTGCTTTAGTGACTGAAACCTATCCGCCGGATATTAACGGGGTGGCTCACACGGTTTCAAAAATTGTTGATGGCTTGCGTGGCCGTGGGCATGAGCTCATGCTTGTGAGGCCCAGGCATCAGAGTGATACCGGAGCAGCGACTGATTCGCGCTACCAAGAGGTGCTCGTGCGTGGCGCGCCGATTCCGATGTACAAGCAACTGCGGATGGGTTTACCCGCCCAGGGCGCATTGCAAAAATTATGGCTCAAGCAACGCCCCGACCTCGTACACATCGCTACTGAGGGCCCTTTGGGGTGGTCTGCCTCGCGGGCTGCCCGTAAGCTCAAAATACCAACCAGCTCAGACTTTAGAACCAACTTCCATGCTTACAGTCAGTTTTATGGCTTTGGCTGGCTGAAAGGCGCGATTGTGGCGTATATGCGTAAGTTTCACAACGCCACGCATTGCACGATGGTGCCGACCCAAGGCTTGATGGCCGAGCTCTCAAAGATTGGTTTTGACCGCTTGATGGTTGTGCCCCGTGGTGTAGATACCGAAAATTTTTCGCCCTCTAAACGAGATGAGTCGTTACGACAGACTTGGGGCGCCAGTGCAGAGACAAAGGTGTTGTTGTCAGTCGGGCGTCTGGCAGTCGAAAAAAATCTTGATATTGTCGTGCGCTGTTTTAAATCTTTACAGGCTCAGGGCCTGCCGGTAAAACTGGTTATCGTCGGGGACGGACCGCTGCGTCATGCGCTTGAGCGTAGTGCCCCCGAGGCGATCTTTGCTGGCACACGTACCGGCCTAGATTTAGCCAAGCATTACGCAAGTGCCGATTTGTTTATTTTTCCAAGTCTGACCGAGACCTTTGGTAACGTGACCATTGAAGCGATGGCGAGTGGACTGGCTGTGGTCGCGTACGACCACGCAGCTGCCGGACAGTTAATCGAACACAAACAAAACGGTATGGTGCTGGCACCCAATCAAGAGGCGCAGTTGTTCGAGGCCGCTCGTCAGCTTGTCGAGGACCAGACCTTGCGCACTCAAATACAGCTTGCGGCACGTCAGACTGCCGTCGATCGTGACTGGAGTTCAGTGATTGCACGCACTGAGAGTATCTTTAGATCCTTGATTGCAAACGAAGACCCGGGTGCAGTGGTGTTGTCCTCGAAGTCTACGGCGTCAGTGTTGCCCAACGCGCTTCGCTAGGCCCGAAATGAGCCTAGTACCCTGCACGCGGTACTAAATGCCGCTCGGAGTTGTCTTGCGAATGAAGGCGCCCCTTTTTAGCGAGTTGAAGTCTCTTGCTGCCGACAAATTTCTGAGTACGCTTTAAAACTCGCGGCAACGGGATACTGCTGTACCGAGTCATCGCCGTAGCCACTGCGATGAAATATAAAGGGGATGCTGCAGTTACTGGCACAAAGCGCATCAACATGCGTATCGCCTATCAACAGGCAGTCACTGGTTTGCGCCTTCAGTGCGTCAATCGTGGTGAGCAGGGGTAACGCATGTGGCTTGACTTGAGCTGTTGTGTCGCCCCCAGTGACAACACTGAAGTAAGAAGACAAGCCGTGGCGGTCAAGCGCTTGCTTTGCCGAGATTTCGATCTTATTTGTACATACCGCTAATTGATAACCGCGTGACCGCAATTGCTCGAGCAAGTCCAAGACGTTTGGATACAGAAACGAATGGTCGTGTGCCTGACGTGCATAGTGCGTCAGGTATGCCTGTTCGGGGTGATCGGCGGCCACCGCAGGTGCATTCACCAGCGTCATAACAGAGGACAATATATCAGGAGGTGGCCCG
>Ga0136644_10001629_pt1 | contig 17703 bp, 21 predicted proteins | sample C_130820_EF_Meta_FD_94780 | JGI IMG/M metagenome (GOLD analysis project Ga0136644, IMG submission 94780) | Freshwater microbial communities from Lake Croche, Canada to study carbon cycling - C_130820_EF_MetaG (v2) (version 2) | ecosystem: Environmental > Aquatic > Freshwater > Lake | place... | reverse complement strand
TTTATTTAATTCAGTTTTTATTTTATTTAAAATCTTACCTTGCGTTGAGGAATACCATCTAAGTTTTGGTTTCTTGGTACAAAAGTTCTAGGTTGTAGAGGAGCATTATCTTGAGCATTTCTTACACTTACATTAACATATCTTTCAAGAGGAGATACGATTATTCCAAAAGGAGATGCTGCTATAATACCGTAATTAGATCTTTTAGACCTAGATGGTAAAGCTCTAAGTCTATCAACTTCAGTAGAAATATAAGATAATGCAAAGTCGCAAAATTGCTGGGGATTATTAAGGTTTCGGCTCATTAAATCAGTAATAAAAGCTGAATTACCTGCTGAGGAAATGTCAAGATATAAACTTTTTAACGCTTGAGTTAATTCATCTCTACAAGAATTTACATCTTTTTTTGAGTCAACAACTTGTTGAGCAAGTGATAAACTTACTCTTTCTATATATTTATGTAATTCATCAACAGATAAACTTCCTAAAGCTTTTTCAGGAGCTACTAAAGTAAAACCTCCAGATTGGTTAAATAAAAAATTAGCAATATTTTTAAGCATATAATTATAATTAGATTTTTTTATATTATTTATTAAATTAATTCTTAAATAAAAATTTATACTATTTTTCTTTTCTAGGCTTGGATTCAGGTAAATAATTAATTGTACTTTCAAAAAAGCTAGCATTATTATGATATTCTCCCATATTTGAAGCACCTAAATAAGTCATTGAAGATCGTAAAGAACCAGCTATTTCATCAATTAATTCTTGACCTGTTTTAGTGATTTTAACCTTAAAACTAATTCCTTCAGGTACTGTTCCTTTTTTAAGACCACCAAAATATTCATTTTGAAAATCGGAAGAAGCTTGACCTCTATATTTACCCCAGGTTTCACCATTGTTATCTACTTCTTTTTCACATACTGATTCTAAAGTTTTACAAAAAAGAGAACCCATCATAACTGTATCTCCTCCTGCGGCTAAAGCTAAACATATATCTCTTGAATCACGAATACCGCCGTCTGCAATAATTGGAATATAAATATTTGTTTTTTCATAATATTCATTTCTAATATTATTAACTGATTGTATTGCTGAAAACTGAGGAACACCAACACCCGTAACCATTCTTGTAGAACATGCTGCACCCCCACCAACTCCTACTTTTACTGCATCAGCACCAGCATCTACAAGATACTGAAAACCTTCTGGTGTACAAACATTACCGGCAATAACTTGTGCTTCCGGGCAAATAGATTTAATTTTTATTATTATATCAGCTACCATTTCAGAATGTCCATGAGCAATATCAATACAAAAATTTTTACAACCTGCTTCTAATAAAATCTTTGTATTTTCCCAATCAGTTATACCACAAGATTGGAAAAATGTTGGAAATTTCAAATAAAAGTTTAATCTATTTTCAATAGAAGTAAAACGATGAAATATTCCAATTCCACCGTTATCTACTAAAACTTGTGCTAATTTATCTCCAATTACAGTATCCATATTAGCAGGAATTAATGGAATTTTAGTTTCAATGTTTCTAGTTAAAAGTGTTTTTAGATTTACATCTAGTCTTGATTTAATATTGTTAAATTTAGGAATTAAACCAACATCATCAAATGTAAGAAATTTAATTAAATTATTCATTAACATATAAATAATATAATTAATTTTTATTTATAACAATTTTTTTTATTAAATCAGTAGTTGAAATTTTGCTATAATATTCTATTTCCTTAAAATATCCATTTTCATTAATTTCTTTAAAAAAATCTTTTTGTTTTTCTCTATCTGCATCATTAGAAAATCCATGTACTACTAAATCAATTTTATTTTCTTTAATAAAATCCATACTTACATTTAAAGGACAAGGAAATATAATTTCATCAACTAATTTTATATTTCTTACTATTTCAACTCTATCTTCTTCATTTATAATGGGTTCTCTTTTGTAAGATTTACAAGCCTCGTCACTAACTACTCCAACTATTAATATAGTATTTTCATTATCATTAAAAACATTCTTGGCTTTAATTAGACTTTCTAAGTGCCCTCGATGAAATAAATCAAATACACCATCTATATATACCCTCTTCATTATATTAGCAATAAAAAAAATTGTTAAAATATTTTATTAAATCATTAAAAACAATAATAATGCCTAAAAAATCTGTTAAAGATGACCCTAAAAGCGAAGAAATTAATGCGTCTGAACCCAAGAAAGGCGCAAAAACCGTAGAACCAGTTGTAGAAGAAAAGCCTAAAAAGAGTGCAAAGAAAGCTGAACCGGTAGAGGAAAAGTCTAAAAAGGTTGCAAAGAAAGCTGAACCTGTAGAACCAGTTGTGGAAGAAAAGCCTAAAAAGGGTGCAAAGAAAGCTGAACCTGTAGAAGAAGGAATCGAAGATTCCAAACTGGCTTGCCGGGAAAAGCCTAAAAAGGGTGCAAAGAAAGCTGAACCCGTAGAAGAAGGAATCGAAGATTCCAAACTGGCTTGCCTGGAAAAGCCTAAAAAGGGTGCAAAGAAAGCTGAACCTGTAGAACAAGTAAAGGGTGGAAAGAAAGCTGAACCTATAATTGATGAGAAAAAGGATATTAAGAAAGTGGTAATTGAAGAGCCTATTAAAAAACCAACAAAAAAAATAACTCCAGCTAATAAGGATGAAGAAAATAATTCTACTGTGGATGATGAAAAATATAAATCTATGGTAGATGAATTACATAAAATTGTGGTTGAAATTTCTGATCATAATAAGAAAGGTGAATTACTAATTAAAGAAAGAGATTCTATAGTGAGTAAATTAGATAAATATCTTCATGCAACAAAAGGTACTATTGTTGAAAATATTTTAGAATCTACACCAAAAATTAATAAGCCTATTAATAAAATAGAAAATTGTACAAAAGTAGAAGAAGATGAATCTGATTCTGATAGTTCTGATAGTGATGATGATGAAGATGACGAAGACGAAGATGCAACACCAGCAGAACCATTAAAAAAAGGAAAGGTACCTATTAAATTCAATTCATCAAATAAAATGAAAGATGACGATTCAAGTGATGATGATTAAAGAATATAATAAATTAAAACTATTTTTTTATAAATATTTAAAAAATTTTAAATCTAAATTATGATAATGTTATTAATGAACGAATTAAAAATTTTTGGTATTGTATTGGGAGTATTACTTGCAATAGATTTACCAATGATATTATTTTTTAATAGTCAAAGATATACTACTCTTTTTAAAAATATTAATGGAACTAATACAATAAATACTTTAAATATTGTTTTATATAGTGCAGCTTGCTATATTCTTTTAGCTTTTGGAATTTATTATTTTGGTCTAAAACAAAATAGTTATATGAATGCAATAATTTTTGGTATTGTAGTTTTTGGAGTCTATGACTTTACTAATTTGGCTACTATTGCAAATTATGATTTTGGTACTGCAATAATGGATGTAGGTTGGGGAACAATTTTATCTTTAATAGTTACAATTATCTCCTCTATTTTATCTGCTGCTTTTATTCATGAATTACCTATCTCATCTATTTCTGAGTTTATGGTTTAAATTAGCGTAAGGTATTAGCCATTTCTGATAAAATAATTGAAACATAAAATTCATCATTCCATTTTTCTAAATCTGAAGACACTTTTAAAGTTCTAAAAGTTTTATAATCAATTAATTTTTTTCTTAAAATTATTTGAAAATAAAAACAAGTTGATTTATATACATTTTTATTTAAAAAATCTAATAATATTTTTAAATCCTCTTCTGTACCATAACTTATAAAGTTTAAAAACCAACTTTTTTTTGAAAAATTATTTTCAAACCATTGTAAATAAAGATTATTTATATAAAGACTCTCCTTTACTTTTTTATTTTTAGAAATCATTTGATCAACATTATAAAGCATTTCTAAATTAGATGCATTTATAATATAATTAAGAATATCATTATTTATTGTTCTTCTTTGATAGTTCATATTATGTATCAATTAATATTAAATATAAAATTATCAATTTTTTTCTATTGACAAAAATTGATAAAATAAATTAAAGCAATTATATTATTAATATTATGCTTGTAAACAATGTTAAAAAAACCTCAGAATTATTAAAAACAATTTTAAATATAACTCCATTAGTTTTTGATATGGATTTATCATTAAAACATAATTCAAAAATATATCTGAAAAGAGAAGATTTAACACCTGTTAGATCATATAAAATTAGAGGGGCTTTTAATAAAATGAGTTCTTTAAAAAATAAAAATGGTATTGTAAGTTGTAGTGCAGGTAATCACGCTCAAGGAGTTGCATATAGTTGTAATATACTAAAAATTAAAGGAGATATTTTTATGCCTAAAATTACCACGAAACAAAAAATTGATAAAGTTAGAAAGTTTGGAGGTGATGAAGTAACTATATTTTTAGAAGGTAAAAATTTTGATGAATCTTTTGATATTTCAAAAAAATATTCCATTGAAAAAAATAAAGAATTTATTCATCCATTTGATGATGAAAAAGTAATTGAAGGACAAGCCACTGTAGGTTTGGAAATTTTGAATCAATTAAATGATAATATAGATTATTTATTTTTACCTATTGGGGGAGGGGGCTTAGCAGCAGGTGTATCATCAATTTTTAAAGAATTATCTCCTAATACAAAAATTATAGGTGTAGAACCTTTAGGAGCACCTTCTATGTATGAATCATTTAAACATAATAAAATTGTTAAATTAGATAAAATAAATACATTTGTTGACGGAGCTTCAGTTAAAAAAGTAGGAGAATTAAATTTTCCTATTTGTAAGAAAAATTTAGATGATATTATATTAATTGATGAAGGTCATGTTTGTTCAAAAATTCTTCAAATGTATAATGAAAATGGTTTAATTATTGAACCAGCTGGTGTATTATCATTATGCGCTTTGGATATAATGTCGGAAAATATTAAAAATAAAAATATAGTTTCAATTATATCAGGAGGAAATTCTGATGTTTTTAGAATGCCTGAAATTATGGAAAGATCATTAATATATGAAGGTTTAAAACAATATTTTAAAATTGAGTTAGATCAAAGAGCTGGTTCTTTAAAAGAATTTGTTCTAAGTATTTTAGGTCAAGGAGATGATATTATTTATTTCAAATATACAAAATTAATCAATAGAGAAACAGGACCTATTATAGTGGGTATTGAATCAAAAACTATACACCAAGCTAAATTATTGATTGAAAATATGAAAAAATATAATATTAATTATGAAAAATTAACCAATATTTCAGATATATAATCTATTTCTTTATAATGACAGAACAAGAACAGGTTATAATTAATTTAGATAATAAAAGTCCAAAAAAATCTGAAGATGATGAAAATTCAAATTATAGTGTTCCAAGTGATATTCCTGTAATAATAAATCCAAATTCAAAACCAATTATATCTCAAGATGAATTAACTGTAAAAAAATTTGAAAATAATGATGATGAATTTATTAAAATTTTAAGATCAATTACTGAATTAACAGATCAACAAATTAGAATTATTGAAGTAAGATATTTATCAATGTTAAATGAATATAAAAAAAGAGTTAAAATATTTGATTTTCTCCATCATTTTTGTAGAATATTTATTTCTTTAGGCGGAGTTGCAGTACCTGCGTTATTATCTATTCAATCTCCAGGACAAATATCTTCAGTAGGATTATATTGGTTTACCTGGATAGTAAGTTTGGCAGTGACAATAATTCATAATATTTCAAATATTTTTAGATTTGATAAAAAGTATCAAGGTATTCATTCTACAATTGAAAAATTAAATAAAGAAGGTTGGCAATATTTAGGATTAACTGGTAGATATTCTACCCATGATAATCAAACTACTTCTACATATGCAAATCAATTTTTACATTTTGTTAATACAATAGAAAAAATTAAACATAAACAAATTGAAAGTGAATTTAATACTCCTCCCGATGATAAATTAAAACGAGTTAATAAATCCCCTCAAATTCAAGAAGTAAAAACTAATTGAAATCTAAATTAATTGGATTATTATTAGATATTGCAGGTGTATTAGGAGTAACAGGGGAATTAGGGGTATCATTACAGAAAAAAATATCTTCTTTAGAAATATTAATTTCTTTATAATAATTATTTTCTGGAAACCAATTTGATAAATTGGTAGGACAAATTGTTGCAAGGTTAATAAAAATATATTTTATTAATGTTTTTATTATTTCAAAATAACAACTATTATATTCATTTTCTATTTTTTCAAGGTAATCTTTACAGAAATTATTCAAATAATCTAAATCAGATTCTTTGCAACTAGAAATAAAATTTTTTACATACCTATTATTAAAATTTGATTCAATCCACAAACGACAATTATCGTTCATTTTATCCATCATTTCATTTTCATTCGAAAACAAAGAAACTGGACTATCAAATTCCATTAGTTTTTTTGAAATATATTCTGTAAAGCTTTTCATTTTTAACATATTTATTGTATATCTCATTTTATAAAAAAATTTTCAATTTTTATAAAAATTGATAAAAAGAATTTTATTTTAATAGTTATAATAATAATGGGTGCAAAAGCTTTATTTAACCGTTTAGTTCAACATAATGTAAAATATGTATTTGGTTATCCAGGTGGTGCAATATTACCGGTTCTTAATGAATTTTATAATCAAAATAAAATTAAATATATTTTATCTAGAACAGAAGCAGGAGGAAGTTTCATGGCAGAAGGTTATGCTAAAGCAACTGGAAAAGCTGGAGTGGTAATGACTACTTCAGGTCCTGGTGCAATTAATATTATGACTAGTTTACAAAATGCATTAAGTGATGGTACTCCTTTGTTAGCATTATCAGGTCAAGTAGCAACTACAGTTATAGGTACAGATGCTTTTCAAGAAGCTAATATAATAGGAATTTCTAAACCATGTACAAAATGGAATAATATAATTATAAAAGGAGAAAAAATTAATCAAACTATTGACAAAGCTTTCAAACATATTTATAAAGAAAGATATGGACCGGTACTAATTGATTTACCAAAAAATATAATGAGTTTAGAAAGTGTTCAAGAAGAAAATTTAGTTAAAGTTTATAATAAAAAAATTAAATCAACTATTTCAATTGATAAATTAAAAAAAATTATTGATGAATCAAAAAGACCTGTTATATTAGCGGGTCAAGGAGTTATTCAATCTGGAGCTATAGATCAAATAAGAAAATTTTCAGAACTATATAATATTCCAGTTACAACAACATTAATGGGCTTAGGAATTTTCAATGAAAAAAATTCTTTATCGCTAAAAATGTTAGGTATGCATGGTTCATATTATGCAAATAATGCAATTCAAGAATGTGATTTACTATTAAATTTTGGTAGTAGATTTGATGATAGAATTGTTGGAAATCCTAACTATTTTGCACCAAAAGCAAAAATAGTTCATGTAGATATTTTAAAAAAAAATATTAATAAAGTTATTAAAACAAAATATTTTATTAATGATGATTGTAAAAAAGTACTAGATAAATTATTAGCTTTTGAATTAGAAGAATATAATCCTTATGATAAATATTTATGGACGAAAAAAATATATGAATGGAAAAAAGAAGTTCCATTTTCATATCCTAAAAAAAATATTTTACAAGGTAGAGAAGTAATTTCTATGATAAATCATATAATAAATAATGATGAAAATGAATATTCAATTATCGCAGATGTAGGAGCTCATCAAATGTGGGCAGCTCAATTTATAGATTATAATTATCCAAAGATTAAATTTTTTACTTCTGGAGGATTAGGCACTATGGGATATGCATTACCGGCTTCTATGGGTGTAAAACTAGGTTTACCGGAAAATAAGGTAATTTGTATTTGTGGAGATGGAGGATTTACTATGAGTTTTGTTGAATTAATTACTGCTGTTCAAAATAATATTAATATTAAAGTTTTAATTATAAATAATAACTATCAACTAATGGTAAAAATGTGGCAAGAGAAATTTTATGATAATCGATTAATGGGAGTTAAAATGGATAATCCTCCATTTGAAATTATAGCAAAAAATTTAGGTTGCGAAAGTATGAAAATATATTCTAATGAAAATTTAAAAGATAATCTTACATATTTCTTAAATTATGATAAAGGACCTATTGTAGCAAATGTAATTACAGATAGTGATGAATCAGTTTTACCTATGGTATCCCCTGGTAAAGCATTAAATGATATGATTATTAAAGAAAATTCCAATGAAAAATATGAAGGAGATGCGCCGTGTTAATTTAATTAGTTTATAAAAAAATATTATTTTATAGTTTTTTTAAAAATAATAAGTTTAATTGAAATCTTAATATATTACTAATATATTAAGATTATGAATTGTAATATGATTAGAATAATTTCAGTAAAAAAAGATATTCCTGAAACTTTACCTGAACAAATTATTAAAAATTCAATCTTAAATAAAAATAATAATTTGGCACAACAACCCAAACCCAAACCACAACCCAAACCACAACCCAAACCACAACCTAAACCACAACCTAAACCACAACCTAAACCACAACCTAAACCACAACCTAAACCAGAATTAAATAATGTTAAAAAACCTTCAATTATAGTTGTTGGAAATGGTCCTTCAATTTTAAAAAATAGATATGGTAAAGTAATAGATAATTTTGAAGAAGTTGTTAGAATAAATCATTATATTTCTACAATTAATAGTGGTGAAAAGTTAACTATTTTTGCTTGTTCAAATTCTTTAGATACTCCTTATTATGAAAAAGTAGCAACTACTGCTAAAGAAATATTAATTTGCGATGATAATAATAGATCTAGTCATTATGATAAATTACCAAATTCAAAAAAAATAGAAAAAAATAAAATTAATAATATATTGACCAAAGAATTTAAATTTAATGTATGGCCCAAAAATCCTTGGGCTTCTACAGGAATCTATATTTTATTACATTTAATTTTAAGTGATAAATATGATAAAATTCATATTGTAGGTTTTGATAACTTAATTATTGGAAAAAGAAGACATTTTTTTGAAAATAGTGTACATAATCAAACTAATCATTCATCTGAATTAGAAAAAAATTTTATTGAACATTATATTAAAAAAAATAAATTAGTTTATTTAGATAAAAGCGAATATTTGAATACTACAAATTTAAATGATATTTATTCTATGAAAGTTTATGAATATCAAAGATTAGCTAAAACTCAAAATATATATTGGGATTTAGAAAATGAATTAGTAATAAATTTATTAAAAAGTAATTGTCATTACTGTAATGTTAAAAATAAATTTAATTGTTTGGATTTACTTGATGTAAAAAAGACTTATATTAAAGAAAATGTTGTTTCATCTTGTATCCAATGTAAATTAATGAAAGCAAATAAAACAATAAAAACTTTTTACAATATTTGTGAACATATTTCTATATATAATAAACTTTTTGGTAATAAAGTAATATCCAAAGTTAATAAAGTTATATCAAAAGATATTGATTTAAATTTATCAGAAGATCAAATAGAAAATTTTTTGTCTAAAAAATGTAATTTATGTGGTAATTTTGTTATTACTTCTGATGATGATAATTTATCAAATTCTTGTAATATTTGTGAAACAATGAAAAATAATTTAACAAATAAACAATTTTTAATGAAATGTTTAATGATAACTTTAAAGAAAAAAGGTATTTACTTTAAGACTGATAATTCTACAAATGATATAGAAAATCTAGGAAATTTAATTAAAGAAAATTATAAAATAGAAAAAAAAAATATTAATGATTATTCTTTTAGTCAAGAAGAAAAAAATTATAGAAAAAATACATGGAATGGAAATTTTGAATTACTTAAAAATATTAAAATTAAAATAGAAGTAGTAAATAATAAAGAACTAAAAGATTTATGGTTATATTTTTTTAATAAATTTTCATCAAGTATTTTTATGAAAACATATAATATAAATGAAAATGATTTATTACTTTTAGTTAAAGATATAGATCAAAATAGATATTTAGGTATTATGAGCTTTAGTGAAATTTGTGAAAATAATAGTTTCATTAACTCAGTTAAAACATATATATCAAAAGAGGGAAATATAAATATTAATGTAAAAAATATTATTAAATTATCTGTATGTATTCCTTTACAACCATTTGGTTATCATTTTACAGGTGGTAAATTAATGGCTAAATTAGCTTTTTCAGATGAAATGATTACTTTAATAGAAAATAAATTTAAAAATAAATTATTTGGAATAATTGCTATGAATTTAACTGGAAAATCTATGCAATATGATAGAATGAAAGAACTAAAATTTATTGGATATAGTAATGAAAAATTAAATGAAGTACCTGATGAATTAAAAAATAAATGTCAAAAATATTTATTAAATCAAGGCTATGATTTTTCTAAAAGAGAAGAATTTTTTGTTGTTGATAATACATTGAAAAAATTAAAAATAGATAATAAAATATATTTATCCGATATACCATTTGGTATTTATTTTGGATTTACTCGTCAAAATACAAAAGATAATTTAACTAATAAAATTGAAGAAATTTATTTGGAATGGTTATATAGATGGGCTTATAAAAGATACTATAATTTAAAAAATAATAATAGATTACAATATATTAGAGATAATCCTATTTTGGTATTTGAAAAATCAAAAGAAAAAAGAAGAAATAGTTGCATATATTAAAATAAAATTAAAATTAAAAATATTACTATAACAAGTAAAAATGTATAAATATTTATGTTACTAATATAATTTATTAATCCAGAAAATGTCCATTCAGAGTTTTTTTCAACTTTAGCCAAAGCATCTGTTAATTTATTTATTTTATTTTGAGTAATTTCATTTTGAGCTTTAACTTCAGATAAAATTTTATTTGCCATTTTTGAATTATTTGTTTCTGTTAATTTTGGTGTTGGTTCTGAACTAATATCTTCAAAATCTTCATTTTTTTTTAAATAACAGGTATATAATATAGGTTCCATTAATTACATGTACAAAAAAAAAATTAAATAAAAAAAATTGAAAAAATATATTTATAATTACTTTATATAGATTTAATGTCTAAAGTACACATAAATCAAATACAAACGGAAAAAATACAAACAGAAAATATAAATAGACTAGAAAATATCCAACCAGTAAAGTATGGACCAATTAAAATAACAGAAAATTCAAATGATGGATTTAAGTTTATATCTTATACAGATTGTTTTGAAATTTCATTGCTTAGATTTCTTCATATTTTATTTGGAAGAAATGAAAAAATGGATTTGAAAAGATTAAAGAAATTTACAGGATATAATGAAGAATTATACTTATACTTTCTTATTAATCAGAATTATAGTAATAATTCTGATTATTATGAAACTGCTGAAGGAAATACTGTTCGTTCTAATTGGTGTATATTCTTAAATAATAGAAATATATTTAAATATAAGAAAGAAGGTAAATATGAAGTTTGTGCATCCTTTGATAATCTAATTAATTTTATATATTATTTTTTACCCAATATTAAAATACCTAATAAAGATTCAATTAATTTTGAAGAATATCTTAATTATGTATTTAGGCAGGTAAACTATAATTTTAGATACAAGTTTTTAAGCTATCAAAGAATCGATGATGAAATTTATCATAATTCAAAGATTATTATTTGTTTCAATAAAAAAAAAATTTATGAATGGGATATTTATCAATACTTTTATAAAGATACTTATGTTAGAAGAACAGGACACTCGGATTTTAGATATTATAAATATTTAGAATTTGCTTAATTTAAACTTGTAAAAATTGAAAAAATATTTAAAAATATTTTCGCTTTAATTTTATTATACCATTGAAAAAGTTAATAAGTGTAGCTCAAAAATCTTATACTTCGGTATATCAAATAAATTATTCTAATTTAAAAAATCAAGTAACAAAATGGCATAATGAATTACCAAATATAAAACCTTATTATGCCGTAAAATCTTTACCTTTAGAGAATATTCTAAAACATTTAGCTTTATCAAATGTAAATTTTGATTGTGCAAGTCTTGGAGAAATTGAAAGTGTTTTAAAATATTCTTCCCCTCAAAATATTGTATATGCAAATCCATCTAAATCTTATGATGATATTAGTTATGCTAATAAAAATTTAGTAGATAAAATGGTTGTAGATTCAATAGAAGAAATTAAAAAAATGGATTATATAAATCCAAAATTAAAAAAAATAATAAGAATTCAATCTGTAGAAACTAATTCAGATATCAAATTTAATTCTAAATTTGGTGCAACTAAACAAGAAGTTTTTCAGATGTTAAATTATTTAAAAGAAACTAATTATAATACTTTCGAGGGATTTTCTTTTCATGTTGGTTCTAAATGTAAAAATGAAGAATCATATTTCTTAACAATAAAAAATATTATGGATAATTATAATAATTATTGCATAAATAAAAATATGCCTATTAAAATTATAGATATTGGTGGTGGGTTTTCATCTCATACTGATTTATCTATATTATCAAAGATATTAGAACCATATAATAAAAATTTTAAATTAATAGCAGAACCTGGTAGATTTTTTAGTGAACCATCTATTGACTTATATTGTAAAGTTATAGCTGTTAAAAAAAGAGATAATTGTTATCATATTACTATAAATGATTCTGTATATTCTACTTTCAATGGTAAATTATACGATGGTCAAAAATTCACACCAATACCTTTATGGAATTCTACAGATACTGAATGGGTAAATTGTGTTATCTTTGGTCAAACATGTGATAGTTTGGATGTTATTTGTGAAAGTATCAAGTTACCTTTACCTAAATTAAATGATGTTTTTAAATTTCAAAATATAGGGGCTTATTCTTTAGCTGGCTGTTATGGTAAATTCAATGGTTTTAATGAACCAAAAGAATTACTAGAATAAATTAATTTAATATTTTTTGGATTTGCCAATAAATATGTCAAGATTTTTTTCAATATTATAATTTGGTTTCACTATAATTTTTTCTAAACAAGGTATTTTATTTATAAAATTTTGATATATTAAAGATAAATCTTCCGGAAATAATTTAACAGGCTGTAATACTGGTTTTTCTTCTTCAGATTCACTATCACTTTCTGATTCACTTAGTTTTTTACTATTACTTTCTTCTTTCTCATCTTCACTTTGTTCTTGTTCACTTTGTTCTTGTTCACTTTTTTCATCTTCACTTTGTTCTTCGCTAGTTAATAAAATGGAATCTTTTGATTCTTTATCTGAATCTAAAGTTTTATTAAATTTAGTAATAATTTTATAAGCTTTATCAATTTCATCTTCATTTTGTTCATTCAAAATAATATTTAAATGATTAATAAATTTTTGAATAGTACTTATTTTATACATAAACTCTTCTTGAGTATTATCAGTTTCCATTCCATTAAAGATTATTTAAGAATTGATTTAAATATCAATTTTTATTATTAATATATATGGAAGACTTTGATTTTGAAAAGATGTATAATATGGTATCTGAAATGTATAAATCATCTAAAGAAAAATGTTTAGTTTGTCATTTTGTGTTAGAATCTAAAGAAATTCAATTAGATTGTACACATCAATATCATTTTAATTGTTTGAAAAGTAATAAAAATAATATTATTTGTCCTTATTGTGGTAAAAATAATAAAATTAAAGAAGCCAAAAATGATAATAATAAATGTAAATTTATAATGTTGTCAGGATTAAGAAAGGGACTAGAATGTGAAAGATTAAACTGTGGTTATCATAAAAATAAACAAAATAATATTTGCCAATCTATTATTAAATCAGGAATTAAGAAAGGTCAAGTTTGTAATAGAAATAATTGTAAATATCATAATATTTTAATCTAAAAAATCTACATCATCCTTTTTTGGTTCTGGTTTTGTATAAATATATTTTCCATCGTCTTCTTTATCCGATTCTACCTTTTTCTTTTTTATATTTACTTTTTTCTTTGTAGGTTTGGCTACTTCCTTGACTACTTCTTTTACTATTTCTTTAGGTTTCTCGTCATCTTCTAAAAAATCAGGTGATGATTTAGCTTCTTTTAATTTAACATTTTTAACTTTAACAGGAGGTTCAATACTAGGAGTATCTAAAAATAATACTTTATTTTTTATTAAATCATTATTAATAGTAAATTCTGTAATCATTTTTCTATAAATTTTTCTTTTCTTTTCAATAACTCTAAGTTCATCAAGTTTATCTAGATTATTTCTATAATATTTAACAAGTTCCCAAGTATCATTTAAAATAGGTAAAATATTTTGCATGAAACTTCTATCTCTTTTAATAGGTTGATTATGAGATTGATCTAATTTCCAATAAATAATTTTATGAAAATAATGTGTTTGAATAATATCTTTATATTTATCTTGTAAATTATTTAATGTATATAAAACCCAATCATCATATTCTTTTTCATTCATATCGATTCTAGGAGGATATATAAATTTACTCTTCCATTCTTGTTTGTCACCTTCAAATTGAGGTTTAAATTCAAAAGGATAGAATTGTAATATAATTCCTTTTTTTAACAAATTAGATATTTCCATTTTTTTTGCATTATTATCATATGTGTGAAAAGTATTAGTTCTTTTATCTATTAGATATTCTTCTCTTGATTGATATTCTAATATTTTACATTGCCAAAAATCACATAATTCTAATTCACAACATTCTAATTGTTGTTGAACTTGACAATAATAATAAAATGGACAAATTGTTCCTTTAATATTTCCAGATGTTTCTATTTGTCTTTGAACTACGCATTTAATTTCTAACATTGTACCTAATCTTGGACTAAATTCATTATCTAAAGTTCTTGATGAACAAATTCCATCGGGAGAAGCTCCTAATAAATTGTATTTCTCCGAAGGCAAAGCACCAAATTCTATTACTTCAGCATTATAAATATGTTCATAAATTTGAGTTGCTACTTGTTCAAATTTTTTGCCATGGTAAACATTATCATTATCTAAAAATGCATAATTTGGATCTGTTTTTTTAAGAATAAAATTTTCTACTGGTTCATATGGATTTAAATCTATAGCAGCAGCTGTATCTGAAGCAGTAATTCTATTGTGTCTGTATTCATACCATTCTTTCGTTCTTTGTTCAGGTTGTGGTAATGCCTTTAATTTTTGAAAATGTTCTTCTAATGCTTTATATTCATCTGGAATTACTATTGGTTTATATAATGCCTTAAAATCTGGAAAACAATTATAACCACCTGAAAATTTAATTTCATTTACTGTAGTATAATTTAAATCGTATTTTTTAGATAGAATTTCTTCTACCAATCTAAAATTTATTTCAGGAAAAGTATCAATACCATCTTTAACTATTTTATTAATAGTAGTATAATAATCTTCCTTTTTTAAATTTTCTAATTTATTTTGTAAAATATATTTCTCTATATACTTGATAATCTTATTTATCTTACCAAAAGTCATACTTATTAGTAACATAATTAAATAATTTATTTTTATCGCAACTTTTTTTATCATTTTTTTAAATTAAATATTTACCATTTTTATATTGTAAATGAGTAATACTTATAATTTTACTTTTAACTGAATCGTAATTAACAGCTTCTTTTTTAGTTAAAATTTTATTTTTAACCATTTCTACTAATTTATCTTTTAAAATTGATAATTCAACTGGATCTGTAATTAATAATTGGTTAACAAATTCTTTTATTTTTATTATTTTATGAATTGAAGTTAATTTTGTCCAAGGTTTTTGATATAAATAATCATCATTATATTGTTGCATACTAGGTGACTCAGTATTTGATAAATTTGATAAACTTAAATTACTTATATTTTTTTTAATGGTAATTTTAGTTTCAGTTTGTTCTTCTTTCTTTTTTTGTAAATTATTAATTCTATTTAATAATTCTTCTTTATCGATGTTATTTTTCTCACAAACCTTGATTAAATTATTTAAATATATTAAATTCATTTGATTATTAATAGATTCAAAATCAATAGATACTTCCATTTTTAATATTAAAGATAACAAGTGTTTAAATAAAAATATTATTTGAAAAAATTGATTTAAATTAAAATTAGTAATATTAATAATTTATATGGAACCTCAAATTGACTTTGAACAAATATTTGCCTTAAGAATTATGCTCCAAGAAGAATATGAAAATGAAAGTGATATTATTAAAGAGTTACATTATGAATTATTAAATTTAGGTATGAACAATAATAATATTCCTACATTTCTAAAAGATTTTTATGAAAATTATGGAATTAATATTAGTATCACTACAATACAACAAAATATTCAACCAAATAGAATTGTATTAAATTTAAATAATTTACATTCTATTTTAAGTCCTGAATTTATTCAACAACATTTTAATAATTTAAATCTTATTAATCAAGAAAATATTAATAATCAAGAAGAAAATATTAACAATCAACAAGAAAATATTAATAATCAACAAGAAAATAATAATTATGAAGGAAATAGTTTTAGTGGACAATTAACTGATTCATCTAATAATAGTATAACTACAGAAGAAGACGATAATTATGATGATATGCCACCACTTATTTCTAATTTACATCAATTAGAAAATATTTTATCTAATATTGCAAATATTCCAAATATGATAATATTACCTACTTATCCGCCTCAACCAATGCAAGATGTAGCAGTTACATTAGATGATGATGAATTTAAAAACTTAAAAAAATATAAATTAGATAAAAATTTAGAAGATAGTTGTTCTGTTTGTATGTCTAAATTAGAAATAGAACAAGAAGTTATAGAATTACCATGTGTTCATACTTTTCATTCTGAATGTATTGAACCTTATTTAAAAGAATATAATTATAAATGTCCAATTTGTAGAGAAGAAGTTGGTAAACCTAAATTTGGAATTTAATTTATATCATTAAATTAGAAAGAAATAACATTAAACCACCAATTGTTATAATCATTATTGCAAATACAAATTGATTTCTAGAATTACTCATAATAAATGGAATTGGATTTTCTCCATTAGCTAATATTTCTAATAATTTAAAAAATAAATTTTTTATATCTATTCCTAAATCATCAACTTTGGTATTAGAATCTATTCCTAAATCTATTTTTGATTCTGATTTATTTTCTGATACCGATTCAGATTCTGATTCTGACTCTGATTCAGAAGCAGATGCTATTTCTTTATCTCTTTTTATAAAATTCATATTAAATTCATCGGCTGCATAATTTTGTTTGCCTTCTAACTTTTTAAGTTGTGACATTAAATATTAATAGAAAAATTTTTTTATTAAATGTTTAAATTAGTTTAAAAAAAACTGAAAAATGAATTAAAAATATATTATCCTTATGATTAATGCTTTATATGTCATGTCCAACTTGTGGCTTCTTTATTGGTCAAAAAACAGAAGAATATGAGATTAAAAAGAATGAAATTTGCTCTAATCCTAAATTAAATAAAAAACAAAGAGAAGAAGAAATTTCTAAATTAATTAAATCGTTAAAATTAAGAAGATATTGTTGTAGAATGAGAGTTATGACTTATAAGGATTTGGTACAAGATATTATACCTGTAAATTCTGCCTAAAATATAAGTAATCACTTGACGGTACCTTTTT
>Ga0136644_10001628_pt1 | contig 17708 bp, 8 predicted proteins | sample C_130820_EF_Meta_FD_94780 | JGI IMG/M metagenome (GOLD analysis project Ga0136644, IMG submission 94780) | Freshwater microbial communities from Lake Croche, Canada to study carbon cycling - C_130820_EF_MetaG (v2) (version 2) | ecosystem: Environmental > Aquatic > Freshwater > Lake | place: Lake... | reverse complement strand
TGGTTTGCTGGCTCCAAGTTCGGTCTCTCATGGAAGGCCATGCAGATTAAGGCGGACCATCTCCCTGAGAGCATCCGTGGCTTTGCTTTCCGTGATGAAGATGATGCCCCAGTTGCTTCTAAAGTAGTAGCGCCAGTACAGGTACCCGCTCCTTCTACTAACAGTTTCTCTGCACTAGCAGATGATGATGAGGATGAAGAGATGGTAAATGACGAAGCCGCTCTAGCGCCTTCTAAGGCCGTAGAGCCTCCTCCAACGATGGATGATGACGAAGCCGACATTGTAGAGCCTGTTGCCGTTCCTAAGAAGGCTGCTACTACAACGGTAAAGAAGATTGTCAAGGCGGTTGTCAAGAAGTAAATTCATAATTAAATAAATAATATCTAATTAAAAAAATAAAAGAGCTACTTTTTTATTGACCAGCACCATTAATATTTGTAGGAGCAAAACTATATGGGTTTGGGTCAGAGCAGATGCAACCACCTTGTCTGCGGTCTATGATTACAGACCCAGATTGTAGAGTTGGTTGCTCACGTAATACAGTTGTATTAGCATTTTGAGCTGTTCTTAGAGCATTATTGTAAGCGTATAATGCGGCTTGTTGTCTGCGAAGAGTTATGTAAGAAGCATCGTGGTTTGCAGTAGACATTCTAATACTATATATTTTTTTATCTTGGCAAAACAGGATTTAATGGAGTATTTGGTAAAGGACAACTAGCCGGTACGCTACCATTTGAATATGTAATAGGAGGACATGGTGCAATAGTTGGAATAGGAGCATAGTCGAGAAATCTTGTATTAGAATTCATTGGATTTGTTTCTTCATTTAAAATTTCTTGTTGAACTCTTGCTATTCGAACAGATTCTGGAACAACTGGCGCAGTAACAAAATTGTAACATTTTGTTTGTGTTATTAAATATGCACTTTCGGAAGGAACGTTTGTATTTCCTAAATAATTAGGTTTACATGATATACAACTATTTGCACCTTGAAAAGCCCTAGCTTTTGCTAAATTATCTTGTATGGCACATCTCTGTGCAGCATATAATATATGAGATATTCTAGCTCTTTCTGTCTCCATTCTATTACTTAACTTTAACAGTTTTTTTTAAAGTAGCACTTTTTCTTGGAGTCTTCTTACGAGTCTTTTCTTTTTCAATTCGCACAACCTTTTCTCTTAATAGTGTCGGATACCCTTTTTGATAACCACTACAATGAATCGGGAATGTTTCAAAAATTGTTCTTTTAGAAGCAGCAAGTAGTTCTTGTGTTTTAATACATTTACCAATATCACATATATAAGTTTTCTCATGTTTATTAAAAAAATGAAAAGAGTAATGTAATGTAATTAATGTTTCTAATGAAGCAATATGTAGAATTCTATTATCTTCTGTTTTGATATTATTATAAGAATGGCAAGCAGTTTCTTGAATTAATATAGCAACTGGTACAGCTTTATTTAATACATTTATTCTAGCTGGAAGATAATCTCCTTTTCCAGCATAATGAATTATTTTTAATTCAGGCATTCCCATTGTATGTTTTAAATCAAATGCATCCTTTTTAATATTAGAGCTGTAAAATAATAGTGGTCCATAATTGTTTAATTTGTAGGTGACATTCTTTGTTGTAAGTGAACGTTTATATAAACTCTCTAAATCTAAATTCGCTAGTACTTTTTGACGAGTAATAATAAACTCTAGAACTTTATCTTTGCCAGATACAGTCTTCTGATAATGAACTTTAGAACATGGCTTTATAGGAAAGTGTTTATTTAATAACTGAACTCTTTTAAAGACTTTCTCCCAACGCTCTACTTCTCCACGAGGACGACTTAATTCTAAATACATCATCATTCTTAACATATTTTCATTTGTATAATGGATACCATCGATTACTTTAGAGTTCTTTAAGAATGTAGCATATATATCGATATTAATCTCTGTAATATCCGCAACAGCAATATAATTTACTAAAATTTTCTTAGTCCCTTCATGAACACCAACACGATTATATACATCGTTATAACCAGCTTCTTTTAGAGCATTTACTAGTTCTTTTACATCATTTTCTCCATCGGGAGTTAAAAAATCATAATCGGGAAGATCATAATCTGGACTATAGAATTTATGTTTTGGAGGTAATAGAGCATTCATTGCAGTTCCACCATAACAAATACGTTTCTTTCTACCAATAAAATCTCTAACAATATCTAATGCATGTAATATTTCAGAATCATGGGCAGATTCATAATTTAAAATTTCTTCCGCTTTTTCTACTGCTTTCTTTAATCGGGTTTCTATAAGTTTATCTTTAGGAAGTTTCTGCTCAAAAATAGAATTATGAATATCTTCTTCCATACCTAATTAAGAGGTACTTTTTATCTTATAGCATGAATTATTATATAAATTAAATACTGTTTTTGCACCTTCTAGATTATCAGAGAAATAATCGTGTAATACAACATTTACTTTAAATTTATTTAATAATCTATCGACTTCTTCTTTTGTTAGAGTTTTATCGTTATCAGGTTTTACAATTACAAATTTATTCATATGAAGACCTGTAAATGTACTTTGTGATGTATCATTCATATTTAATAGTGTTTTAGCATTATATATATAGGCATTTGCAGAATTGTCACTCGATAAAGATGTCACATCAACCATATCAGATTCTTCTAGGTTTTTGATATTTACATACTCCTTGTTTACATAGTAACGGAAATGTACTATTTTATCTAAATCTAATTTATTATTATGTACAGTTGTTTCAATATTTGTACCAATTATTATTTTACCATTGAACTCTGAAAATGTATTATTAAATAAATCTGGTTCTTTTTTTGCTCCTCCATATCCAGTAATAGTTGCGTCCTTAAAAATCTTTAATGCATCAGAAACCTTTTTAATATAAGCATCATATTTATCAATATCACTCAATGCATAAGGCAATCGAACAAAATGTAACATAATAACAAGTGGATAAGTATAAAATGGTATTGAACTATTAGTATAGTGATTTAGAATTGATTGGAATGTAGCCTTTAATGATGCAGAATTTTTGGAGGATAAATTCCTATTATTTTGTTTCCATATAAGAACCGGTTCATAACTCTTTCCAAATGCATCTTTCTCAAGGTCTGATTCAAAATAATCAATCTGTAAAAAGAAAAAACGTGACCCTAAACGCATTTGCTCAAGAATTCCTAAATCAGAATCAAATAAATTATTACCTAAATAAGCAGCTTGTTTGAAACATACTGGTTGTAAATTTATTAATTTATAATCGTTATTATTATCATGCGTTACTTTATTATTTACTATCAATTGGTCGACAAGTTTAGATGCGTTCATTGCTTCGTCTGCAGTATTTGGATTCTCAAAACCTTGTATAGTTTTTGTACCAAAAAGAACAGCAATAATTATTAGAGAAATAATAATTAGATATGTAAGTATTTTCCACCATACCATATATGGTTTTTTCCATAATTGTTTAACAGTTATCCAATTTCTTTGACCCCAATCTTTGAATTTATTATATGTAATTGCAGGTAGTCCACTTGCTTTTGCTGCTTCTCTATCTAATGGACTTTGTGAGGCAAGTACTCTATTTGATGCAGCTAACTGAGCTGCTGCGAATGACATCTATTACTTAATATGTATTATGTTTTTATATTATTTCATCATATAAGCCTCCATTGCTTTATCAAAAGCATCAAATTGTTCTTCCATTGTGACCTTTTTCTTAGCTTTTTCAACTTTACCTTTATTCTTTAATAATTTCTGTAAATTGGACGATGATACAGAAGGATATTGAAGAACTTCTGTAAAGAATTTTGGTGTTTGAGATACTGCTCTTGATAATACAATAGGGTCTTTAATTAATGTAGTAGCTGCCGGAATTTTCCATCGTGGAACTTCACATAATATTCTCGCACAGAGACCTAGTAAATTCTTTTTGAATGTTGCTGTAAAACGAGTATCATTCGATTTAAATACTTCAATAATATATTGAAATTCTTCATGCATTCTTATTTGTTGCTTTTTAGCTAGCTCTTTATAAAATTCTGCGAATAAAGATAAAAAATAATAAGATACATCATTACCATTCTTACCATTTGACCTATCAATAGTTGAAAGAGAACTTTTTGAATTTTCCTTTTTTACCTTTGTTTCTTCTTCATAAGTCCACTTCATCCAGAATAACACTCGCTCCAAAGAATATTCTGCTAAATTCTTACAAATCTGATTTCCAACAATTCTGAGAATCATTAAATCACCATCGCCTTTCCACACTTTATTTACAATTTCAGTGTCTGTTGCGACAGATATACTTTTTATCCAAGTAGCATCATGTGTTTCTGAGCCGACTTTGGGCCAAGTAAGTTTAGGAACTTTAGGAGCATCATGAAGAATAAGAATAATCTCTCCAACTTTTTGTTGGAAATCTAAATTGTTATAAAGTGTTTCATCAGGATATATTTTAATTAAATCATCTATTTCCCCCATACGTTTTTTTAGATACATGAATATACGTACTGAACCAATATTGATATGATTTAATGCATAATTCCATACAATTTTAAAAAAAGAATTTAGACCTCCACTCACAATCAAATCAATTCCGAAATGTAATGATTTTCCGAGAGCTACTCCTCCAGTATCCATTAAGTTTTTCTCAAATGTTTGAATACACTCACTTGGTATATATCCACACCGGGTGCGTAAATTTTTAACATCCTCAGTCATATTATTTTTTCTTCTTTTTTAAAGTTTTGTTCTTAGGACGCATACTTGTATCTTTTAATATAATTTCTCCTTCTTTATTTGCATTTAAGTGTACGTATTCTGGGTATTTTTTAACTAATTCACTAGAAGCCTTTTTATAATCATTTAATCTTTCTTTTTGGTCTTTACCAATCCCACCTTTTTTAGAATACATATTGTGCTTTACACATATGGTATTAAAACGGAGAACACCTTTATCTTTTTTATAACACATTAATGTATAATCATAATCAACTTTTAAATTAAGAGTTACATGTCTTTTTTTATTAATAATACCCATGAATCCACCCACTATGAATCGTAAATTAGTAGTGTATCGTTCTCCTTTCATAAAAAACGCATTACATACTGGATATAATCCCCATAATGTTAATCCATTCTTTTTACATAATTGAAATCCTTCTTTTACTAAATCTTTTAAACTTGGTATATCTACTAATTTATTGGCCTTTGGCATTCTAATTCCAGTTACATCATCATCCATTGAAATATATTCTGTATCTAATGGATAGTAGTCTGTTATAAAATTGCGAACACCTTTAATGCCTTTTGGTAATCCATGTACTTCAATTTTTCCGTACATATCTTTTGGAATTTTAGATTCATATAAATCTTTTTCTTCATTGGAATGTAGAAAAATTGTAATATCTTTTGCTGGTATATTATAATTTTTTAGAACTGTTAATGTCTTTTTATAGATACCATCTGGTCTACTATATGAGGGTATTGCGTAGGATACCATTTACCTATTTAACTAGGAGATTTTTCTTACTCTTTCTTTTTAGAGATTTCTTTTTACTATTTTTTTTTGGTGTTAGAGATTTCTTTTTACTCTTTTTTATAGGTATTGATTTTATTGTAATAACTCGAGGTGACATTTTAATATTACCACCTCCTCTTCTAACTGCTGGTGCTGGTGCTGGTGCTGTAATATTTATTATTAGTGGTTCACTTGCAGCACTTTTCATATTTGTAGCCTTATTAACAAGTGTAACTGTTAATGTATAATTTTGAGATAGACGTAATTCATTAATTGTTAATTGTCTTATATTGCTAAAATCCTTTATTTTAATATTTGTTAAATTGTTACCACCAGCTTCTATTAATCTAGGTTCTATTCTATATAAATTATTATCAATAGTTGAAGGATATGTAATATTAATTATTGCAGTATTATTATACATAAGACTTCTGGCGTTAGGGTCTACTGAGCTTGATACAAATCTTAGAGTTGGTACTGGTGGGGCTGCAGCTGGATTTGGAGATGGGCTTGGGCTTGGTGCTGCATTTGGATTTGGGCTTGGTGATGGGTTTGGGCTTGGACTCGGTCTTGGGCTTGGTGATGGGCTTGGGGTTGGGCTTGGGCTCGGTGAAGGATTTGGATTTGGTGACGGGCTTGGGCTTGGTGATGGGCTTGGGCTTGGGCTTGGGCTCGGTCTTGGGCTTGGTGATGGGCTTGGGCTTGGATTTGGATTTGGGCTTGGAGATGGGCTTGGGCTTGGTCTTGGGCCTGGTGATGGGCTTGGGCTTGGATTTGGATTTGGGCCTGGTGATGGGCTTGGGCTTGGTCTTGGGCCTGGTGATGGGCTCGGTGAAGGAGATGGTCTTGGAGATGGGTTTGGTGATGGAGAAGGTGATGGGTTTGGTGATGGAGAAGGTGATGGGTTTGGTGAAGGTGTTATAAATATAGTTTCTGCACGTTGCATTATATCTCTAAATTCTGGAGATGCATATTCTAATAGATTTTGATATGTAGTTAATAAAGGGTTTTTATCAGATGGGTCTATTGTTGGAAGAATTTTTACTAAATTATTAAATTCATCTTTATTTGTATCTTGATAAGTTGTTATATCTCTATATAAATCAGGCATTTTCTCTTGAATAACATTTAATACTTGGATGTATAATAGAGTATCACTTTTAGACTGAATTGGCATAGGAGAGAATGCAACATCATTATTTAATAGGAAACGATTTGAGGGAGAAGGGCTTGGATTTGGATTTGGGGAAGGTGATGGAGAAGGTGATGGACTGGGTCTTGGAGATGGGTTTGGGGAAGGGCTTGGAGATGGCGATGGTGATGGACTAGGTCTTGGGTTTGGAGATGGCGATGGTGATGGGCTGGGTCTTGGGTTTGGAGATGGTGATGGTGATGGACTGGGTCTTGGGGATGGAGATGGTGATGGGCTGGGAGATGGAGAAGGAGATGGGTTTGGAGATGGCGATGGTGATGGACTGGGTCTTGGGTTTGGAGAAGGGGATGGTGATGGGCTGGGAGACGGAGAAGGAGATGGGCTGGGGCTTGGAGATGGTGATAGTGATGGGCTGGGAGATGGAGAAGGAGATGGGCTGGGGCTTGGAGATAGTGAAGGTGAAGGGCTTGGTGATGGGCTGGGTCTTGGAGATGGAGTGAGTGATAGGCTTGGAGATGGAGAAGGTGAAGGTGAAGGGCTTGGTGATGGGCTGGGTCTTGGAGATGGGCTGGGAGATAGGTAAGGATTTTGAGAAGGAAAAGGAGATGGGCTTGGAGAAGGAGATGGGCTGGGAGATAGGTAAGGATTTTGAGAAGAAAAAGGATAAGGATATGGGTAAGGCGATGGTCTTGGAGATGGAGTGAGTGATAGGCTTGGAGATGGAGAAGGTGAAGGTGAAGGGTTTGGAGAAGGCGATGGTCTTGGAGATGGAGAAGGTGAAGGTGAAGGGTTTGGAGAAGGCGATGGTCTTGGAGATGGGCTAGGAGATAGGTAAGGATTTTGAGAAGGAAAAGGAGATGGGCTGAGAGAAGGAAAAGGTGAAGGTGATGATGTTATGCCAAGTATATTATTTGCATAGTTAATTAAATCTGATATTTCATGTACTCTATTATTTGAAAATATAGTATTCCTACTAGAAAAAATTGCTTCATAGAAGCTTATAATCTGATTATCATTTGAAAACTGTTTTATAAGATTAATTAAATTAATTTTTTCAGTAAATAATGAAGATGGATAATATTGTTGTATAGCATTAAAATATGTATCACCAAGTATATTATAAAATACATATTCTTTTGTACTAGCAAGTGCTGGAGTAATATCTGTAGCCGTAGTAAGGTCTGCATTAGCTAAACTGCCAAATGTAACACCATTCATATCAGTAATATTATTAATTCTTGTAAATAATTCGGAAATATGGTTGATTGTAGATTGGGAAGAACTAGAAACTATGGGTACTAGTTCTGGGGACAAATTTAGAATAATATTACCAGGAATGGATGTGCTATAACTAGGTGCTGGAGCGTTATTATAACTCATGTATTGATGTAACTATTATAATTAATTTATTATTTTAAAAAATAATACTTAATTATTTTCTAGACTTTTTAGACTTTTTAGACTTCTTCGTCTTTCTAGATTTCTTACTACGTTTAGTTCTACGCCCTCCAGTAGTAACAAGAGAATTCGACTTAGGCTTATTCATACCAAAGGCACTAGCAATACTGCCCATAATTCCCCCAGTATTGAGCCCATTAGTGGGTGCTGTGCTAGTATTAACCATAGTACTAGTATTAGATACAGCACTATTTTCTACCACTGGATTATTTACAATAGATGTAGCACTAGGATATGTTGTGGCCATCGGTGTTTGCGTCGCTACTAAAGGTGTCTCAACTTGTCCTCCTATAAAAGAATTCGCCATAGGCATTTTATTGCCACCATTTCTAGAATTTGGAAATAATCCATTACCATTAAATCTTGTTACATTTGCATTTTGCCCACCAGTTAGAGGAAATCCTAAAGACCTTGAAGCACCGCAGCCGCAGCCGCCACCTTTATATTTTCTGATCATCTACTACTATCTAATATTTTATCCGGACGCATTTAAAAGTCTTCAAATATCAAAGGTAACATAATATTCTTTTCCCAGAATTGTTTCATATGTTTACTTGTCATATCAAAAGAAACTTGTGTTCCATCTTCATTCTCGTAGAGAATAGGTTTCTTCACTTTATTATCTTGTAAAACAAATCCTATAATTAGATTCTTTCCAATCAAATTCTTATTTAAGTCGTAGGTGTCGTGTAAAAAGTAGTGGACTTTATTAGTTTTATCATACATGAATTTCTTATAATCTGGTATTACTGATGGGTTAATTCTTTGTTTATAGTATTTTGTAAGTATTGATTTATCTATAGTAGAATCTTGCTCGATTATCTTTTCTTCGAGCCTACTTACTGGCTGTGGTAACTCTTTTGTTTTTCCATTCAAATATAGTAGTGGTAATTGATAGTTCCGTGGTAGAGCTTTCCCGAGTTTTCTAGTATCGAGTATTGTCCAACTGCGTCCGTCGTTGGTACCTTTGAGAATCCATTCTTTGGGGTCATATTCAGATGAAATAGAGTTTGTAATAAATGAATAACCGATTACTACTGAGTTTCTAATATTCTGTACTATAATACTATTAACATCTGTTTTTAGTAGTATTACTGACATTTCAGAATCTTTAATAGTATATAGTGTAAAACCATTCACTCTAAAATTGTTTGTTGCTGTTAGTGATAAATAAGAATATGTTTCTATTTTCTTTTTGATGGGGTCTCTTACATGATAGTCTGCGAAGGATTCACGCTGTATTGTATTTGAATTGTAGTTATATGAGTTAGCGGGTCTGTAATCTTGAAATGTTTCATCACCACCACCACTGTCGCCACCACCATTGTCGCCACCACCATTGTCGCCACCACCACCACTACTACCACCACTGTCGCCACCACCATTGTCACCACCACCACCACTACCACCACCACCACCGCTACTACCACCACCACCACTACCACCACCACCACCACCGCTACCGCCACTGCTCGCACTTGACACAGCATAATTGGCATTTGATGTAAATCCATTTGTTGTTATATAATTTACTAGAATACTATTATTAATATTACTTAGATAAGTTTGATTTATTACACTAGCACCATTTTGAGGTGTAACTGTAAAATAATCAGAGCACTGGGTTGGGTTAAAATTATTAGGGTCATCCACTAAAGTAATTTTATATATATCATATGAATTTGTAGTTGCAAATCTAAGATTCAGAATATAAGTATATGTTTTAGTATTTATATCTTTTTTATACGCAATGATTCCTTGAGGGAAGAAATTAAACTCGCTATTTATATTTTCATATAACATCGTTGTTAAATTGGTAGCAAGTGGTGAATAATAGGTTACACATGTTTGAGCATTTATATTAAGATCTGTTATACTCGTATTTGTCATAACTCCATTTTTATAGAATTTTCCTGTCATGCCATTGCTCCAACCATTCGTATCAAACTCTGCATTATATGGTGTAGGAACACTATTCAAAGAATAATTATAGTTATCACTTGAAATAATATTACTTAATGTTACAGTGTATCCAAGATAACCAAGTGGAGAAGTTTCTAATAAACTATTAAGTGTTATTGGAGTATCTGGAGACCAATATGCTGCTAGATATTGATTTTGTAAACTAGCATAATCCGTTTGTATATATCGTATTGTGAAAATATTGTTTTGATATACAGCGTTACTTCTAAGATTAGATAAAGCACTATTCACTGTATTGACAAATATTGGTGCTCTAGCATCAAGCCCATTTGCAATCATTAATTGAGATTGTGTCAATCCTACTGAATTTGCTATATAACTATTTGTTGTAACATATTGAGATATATTAGTAGTAATATTAGAATTATTTATCTGTATTCCACTTATCAATGTTTCACAATTGCTTGAATTATAAAATACATATATAGAATAATCAATAGTATCAGTAGTTGGAGTATCATCTGTTAAAGTTCTTCCATTTAAGATAACAATATATGAGAAAATTGAAATACCATCTTTATATTCATATTTAGTATATGCTAAGCTTTTTGACTCTATATTTTCTAAATCAATATCAAGATTTTCTAAATTAGGATATACATACTCTTTAATCATTGAAAAATTGATATTAGTAGGAGAATAAGAGACATTATTTATAGTAAAATTACTTAACATATAATTATTATCAATTCCACAATTACTTAATTGCAACCGAGTATTAAAGTTTGTTGGGTCATTATATTTTATATAGTTTTGATTTGATAAATTATTAAATTGAGCAACTGTTAGGATTCTTTTATAGTTAAATGAGAAATCAATATTTGAGCAATTTGTAATTGAATTTACTTTTAAACTATATTCTAGAAATAGTGGGTTTTTAAAGTCACCCATAATATAGCAAGCATATACAAAATCTTTTTTAAAGTATGGGTTTATTCTGTCTCGTGTATATGCAAGTTTAGAATAGTAAAATGAAGGATTATTTGTCGTTTCAGTAGTAGAGTCATAAAATCCTACTGGTGATACACTGGGTGTAGTAGCAAAGTCGCTAAGTCCATGATATGTAGTATTAATGTAACTTGAACAAATATTATATTGCGCCATTCTTCCTAAAAGTTGATAATTTGCTGTTGCAGCGTAGGTAGCTATATTGACAGGAGTATGTAAGTTTTGAAATGTAATAGTAGTATTTATAGTACATATATCTTGGCCTCCATTTGTAATAAATGTATAATTCGAGTAATTTCTATTTGAATGAGTTCCATAATAAAATTTAATTGAATATTCAGCATACATTGCTTTATCAAGAGATGTAGTTGTATCTGTACCAGGTATACATACAATATAGTAGTATTTAAGAGAATCGTTCAAATCTTGTTTGCCATATGTAATATATGGCTCTGTATCACTCGTTAAACTAAAATTGTAGTTATTGCTTAAAGTTGTTATAATATCACTATTAAATATGCTACCATAAGAGAAAGTGTAAATAGGGTTGCCATTTGCATCAGTTACTGGATTTCTGTCACTATCAAGTAATTGCACTTGTTGACTCAATTGTAATATATCTTGATTTGTATACTTAAGACCACAATTATTCTTAATATTTGATATAGAATCATAGAGATTAAATTGTTGTGTCAATACATTACTAGTGCCGGCATATACGCTATTGCTCAAAGAGGTTGTCATGAATATGAAATTATTTAAAGAAGCATATGACGCTACACTTGTATTAATCGGTATTAGAGTTGCAGTATAATTTGAAGACTCTAAAAATAGTAACTTATCCATATACTCAGCGCATTCTAGAATTGTATAATTGCTGCCTGTAATTGTTAGGATTAATTCACATGGTCCTAGAGTTGTATATGTTAAATCATTTGGTGCTGTAATTATATTTGAAGTTGTATAATTCTGTATCATTGTATTTAATGGCAGTGAATCTGTGTAATAAATTATTCCTTCTTCATCAGTATTATTATATTGGTAAATTTTTCTATAATTTATATTACTTAATATATATGAATATCTACGTGTTGCTCTATCAACCTTTTTATGTGTAATTATATAACTTGTATCAAATCTTACTGGTACAGCTCCACCGATATAATTGCTTGCAATAATAGCTAAATCATTATTACTATAGTTAGTACAAAATTTATCTGCATTAAATATAGGTGGAGTTGTACCAGTAAAAACACTAATTGCTGGATTTACTACTGTAAAATTACTACCTATTACAGTACATACTTCCCAAGTTCTAAGACGAGTTGCAAGTTCTTGATCATATTCCGCTTTTCTCCACCAAGGCGCATAATTATACGTATAGGAATCAACAATAGTTCTTATAGTTGGCTTGGGTCCACACGCAGCTCTAGGTGTTCCTGTAATTAGTTTTTGCGCTTCAGCCTCTGGTATAAGGCCATGTAATTCTGGTGTATTACCAACCAAATTTCCACACACACCAGAGCTTGAAGAAAATGTAAATCCGTTTATACTATATAATAAATATATATATGTATTTGTTTTTGTATTTAAAGTTTTTAGAATATTATATATATTATTATTATCATAATCAGTAAGATAATATACTAAATCTAAATTTTGAAATGCTGATATTGTAAGATTATTTTCAAACAAAGAAGACATATCATTATTGAATTCTGAAATATTATAAGTATTGTATAAATTTGTTATAATTGGAGAAATAGGTGTTATATTCAATTGAATTGCGCACTCATAAATTGTAAGACCATAGTATGGGTTTTGTGGTAATATAAAGTTTGTTGCATCATCTTTGAAATTATATAAAGGTGATCTATAAAATTGTTGGCGTGGTTGGAAATATGGTTCAGGGGCATTCATTAATGTAACCCAATTAGAGCCATCTATAGATGCATCAAGGCTCCAATTTAATATTGTTCTGAATCTACCAGTTGTAATGGAAAACCCATTAAAATTTGTAGGATACACTAAAGCCATACTTATGTTTGCTGCAATAGATTTAACATTAGAACTATTAGTAGTATTTACATTGTTATAATTAAATAGAGCATTATAAGAATTACTATAAGTATTACTATAATTCTGTGAATTTGGCATATAGCTATAATCTGGTACAAGACTTTTATCTAGAGGTTTTACATATATATTTAGTTTTACATTGTCTTTATAAAATTCAAATTGTGATAATTGTGGTAGAGAAATAGGTTTAAATTTCACATAATTCCAGAAGATATTATCAATATATGTGTTTTTACTTGGTATTGGTATACTGTTTGAATATGTATAACTTGTAGCATTTGATAATTTATTTACTTCTTGATAATTATATAATGTAATTATATTAGGATTTGTAGCAATACCTGTACCCCAATATAATTCACCTTTTAACCTTGTAGCTGAGCCATATACAATACTTGTCATATCATCTGGCTGAATATTTCTATTGAGAAATTTTGAAATATAATATAACCCATTATATAGAACAGATGTGTCTGGTTTATATGATGTAGTATTGTTCCACGGGCATGAAGGTTCTTGAAAATAAAAAAGCTTAAAAAACTTATCGTTATTAAAGGCTTTAATATTTGGAATTTTATCAGTTACAATATTACTAAGATTATCAAGATATATAATTGATACATTTGTAATCAAACTACCACCCATTACTGAATCTATAGAATGAAAATTAGCAATTTTTGCTCCCTCATTTTTACTTTCATAGTATGTTTTAAAAGTATTTACTAATATATTCCTATCAATACCTGTAATATCAACATTAAATAATGTATTACTATATGTAGATTGCACTACTGAGTATACTGCAATATTAGAGCTATTTGAATTTAGCCAATTATCAGTATAATATGTAACTTTAAAAAGTTTTTTTTCAATTGGAATATCACTTCCTAAATTTAGATAATAATCACATATATTATTATTTACAGGGTCTACTCTATGTGCACATATATTTGGTAAGCCTGATAAATTTCTAATATCCACATTGTTATAATCTATAGCATTATTAAGTATAAAAGTATTATGAGTATTTGTAATATTTTTTGATATTGTAGTTCTATAAAGATTACTAGGAATATTATATATATCAATAGTATTTATACTATTTATATTAAATATATTATAAACTCCAGTTTTTGTAAATTGGCAATTATATGCTCTATCAGTAGCATTATTGTTTCCTAAATCATATGAAATATTAATTATATAATAAACAGTATATGGATTTATTATGTTATATGATATTATACGATTCACACTGCGAACTAAATCTTTTCTTTTTACTCCATCCACTAATAATTTTATTATTCTTTTATTTACAGGGTCAATCTTTTGTATAGGCTTAGGATTAAATATATTTAAATCATCATATATATCTGAATTTTGAGAATTATAATTGACAGAATTTAATTGCGTAGATATATTCCTAATCATAGATGGTGGAGATGGTGTTGATAATCTTACAAAATTTGTTATATAAGAACAATAATTTGGTGTATCTTGTTCTATGGAGTACAATGCACCAGCAGTATTTCTTGATATTTCACTAATTATATTACTAGTAACACCCAAGTTTATTCTTTCAAAAATAATTTCTAACATATTATCTTCACGTAACCCAACTCTAATAATTTTATTCATATGAGAATCAACATAAGGATATGTATCAAAGATAGAATATACAAACCTTTTATCATCATATAATAATGATTGTATTTTATTATAATCTATATTTCCACAAGTACCTATATTAGATAATACATTTAATTTACCTAGAGATGTATATGTTAAAAGTCGAGAAGAAGCAAAAGCGTTGTACATATCACTCGCCGCATTAGAAGCAGAGGTTATTAATGGATTAAATAGTGTTTTCACATTATTACTAAATGCTAATAAACTTTGATTTACATATTGGTAACCAGAAATATCTGTTGTAGAATCTCTTACATATTTGACTTTATCAAGAATATAATAACCGGTGTTAAATCCAGAATTTGATGTAATAAGATAGGAACAATCTTCAATATTTTGCGCTACTTGAAAACTAATTGTTCCCTTTTTCGTTCTATTATTACTATCTACCATTTCAACAGAATAATCACATTGGAAACTATTTGGTGTAAATGCTTTTAATATACGAACAATTTTATCATCATTGTTTGAATCTAAGTTATAAGAATCCATTAATTGATTTATTACTTGAGGAGTACCACACACCATATTTGCGGGACAAGCACCTCCATTATTATCAAGAGTCTCTTCTTCTTGTGGTTCCCATGGTATAATTACATAAGCATTTGAAACATTTGTATCGGTCATAGCATTTGATAATAATGATATATTTGATGTAGCTCTATAATTAGAGAATACACTTTCAAATGGCGGGTAATATACTTCATTTTTATAGTTATTTATATAATCATTCAATGTGAAAGGTTTTTCATCATTATTCTGTAGAACGCCAAATTTGAATGCACCATTTATATTATTTGCAATAAGATTTATTTCTAAGTTACTTGTATTTGATATATTATTTTGTAAATAAGTAATTTGTGATGTTTTTACAGAAATTGTATTTAAATTATAATAATAGTTATTTAATAAAGCACTATAATCTATGTCATAATTTATAATAATACTTGCAGGTATATTAGGATATGTTCCATAATATATTTGTAAATCTGTACTAGGAGATAAATATTTTTTACCAATAATGCTAGTATAAGTAGGATTATATATATTGGTTACACTATAACGATAACCATCAAGAACTGCTTGATAAAAGGTTCGTTGAAGCGTAGGATTAGCTGGACTATCATTAATGACATCAGGATATTCTATATTTATTGGATTTAATTCAGGCACACTAATAATATTTGATGTAATACCTTTTCTTAGTGTTTTGATAATATTAAAAAAATTAGATAAATTGTTTATATTAAATGTATTGGAGTATAATATATTAAAAGAATATGCAGCATTTGAGGCAAAATATATGTTATTTGAATAAGAAACATTCGTTTGCCATACCATTCGTCGTGAAAAAGTATGAATATACACTGTATTTGAAATTAAATAATTGGAAAATGTATTAATTATATTTGAATTATTGCTTTGTAAAGTCAAAATTTCATTTGATAAAGTTATAATATTTCTACGATACTCTTGAATATTACTTTCATTTGCTGTATAATATCGTGATACACTTTCACTCAAATCAGAAGAATTTAAATAAATATTTGATACCTTATTATCAATATATATTTGAGGATTTTGATATTCAATATTGTCAAATGTAAATTTAAGAGCAACATCTACAACTCTTTGTACATTTGGTTTATTTGTGTAAAAATCATATTGGGATTCTTGCCATGTAAATCCACATGTATAATCATCTAATTTACTAAATCCATAGACTCTATCAACTCGAACAATACCATTACTATTTTGGAAAGTATCTCTTGTAAATGATGATAATGATGTTGCGATTGCATCCATATAAAGTTGAGCGGCTTGCTTAATAAAATTAATATTAGAAGGATTAATAACAGGTAATATATTTTTTGTATAAATAATTGTTGGAGAATAATTTACATTTCCTAAACTTTGTCCCATATCCACTTGTAGGGAGGCATTATATATAGTATTATATGTAAGAGCTGCGTTAGGGCCTAATGCAAGACCGTTAACAATTAGATTACTCGAACTAGTCATAGTAAAAAATATACGGGCTACATTTGTTTCAATACCATCTATTTGATTTGTTAGCCTCGCTATAGTATTATCATTATCATCATATTTTGATTGTAAATCTGTTAACTCTTGTGGAGAACCTCCAGGGTTTAATAAGAGATTTGTTAATACTGCTGTATTAGTACTTGCTGCTCTTATTTGCTCAGCAGTATTCATTGATGCAATATCAATTTGGGTTTTTAAAGTAGTATTCGATGCAGTTAATTCATTAATTTGAGTACGAAGTGTATCTGGATTTGCATTATTTACTGCATATATAGGATTTAATACAGGGTCAAGTGCTTTTAATGATGTTGATATGTTAGATTGCAAATCTGTAATATTTGAGTATGTTTCTACCCATGTTCCATTATTATATATATCTAATAAATTATTATATGCATTAATTTGAGGAATATATTGATTGCGTAAAGTAACATATGTATATGATGCAAGTCTTTGTTTTTTATCAAAACGAATATCCATCATATTTGAGCTAACAACATATACATCATATATATAAGTAATTTCAAATAGACCATCAGAATATTCATAGAAACTTTGGGCAACAGAATCTAACATTTTTTTATCAAGAATATTAATATTAGAAGCCATTCCATAATTTGGTAGTAATTTAGGCATACTCGCTTTAAAATCTGCAGTCATATTTCCAATTGTATTATCATTTAATGTTGCTGCATTATATCTTGTGATATAGTTATTCCAAGTAGTTGCAAGTATAGGTTTTGAATCTCTGACTGCTCTATTTGAATTATTTGTTGCTAAAGTTCTTAAAAATGTAGCTTT
>Ga0136644_10001627_pt1 | contig 17714 bp, 17 predicted proteins | sample C_130820_EF_Meta_FD_94780 | JGI IMG/M metagenome (GOLD analysis project Ga0136644, IMG submission 94780) | Freshwater microbial communities from Lake Croche, Canada to study carbon cycling - C_130820_EF_MetaG (v2) (version 2) | ecosystem: Environmental > Aquatic > Freshwater > Lake | place... | reverse complement strand
GAAGACGCCGTCGGCCTGGGCCGTCTCGCAGTCGTCGACGGCCTTCGTGAGCGTCTCCGCGGTCATGGGCAGGTAGGCCGTGAACGCGTCTTCGGCCGGACCCCGGTTCCACGGGCCGACCCAGCGCGTCGGCGGGTACGTGCTCACGATGGTGTCGGTGCAGGAATTCTGGCCGTCCGTCGGCAGCCACATCGTGGCCGGCTTGCCGTCCTGGAGCTCCAGGCCGCAGTTGATGGCCATGCCGGGCGGGTACTTCGCGAACGTCCCGTCCTTCGGGTCGTTGTTCTGCATGCGATCGCTGAGCTCCTCGGGGAACTCGCTCCAGAAGCCGGCCAGGCAGTAGCCCACGTTCTCCGCGCAGAGCTGCAGCGGGTGCAGCGCGTTGTCGCTCGTGTAGGAGCTGCACCCCGTGCGCAGGTCGGTGTACGCGAAGTCGAGGAGCCCGCGGTCCGCAGGGCGCCAGCAGGAGCAGTTCACCGCCGCGTTCTCGCTCGAGAGGTCACGACAGACCATGGTCGTCGCGGACGGAGCCACCTTCCGGAAGTTGGTGTTGCCTTTGCCCTGGCTCGAGAGCCCGGTGGTCGTGATGGCCTCGAGGGATCCGCAGTGCGGCAGCTGCAGCTCCTGCGAGCCAAAGGTCACGGCGCTCGGCCCCCGCAGCCGGCTGATGGGCTGCGGGACGTACCAGAGCGCGATGGTGTTGCCGGGCGAGCAGCAGAACACGCTACGGGCCACGACGTTCATGTTATTCTTCAGCCACACCATGCCCACGGGGCAGTAGTCCGTGGCGACGTTGCCGTAGATGCCGCTGGGGTTCCAGTACGCGTTGCTGGCGCAGACGAGCGACGCCGCCGAGAGGTTGTGGTCGAAGACGTTGGCCAGCTCAGTGCCGTCCTCGACGAAGAAGCCGTGGCCGTAACCCAGAAAGCAGACGTTGTTTCTCACGGTGACGCCGCAGGCGCCGTGCAGCGTCACGAAGCGGCTGTAGCTGCGCCAGATGGAGCAGTTCTGCACCAGGCCGTCGCGCGGGTGCGCGCGATCGCGCAGGTAGCCCCGGAAGGCCTCCACGAAGCCCGCGAGGTGGAAGTGCAGCGCGTACTGGCCCAGTTTGCCGAAATTGGGCGCCAGGCCCATCCGCACGAGCTCCACCGCGTCCAGCAGCACGGAGCTCCCGTTGCGGAACATGCAGTGGCCGCCGAGCAGCGAGTTGCAGCCGGTGAGACCGGCCGTGCCCATGAGCCAGCTGCCCTTCAGGTCTTGGGAAGGTCGCGCGCCCTTCACGCCGTAGAACTCCCGCCACCGCTCCGGCGTGCGCGCGCCGTAGCAGCTTGTCGTGATCTCAGCGTCGCCCTGAGCACTGTTGTAGTAGTTCACGTCCACGGCGCCGCCCGAGCCCGCGATGGCGCCGCCGGGCGGCGCGCCCGGGCCCGAGTTCTCCACGCCCGAGGCCATGGTCGAGGCCATGGTGGAGCTCGGAGCCGCCTGCACGTTGCAGCCCGCGCCGCCCGAGGAGGCGACGCCCTCGATGGTGATGTTCCGGCTCAGCAGCCCCACGTGGTGGTGCACCTGGACGGAGATGCTCTTCGTCGTGGCATGCTTGTCGTTCGAGAGCTGCACCCACTGCAGGCTGTGGTCGAAGGCGAGCGGCTCCCTGAGACGCAGCGCGCCGTCCGCGTCCACGCCGTCCAGCGTCACGACCTCGACGCCGCGGTCGCCGACCTGGAGCCGCGCTGCGAGCGCGCTGTTGTCAGCGTCCATGGAGGTGCCGGCGCCGTCGGGGAAGCGGAAGGGCAGCAGGCCCGTGGGATTGCTGGCCGTGGTGAATTGCTGGCTGCTGCAGGTCACGAGGAGCAGCGACCCCGGAGGCCAGGCGCGCCGAAGCTCCGCGAGGGGAGGCAGGTCGTCGCGATGCAGCTGCAGCGCGCGCTCGCCCTTGCGGCCGCTGCCCTGGCGCAGCCGCGCCCAGACGCAGGCGTAGGACGCGGGCAGCAGTGAGGACCCGTGGGTGAAGAGGCCGTCGCCGCCCGTCTGCTCGGGGCCGTTGAGCCAGTCGCGCCCCCCCGGATCGGAGGCCTTCCAGGTGCCGAGGTACGGCACCGGCGCCGTGGCGGCGCCCGCGAGGTGCAGGTTGCCGTTGAAGCCCACGCAGACGCACTTGGCGCCGAAGCCGTTGGTGAAGCACATGCCGGAGCCGTCGAAGGCCTCGAACTGGCCCTTGGCGAAGTCGACGCCCGGCGCGTAGACGCGGTAGGAGTACTGGCTGGCGACCACGGGCATGGCGGCGTAGCCGCCCGGCGGGTGCACGAGCTGCACCCGCAGCCGGCTGCGGAAGCGGTGCGAGTCGCGGCAGTTGGAGCCGGCCTGCAGCAGGCCGCCGGACTCCACGAGGATGAACTGCAGCTTCCAGAGCGCGTCGACGTCGTTCACGAGCAGTGCGGCGTTGCGGCGCACCACCACGCCCATCGCGGTGAGGTCGCCCGTGACGCAGGCCACGAGGCTCGGGCCGTCGCCGCCAGCCTCGCCCTCCAGGAGCAGCACGCTGTCGGGCGAGAGCTTCGCCGCGTCCACGCGCACGCGCGCCGTCGCCGCCACGTGCTGCGCCCAGCTCGAGCCTCGGAGGCGCCCGAAGGCCGGGCGCGAGTCGTAGAAGGCGTGGCCGCAGGCGTAGGTCAGCGGCCAGCGCGCCAGCGCCTCCGGCGAGTTCAGCGAGTCGTCCCGGACGACGACGCGCGCGTCCGCGTCCCTGGCCTGCTGCACCAGGACGCCGTCGCGGTCGAGGCCGTAGGGGTGGGGGCCGCCCAGCGAGGCGCGCGTGAAGAACTCGTCCAGGACCCGCGGCGCGCTCGAGGGCAGCCAGGTCGATACGTAGTAGAGCCCGGACGGAGCGGCGGAGCAGCTCGGCGGCGCGGAGGGAGAGCAGCAGCCGCCGGGGCTCGCCCCGGCGAAGAGCACGTAGTACAGCCCCCCGGCCAGTATGAGGAGCAAGATGATGAGAAGCAGCGGTGTCATGTTTTGAATGTCGCGCGATCGTTTCGACGGAGGCCGCACGTCGAAAGCCGGAGCTTCAGCAGTACATGCCGGGCGGCGGCGCGTCCAGCTTCCGAGCTTCGTCCAGCAGCCGCGCCACGCCGCCGCGCAGCTCGTAGCCGGCGCCCGTCCGCGCGAGGTCCTCGGGCCTCAAGGGGTGCAGCAGCGAGGCGTCCTCGGTGTCGCGCCAGATGCAGGCCTTGCACAGGACCTGCTCCAGGACGGAGCGCAGCGCGCGCACGCCCCCGGCGGCGCAGGCGTAGACGGCCTCGTCCATGGCGCCGCCGGCGACGACCCGGAAGTCAGGCGGCAGCCCGCGCTCCGCCAGCACGCGCGGCAGCAGGTAGTCGCGCAGGATGTTCGCCTGCTCGCGCGGATCGAAGGCGTCCGTCTGCACGACCTGCAGCCGGTCCAGGAGCACGGGGCTGATCTTGGAGGCGTCGTTGAAGGAGAAGACGAAGAGCGCGCGGCTCAGGTCCAGGTCCACGCCCGCGAAGTAGCGGTCGCGGAAGGCAGCGTTCTGCGAGAGGTCCGTGACGTGGAGCAACGCGTTCGTGATCTCATCGCCCTTGGGCGTCGCGCTCACCTTGTCCAGCTCGTCGAAGAAGATCACTGGGTTCATGCAGCGCGAGGAGATGAGGCACTCGGCCAGGCGCCCCGGCGTGGAGCCCTCGTAGGTGAAGCCGTGACCCAGCAGCGAGCTGGAGTCGAAGCTGCCGCCGAGCGCCACGAGGGAGAAGGGCCGATTCATGATGACGGCCAGGCCCTCACGGATCAGCGTCGTCTTGCCGTTGCCGGGGCAGCCCTGCAGCGCCAGCGGCCGCTGTGGGACCATGGGACTGCTGAGCCAGAGGTAGAAGCGCTCCAGCATCGCCTGCTTGGCGCTGCGGTGGCCGAAGATCACCGAGTCGAGGTAGGCGCGCGCGTCCTGCAGCGCCTCGCGCGCGGCCGGGAGCGGCTGCTGCGGCACGACGTACTGCACGAGCGGCAGCGACAGGAGGCCCTCGATCCAGCCGTAGTATTTGAGGGCCTCGCCGGAGCTGGCGTCCTGCTGGCGATCCAGCTTCTGCAGGATGCGCTGTTTCAGATCCAGGGGCAGCAACGACTGCACCACTCGAAAACGAAGAGGAGCCGCGAAGACCTCGCACGCGCGGAGCTGCTGGAGCTGGTCGGCGACGAGCGTGCGCCACTCGGGCGCCTGCGCCTGGAAGTACTCGCGCTCGTCCTTCGAGAGGCCCGTGGGGACGTCGCCGCGGGGCGCGGCGGCCGGGAGCGCTGCGGAGCAGGCCGGGCGCGCGGGCTCGGCCGGCTCGGCCGGCGAGGCCCAGCGCAGCGCGGAACGGAGCAGCGCTGCCAGCGAGGCCTCCGCGTTCTCGCTGCTCGAAGACTCGGCGTGAAACACGTCGTCGTCCTCGATGCCGGCGTAAACGAAGGCGCGCCGAGGGGCGTCGGATGCCTTCGGCATTTCCTGCTTGCCGAGGTCAGTCGTCGTCGACGACCTCGATGTCAGAGAGCTCCCACTCACTGAAGCGGTCGGGATCCTCGGAGGCGAGCGCGGCCTGCATCTCGAAGGCCGCGGCCTCGAGCGCCTCGAGGGCGTCTCTCTCGGACCCGCGGTGGTCGTGCAGCCACTCCGCGAAGGCCATGTGCTCCCAGGCGTTCAGCGCCTCTGCCCCGCGAGCGGCGCCCAGTGGCGCGAGGGCGCACCCCCGTCTAAACGCCGCCGCCATCGCTGCCCCTTTCTCAGCCTGCCGACGCCTTTAGTCACGACGCCTGACCGACACCATGGAGAGGGAACGCAGCCCGCTGCGCCCGCGCGCCGTGGACTTCCGGCTGACCTTCAGCCAGACCCAGGCGTTGAAGAGCTTCTTCGACAACGTGCACAACAACCTGCGGGAGCTCGAGATAAGCGTGGTCAAGAGCGCCACCTTCGAGGGCTTTCAGGTGGACTCCATGAACGAATCGCACAGCGTGGTGCTCAACGGGAGGCTCGCGGCGGAGGTCGAGCTCAACCTGCCGCAGGCCAGCTTCTGCGTCGTCGTGAAGAGCGTCATCAACCTGCTGAGGAACAACGTCAAACCGATGCACTTCGTGGATTTCCTGCGCTACGAGGGGGACGCCCTTGTCAAGCTCCATGTGTACGAGCCCGGTCGATTGGGCAGCGGCCTCGGGGAGTTTGGAATTCAGACCTTGGACCGGGAGAGCATCCCCAGCCCTCTCATTGATATGACGTTCACGCATCACGTCGAGGTTCAGCTCGAGCCGCTGAAGGCCGCCCTCAGGACGGCCAATGCAGAAGAGATCGACAGCATCGCGCTGGAGGTGCGCGAGCGGAGCGCGGCCGAGGAGGACCCGGAGTTTCGCACGCTGTGGTTCGTCGTGTGTTTCAATGACGAGCACCGGACGCGAGGCGAGTATGCCTGGCGCTCTCGCATAAAAATCAGCGAGGGTGGCGCGATGATCATGGCGGTCAATGATCGCAACGACGAGGAGGCGACTCCTCCGCATGGACAGCCAGAGCCTTACACGAGGGTCTACCGAGAGCAGTTCTACACGGAGCACCTCTGGAACTTCGTGCGGTCCATGGACCGCACCACGGCGACGTTTAGGCTCTGCGCGAACAGGCCGCTGTTGCTCGAGTACCCGCTCGGCGATGCGGCGACGGACTACCTGCGCTTCGTCCTCGCGCCGACGGCCTGAGCGTCGGCGGGCCGCCTTTTTTTAGGCGCGACGGCCAGGGCCGCCAGCGCGTGCAGCAGCGCGTCCGCCAGATCGTCCTTCTTCTTGGCCGCCGCGAGGAGCTGCGCCTGCGACGGGCAGCCGGCGCAGAGCGCGCGAGCGCACTGCACGGCGGTTTTCTTGCGTTGAGCGTAGGTCTGCACCCGGCCGTCGGAAAACGAAGCGAGGTCGCCGAAAGAGAGCTTGGCGGACGCGCTCTGGAAGGCCACGCGCGCCTCGGGCAGCAGCGCTCTGAGCGCGCCGAAAAGGCAGGCCGCGATGGCTTTCATGCGCGCCGTCATCTGCGTCTCGATGACGATCGCGTCGCACGACCCAAGGAGCTGCAGCTGCGATTGCACGAGGCCCACGACGCCCCCGAAGAGCTGCTCGTTGGACGGCCGCTTCTGCGTCGCCAGCGCCAGGACGTCCCAGGCCTCGACGACGACGGCGCCACTCGCCAGCGCCGTCGCGCAGTTCGCGAGGGACAGGTCGCCGTCGTAGGTGCCTTTGAGGATGCAGAGGGCGAAATTGAGGATGCCAATATCGAAGGCCGCGACTCTCATGGCTTTAGTTTAGGTTCGAACTGGTGATCCTTGATAGCTATGAAACGCGTTAGAAAGCGTCCTCGCAGAGGGCACGGTATTACAGAAGATGACACCTCGAGTCAGCGGCAGACCCTGCAGCCAGCGAGGACGATAAAATGTGCTCGCGCTTCGCGAGGCCCGGGGGCCAGGCCTTCGCATTCGCTTCGACCTTCAGCGCCTCGGCCCTCCCTGAGCTGCAGTCGACGCAGTTCGCGCAGCAGGACGGAGGGGGCATCGCGCCGCCGGAGAAGTTCGTGAGTTACATCACGGATGGCTTCCTGCACGTCGCCAATCAGCAGGGCAAGTGCGGCAGCTGCTGGGCCTTCGTCATCGCGCAGGCGCTCCGCGCGGCCGCGGACATCGCGTATCGGCGCCTCGGGCGCATCTTCGACGCCAAGTACCTCTCCGTGCAGTACCTGTTGTCCTGCTACGAAGTCCCCGAGGCAATGTGCGGCTGCGTGGGCGGGGACCTGGCGCGCGCCTTCGAGCAGGTGTCGCGCCGCGGCACCGTCCTGGAGCGCTCCTTTCCGTACGACAACAACGCCAGGCCAGAGCTGAGCATCCTCGAGCGCGACGTCGTCTGCGCGCAGTCGCCGCAGACGCTGGAGACCTGCCCGCCGTGCGGGGCGGGCAGGCCTCCGAAGCGCGTCGGTGTGCGCGTGGTGGATTGCGTGCCGTGCGGCGACGCGGCAGCGCCCTTCTACTATCCGAGCGAGCCCTTCCGCATCACGGCCGGCGGGGACCTGCCCGCCCGCGTGGCGGCCGTGAAGCGCGAGCTGCTCCGCACCGGGCCCGTGTGCTGCGTGATAGGCGTGAACGAGGACGCGCTGCGCGCCGTCGGGGAGCCGCCGCGCCTCGTGCGGGACGTGACCGAGGCCCCCACCTACGCGCCGGACTTCGTGTCCGCGCAGGCGCTGAAGCACGCGGTGCTGATCGTGGGCTACTACGACCCGCCGGGGCGCACCGCGCGCTCCGTCTGGGTCTGTCGCAACAGCTGGGGGTCTCAGTGGGGCTACCGCGTGCGCGCGAATCACCTCGAGCCGCGCGAGGGCGGCGGCGGCGTGGACGTGTCGCAGACGGAGCTGGGGGGCTTCTTCAACATCAGCATGTATGAGAGGCAGGTCGAGCTGGGGCTCCTCGACAGCGCCACGTCTTTCCGCGAGGTGCTCGTGAAGGAGCCGCGGGACGCGGCGCCGCGCCCCCTGCGCTACACCGATGTGAACACGCAGCCTCTGCCGAAGCTGAACCTGGCCGTCGCGCCTCCGTCCGGCCCGAGCATCAGCGTGGAAGCCTCGGCTCCGCCATGGCGCCTTTCGTGGCTGCTACTGGCGCTGCTGCTGCTGGCGCTGCTGCTGCTGCTGCTGCTGCTGCTGGCGCTGCCGATGCTGCTGCATCGGCCTCCGAGTCCGACATCGAGCCCCTGAGGCCGCTCGAGCGCAGATGCTTCACGTCCGCGATGAGCGGGGCGCCCCTGCTGACGCTGCCTGCGGGCCAGTCGATGCGCGCCAGTCGTCGCCTGCTGGCCGAGCGGCTCCGCACGGAGCCCTTCGCCGTGCGGCTCCTGCGGCCCGGCCGCCTCAGGGCCTTCACGGAGCGGTCCTTCGAGGTGGCGCCCGAGTGCGCCGTGCTGGTGACGGCCCGCTTCGCCGTCCGCTGCTTCTACTGCCCGGCCACGGTGCGCTGCTCCTGCTCGAGACAGCCTGAGCGCCGCTGCTCCTGTGTAGTCAGCGAGCACGTGGAACCGCTGGAGGTCTGCGTCGCCTGCGGCCTCGCCGAGCCATGGCCGGCCTGGACATCGTGCGGCTCCTGAACCGTCGCCATTACTCCGCTGCGCTGGAGTCGCACTGGTCTCGGCCCACGGTGGAGCGGCTGACGCGCGCGATCTTCGCGCACGACCCCATGAGGCTCCGCGGCTTCGGCGTGCCGGCCGACGAGTACGAGCCCGAGGCGCTGCTGTGCGTGGCGCAGCTCTGCGGCCACGGCGCCATCGCCGACTTCCTGGCGACCGCCGAGGGGTCGCCGGGCGGCGACGTGGCCCAGGTGCGCGCGGCGCTGTGCGCCTCCTTCGAGGAGCTCTTCGGCGCGAGCGCTCCGCCGGTGAGCTGCGCGCTCGTCGCGGACGCGCTGAGGGCGATCAGTGCAGCTTCTTCAGCAGCTCCGTCTCCACGTACTCCTGCAGCAGGGCCGCGGCGTTCTTGGACCAGCGCAGGTGGCGGTGCGGCGGCGCGTGCGGCGGCTCCACCTGCTTGACGAGGCGCCGAAACGTGGCCTTGGGGAAGTAGAAGCAGCCGGCGCCCCCGGCGTCGATGGCCTTGAGCTTGCAGTGCTGCGTCGGCAGCTGGCTGGTCGGCGCGTGGCTCCCCAGGGCGGCGCGGACCTGCGCCTCCTTGATGGTTTTGTGTCCCTCGTGCGCGAGGCGCGCCACCAAAGGCTGCAGCAGGCGTAGCACGTCGCTCCGGAAGCGCGCCGTCTCCTGAGGCGTGGGCTCGCCCTGCGGCGGCGCCGCGCCGCGCCTCACGGCCGCGGCGTGGTGCAGCATGCGCAGCACGCCGGCCTCGCTGGAGATGCGGTGCTTTCGTCGGCCGTGCGAGGCGTGGTGCCGCGGAGAGGAGCTTCGTGGGCTCGCGGGCGCGGCGCGCGGCCGCGGTGGCGCCGAGAACATGGCCGGCGCGGCGGGCGCGGCCGGCGCGGCCGGCGCGGCCGGCGCGGCGGGCTTGAGCTTCGCGGGTCGGTCCTGCGCCGCCAGCGTCTTCAACACCGGCTTCGGCGCGCGTCGGCGGAACATTTACTGTAGTCTTCCGCGGCCGCCTCGCCGCAGCACTAGATGCCGCACGTGCCGCCGCCGTCGCGCGCGCGGCAGAGCGGCGCGGAGGCGTAGCGCTGCACCGCGTCGTCGCAGCTGCACGTGTCCTTGCCCGACCGCGCGTTCACGCCGTTGTGGAGCTCGCAGAGAAAGCGCGCCAGCGAGTCGCGAGAGCGGCACGCGTTCGCCACGACCCCGGCGTCCGCCACGCCCGCGCGCAGGTGCTGTTCGCACATGCGGCAGGGCAGCATCGCGGGCAGCGAGCCCAGGAAGGCCTCGCAGGCGCCGCGGCGCTCCTCCGAGGGCCGTTCGGCGTAGTTGGAGGCCATGACGTGCAGCGAGTACCACAGCGGCGGCCCGAAGACCTCGGGCGAGACGGACGGGACCTCGGGGCACGCCTCCGAGAAGCACTGGCCTCCGGCGCCGTCCGCCTGCACGCAAAACATGCTTTTCCCCCAAGGGTCCGAGGGCATGCCTATCGGCGCACCGAGGGCGCCCCGCTTCTCGAAACGATGCCCCACCGCTCGGACGAGACGAACCGGTTCATGATCGCCGAGTGCGTCGGCGAGCACATGATGAAGATGAGCAAGCACAACGAGTGCGTGCGCCACATGGCCTTCGTGGCCCCGCCGGCCGCGACGGCCGCGGACCTGTCCAAGTACTGCGAGGGCATGAGCCAGGCCTTCTCCGTGGCCGACGCCACGAAGCTCTGCACGGGGCTGAACGACGTGCACAAGAACTTCTGGCCGAAGTTCATGCAATAAAGATGCGCTGCGCCGCGTCCGTGGCCGCGCTGCTGGCGCTGGACTTCTTTTGGCTCTACCTGCTCGGCGCGGGGCGCCGCTTCCTGACCATGGCCTCCGGCTTCGGCGCGGAGGCCTGGGCCCCCTGGCAGCTGGCGCTCTTCGTCTCCGCGGCCTACGCGCTCCTGGGCGTGGCGCTCTGCGTCTTCGGACGCGCGCCCTCGCCCCGGGAGGCCGCGGCGCGCGGCGCGCTGCTGGGCCTCGTGATCTACGGCGTCTTCGACTTCACGAACCTGGCGGTCTTCGGCCGGGGCTACGGCCTGGGCCTGGCGCTGTCGGACATGGCCTGGGGCACCTTCGTGATGGCCGCCTCGGCTTACGTCGGCGAGAGCTTCTAGAAAGATGTCGCAGAGCCCCTTCCCGCAGGACCTCTACGCCGTGGCGCGCCTGGACTGGTGCCGGCCGTCCACGGACACCTCGGGCGGCGCGGTGTCGCAGCTGCTCTGCAACAACCTGGCGCGGCAGTGCGGCTCCTTCACGAACGCCACGCGCGACCAGGAGCGCATCGCGCGCACGGCGCCGCAGCTGCAGCGGCTGCTGCGCGCACCGGAGATCGAGAGCTGGAGCGGCAAGTGCCCCGTCGCAAAGATCGAGGGCGTCTGTGGCATCGGCGGCGCGCAGAGCTTCCAGGAGCAGCTCTGGCAGGGCCTCGCGGAGCCGCGCGAGCGCAGCGTCTACGACGCTATCGCGGGGCAGGAGGCCGGGCCCTCCGCCAGCGCCATCCAGCTGCTGCAGCCCCAGTTCATGGACGCTCCGCAGCCCGGCGCGCGAGCGGCCCGGCTCTCCGAAGGGCAGCTCGTGGGCCTACCCTTCCTTTAAATGCAAGCTCCCGCGCCGCCGAAGCTGTCGCTCCCGGATTTGCCCGAGTACAAGCCCATCGGCGAGCGCGTGGAGTCGCTGCTGGCCTTCGACTGCTACCGCCTGTCGCGCATCCTGGAGACGGCGCAGTACGCGGCCCTCTACACCTGCCTCTGCCTCCCCACGGGCCTCTTCATCGACTGGTTCTGCACGCGCTTCTACCCGGAGCCCGACGCGGGCAACCGCTACGAGGGGCGCAAGCGCTGGGCCGCGATCCTCGCGGCCGTGCTGCAGGTGGTCCTGTCGGCCGTGTCCATCATCTACATCCGCAAGCTCGCGGACCTCGTGCCCTTCTTCTTCAACCTCTGCCCCTCGCGGTACGTCGCGCACTACCACGTCGAGGAGGTCTTCGGAGAGGCCGCCATCGCGCTCGTCTTCGTCGGCGTGCAGGTCACGCTCGTGAAGCGCCTGGAGACGATCCGCAACAGCTTCCTGGGCTCCGAGGAGAAGTAAAGGGCACGTTATGGTGGTGACGAGGCTCCTCGCAAATCTGCAATCGAAGCTCTTCGGTTCCTCGCCGGCGCCATCGGCCCCCTCGATGCCGCCGACGACGCAGTCTTCGTCGTCGAGCTCAGGCGCTCCGCGAGTACCTTCGTCGCCTCCTCGGACGCCCAGATCGTCCGGTTCGCAGGCGTCGGATCCGTTCCGCGGCGCACGCAGCAGCACCCTCCGCTTCGAGCACCCCACTTCATTTACCTGGCGATTTTACAGCGGGACGGACGTCTTTTTGGCAGCCATGCAGGCCAGCGCCGTCACGCTCTGCGACATCGACGGGGACCACCCGTACGTGATCTATCTCTCTTCCGAGGAAGTCAGCTCAAGGGAAGGTCGCCAGAGTCTGCTGCCGAGCGTCTTGGTGTACAACGCCCGAGACGGAAGCTTCTCGCAGTGCGTGCTGGGTGCTCGCGGCAGTTACTGCAGGAGGCTTCAGTAAAACGATGTCGAAGTCGCCGAGGCAGACGTCTCCGCGACCAGGTTGGGGAGTTGCGAAGGGCGTCGCCGCGGCCGCGGCCGCGGCGACCGCGGCCGCGGCCGCCCACAAAGCGTCGCAGTACGTCTACGAACACCCCGAGCTCCGAAGCGCGCCGAAGGTATGTCAGATTGCAACTCAAAACGAGGCACGTGTACTGGCTGAAAGTCTCGACTTTCGCCCGGGACCTCCGCGCGGAAGCGACGTCTATATCTACGACCTAGTTCAAGGGGCACTCTACAAAGCGAACGGTCAACCAACCACTGCGCCGACGGGTCGGGCCACGCTCGTCATGAAGAAAAACGAAAAGTACAGCTCCGAGATGATCTGGCTGAACCCCACCGGACAGGGTTCTTCCATCCCGCGCTCCACTTCGCCGCCCCCTTGGCCACGCAGACCAGGTACTGCTTGAGAGGCCCCTCTACGTCTCCGCGAGGAGCAGGCCGACGAAGGGGCGGCCCTGCGCGTCCTCGGCGGCCAGCACGGTCCGCTGGCTCTCTTCCCAGCGCTCCAGCGCGTCGTCCACGGCCAGCAGGTAGCTGTGGCTGTAGAGGCACAGCGCCCGCGTGGCGCGCAGTGCGAGCACCGAGGCCTCGAGGTCCCGGAAGCGGCGCAGCGCGCCGACGAGCAGCGCGGGCCGCGCCTCGACCTGCAGCAGCGCCTCCAGGCTGTCGTAGCTGCGCAGCGGCTCGCCGCCGGGCCGGCGCAGCTTCCAGACGCCGGCCTCCTCGGACGCGCAGAGGAGCCAGCCCTGCTGCCGCTGCGCCAGCAGCAACGGCGCCTCCGCGGGCCGCGCGGTGGAGCGCGCCTCCACGCGCACCAGCACGTCCCGGCCGCGCGGCTCCGAGGAGACGCTCGCCTCGTAGCCGCGCGCGCGGCGCAGCGAGCGGTCCCTGACGTGCTGCACGCGCTGCGGCTTCGGCTGGCACCGCTCCGCGTGCGCCTCGCAGCAGCGCAGCAGCCGCCCCTGGCAGGCCAGGGGCGCGGCGCAGCAGGCCTCCAGGAACTCCGCGGGCCGCGTCGCGTCCAGCGCGCCGCCCAGGCTCGGCAGCTCGGTCTCCACGTCCCAGTCGTCCGAGCCCAGCGTGAAGGCGAGCACGAGCCCCACGAGCGGCGGCGGCAGGCGCGCGCGCGCCAGGCACAGCGCGGCCGTGCGCGCCGCGCCGCGCTCCGCGGGCGGGAAGCTGCGGTGCGTCGCCGGAGTCCAGGCGGGCAGCGCCCAGGCTCGCGCGCTCGGCGGGAGCCTGGCCAGCGCGGCGTCGGCCGCGCCGGCGTGCGAGAGCAGCGGCGAGCGCGGCAGCACGGAGAGCAGCAGCACCTCGTCCTCCTCCGCGTCGAAGGCCGGCGGCGGCCGGCGGCGCAGCAGCGCGCGCGCCACGAGCTCCAGCGTGACCCAGCGCACCAGGCGGAAGCACCAGGGCAGCGCGGCGAAGAAGCGCCGGCCCTGGTCCGCGCAGCTCACGGCGCCCAGCGTGCCGCTGCGCCGCGCCAGCGCGGCCTCCACGCGGCGCTCCACGAAGGTGCGCAGCGACGCGATGTAGTACTCCGGCACGCGGTCCGAGCTGAGGCGGTGGCAGCGGCCCAGCTGCTGCGCCATGACCTCCGGCGTCCAGGGCGCCTCCAGCACGTAGAGGCGCAGCGGCAGCGGCGACGTGAGGTTGAGGCCCAGGCTCCCCGCCGCGCTCATGACGAGGAAGCGGCGCTCGCCCGCGCGGAAGGCGCGCAGCTCGCGGGCGTTGCCCACGGCCGCGTCGCCGCGGGCGCGCACGGCGCGGCCCGACAGCTCGGAGGCGTCGAAGGCCGCGCGCAGCAGGTCCAGCGCGTCCTGCGGCAGCTCCGGAGGCGGCGCCACGCCGGCGCGCAGGCAGCAGCGGCGCAGCATGGAGCCGCCCTCGTCGCCCGCGGCCGCCGCGCCCGTGCCCTGCAGCACCACCACGACGGCGCGCCCGGCCGCGAGGTCCTGGCGCCAGCGCGGCAGCAGCAGCCGCGCCTTGAGGGACGTCACGAGGCGCAGGAAGAAGCCGTGGCGCGCCGCGGCCGGCGCCGCGCGCCAGGCCGCGATGCAGCCGTCGAAGACGCGCCGCGTCTCCTCGTCGGCGAAGAGCTCCAGGTGCTGCACCGGCACCTCGGGCAGCCGCACGCAGCTGTAGAGGCCGCGCTTCTTCAGCTCCAGCGCGAGCAGCTCGGCGGCGCCGAGGCCCCAGCGCCGCAGCGCGGTCCGGAAGGCCTCGAAGTCCGGGAAGCCGCCGGCGCCGTCGGCGCCGCCCCAGAGGCCCAGGCGCTCCATGTAGCCCAGCGACGACACTTCCGAGGCGGGCGTGGCTGTCGCGTAGAGCACGCAGCGCGCGGCGCGCTGCAGCGCGAGCAGCGCCGAGGACTTCCGGCAGTCGTTGCGCAGCAGGTGCGCCTCGTCCAGCAGCAGCACGAAGGGCCCCGGCGGCGCCGCCGCGTCCGCCTGGCCGTAGGTGCGCAGCTGCACCTCGGGGTCCTCGCCCAGGAGCCGCAGCTCCTCGCGCGCCTGGCGCATCAGCGTGGCGTTCGGCACGTACCAGAGCCGGACGAGGCCCTTGGGCGCGGCCAGCGCCACGCCGGCCAGGATGCGCGTCTTGCCCGTGCCCGGCCCGTCGCCCAAAAAGAAGGCGTGCGGCGGCGCGGCCAGCGCCTGGAGCGCGCGCCGCACCGTCGTGAGCTGCCGCGGCGTCAGCGCCGCCTCGGCGCGCCAGCGCGTCTCCAGCTCCGGCGGCAGCGTCAGCTGCAGCTGCGGGGGCGTGACGAGGCGGAAGGCCGGCGGCTCCGCCACGCGCGCGTCCAGGCCCGACGACGCCATGTCACAGTTTCCTCTCGTCGGCGGCAGCAAAGAAAGGTGCTCATGGCCGCGGCCGTGGCGCTGGCGGCGCACGTCCGCACGCCGGGCCGAGCGGAGCCCTTCGAGGCCTGGAGGGACGCCCAGAGCAGGGGCGGGGCGTGGCGCGGCGCCTGCGCCTTCTGCGCCTACGCCGAGGGCCAGCAGCCCGGTGCACCGCCGACCTGCCGCGGCGCGCCCTGCCCCGAGGGCACGCGGCTGCTCCCGAGCCGGCTGCAGGAGCGCTTCGTGTGCTTCGACAACCACCGGGAGCCGCGCGACCGGCTCTGCATCGCGCGCGACTTCGAGGCAGGCGGCAGCAACGTCGAGAGCCTCCCGCACGAGCGCCGCCAGGCCTTCCTGCGGGAGCTCCTGGAGGCCGCGGGGGAGGACGCGAGCGCCCGGGGCGCCGCGCCGCGCTACGCGTGCCTCAACCCCAGGAGCCGCGCCTCCGTGCCCTGGACGCACGTGCACCTCTTCGAGGACGGCGTCGACCCTGAGGGCGTGCTCGGCCACGCCTACTGCGCGGAGCTGGAGAGCCGTCACAGCGAGCGCCCGTCGCCTCCAAGCGCGACGCGTCGAGTAAAGGGAACCCCATGAGGACGAGCGGAGGTGCACTGCAGGCCGCGCTGCACGAGGCGCGCCGCGCCGGCCGGTGCGGCGGCGCGGACGTGCGCGACGGCGCGCGCGCGGCCGAGGCCGCGCTGCGCTCCGAGGACGCCGACGCGCTGAAAACGGAGGAGCGGCAGCTGAGCGCGCTGGCGGACGGCCACCCCGTCTGCTCCGCGGCGCTGCGGCGCCTGGCGCGGGAGCTCGGGGACGTCCGCTGCCGGCGCGAGGCCGCGGAGCACGTGACCTCGGCCGGCGCGCGCGCCACGATCCTGGACGGAGCGGCGCCGGAGGCCGCGCGCGCGCTCCTGGCCGCGGCGCGCGAGTCGGACGCGCCCGAGAAGCTGCGCGCGTGCGCCGGGCGCCTCGGCGCCGAGACGGGCGCGTCGGGCGTGCTGCGCGCCTGCGACGCCACGGCCTCCGGCGAGCTGGTGCGCGCGCGGCTGCACGACGACGCGGGGCTGGAGGAGCTGGCCGACGCGCTGCCGGACGGCACGCCCGCCGAGCGGCTCTGCCGGCTGCGCGTGCGCGCCGCCGCGGACGCGGCGCGCGACGCGGGCTGCCGCGAGACCTTCGCAGCGGCCCTGGGCGACGCGCCGCGCGGCGCCTCGCAGGAGCTGCTGGAGAAGCTGCTGGCGCTGCGCGCGCGCGGCGACGCGCCCGACGAGGCCTGGCGCAGCGATCCGGAGGTCTTCGCGTGCCTGCAGCGCAGCGACTCGCCGGCCGCGCGCGAGGTCCTGGAGCGCGCCGGCGGCGCGGAGGGCGCGGTGCGCGCCGAGGCGCGCGGCGCGGCGCGGCGGCGCGGCGCGGGCCTGCGCGAGGCCGCCCACGAGGCCTCGCGGCGCGCGCAGGCGGCGTGCGCCAAGGTCCTGGCGCGCGCGCCGCAGGACGCCGTCGGGGAGCTGCTGGCGGCGCGCGAGCTCAAGGGCATCAAGGCGGCGCGGCGGCGCCTCGAGGCCGAGCTGTCGGAGCTGCGGCCGGAGGCGCTTGGGGGCCGCACGGCGCTGAAGGCGCGCGACGTCGACGCATGCCGCGCCGCCGCGCGTGACTTCGCGGACGCGCGCGCGGAGCAGGCGTGTGTGCCGCAGCTCGGCGAGTACGCGTCCGCCTCCGGCTCCGAGTCGGAGTACCTCGAGAAGGTGGCGCGGGCCGCGAGGCGCGACCCGCGGCTGCGCGAGTGCGCCGAGCTCGTGTCGCCCGTCGTGGCCTGGGAGCGCTGGCACGAGGGCCTCAAGCGCTCGGCGGCGCTGGCGCCCGCGGACGCGGCCGTCAAGCGCGCCGTGTGCCAGACTCTCACGGTCATGCAGGCCGCGCCCACGAGCCCAGCGGCGCCGCTGCCCCTCCTGGCGCTCTGCGCGCTGCCGGTGTGGACGCACGAGCTCTACGAGCGCCTCGCGAACGCGGGCGCGGGCGGCCGCGCTCGAGCGCTGGCCTCGCCGAACGGAGCGGCCGTGCTGCACCCGAAGCTCCTGAGGCTGCAGGTCAGCCTCAAAGAGGAGCTGGTGAAGCTGCTGAAGCGCCCCAGCGCCCTGCCCGCCCTGGCGGCTCAGCCCTGCGCACCCACCCCCCGAGAGCTCTACGGGAACATCTGGCTGGAATACGGCATGCGCGCCTTCGGAGACCTGGAGGCGGACGAGGCGAGCGAGGTCGGACGCAGCCTCACGCAGCTGCAGGCGCGCGTGCTCGACGCGGGCCTGCGCGCCGCCGAGCGCGCCAAAGAGAGGAGCCTGGAGCTGCTGCAGCTGGAGCTGAACGACCGGGGCCTCGGCGCGCGGCTCTACCAGAAGGCAGAGGCGTTGGTCCGCCGCCCGTACGACCCCAGCACGACGCGGCTGCGCGACACCGTGTGGCAGCAGATGTGGGAGAGCTACCTGGCGCACGTGGACCGGCTGCTGCTGAGCGTGGCCGAGCGCATCGATGTTCGGGGGCCGCACGCGTCTTTCGTGCGCAGGGAGATCCTGTTTTTCCTCGTGCTCTTCGACTCCTACGGGAGAGGCCGTCGGACGGAGACCGCTCTGCCCTCCTGGGCGCAACTGCTGCACGGCTTCGGCCTCTGGGAGAAGCCCGAGGACCCGCGGCGGCTCGAGCGCTGCGCCAGCGTGGCGCTGAAGCAGCACCAGCTCTGGACGGTGAAGCGGTCTGGCGCAGACGGCGAGCTGTTCTACGATACGCAAACACGAGCCGAGCAGTTCCACAGAGATCCCTCCGCCTTCCTGCCGGCTCCGAGCATCTATCCCCTGGTGCCCTTCTGAAGCCGCGATGCGCCTCGGCTCGTTCTTTTGGAGGAGCAAGAAGCGCCTGTGCGCTGGTCGTGATGGCTGCAGCATACGCACGAGCGGCTGCCGCAAGCCGCCGCGCGCTGGTCATTGCGAAGCATGCAGCAAATGGGCGTCATTCGGAATCCGCGGCGAGCGAGCCCGCTTCTGCAAGGCCCATATGACGCCGGGCATGATCGAGGTCGTTTCTCGCCGCTGCGAGCGCTGCGAAGCGCGGCCAACCT
>Ga0136644_10001626_pt1 | contig 17732 bp, 5 predicted proteins | sample C_130820_EF_Meta_FD_94780 | JGI IMG/M metagenome (GOLD analysis project Ga0136644, IMG submission 94780) | Freshwater microbial communities from Lake Croche, Canada to study carbon cycling - C_130820_EF_MetaG (v2) (version 2) | ecosystem: Environmental > Aquatic > Freshwater > Lake | place: Lake... | reverse complement strand
CTGAAATTACCAATGAAATCATAGCCACTAGCCAGAGAAGAAACTCCACTCTTCATAAAACTAGAATAATTAATTTTACCTAGGATATCTTGATTTGAATTTTGTCTGATGTTATCTGTATGTACTTTAACTTCCCAACTGCATAAACTATTATTTAGTGTGTTGGATTGTTTATGATTTTCTGTGGTATTTCCTGCCATAGCTAAACTATTTATTAACAAATTATCCATAACACGAATATTATGATCTAGTTGGCATATCAATCCAATATTTAATATGAACTCTGTATTTTTAAGGGGTATATCTTTAAATTTTACGAAAGAATTTATTGGACTATTGATTTGATTAGTTTTTATATTTCCAGAATATAGGATAGAGTCTAAATCATTATATCCCATAGCGTATAAGGTTGGATGTATAGACGAATTATTAAGAACAGGAACAACATCGCTTAATTCTGATGAATGAGTATAGTTTTGTAAAGTCGTACTGGTATTTTTATCAACATTATCACTAAATTTTATGCTAAAATTAGTTTCATAATTACTTATGTGTTCTTGGTTTAATAAGTATATTCTAGACACAGATCCAACAGTATGAGTATTCATTCCACTTAATGCATTAAAATAACTTTGTAGACTAGAATTACTAGAAAAATCACTAATATTTTTTGGATCTAAAAATAATCCACTAGACGTAATATTAGGAACACTTGGATTTTTAACGTCCATCCATACTATTAAATTTTTAGGATTAGGGTAATTTAAATGGTTCAGTTTAACTTCTATGTCTTTAATATATAAGTTGTCTACAATTCCAGTGGCGGGAAAGCCGTATTCCACATATGTCTCACCACATCCCGAAGGAGAAGTATCTGATACCCAAGAATTTTCTGCGTCCTTTATAACAAAATTCGGTTCATATGTTGGGTCATTATAATTTCTATATCCATAATGATTTCTGTATTGTTGACTACTATCTGTAGGATTTTCTTTTATGGTAATTCTACTTGAATAAACATTCAAAGATCCACTATCCGACGGAAACATATTATAGAATCCCCTACCCTTAAAAGTAAATGTTTGTTGTTTATTTAATAAATTGTCTATAACAGCTGATTTTCCGCTATTACTATTAGTTGTAGTGGTTGGACCTGATCCTCCTGGGGGTGGTCCTGCTGGAGCTAAATATAAAGCATGTTGTGATTGGTCTTGATTTTGATTATTCATAAAATTGTCTTTATTATTTAATGTGATTATCCATCCGTCCAACCCAATGATGGATTAAAAAATCCTTTTTGGAAAGATACAAAGTGATTTAGTCCAACGGCCTGTACTTCTTTTAAATGACAATAAACTCCAGTGGGAGTTGTAATTTCGTTTCTTTTATCTAATATTGGCAAAAAATTATTTCCATCAGCTTTTGGATGTCCTGGCATATATACTCCTATATTATCTACTTTTGAAACAGCATATCCTCCATAAGACAATACGTCAGGAGCCAATGAGGTAGATACTACTGATGGATTAGAAATTAAAGAGGTTTTACCCAAAACAATACCAGTATCAGTATAATAAGCTAAACGGTATTGGAAGCCATTTGCTACTGTAAAATTACTGGCTCCTAGTATTAAATCATGAGAGGGAGGAGAATCTCTGTATGTTTTTTCTTCATAAAAAGATGTACACTGATTATATGTATTATTTTTATATCTAGCATTTTCTATACTAAGACTGTTAACTAAAATTGTTGTGTTGCCGGTAGAGGCCAAAAAAGAAACAGATAAATCAGCATCAGACTGTAGTGGTACAATTGCTCCTTGTTGAGTAATATCTACTTTCATGTCTTTTAATTTAAATGCATTATTTTCTCCTAATTCATATCCTTTCTTTACAGCATAGTCGTCTCTTACATAATTTTCTGTGTCTACCAACCAAACCAGACCATGCTTATGAAAACCTATTTTTGTTGGTATTGAGTTAATAATTTTATTGAATGCTGGTACAGAAATGGAGGACGTATCGATACTCGAATCCAGTGCTGAGCCATCTGTGGTTATGGGTATCTCATCAGATTCTACCATTCCGTTTTTACTTACTGTGCACTTTATTCTATAGTTTCCTGCTTCTCTGATATAAATAATAGGATTAGGGTGCGTAGATGTTTTATATCTTAATACTCTATATTGATCTTTATTGTAGTCTGTAAACCTTAAACATCTTGGACCAGATATCTGCTCCCAAAAATATGTCGCATCGTCGCCAGCACTAGCAGAAATATCTTCAATAATAGTTTCTTGTCCAGAAGTAAACGTGGCGCTCTTCCCTGTTCCAAGATAAAATGGAGTAGATGTGTATCTTTTAACTCCTATATCTATAAGAGGAACTTCTAGAGGAGAACTGAAACCATCACCGCTTAATTTTATAATAGAGCCTGTTGTCGATATGTCTGTTGAATAATGTATATTTCCTATATCTATTTTACAATTATTATAAAGAACAGAGGATGAAGACACTGACGTGGAATATAAAGAATATGTATCAAGACCAATTATAGCATGAGCACCATTAGCTAGTTTAGGTTTATATTTGAGCACAGTATTATCTGATATTTTTATATGGCCACCATATTTGTACAATAGTTTTTGTGTTAGTTCTCTCTTATTGTTTACATAATTAAAATTATTAGTTTGATGATTAATATAATCTGTTAGTTTTTTGTCTTTATATTCTGTAGAAATAATATTTAAGATACTTTTAAGTTCAGTAATTTCTGTCGCTTGATCTGTTTGAGCACTATCTAAATAAGCAATAACAGAATCATATATGCTTTGACTATTTAAAATATTAACTGTGGTTCTGTCTATAAGAGGATATGTACTCAGAAAATAGCACAATTTTTGTAAGCATAGTGCTTGTTTTTTGTTTAGATAAGGAGTATATGATCTGTTTCTTCTGAGAGTTAATGTATTGTATATTTCTCTGTAAATGGGCATTAACAGTGGAGACAAATAAGTTTTTGATACCAAGCTCCTATTTCTAGCTCTTATCCTATTAACAGGACCATCAAAATAAGAAAAAGCCTCACCATTACTAATCCAAATAGAATATTCCTTACTATCTTTAGATAATTGGTTGTATATATTATATGAAAATGTATTAGTTTTTATGTCAAAACCTGAACACTCAGTAAGATCAATAATTTGCCCCTCATACCCAAACTCTGTGCCTGTTCCAGTAATCTTATTAGCATATTTATCTAGTCTTTTAAGGGTAAAATTATTTATTTTAATAACTTCTACATCAGTGCCCAATGTTTGAGCAACCCCATTATAAGCATAAGATAATGAAGCGTTACTTTTTATTACACTTCCACTAGGAATTTTATCTAGCAAAAATGATGCAGTAGACGATGTTCGATTCATTTTATACCAAAATAATATCCCATATTCTGCTTCAAAAAAAGGAACCAGCGATGTGATATACCAGTTCGTATAAAGATTTGCAGACTTGTCAGAACCGCTAGTGTCTAAAATATTCCAGTTTTTAAATTTTGCATCAAAATAAAGAACTGATTCTATTCCTAAGATTTTATTAGTAACATTCTGTTTATTTATCAAGGCTTTTTTATATATGTATGTTTCGTCTTTGATTATAGCAGGCATCCATACATCTTGTGTACTTCCGGACTCAATAAAAGACTCTATAGCTGTCATGTTTAATGTTGCAGCATTCTCTGTAGACGATCCATCGTATTTAATGTATGGACCAGAACTATTTTGCCCCACATTATACGAAATAAGGTCTTGAAACATTGAAGAACCATATATATGGCATTTATTTTTATTGTTAACTGTATACATATTATTAACTAGTGGTTAAAGTCCATTTTCCATTAAGATAAGTAAATAATCCTTTTCCTTTTGTTGTTGGCAAATCAAAAGGATTCTCAAAATTAACCAACATAGAAGGATAATTTTCTGTTTTTTTCTTTCCTTGTATGAAAGACATTTCGATATTGGCTTGATTAGATCCGGCAGTTATAGAACCCTTAACAATAAACGAAGGCTTGCTAACAGGTTCATAAAAACCAGCATCAGTATCGTATCTGCACAGCAATTTAGCTCCTCTTGGAGCAGTATATCCACATCTATCTTTTACAAAAACTAATCTTCTTGATCCAGAAGGCGATGGTTGACTAGAAAACTCCACATCGTCAAAAAAGCCTCGGGCAGGATATGTTTCATCGAGATCCAGATTTTTGGTTAAATCTTCTTCTAGTGTTACATACATCATTTTATATATTGCTGGATTATGGGTTGTCCAAACTTTTCTGAATTCGTCCCATCGTAAATCAACTGGTCCAACAGGCCAAATTTCAGGATGTTCTGCCCAATTTAAATAGAACTCATGAAGTTTTTTCTTGGGTGACCAACGACCTCCAGAAAATGATTGAGTTTTACCAATAATAGAACCTTGATAAGTAGCAGGTTCAAATCCTCCGCCATCAGTAAGATCATCTTTGTACGTAACCTTTAGAACGCTTGTGGTATCAGTGATAGCCGTAGATGGTCCATACCCAAGAGTATCTTGAACTCTTAGATTTTTAGCTTTGACATATTCAATAGAGTTTAACTTAAAAATATCTCCAACATCTAATGTCTTATATTCTACTGCTGTAGTCTCTTCTGTTCGAACAACCTTAAATCTTTTTGGTCTTCCGTATCCGTCGATATCAATAGGCTCATCTGCAGCATTAGGAACAGGATATCCTTCTTTATCATATCCCCATCCGTGTACAACTAGTGGTCCTCGTAATCCTATAAATCTTTGATTCATTTCGGCACTGGCAGAGGAATAATTGGTCGAATCTATTGTTTGTAAATTATAGTTAGTTTTTAAATCTTTATAGAAAAAATCTGGATTATAAAGGTTAGAAGAGTAAGAAATTAAGGTTTCTGGATTATCAATACCATTTGATATTTGAAGATTAGGATTTTGTTTTACCGCTGATCGAGCAACAATCGATATGCTGTGTCGAGATCTATCAAAAAAGTTCCTACTTTGTCCATTTATCGTTAAAGAGCCATGCATTCCGTCTGGATGAACTCCACTATAAAGTTGAGAATTGGGATTTTTAAATTCGCTATACGGAACAACTATTGGTTGTAAACTTACCAAATTTATATCTCTTGAAAGCCCCCCACTTTTATTGTTTGCTGTTAAAAGATCTATTCTTGATAATGTAGAAGAGTCAGATTTGTCTGTAATTATATACGGAGGAACAACTTCTGAAGAATTTTTATATGCTCCACTTTTACTATAAAGTTTGGAATGTAACTTCTCTGATAGTACTGTACAACAGTCACATAGTGCCGAATATGTGCCTGTACCAGCTGATACTCCCCCAGCTGCAAATTTACGATATTCAATAGTTCTAATACTAGTACTATTACAAACAGGACAGCTTCCTTTGTCGTATTTAGAAAAACTAAATGTGCCTAAATTATTAGTTGGATAAAAAGATACCGGCGAGAATATGCCATCAAGACTCATTGCTGCTTTACTACCATAGTCTTGAGTTATAAAGTCATTAAGTTCTGTTATTTGAAAAATCTGAGCAGATGTATTTACTCTGGCTCTACTTTTAAGTGAGGCTATCTGAAAACCATCTGTAGTAAAGGCGTTTGCTGCTAAATCTCCATTTCCTAGATCATGTCCAGTAGGCAAAGAGTATGTGCCATATGCAGATGCGTCAGGTGTGGTCTGGCTTTCCCTGTCATTTATGAATGATGTTGATCTGGTTGGTTCTCTTAAAAATGGTGAGGCAATAGCAGTAATAACTTCAACAGGACTTTTTCCTTGCAGAGCGGTACTGGAAGTTTCGTTCATTCTTGGTTGACTAGCTAAAGTTTTTAATTCATTGGTTGATTTATTTTCTAGTTGCTGTTGTAGTTTATATATCTGTTTGTCTCTTTGGAGATTTTCTTTATTGATTTTTTTAAATCTATCCTGATTCTCTTTGTTGAACAAGCTCAATTTTCTGGTATAAGTTCTAAATGAATACGTTGTTTTTATTCCATTTCTACCAACATCAACATTAATATAGCTAATAATTGGACCATCAGTATAGTTTGCAATATATGGTAGTTTAATAACATTATACGTTAATGTCCCTGTTGATATTGTTAAATCATTAGTTGACGATAATTCATGAAATTCTTTTAAAGATCTGCCACTAGAAGTAAAAATACTACTAGTTCGTTTAATCTCATCATAGGTTATCACAGATGTTGTTGGGTCCCCAATAGGATTAACATTATTTAATGTCTGATAATTAAAGGCCCCACCAATATTAAAAATTGGCAATCCAACCATTTCTAAACTGGCTGTTTCAAGTACCGATTGATAATTAACATGACTCTTAACCTCTTTATATGCTAAAGAGTCTAAATAACTCATACCTCCATAGTTCCACGGAACAAAGTCTGGATTATACTCTATGTTTGTTGGCAATATCCAGTTATCAATAGCGCTTGAGATTTGGGCTGAAGTGACAGATACTGCTGTTGAACCACATGGTCCTTTGGCATATTTGGTGTATGATGGAAAAATTGTATCTGTGCTATTGTCTATAGCTGGATAGTTAATCCAGGGACCATAATTATATTGCCGTGATTTAATTGGTATGCCAGCAAAAAAGGGATGGGCCACTTTTGGTTTAAGGTCCCAGTTCCTAGCATTAGTATTGTGAGAAGCTGAACTAAGATTGCCAAACAAATAACCTTCATATTGAGCACAAACATCTTGTATTCCATGTAATAAAGATCTTATGAGATCATGATTCCAACTACTGTTTGTTCTAAGATATATCGATAGATCTTCCATATTAATACTAGCTGCTACTGTTCTGTTGGGGTCTTTTTGATATTGCAAACTAGTAGAAGATAACTCAATAGCAGAAGGAGCTTCTATAATGATGCGTGGTTCTGTTAGTTGTTCAGGATCTAGGAATATTACCTTTTCTTGGACAGTTGCTTTAACGTATAGTTTTTTTCTATAAAATCCGTCATTAGAACCAAAACCATCTGTTCCTGTTGTTGTGAGGGTTTTTAATATGTATGATGATGGATCTGTTAGTGATCCAAAATTTAGTGTAGAAAATCTGAAGTCCGCTGCGGAACAAGCTTTGGCTTTGGCTACTTTAATTTTTTCCCAAGTATTATAAGTAAAGTATGGATTGCTCTTTTTTGTTATATCGTCCTGAGTTATTGATTTCTGGCACAAATTATATCGTGGATAATCAAAAGAATCTCCAGCATTATATCCTAGTATGGGTTTTATCATTCCTCGTTCATCGCTTAAATTGTAACTATCCTGACTTCCTACTGGAATGGTATCATCAATAATATTACCAGGCTCTTCCCATGCTCCGTCATTTGTTGGATTATAATTATATTCTAATTTTGCTCCTCCTCTAAAAACATAGGCTGATCCAAAATTTGAGGTCAAGGTTCTATCATAAAACTCATCTTTTCTTGATCCTAAATATGGAGCATATACCATATATTTTTTTCCATAATAACTTTCTCCAAGTTTTGCTACGAATCCTTGCAACACTTCAAAATCTTGTCTTACTTCTTCGGTAATAACACCAAGACCCTGGGCTTTTCCTGCCATTGCTATAGTAGGACTAAGTACCGGGGTGGAAGAATTACTGGAACGAAAGTTATAGCTCCAATCAGCGTCTCGTTTAGCTCTGTCGTCCTTATCAGGAAGACTCATAGCATTATATAGTTCATATTGTTTACTATAAAAAGCACTATTCATCATAATATATAGATCAGTTTTATATGCTTTACCAAGAGTGTATGCTAAGAAATTATCTTTTCCCGCCATCGCTGCTCGGATTTCAGATTCAGTAACTAAAAAATACAAGTCTCCAGTAGCAGTTGGAGCAGCTGTTGTCGTTGTTGATGTCGTTGTTGTTGTTGTTGTTGTTGTTGTAGTGGTGGTAGTTGTGGGGCCTGGTGTTGTGGTGGGGGCCGTCGGAGGGGCAGTTGCTGATGTTGATCTCCATGACCATAATTTAGCTGTTGCCCTGCTAGATAGATTATATCCTCCATATAATCCATTTAGCTGAAGTCTTGTCGCAGGAATTTCAGAAGCTTTCATTACAACGCATATCTGCCCGGTCCATGTATCCATTAATACTGGTCTGACTCTTCTAAAATCTCTAGAATTCAAAGTAGTGTTGGATGTATCCACAGATAGACTATTGTCCATAATATAACCAAAAAATGGACAGATAATATCTCTATATAGCGGAAGGTATCTTTGAAGATGAGGCTTCCTGTTATTACCATATGGAGTATCTCTTGTTTGCACAGTAGTGTCTCTACTAGGAGATATTCCCCAGGTATTGCTAAAAGTATAAGTAGATTTTGCTGCTGTTTCATAATTACCGACTGTTACATTGGTTCCACCATTAGTTATCTGAGCTCCATCATTCCATGTAGAGTCGGTTGCTATAAAAGTAGCTCCAGTAATTGAACTCTTAATGTCCTCGTCTTTTTGAAAAATATCTGCTAATCCTGGATTAACAGCAGTAGATACGGCGGGATTTCTTGTTGATAAAAATGCTGGAAATCTTATTTTTCCGAATGTGAAATTTTCTGTTGATGCACTTGATCTAGTGATTGATCCAGTATTAAATCCTAAATTTCCCAACCTTAAATAATCAACAAATTTTCCATCCATTAAAATATAATTACTTTGACTATATGCTAATCTGTATGATTTAGCTTGATATAATCTTTGTTGTGGTCCTCCAACAATCATTAATCTGGCCGGAGAATCGTTGCGTTCTTTTCCTATTGTGCTGGAACTAATCTGGTATCCATCACAATAAAGTTTATTTACGGTACTTTGAATCTGATGGGGTACAGGTTGTTTTAGTCTAGAAATTGTTTTAACTTTAATAACATTACAAATTCTAGAGTTATAAGAAGCACGAATTAATTCTAAACTATAGTCATGTCCTGTTGCTTCAGTCACAAGATTTAAAAATTCTGTTATGCTTATTTTTATTCCTTTAATCCTAAATTCTACTGGTGGTCGTGGTAATTCTGAAAGATCCAATAAAAATTCGCATCTGTTTTGTGAGGTATCTTCTTGATTCTGTTGTGGTGGAATAACTCCCCAAGAAGTAAAAGCAGTAGTAATAGGGGTATAGTCATAAGTTTGCATGCATTTTGTTAATATTCTTCCATATGGAGAATAAGCTGTTTTGGGACCAAATTGAACTTCTGTGCCGAATCTAGCAGATAACAAACTACCATCAACCCTACCCGTTAAAACAGATAAGGCATCAATAATATCAACAGCACACATTCCATCTTCATTACAATTTGCTCCACCAAAATTTTCCGGAGCTGTAGATTCTAAAAAACCATAAACATTAAATACATTGGCTATATTTCCGGCGGAAATAGATCCTGCGTATGATAAATTACTATTATATCCTACATAATTTCTTGGTGATCCATAACTAGCCCCACTGTATCTGCTGAAAATACAACCGCCATATTGGGAAATAATAATATAAGCATTATTAAGTACGCTTTGCATACCGTCTATAGTTACTCTGTATTGTTTACCCCCACTATTAAAGTCCTCCTGCCAGCTCTGTACCACTCCACCAAAAGAAAAATTTCCCATTTTAAAATAAACTGGAGTTCCTATAATGTCATAGCCAGTATTTTTAGTTGTTAGGATACTTCCATCCGTACCTATTAAATTAGGAGATCCAAAAAATCCAGGATCTTGAGTATACCAATAAAGAGAACTGCCAGACTGATAGTAAACTTTCCCTGGTACCATCTTATCCTCTGGTCCAATGATAGAGCCGTCTGTTCTGGCTGTTCCTATCAAGGTATCAGCCCATGTTGCTCCAGTCCTATCAACATAACAATCTGTAGTACAACTATAATAGTGATCAGGCGTGGTTAAAGATACAGCCGCAAACTGATCAACGCCAACACAAGAAGTAGATCCATTTCCAGCAGTTACAGATGGTGCTTCGTCTGTTACAAGATTTACGGTTAATTGTGAAGACTGACCAGACCATCCAAGATTACTATGAAAACTACTAACGCTAGAGCCTAAAAATAAAGTTTGTGCTATTAATTTATCAGCAGGAGTACAATTATTCATGATTAATGATCCACATAAGATGTTGTAGTACAGTGTTGGTATTTCCAACTAACATTTCTAGTATATCTTCCTTCAGAGGGTACCCAGGTACGAGTATCTCTGTCAATATATGATTTTCCTGTAGTCTCTTTAGATGTAGTGCCTGCTGTAGGTGCTTTCCAAACTGTTGGAGCAACAGTGTTATATGGCCTAAATGGTCTTATTCCATCTATTAGTTTTTCTATAGCTTTAAACAGAGTTCCTCCTGTGTAGAGAGGACAAGTAGAATTATTTATATTATATTCACCTACTGTTTGTGGTGGCATAACAGAAATTTCTATGCTCAGGTCTTTTGTTGTTAAAGTATTAGTTCCTAAAGATTGTAAAACTGGCCCTAAAGATCGTCCCAAAACAAATACTTCAGCAACAAAATCAGCCGGTCCAGTATTCGTGACCGTTATACTCTCAGATAATACTCCGTCTAATAATGTAAATTTATTATTGTATTCATAATTATATGTAATTATACCTTTTTTATGATCATGACCCTCTGTCATGGTCCAAGGAATCGGATTTAAAAGTCTTTCAGATGCGTTCGCCGTGTTTCCTATTGGGCTGTCCCGATTATAGTAATCAACAATGCCTGCTCCTCCGGTAGTTCCGTCCAGACTAAATGCTGCGGTGGTTGAAATTGATCTAGTCAAAGCCGACGAGGCTCTAGTGTAAAGGTATGGTTTTATTCCACTATGCCAAGCTAGTAGAGCATTTTGATACTTGTATCCCTTCATTGTTGTTTTATCTATTAAAGTATTGTGTGAAGAGTAAGATATACTACTAACATCATCCCTATTGCCTATAAGGCCATTATCTAATGTGATAAGACCAGCGTCTGTTGGTGTAAGACTAGTGGTTGTATTAAGTCTATTCTGATTTACTATCTCTAATCCTTTGATTGTTCCTTGCACCTTAACAGTTTTAATAAATTTTTCATCAGAACCAATTTCTATGCTATAGTCTTCTATATGATTAATACCTGTTGGCATTCCAATCCATGTATCAACAATATCGTAGGAACCTTCAGTCATGCTGAAATTTGTTGCTCTCACATGGTTGAACAAGTATAGCTTGGGTCCTGTTTCTGAGGTGCTATTATATCCTCCAACATAAGCTCCTTCACTATTGGCGGAAAACCAAGGAACATTTAGTCTTCTGCTTACCCATTTTCTGGCTTCATTGTATGGAACAAAATAACCAGAACCTGTTGTCGGACAAGTAGAACTGCTGGTATAAGAGGCTCCTTTTGCAGAAACTTTATGCGAAATTCTAAATTGTGGAATATTCACTATGCTTATACCATTAGTTAGTGTACGAGTACCAACTAGTGGTGTTGGCTCAGTTTCTAAGCTAGGAGCTAGAGAAAAAGACTCATAAAGATAGTCTTCCAAAGGTTCAATAGACCAAGTATCAGAACAACTAACAATCAATGGAGAAGTAACATCATCTGATTGTCTTTCATGATACTCCAAATCTATAGAATATCCAATACTCCTTAACATATTATCAGAGCTGGGTTCCGTAGTAAAATTAGTAGCTCTAACTCCCGTAGCGTCTAGTAATACTGTATTGTTACATAAAACCTGAAGATTGCCCACAGGACAAGAAAAGAAAAGATTTTTTAGATTGAGCTGGTCTGATAAAACTTCTTCAACACCACTATGGCTTATACCATAGATTTTACCTTTAAGATTAATTTTATTAGTAATACTTATTAGTGCCCCAGCGTCTGTTCTATTATACAAATGACTCATGGTCAACATGGGTGTGTAGTGAGTATATGCGCTAATAGCGGTTCCATTATACTTTATCTGTATATTTCTTGTACTAGCGTCGTGAGATGCTATTCCAGTATTTTCAGTATCATCATTAGTTGATAATTGAATTATATCACTATTATTTTTTATATTATTAGTGTTAAATATAGAATTTATGAACGGTCCTGAATATGACATTTAATTCCTTTAGTATCTAAACCACTAACTTGTTTTCTTAATACCAAACTTTCCACTATTAATTTCCGCAAAAGACCAACCGCTACCAGTTACAGGATTAGTGATGAAGTACTGATTCTTATACTGATAATGATTGTCTACAACAGGGAAGTTGGTTCCTATTTCATTCATAGAGCCAACTGTGGTTCCTGTACCCCACACGTTCTTGAATGAAGTGTCTTTATTGGACTTTCTAACACTGTTGGTAATCTTAATGCCTCCAACAGCATAATTAGGATCGCTTGGAATGTCTCCCATATTTAGTGCTAGAATTGCACCACTAGTTTCAGTAAAGACGTAGGAACGATCACCATTACTATCTCGGAGATTTTGTTCAATATCTGTGGTAGAATTCCACGTAAGATTAAAAGCCTGCCAACTATCATTACTGTTCAATACTCCTCCACCGCTCGGAGAAATATTAAATACCTTGGTTGTTGGTCCAAGGAAACAGTCTTGATCATTAACTCCCCCAATAACGTAAATATTATCAATATATGTATCATACATATAGTTCTGATAAATAGTGTTTCCGCCAACTACTGAATAGTATGTGAAGGGATCTGGGTCTGCTAAGGCTGGATTTTTTGGTGCTCTTGATCCGTAAAAACATAATGAATCGAAATACTTTGATACTAATCCATTTGGATTGGTGGATAGTTTAGAAAAATTATTAATATTTCCAGTAAATGTAGCGCCAGTTCCTGATACAGTATTAGGAGCAACCAAAGGAACCTCTGTAAATCCTGATCCAGATGGCGATACAGAGAAGTCTGTTATTGATCCGGAACCGTCAACAGATATTACTGTAATAGTTGCTCCTGATCCACCATTAGGATCTGTAACTGTAAAAGTATCATTAACAGAATAATTTAATCCAGAATTAGCCACAGCGAAGGAATTTTTTGTCACAGCATAACTATTCCATATGTCTTTGATGTAGAGTTTCTTTTCTTCTGGTAATCCTTCTACTCCAAGATTCATACCATTAACTTTAATTTGTAAACTGTATGGCTTATTGGTAGTAGCACGGTCTGATTCTGCCATAGCACAAATTTCTACATATAATCCACCATACTTATAGTCATAAGCGTCGATCATTCTCTGATTCCTTGCTCCTACATTATTCGAGTTCTGCTCAACATACCACGGAGCACCCCAAACATCGAAAGTAAAAAGCTGAGTATCATTAGTGTGATAGTTCCCATTAGTCTTTTGTCTAACTCGTATTCCAACCTTTTGCTCTGGACTTGCAAAACCACCAGCAACATACCCGGTAGTACCTATATGAACAGCATCTAATTCTAGAATAGGCACTGTTTTGTTTGTTAGTTCTAGGAATTTAGATGAGAAATTTGAAGTTGCTCCAGGAGCACCACTAGAGTCTGTTGTAATTTTGTTAATGAAGAAACCAATTCCGAAAGCTGTACTAGTTGCACTCTTGGTAGGATCTGTCCAAGTAATAGATCCTGGAAATCCTGGATTAGTTCCATCTGCGCCTTTGATCTTTAAATAATTTTGAGAATCACTCCAATGGCTATTTAGTTTTGTAACAGCACCATAGGTATGTCCCATAAAGTCAATACCATTATCTTCTCCATAAAAATTTCTAACTGCTGTTTTTACGGTTTCAAATGCCTGAGTTACTCTTTCGTGTCGATATCGACTTAAAGAAACCCCAGAACTAACATCCCAGTATACCGGATCAATTTCTCCAATATGATCTGTACCCCATGGACCGAATCCGTCGAAAAATATTGTAGATACCATAGCTTTACAAGCTCCTGTCTGGGATGGCTAAAAATGACCGTTATTTTATACAATGTCCTCTATTATCAGAATACACCAATTTGTAGATCAATAATTAGAAAATAAGGTTGGTCTATTTGTGGTATTCATACTACTATAATAACATAATAAGTATAAAAAACAACCAAAATTCTACAAAAAACTAATGATCTAAATAAAATTTATTATTTGTACACTGTTGATATTTCCAACTTACATTTCTAGAATATCTTCCTTCTGAAGGATTCCAAGTTTCAATATCTCTATCAACATAACTTTGTCCTTGAACGCTTGTACTCCCAGACACAACGAATTCATTATCTGGTCTATATGGCCTTATTCCATCAATTAGCTTATTGATTGCGTCATATATTTTCCCTCCTACCCACAATGGACACGATGAACTATTCATATTATATGTATCTACTCCTCCTGTGGGAGGAATAATAGTAATCTCTATATTTAAATCTTTTGTGGTCAAAGTTTTTGAGCCTAAAGCTTGTAATGCAGGTCCGAGAGCTCTTCCCAAAACAAAAACTTCTGCTATAACATCAGCAGGACCATTATCTGTTATGCTTATACTCTCTGATAAAACACCACTAAATAATGTAAATCTATTGCTATATTCATAATTATATGTTATAATTCCTTTTTTATGATCATGATTTTCTGACATAGACCACGGTATTGGATTAAGAACTCTTTCTAGTGATTGCGAAGTAGTTTGGCTTGGACTGCTTCTTTTATAATTACCACCGGCAAAGGCAGTATAAGTTTGATTATTGGTTGCTGACCTATTCAAAGAAGTAGCCGCTTTTTGATACATATTCGGCTTTACATTAGTGTTCCAAGCAGATAAGGCGTTAACATATTTACTTGTTGTTGTAGGTAAAGTACTAAGAGAACTAGACAATGTTATTTTTCCAGATGTGTTGGGAGTGAGACTGCTATCGTCCGTTACCTTACCGCTTGCTACAACCTCTAATCCACGAATAGACCCCTGAACCCTGACTGTTTTTATGAATTTTTCATCAGAGCTAATATCTATCGAATAATCTTCTATGTAAGTGATGCCTGAAGGCATCCCTATCCAAGTATCAACAACTTCATAGGAACCTTCGGTCATACTGAAGTTTGTTGCCCTAACATGATTGTATAAACTCAAGCTAGTTGGAGGATAAGCCCCAATATAAGCTCCGCTTGCATTGGTTGTTTGTTCCCATGGTACTGCTAGCCTTTGTTTCACCCATTTTTGAGCTTGGCTGTATCCTGCATCATGAGCTGTTTCAGCAGTACAGAGCTTATCTAAGATTGCGCCTTTAGCAGAAACTTTGTGGGATACTCTAAATTGTGGAATATTAACAACACTTAAGGTTGATGTGGTTATGTTTGAGGTTGGTCCTTTAACAAGTGGCTGATTGAATGTTTGATAGGTATAATCGTCTAGTGGCTCAATAGACCAACTATCTGAACAGCTGACAATAAGTCCACTTTGATCTGGTCCTTTATTATAATATTCTAAATCTATCGAATATCCCATACTGCGAGACATATTATCTGGTGTTGGTTCTGTGGTTATACTAACTACCCGGACTCCAGTCACCTGAAAAAAGGGTGTTCCATTAGCTTTTATGTTTAAATCTCCTATTGGACATGCTTTAAATAGATTTTTAAGGCCTGACTCTTTCGTTAAAAGTCCGCTTAAACTATTTGCTGAGCTACTTCTGTCGTATATTTTTCCTGTAAGATTAATTCTGTTGAGAACACTTAATAATATTCCAGCTTCTGTTCTAATATATGAATGACTCATGGTAAACATGGGAGTATAATAAGTGTAAGTATTAATACCTGTTGCGTTATACTCAATAGTAATTAAGGGAGGATCGTTCGAAGAACCTCCTCCGGGAGGCGGTGTTCCTGGGGGTGTTCCTGGTGGTGTTCCTGGTCCTGGGGGTCCAGCAATCTGAGAAATATTTCCAGATGGATCAATATCTAATGTTTTAAATATAGAATTTATGAATGGTCCAGAATAGGTCATATTGTTTCCTCTGAATAGTTTGACTTGTTAATAATTATTGTCTTGAGCTAACCTTTGATCATTTTCTGTTGCTAGACTATCATAGGATTGTGCTAAAATAAGATTGCCCGCCGGTGTGAGGTATACTAAAATTTGACTCTCCATTGAACTAGAAACTAATCTTTTTGATACTCCAGAAGGAATATGAAATACATATTGACCTATTTGTTGTGTTTTTAATATGTCTAGATCATTGTAAGTTCTAAATATGTCTGCAACAACCTGGGTTGTTCTAAGGGGTCTAATATTGTCAAAAATATATACTATTTCTTGTGAAAGATAACTGTGGTATAGTCCTTGATCTTCGGTATTTCTATTGGTAAAAATATTTTGACTATAATAATTTGAAGTTAAAGCTTGGTTTATTGTTTGTTTAGCAGAAAATGCTTCTTGGGCGTATACTCCATGAACTATGTTGCTATCTTCATTAGCTTTGTGGGCTAAAATAGTGTTGTTGTAATATGCTTGATCAAATATGTTAACTATCTCTGATCGTGTATATAATACTGAATTGGCCGAAAGGGTGTCTAGCAGATAGTCTTTGGGTAAAATGGTGTCTGTTTCTCTGTGGTAGAATAAGTTTGTTGAAGTATAGCAGTTAAGGAGGACTATGGGGTCTAATTCTCTTAAATACATCGTATCGCTATAAATATTGCCGTCATTGAGTATATTTTCTGGGTTCTCTCTTATTCTTAAGTAGTCTGGTCGAATATATGTATAGTTTAGTATCTCTTCTGGGTGGCTTCTTTCTTTAATATAGTCTGTGCGAATATATGCATAGTTGAGAATATTTTCTGGGTTATCTCTACCATATAAAATAGTATTAGAGTAATAACTATTATCTACTCCACTCTCTGATGCTTTATAATCAAATAGTGTTGTTGTAGAATATGAGTATGATAATCTATAGTTTAAGCTTTCTCTTCCAGATAGTACTTCAGTGTTCACAAGGGTGGCTCTTGTATAATCTGGCTTAGTTATTCTAATAGGCATAATTTCAGCAAAAATACTTGAGCTATACATATCTTTAATGATAGTATCATAAGATAGTACTTCTTGAGATAGATAATTTTCTGTAAATTTAATACTATTGTCGATAAAAAAGGTTTCTCTGTTCATTAGAGAATCTAGTAGTCTCGATTTTTTATCAATAGATAGAATTTGTTCTGATAAGTAGCTTGATTCTACATTATTGGGAATACGGCTTGTTGAAGGGGTCGGGGTGTGGGTTGGTGTTACTGTAGGAGTAACTGATGGAGTTAATGATATTGTTGGGGTTTGTGTTGGAGTATTTGTACTAGTTGGAGTCTGGGTGTTTGTGACTGTTGGGGTTGTGGTGATCGTGGGTGTTTGTGTTGGGGTGGGAGTTATTGTGTTTGTGATTGTGGGTGTGGGTGTATTTGATGCTCCAATAGATTTTGTAGGAGTCAATGTTCTAGTTGGGGTTGGAGTTGCAGTAGCTCCTCCTTGTGTTGGTGTTCGACTAGGTGTTCTTGTTTGTGTAGGTGTGCGAGTTTGTGTTCTTGTAGGAGTTGCAGTAACAGGTGTGCGGGTTTGTGTTCTTGTTGGGGTTGGTGTCCATGTTCTGGTCGGCTTTGGACTACCTGCTGGTCCCGGTGGTCCTGG
>Ga0136644_10001624_pt1 | contig 17737 bp, 17 predicted proteins | sample C_130820_EF_Meta_FD_94780 | JGI IMG/M metagenome (GOLD analysis project Ga0136644, IMG submission 94780) | Freshwater microbial communities from Lake Croche, Canada to study carbon cycling - C_130820_EF_MetaG (v2) (version 2) | ecosystem: Environmental > Aquatic > Freshwater > Lake | place... | reverse complement strand
TCTGGTCTTCTGGTCTTCTGCTCGTCTGGTCTTCTGCGTGCGGGTCGCTGGTGCTTGGTCTAGGTGACGTTGGTGCCTGTGAGCCGGGGGGCCAGGTCCCCACCCGAGCCCTGCCACCGGGGAAGTGATGTCAGGACTATCGGGAGGAGACCTCGTCCAACGGGTCACAGGACGCCGGGCACCACCTCCTCGCTGAGGCCAGAGAACCCGTCTTCTTGACTGCCGAGGTAGGACTCCCACGCGCCGGCATCCCAGATCTCCACGGTGGAGTTGTTGCCCACGACGATGACGTCCCGATCAAGGCCGGCGTATTCGCGCAGGGCCGGCGGGATGTTGATGCGCCCCTGCTTGTCGGGCTGTTCGTCGAACGCCCCTGAGAACAGGACTCGCAGGTAGGCACGCACCTTGGCATCTGACCGAGATGCCTCATTCAGCCTCTCGGCATAGGCCGCAAACTCGGCTGCGGGCCATACGACGATCGAGCGCTCCTGACCTTTAGTCAGGACCAGTCCGGGGGCGAGAGCCTCACGGAACTTGGCTGGCAGGACCAACCGCCCCTTGTCATCAAGGCGGGGTGCGTGAGTGCCCAAGAACATCTCACGCACCTCCTTCGCCTCAAGAATCACGCAGGTCACTCCCGCAGGCGCCACTGTACTCCACTTTCCTCCACCGTCCACCATCTGACGGCAATAATTTCCCGGGTCCCTCCACTTTCCGATGGCCTGCGCGGAGTCGCACCCGGCCCGACGTACCCTGAAGCAGTGCGGTCCCCCCTTATCCGGCTGAAAGTCCGGCTGAATGTCCGGCCACACGCGCCCTCCCTTTCGACAGTGGCGCTGGCCCTCGTCGGGTCGTTCGCCCTGGCCGGTTGTGCCGTTGCCTCGCTGGCCCCCGAGCCCCCCGCCACCTCCCCGGCAACGGCTTCCATCGCCGCACCATCGCCGTCGCCCTCAACTCCCACCATTCCAACGGTCCTGTCGCCCTTCACCGGGTTGCCCACCCAGCCGGATCAGCCCGTGCTGCTGGTCAAGATGGACAACACCACGTATGCGCAGCCACATGCGGGGCTCACGGCCGCGGACCTCGTCTATTTAGAGCCGGTCGAATATGGAATGACGCGCATCGCCGCCGTGTTCAGCAGCACCATTCCCACACGCATCGGACCCGTGCGCTCGGCCCGCATCACCGACATTGATCTCGCAGCACAATTCGGCGAACCAGCGCTGGCATTTTCCGGGGCCCAGCACCTCATGTATCCGGTGCTTCAAGCCGCACCTATCAATCTGGTTTCCCCGACTGTCGCCGGCAAGGGATTTACCCGAGATAAGTCGCGCCGTGCTCCGTACAACCTGTTTCTTGATGGGACCGTCGCACTTACGCGCGCACCTGAAGCGAGTACGGCAACAGATATCGGGCTGACGTTCTCGCCGCTGCCGCCCCCGGGAGGACGCCCTGCCACTCACGCCCGAGTTGTGTGGCCCTCGTCGTCGGCGACGTTCAACTACAACACCACGACGGGGTTGTACGAGATCAAGCTCAACGGAAGTTTCGCCGGAGCGGAAGAGGAATCCGGACGACAGCACGCATCCTCGGTGATCATCCAATTCGTCAACACGACGGACTCGGTCTTCCATGACAAATTTGGTGGCATCACACCTCGCGCAGAAGTCGTGGGGTCAGGCACCGGCGTCATCCTGCGCGACGGACTCGCGTTCGACGTCACCTGGTCGCGACCAACGGCATCCGCACACACGACGTACACGTTGTCCGGTGGACAGCCCATGCCCTTGAAGCCCGGTCAGGTGTGGATCCCCCTGGCCAGCGTGACCCGCGAGAAACAGATCCTCGCCTCGATCGGCACCGCCACTGCCCCCGGCTCTCCCAGCCCGTCGCCCTCGCGCTCCTGATCCAGCCCTTTTCACCGGGGTCGGCGTGCACTGTCGAATGCGAGGCCTGTCGACAGTGCACCCCGCCCCGCCGCATCGAGCGTGGGACCCGGGCGTCCCCCGCGGCCCATCACTCGGTGCGAACCACTCGCTTCCCCCGATGCGAGCACCGCAAAAGTAGGTCAGTGGGGCCGACAACCGCGACCGGGCAGCGCCATCTGTGGACACACGACCCCCGGTGGCCCTGCCTGTGCACGGGTGGCAGACTGTTGCGCCTTCCGGAGTCGACCGAACGGAGACGCGTGGACGGCATCGCCGAAGAGCAGCGGCATGTCGATGCCTGCTACTCCCGGCTCGATGAACTCACTCGCCACCTTCAGGCGCGCATGTCTGCCATCGGGGTGCAGCCCGGGACCGGCACCGGACAGGACGAGTTAGAGAAACAAGCCCTCTATGACAACCTCGTCCAGCAGGTCACGTCCGCGCGCGCTGCAGCCACCCGGCTGTGCTTCGGCCGCCTATACCTCAATGACGGTGTCAGTCGTCACATCGGGCGCATCGGATTGCGTGATGACGCCGGTGAGCCATTGCTCCTGGACTGGCGTGCGCCGCAGGCGGCCGGTTTCTACCAGGCGACCGGGGTTGAGCCCATGGACGTCGACAAGAGACGTCGCATCATTACGCGCGATCGCACAGTGACGCACCTCGAAGACGAAGATCTGACCGATCCCGTCGCTCCGTCTCATGGCGCGGCCAAGGACGCCGTCAACGCTCCGCGCGACGGTCGCATGGGCGACATCGTCGCGACGATCGCGGCCGATCAGGACCGCATCGTGCGAAGCCCCCTCAATCAGATCACCGTCGTGCAGGGCGGCCCCGGCACAGGCAAGACGGTGGTCGCTCTCCACCGCGCTGCATGGTTGCTCTACACGCACCGTGAGCGTCTCGCCAAGGACGGCGTGCTGGTGGTCGGGCCATCCACCACGTTCCTGCGCTACATCGATCAAGTGTTGCCAAGCTTGGGCGAGACCGACGTCGTCCTGCTCACGCCCGGCCAGCTGTATCCAGCAGTCTCAACATCGTTGATTGAGCAACCGGACGTCGCCGCGATCAAGGGTGACATTCGCATGGTCAAGGTCATCGCCAACGCGGTCGCACGCCGACAGCGCATCCCCACCAAAGCCGTCACCATCACTCTCGAGGATGGCTCGACAGTGCGTATCACGGCAGACCAACTCGAGCAGGCACGCCGAAGCGTCCCTCGTCAGGGTTCGTTCCACGCCAACCGCGAGCCTTTCCTGCGCAAGGTGCTCGATTTCCTGTGCCGTGATCGCGCAGTGCAACGGCAAGAAGATCCGTCGGATCCAGACTTCCTCCACGACATACTTGTGGATCTTGTCGACGACGTGAATGTCCGTCGCACTCTCAACCTCATGTGGCTGCCCACCACGCCTGAGCGCATTGTCAGCGGCTTGCTCTGCGATGCCGATGCCTTGAGTGCAGCAGCCGAAGGCATCCTGTCCAAAGGCGAGCAAGCGAAGCTTCTTCGCTCCCCTGATGCACCGTGGACCATCGATGATGTCCCGCTTCTCGATGAGGCTGCCGATCGACTGGGTCCGTGGGTGTCACCAGCGCGCGGCGCTGCGGCTCGAGATGCCGATGATCCCGAGGAGTTATCGTCCGATGACGGCCGCACGCGATCGCTCGGCACTCTTGCGGAACGCGCCGTCAATGATCGTGACTGGGTGTACGGCCACGTCGTCGTCGACGAGGCTCAGGAACTCTCACGCATGGCCTGGCACGCATTGGCCCGACGATGTTCTCGCAAGTCCATGACCATTGTGGGCGACCTCAACCAAACCACGCACCCGGCCGGGGCGCGCGACTGGGAGGAAGCTCTCGGCTGGGCCCGCGAAAAATTGGATCTGCACAAATTGACGGTGACCTATCGCATCACTCGACAGACCGCCGCCACGGCCACACAGTGGTTGGTTCAGTCGGGCGGCAGTGCACCAGAACTTCAACCCATCCGTGACGGAGAGCCCACCGAAGAAATATCGGGAACGATTGAAGAGATCGCTGCTGCGATTCTGGAGTGCTCGGCACGCGAGCCGGGACGTATCGGAGTCATCGTGCCTGATGCTCAGGTGGACCAGTGGTCCGCGCAGTTGTCCACCATCAGCCCGCGATTCGGCTTTGGCGACGATGCACTCGATGCTCCGATCGCCATTCTCACCGCCAGAGACACCAAGGGCCTGGAGTTTGACGAAGTGTTCGTCATCGATGCGCCGGCAGTGAGCAAACAGGCCAGTCGCGGCTCGGACATTTACGTCGCGTGTACCCGCGCAACCCAGGGGCTTCATCTCATCACGCTTCGCTAACGGTCCCGCCGCGAGCGGAACCAGCGCCCGCATCGCCGGCGTCGTAGCGGAAATCCCCTAGGAGGACCTATGCGCATCTCACCTCGATCCCACCGCACAGCCCTCGTGGGATGCGCCCTGGCCGGCAGCCTCCTGTTCGCCGCGTGCTCCGGCACCGGCACTGGTACCGGGGCCGAGTCATCTCTCGCCATGGACGCTCAGGGTGCGCCCGCTGTCGCCGGAGCTACTTCTCCAGACCTAGCCAAGAGCGCTGTCTCCAACAACCAACTCCAGATTGTGCGCACGGCCTCATTGGCCTTGACAGCCGATGACATCACTAAGGCTGCGATGCAGCTCAAGGCACTCTTCGCTCGCGAACACGGCGCTGTGACATCCGAGGACTCGCAGATGGCACAGGATTCTGCGCAGTCGACAATCTCCGGCCAGGTACCTGCCGCGTCCCTTGATGCATTTCTGACATCAGCGTCGGCACTTGGGACTGTTGTCTCCCTCAGCACCAGTGCCTATGACGTCACATCGCAAAAGGTGGATCTGGACGCGCGGATCTCATCCCTCACGGCCAGCATTGATCGACTGCGCCAACTCATGTCCAATGCCGCCAATGTCAGCGACCTGCTCGCCGCCGAAGGCCAGCTCGCGAGCCGTCAAGCCGATCTCGACTCACTCACCAGCCAGCGGTCGTACCTTGCCCAGCAGGTGGACATGTCCATGGTGAGCGTCACGATCACTCACCCGACTACGGTCAACCTTGCCTTGCCCATCGCCGGCGCAGCGCTGGTGTTGCTCATACTGCTAGGCACAACCGGTGCGGTGGTGGGTCTCGTGGTTAGCCGTACGTACAGGAGACGACAGCGTTCTTTGTCACCGACAGCGTGAAGCGGTCGGTGCGGAAATCCATCGTCACCGCCTGGGGTACGCCATCCACCGTGCCGACGCGCGTGGAGTAGCCATTGGCCTTCGCCAGCGCATCGGCCTGAGCTGGCGTCATCTTGCCGTCGACCATCTGTTGGCATAGGGCGCGCATCTGCGCACTGCCGGTCGCGTTGTCCATCCCGGCGGCCGCCTGCGTCAGGCTTGATGCGATCGACACAAGCTGGTCGTACGTCAGTCCGGCTGTCTCGATTCTGATCGTGGTGTTTCCCGGAGCGGTCATTTGTGACGGTGGTTTCGCGGTCATCTGCAGGATCCCGCCGTACCGAAGGACATCGGACGTGCTGCAGTGAAATCCCTTGGGCTGCTCGGGGATGTTGAAGTTCTTGTCGGGCTTAGCCCTGTAGCAGTTGGCAGACACAGTGGCCGGCACCGTGACGCTGGTGCCTTTGGGGCCGAGGGTGATCTTCACGGTCCCGACTCGAGCGGTCTGCCACGACGGTGCCGGATCGGCCGCCCAGCCGGTGTTGGCCCACTTCTCGTAGAGCCTGAATCCCCGCTTGTTCGTGCCGTATTGGCCCGAGGCATTTGTCTCGCCTGACGTCACTGTGCCGTTGCTGAAGGTCAGGTTGTTGGCGAGCACCCAGATGTCCCCTGACTGCTTCAGGCGCGCGGTATAGCCGGGCTGCCACAGAGAGCCCGCCGTGCCCAGCGCGCTGGCCGCTTCTCCCCATGTCGGTACTTTCGCTTCGAAATTGGAGTCGGCCGCGAGTGCCGGCGTTGCAGCCGCGCACGCCAATGCGCCAGCGGTCAAGGCACCCACACTGATGGTGATCAGCTTGGCTCTACTTCTGCTGTGCATCACGATTTCTCCCCAGAATCCGGGCCAGGGTTGGCACCCCGACCACCCAGTCGTACGTGACGTTCGTGCGCAAGACCAGATCCTGCACCGAACGATTCGCGCCGCTCACGACGACCCACGCAAGGCCGACCGGGAACACCACGACAAAAACCGAACGCAGCGCAGCAGTCGGCCAACGCAGTCGACTGCCCTTGAAGTTGATGACGCGCAGGCCCATCACGAGGTTCCCGATGGTCCGGCCTGACGTGGCCCAACAGATCATGAAGTACAACCAGGCCAAGGCGTAGCCGATCAGGACCAGGACAAGAACCGGTGGCAATCGGCGCATGCCGTCAGCCGTCGTGGCCAAGGGATTCAGCGGACTCACGATGAAAGACAACATCCATCCGACAACAGCCACCCCCAGGACAACCAGGAAGATCGCCACAACGTCGATCACCCCTGCCGCGAGGCGGGTGATGAGGCCAGCGCGATCTCCTTGGAATTCGCGCGCACCCAGAGGTAGCACTTCCATGCGCATCTCGGTCACGTCACGCTGACGCCTGTCCTGATAGTCGCGAAAACTTGTCATGTCATCTGTTCTTCCGGCGACTCGTGGGTCATCTCTTCGTGCGACTCACGGTCGCCCGGAGCGTGCACGTTGCGCTGGCGGCGGCGGACGATCGCATCGGTAAGTCGCGACACCCATTGATCTGCACCGAATGTTTGCACTCGGACGGAATTGATCGCATCGGTGGCAACGCCGCCAGTGGACTGACGAATGATCTGCGGCAGGTCGATTTCATCAATGACGTAGTCAGCGATGGGAACTATCGGCACACGATCAATGACAGCCTCGATGTCTGCCTTGGCGACAATCGCATCCACGTCGACGTGATCGAGCACAATCTGTGTCAGATCCAGGCGGTCAAGGACTGCGTCAGCGACGCGGGGCACGACCGCATCGAGGATGGGATCGACGACAACAGACATCCCTCGCTGGGCAACGTGGGTGCCGCTGGACGCGGCAGCGCTGACCGCCTGCTGGGTGATGCTTGCCGCAGTCGTAATGGTGAAGGTGGCCAGTCCAATGCTGTGCGAAATCACGGCGCGCAAAACGTGCGCTGGGCTCGTGGGGGCTGGCTGGTCCGCTGTGGGGCGCGTGACAAGAACTACTTCGGGTCGGGGTGCCGACTCGGGTTGGGACATGGGGCCATTCTCGCGCATGGCCGGAGTCGACGCAGCGACTACGCCCGCGGGTCCTCGTCAGCACGACGACGCCAGCGATCTTCGAGGCGGTTCATGAATCCGTCAGTCTTGCGAGTGTCGGACGCGGGAGCTGCAGTTTCATCGGTCGATGCAGCCGCCGGTGTACTGCGGATCGCCGAGTAGATACCTACGGCTCCGACGAGCATCAGGACGAAGCCCGCGACACCCAGGGCGGTGATCATGGTGGCGACACCGGCGAGGAGAAGTGCGAGTCCCGCGAGAACCCCGAGAACACCGAGTGCCGCACGGCCGCGGGTTGCGCGCGAAGCCGAGGTGGAGCGAAGACTGGACGCGAACTTGGGGTCTTCGGCGTAGAGGGCCCGCTCCATCTGCTCAAGCAGGCGCTGCTCGTGCTCTGACAGCGGCATGACCCCTCCATTCGCCTTCGGACTGTGGGCTAAGGATAAGCCGGTTCGCCCCTTTAGGGAACCGGAGCCGTCATACGAGTTCGACTGGGGTTCTCCGTGAGCAGGGGCCACGGGGCCGAGCGGGCTGTTGGCGGCTACTCGCCGGGGTCCTTTCGGATCGGATCCACGAGGCGGGCGGACCGTACGGCCGCATCGCCGAACCGGGCGCGCAGGCCGTCGATGGCTACCTCGGCGTCGCGTCGGCCGTGGTCGGGCTCGCCCAGGAGTAGCTGGGCCGGGGCACCGTCGGCCCCGGCGAGGCCCTCGACGCGGACGCCGACCAGACGGATTCGGACCCGTTGGAGGCCGAGGGCGTCGTAGAGCCCGCGGGCGGTGTCGTAGATCTCCTTGCCCACATCGGTGGGATGCGACAGTGTCCGCGATCGACTTATCGTGCTGAAGTCGCTGAAGCGGATCTTGAGCGCGATGGTCCGGCCGACATAGCCGGCTGAACGCAGTCGCCCCGCAACTTGGTCCGACAGCTGCAGCAGGTAGGCATGGATGACGTCGGGATCATCAATGTCGTGCGGGAACGTTGTCTCGTTGCCCATACTTTTGTCTGGCTCATGTGGTGTGACCGAGCGATCATCTCGACCCCACGAGAGGTCGTGCAGATGCTGACCTGCCGCCGGACCTAGAGCTCGTTTCAAGGTGGACACGGGCGTATTGGCGAGGTCGGCAACCGTGCGCAGTCCCAGTCGCGTGAGTTGCTCTTCGGTGCGCTCCCCCACACCCCACAGCGCTCCGACGGGCAATGGGTGCAAGAACTCGATGACCTTTCCCGCAGGGACGATGAGCATGCCGTCGGGCTTGGCCCGTGTGGACGCGAGTTTGGCCACGAACTTGGTTGTCGCTACACCGACCGAACAGGTGATCTGCTGTTCATCATGAACGCGCGCACGAATGAGTTCGCCAATGGCGGCTGGCGCACCAAGTCGGCGCAGCGCCCCAGAAATATCGAGGAAGGCTTCGTCGAGACTGAGCGGCTCGACCAGCGGCGTGATGGAGCTGAACAGTGCCATCACATTGCGACTGACCTGGGCGTACATGCGATGGTCGGGTTCGAGGATGACCGCATGGGGGGCGACACGTCGCGCTCGTGACATTGGCATGGCGGAGTGCACTCCGAGAGCGCGCGCTTCGTAGGTCGCCGACAGGACGACACCACGAGTGCCACCACCACCAACGATGACGGGTGTGCCCTGGAGTTCTGGATGATTGCGCAGCGAGACGGACGCATAGAAGGCGTCCATATCGACGTGCAGAATTGTGCAGCCGGCATCGTCGCCACCCAATCCAAGGTGACCGGTCGGTCGACGCACCTGACTGCGACTCACCTTGGCCCTTCCCTCGTCGGGATGATGATGCACATCTTTATGGTCATCATTTCTATGGTCATCATTCTTACGGTCATCTGCCGCTACTGCCCGGACTGGAGTGCCACAACTTGGTCGTGGGCCCGGCTGGGGCTACATCGGCGTACGGGGATTGCCGGAAGCCGCTGGCATGTACGAGCACTCGACGGCGCGTGGGTTCGCCAGGCTCTGGCTCGCCAGGTTCCGACGCATCAGCCGGATCATCGACAGGTGGATTGAGCATCTCCAGGAGAGCTGGCAGACCACCGTCAAGCCACGCCTGCCGCACAGCACTGAGTTCCCAGCAGCCGGTGGCGCGCAAGGAGATGCCGCGCGGACCGGTGCGGCGAGTTTCACCACGAACCAGAAGCAGCCAGGACGAGAACAGTGTTGCCGCATAGGGGCCCTGTGCATCCGGGAAGAACGTGGCATCGACCGGGCCGGTGGAATCGTCAAGGGTGAGAAAGATGACGCGTCGTCCACTGCGCACTGGCGGGGTCTGGGTGGCGACCTTGACTCCGGCGACCAGTACTTCACTGCGCGAGCGACGCGAGAGTAGATCGCGCGACCGGGTGACCGGCAGTCCGCCTTGGTGCATGGCGGTCAACAGGTCGGAGTAGAAGTCCATCAGGTGGTGGCTGACATCCATGCCGAGTACATCGAGTTCGGCGCGCACTCGTTCGGCCGCGGTGAGCTCGGGCAAGCCCGATGCCACCGTCGGATCATGCAGCAGGTCCAGCGACAGTGCCATCTGTGCGTGCTCGGCTGATCCTCGCGAGCCACCGCGACTGGTGCCTCGCGTGGTGCGCTCAAGGTCGGCAATCTGGAGTAATAGGTCGCGGCGGGTAAGGCGCCCACGCACGCGCACCGGGCGATCCAGGTTGTACAGCGCATCGAAGGCGCCCGTCATGACGAGTCGTTCCGCTGTTGGGCGTGACATGCCACTGCGGTTCCAGGCATCGGCCAGAGAGTCATAGGGCTGCCCAGCGACGAGGGCGGCCACCTCGGTCTCACTGATTCCGCGCACATCGCTGAAGGGCACTCGAACACCGAGTTTCGGCTCGCTTTGCGGTGAATCCTCGCTTTGCGGTGAATCCTCACTTTGCGGTGAATCCTCACTGTCGGAAGTCGCCCGTTCGACCCGATACGTGTCGCCGGAGAAGTTGATATCCAGTCCGAGAACAGGAACCTCGTGGTTGCGTGCGTCGTCGAGGATCAATCGCTTGGGGTACATGCCCGGGTCATGGGTGAGGATGCCGGCATAGAACGCGGCCGGGTGGTGCGCTTTGAGCCACGCGGATTGATAGGTCGGCAGTGCGAACGCGGCCGCGTGCGCCTTGCAAAATCCGAACGAGGCGAAGGCCCGCAGCACATCCCAGACGCGTTCGACTGTCGGCAGGTCATAGCCGCGACGCAAGGCTGCCGGATAGAACCAGACTCGCACCTCGTCCTGACCATCGACGCTTCCCATCGCGCGCCTGGTCTCATCGGCCTCAGCGAGCGAGCAGCCGGTCATGGTCGCCACGATCCGCAGAACCTGTTCGTGGAAGACGACTACGCCGAAGGTTTCTTCCAGCGTCGAACGCAGGTCGTCGTGCAGGTACGTGGGTGCATTCCACCCCTGTCGGGCCCGCAGGAATGGGTTGACCATGTCGGACTTCACCGGGCCGGGACGAAACAGTGAAATATCAATGATGAGATCACCGAACGTCTCCGGAGCGAACTTGCCGATGAGTTCCCGCTGCCCGGGTGACTCGATCTGAAAACAGCCCAGCGTGCGGGCGGACTGGATGAGGTCGAACGTGACGGGATCGTCGAGCGGCTGCTCGTCAAGAACGATGTGCGCGCCGCTGACACGCGCAACTTCGCTAACCGCGTGAGCCATGGAGGACTGCATGCGAATGCCCAGCACATCGAGCTTGAGTAACCCGAGCTCCTCGACATCGTCCTTGTCGAAGTGACTCATCGGGAATCCGGCAGCGCTGCTCTCCACCGGTGTGCGATCGAGCAGAGTGATGTCGGACAACACAATGCCGCACGGGTGCAGTGCGACATGGCGGGGCAGCCCGTCGAGGCGCTCGACCAGATCAAGCAGGGTGTCGAGCCGGCCACTGGCGGCCAGTCGACCAAAGGAGGACGTCCGCAACTCCGGCAGTTCTTCTAGCGCACTGCGTGCATACCTGGCCCGCACATGCGGAAAAGCTTTGGCCAGCGCATCGATGTCACCGGCCGGCATCCCCAACGCCATGCCGACATCGCGAACAGCGTGCCGCACCCGATAGGTCTCCATCATGGACACACATGCGGTGCGTTCTGTCCCGAATCGATCAAAGATCCACTGGTAGATCTCCGGCCTGCGGGCGGACTCCACATCGATATCGATGTCGGGGAGTTCGCGCCGCATGGGTGACAAGAAGCGCTCCATGAGCAGGCCATGCTGCATCGGGTCAACCCCGGAGATGCCCAGGAGATGGTTGACAAGACTGCCGGCACCAGAGCCACGAGCAGCCACACGCACACCGCGTGTGCGCACGAGATCAACGACCTCGGCGACCGTGAGGAAGTACCCGGAGAAGCCCAGGTGCGTGATGGTGCGCAGCTCGTCTTCGAGCCGGGACTGTGCGTGTCGCTGCTCCGCAGCGCCGGTATAGCGCTGCGGGACCGCGATCGTGCAGCGTTCGCGCAGAAGTGCGTCTGCCTCCCGTTGTGGATCACTGACCGGGCGACCAACGAGCACGTCGAGTTCGGGGACAAAGACCTCCCCGATACCCAGATCGGCAGGTTCCAATGCGCAGTGCTCTGCCAATCGCTGCGTATCAGCGAGTAGTCGATGCGGATCACGCTCCCCTGCGGCGCGCGCAATCTCATCGGCCACCTGATGCATGTGATCACTGCTTTTGAGAAAGGCCTCGCCGTTGCCGGGGCGGATATGCCGGGAGTCCAACGACACCAGCCGGCGCGCAGCATCAAGAACATCCGCGGTACGCGCATCGTCGGGCCGCAGATAGCGGACCGCATTGGTGAGCACCGCCGGCAACTGCTGTTCGCGCGCCCACCCGAGCATCGCGGCGGCGGTAGCGGTGGCATACGGATCGCGTGACGCTTGACGATGCGAGGACACGGCAATCGCGAGGCGGCGTCCCATGATCGCGCGCCACGGCCGGACGACGCTTTCGGCTCGATGCACGCGGCCACTGGTGATGACGCGACCGAATTCTGAATCCGGCCCGAGTAGCGCGATGACTCCCTCGTGATGGTCGCGCAATGCGGACCAGGTGAGCCACGGGGTTCCACGTTCGGTGTGTGATCCGGTGTGTGCGGCAGACACGAGTCGGCATAGCGAAGACCAGCCACGGGCACTCGCCGCGAGGAGAATCACGCGCGGCCGAGTCTCATCAATCCACGTACCGCCATGTGCGGGTGTGCGCTTAGCTCGGTCGACAACAGGCGCGGTCTCCTCCATCGCCAGGTCAACGCCTAGGACCGGTCGTACACCGGCGTCGCGGCAGGCCAGCATCCAGCGCACAGCACCGTAGAGACCGTCACGGTCAGTGAGCCCCGCGATGGGTTGCTCGAGTTCGGCGACGCACTGCGCGATCGCATCGGGCATGGCGGTGCCGTACTGAAGCGAGTACCCGGATGCGATCTGTAGATGAGTAAACGGGGCGGGTGGTCTCGACATGCCGTGAAGATGCCGAGACCGCCCGCCACCACCAGCGGGAGGCATCGCTGGAGCTCATTCAGCCGACGGAGAGAAGATTCATGGCGGGCTCGTGGAGCACGCCCAGATTCATAGATGACTGGTAAGGCACACCCAGGTGCGCGGTGACACGCGCAAGGAAGGCCTCGGCATCTCGGACAAGATCGTCCGCTTCGCGCACCGACACGCAATCCAAGCCAGCCTCCACCCCTGCGCGCTTGCGCGCGGTGAGCGCAAAGAATTCCGCCCACTCACTGAATTCGGCAGCCGCGCGCGGCAGTAGCGCCCACACGCTGCGCACCCGGGACCGTCGCGACGCGGGGGTACTGCGATTGGCGAGGATCGCCGCAGCCGCGCGTAATGCAGTCAGGTGTGCGGCGACATAGCGTTCGCCGGGAGTCGCGGCCAGGCCGGCTTCGGCAAGGCTGCGTCGAGCTGAAGCGAGCAGGTCGACAGATGCGGGTGATGCGCTCGTGGCTGCACTCATGGTGGGGTCCTCTCACATGCCGCCGCATGGGCGGAGTCGGGCGTGCTGCTAATCGATGACCTGGCGCAGCCCCCACGCGCATCCCTCAGCGCGAGCGACCTTGACCAAGTCGTACGTCCCGGACGTGCCCGTCCGGCTCACTGCCTCGACCCGCCAGGCCTGCACCTGGCCACCTCCGTGCTCACTCATCCGAGACGTTCCCGTCCCGGCGAGCCACCACGGCACTGCCTCAATCCAGTGCGCCACCACGGCACGAACCTCGTACCGCCGACCCCGCCAACGGAAAGCGACCGGCGCTCCGCCGATCCCCTCCCGCACGTGGACCGGAACTCGCCGCCTGCGCATGACCGCCACCGCTCGCCCCGGTTGTGAACCGTTGTGAACCGGTTCTGGACCAGATTCCCCTCGGAAGGCCGGGGTCGGGGTCGAGGCGACCCCGGCACCCGAGGGAATAATTCGAACAGATGTTCGAACACTGCAGACGTTAGACGGCACCCCTGACACTCGTCAACCCCGGCTGCCGCGCCCCGCCTAGGCCTCGCCAAAGTGATTGACAGATTGTCAGTATTGGGAGAACGTGCTGCCATGCCCCCGGCAAGCACACGTAAGAGGGACCACACACGGGCCGACCTGCTGATAGCAGTGCAAGAGCTCCTCCTCGAAAAGTCCGGAGTTCACCTTTCCATCCCGCAGATCGTTGCTCGCGCAGACGTCTCTCAGGGCACCTTCTACAACTACTTCGAACGGCTCGACGACATCCTGGATGCTGTTGGCGATCTCCTTCTTCACGAGCATGCCCGTGTACTCGACGAGGTGACCGCCGGTTCAGCTGACTATGCCGAGACCTTCGCTCGATCCACACGACAGTTCCTCATGCTCTTCGCATCCATCCCGGACGCAGGTGCGCTCATGTTCGACTCGGGCCTAGCGGTGGATCGACTGCTCGGTGGCGTGCGCTCACACCTGCACCACGACCTGCTTCTCGGACTGACCGCCGGCGACTTCGCCGTCTCTGACTCCGAGGCCACGGCGAGCATGGTCGCCGGCGCAATCCTCGGCTCGTGCCTGGACATCCACCGCGGCCGACTGACCATCGCCTCAACACCGGCCATCATCGAACAACTCCTCCGCGCTCTGGGCGTACCTGCGACGAAGGCGGCTCGCTTATCGACGGCACCGCAGCAATTCATTCCGCTGCGCCCATTCCCCCTCTCCCCTCTGAACGGCGAATGACATGGGCGCTATCACTCCCGGTCCTGCGCGAACCTTCGAACGCGACGACGACGGATACGACGCCGCACGCCGCTCGACCATGTGGAACGCCAACGTTCCCGATCGCTTCCCCGATCGCATCGTGCAGGTCACGTGCGTGGCCGATGTCATCGCAGCCGTGCGCGCCGCGAAGGCTGCCCAGCACACCGTGGGCGTGCGCTCGGGCGGACACAGTTGGTCGGGCAACCACGTGCGTGACGGCGGCGTACTTCTGGACCTATCGCGAATGCAGAACTTCACCATCAACTCCGCCACCATGACAGCGACGGTGGAGCCGGGACTGGGCGGTACGACACTGCTGGCTGCACTGCTGAAGGAGAACCTGTTCTTCCCGGTCGGCCACTGCAAGGGCGTCGGCGTTGGCGGATATCTACTCCAGGGCGGCTTTGGCTGGAACGGGCGCGCGTACGGACCGGCATGCGCGAGCGTCATCGCCGTCGACTACGTCGATGCGAACGGCGACCTCCAGCACGCCAGCGAGAGCGAGAACGCGGACATGCTGTGGGCCGCGCGCGGATCCGGCCCGGACTTCTTCGGCGTCGTCGTGAAATTCCATCTTCGCGTGTACCCCAAGCCCGCCTACATCGGAACCGAAGTGATCCAGTACCCGGTGGATCGTCTCGACGACATCGTGCGATGGGTCTGCGAGATCGGTTCCGACGTGCCACCCGAGGTGGAATTCCAGTTCGTCGTCTCGCGCAACCCGTCCTTTCCACCGCGGCTGGGGAACTACCAACCCTCGTCTCCGGTACGGATCGAGCTCGCCGCACCCGTGATGACCACCTCACGCGTTGCCGCAAAGAAGGCCCTGTCCTTCCTCGACAGTCGTCCGAAGGGTTCGCGTCGTCGGCTTCCGCTCCTGAAGATGCCGTGGGGCGTGGCACTGGGCGCGGTCATGCAGCACTACCCCGCATCAACGAACTGGGCGACCGACAACCTCTGGACGCACGGCAGCGCCGACGACCTCCTGCCTCATCTTCAGCTTGCCGCTGATGAGATGCCCCCACCTCCCGCGCACCTGCTGTGGCTGAACTGGGCCCCTCAGTGCCCGCTACCTGACATGGCCTTCAGTGTTCAAGACCGCACCTACCTGGCGTTCTACGGCGGATGGATCGACCCGACAGTGAGGGCACGCACCGAGACGTGGTCGCGGGGCACCGTCGCCGCCATGCAGTCGCTCTCCACCGGTATCCAGTTCGCCGACGATCCCGGCCGCCCTGCGCGAGGAATCACAGAAGAGGCGCAGGTGCGACTGGATGCGATACGTGCCACCCACGACCCCGACGGACGATTCCATCGATGGATTGGACACTCATGAAGCTGCCCGCTCCCAAGCCCGTGCAAGGTCGCAGCCTCGGCTGGACACCCGCTGACCTCGCGTCACTTCCCTATGCCAGATTCTGGAACCCCGATATGGCCGACATTCCGGCGCATGCTCATCGAGCCCTCGCTAACAGCCCTGTCGCGGAGGCACTACTGCCGCACATGTCGCAAGCCATCACTGCGATCGTCGAAGCAGAAGTTCAGAACGGTTACACCGTCACATCTGACGGCGCCATTCACGTCAACCTCGTCACCGAGATGCCTGATGTGACGCCAGCCATGATCGACTGGTGGTTCGGTTGGCACGGGGATTCCGCACCACGCTACAAACTGTGGCACCCGCGCGCGCATGTGCACGCACAGTGGGAGGAAGCGCCTGCCGAGAAATCGACAGGACGCGACCGATACGTCGGCAGCACCTCGCAGGTCGACGAGTATCTCGGCAGCGCGATGATCCGCGGGGCCATCCAGTTCCGCAGACCACAGGAGTTCGGTCTCGTCGATGATGCAGTGTCTGCGGGAGTCGATGCCACAGCGGTGTGCGCACGTGTCGGTCTGGTCGACGTGCCAGTCGACATGGGATATCTCGTCCATCACGTCGCCACCGTTCCCGGCGGAAGTGTCATGAGATCGCGGTTCTGGATCGGGCGCCCGTACATCGCCGCCCGCAAGGGCCCCATAAAGGCGGTCGTGCCGATCGCCCGCAGATTGGTCGCTCTCACCGAGCTCGACGCGCGCGCTCTGCTCATCCATTGTGCTCAGGAGATGAACCACCTCGCGACGTTTCTTCCAGCGCTGCACGCCCAAGAGGCTTAAGCCGGCGTCAACCGACGTCGATCACCGCACGACCGCCCCGATTGCCAACGCCACGGCCAGGGCCGACACGAGGCCGAAGCCGATGAAGGACGTCAGGCGGCGCACCCCCGGACTCAGGCGCGGCCCGAGCGTGGCGCTACCCAGGGCAAGCACCAGCTGCCATGACACCGAGCCCAAGAACACCCCGATGACAAACGCTGTAGCCGCACCCGCACCCGAGACACGCGGCCCGAGCGTGGCGGCGAGTGCGACGAAGTACAGCGCCGTCGCAGGGTTGACCGCGGTCAGCCCCACGAATTTCAGGTAGGTGGCACCAACGGCGCGCGGCAGCGGCCCGGGCTCCACCGGTGGAGATGTCCGCGCCGCCCGCACGATGCCGTTGACACCCACCGCCAGCAGCACTGCGGCGGCGATAAGTTCCACGGGCTTCTCATGGCCAGACATGAGCGATGTGACGATCCCCCCGGCCACCATGGCAACCATGGAATAGACGAGATCCACAGTCGCGATGCCGAACGCGCCCGCGACCGCAGCGCGATGACCGTTACGCAGCCCTTCGGTGATCAGCAGGACCGCAATGGCACCGACAGGGATCGCAATGGTCAAGCCGGCGAGGACGCCGGCCACCAGAGCCCCTGCTGCGTACATGGGCCAACGCTCTCAGGTCGGGCGTGCAGCGACCACGCCCGACCCGATCGAGGCAGTGCCTAGTTGCTCTTGAAGAACGCCGTGGCCTTGGGTGTGTACAGCAACAGCAGGATGAGCAGGGCGACGATTCCCTGGATCATGCCTTCGAAGAACCGCGCGCCCCAGGCGCTGCTGCTCCAGAAGGTGATCATCTCCCAGATCCCCGTGAGCAGATGAAGCACGGTGACGACGGCGATGATGAACCGTGCACCACTGCTGCCGCGGAACAGACCTCGCGCAACGAGAACGTAGATGAGTCCGAGGATGATGGTGATCAGCGCGATGAGCCATCCGGTGCTGCTGAACAGGCCACCGATGCCGGCGATGATGCCAAGGATGCCGAAGATGATGATGATGACACCGAGCAGTGTCACGATGAACGGGCGTCCGACTGCAGACATGGGCAACTCCCTCCGTAATGGCCCCACATGAGGCCCTTAATA
>Ga0136644_10001623_pt1 | contig 17737 bp, 9 predicted proteins | sample C_130820_EF_Meta_FD_94780 | JGI IMG/M metagenome (GOLD analysis project Ga0136644, IMG submission 94780) | Freshwater microbial communities from Lake Croche, Canada to study carbon cycling - C_130820_EF_MetaG (v2) (version 2) | ecosystem: Environmental > Aquatic > Freshwater > Lake | place: Lake... | reverse complement strand
TCGATTTTTCAGTAATTATCTGACGCAAAATCTGGCAAAATACCTGTTGCTCTCAAACCGGACTCTTATTAAATTCTAATCAAGGGCGGCGCCGCACTGTCGAAGGTGTTCGGCATCATCCGCAGGTTTTCCGAGGATATTGATCTGTCGGTCTCGCCCGCGACCTTGCCGACTTCGATTTCTTCTCCATGCATAACCAACAATGATAACACCCGAACTTGACCAACCCGCTCCTGCGGCTCCCGCGGATATCCATGTTTCCATTGGCGGCGACGACGCCAACGACGGCTCCGCCGCCCGCCCATTCCGCACGATCTCCGCCGCTGCGCGGGCCGCGCAACCAGGGGATGTCGTTACCGTCCATGCGGGCACATACCGCGAGCGGGTGGATCCCCCGCGCGGAGGCACATCGGACATCCGGCGCATCGTCTATCAGGCCGCTCGGGGAGAGAGCGTGGAAATCAAGGGCTCCGAAGTCGTCAAAGGCTGGGAAAAAACCGAGAATGGAGTGTGGAGTGTATCCCTGCCGAACTCATTTTTTGGTGCTTTCAATCCCTATACGGATCGTATTCACGGCGACTGGTTCACTGCGAAAGGCCGCAGGCACCATACCGGCGCGGTTTATCTGGACGGCGTTTGGCTAAGCGAAGCGGCCAGCATCGAGGAGGTCAGGAAGTCCACGGAACCTTTGCTGCTCTGGTTCGCGGAGGTGGATGCCGTGACGACGACCATTTGGGCGCGTTTCGGCAATGCCGACCCGAACGGGCAGGAGGTCGAGATCAATGTCCGCCGCACGGTTTTTTATCCGGGAAAAACCGGCGTGAACTTTCTCACGGTGCGAGGCTTTACCATGCGGCATGCCGCAACCCCTTGGGCGCCGCCGACAGCGGAACAGGTCGGCCTCATCGGCACGAACTGGAGCAAGGGCTGGATCATCGAAAATAATACGATCAGCCATTCGATGTGCTGCGGCATCACGCTCGGAAAATACGGCGACGCGTGGGACAACACATCCGTGAACTCCGCCGAGGGATACGATCAAACCATCGCCCGCGCCCTGCTCAAGGGATGGAACCGCGAGACGATCGGCAGCCACATCGTCCACCACAACACCATTTCCGATTGCGAGCAGGGCGGGATCGTCGGGAGCCTGGGCGCGATTTTCAGCCAGATCACCGACAACCACATTTATAACATCTGGAGCAAAAGGCAGTTTGAGGGAGCGGAGATGGCGGGCATCAAAATCCACGCTGCGATCGACTCACTCATCAAGGGAAACCGCATCCACAGCTCGGGAAGGGGGATCTGGCTGGATTGGATGGCCCAAGGCGCCAGGGTGACGGGCAACCTCTGCTACGACAACAGCACCGACGACCTCTTCATGGAGGTCAACCACGGCCCCTATGTGGTGGACAACAACATCTTTCTTTCCGAGTTAACCCTGCGCGACTGGTCGGAGGGAGGGGCCTTCGCCCACAATCTGTTCCGCGGCAGGCTCAGCGTCATGCCGCAGCCCCGGCGAACCCCCTGCCACCTGCCGCACTCGACCTCGATCCTCAACCAAGTGGGTATCACGAAACTCGACAACCGGTTTTACAACAACATCTTCATCGGAGCATGGGTCGCAACGGATGGATCCCGCGCGGGAGAGCTTCACCTTGATGGACTGCACGGCTTTGGGCTCTGGCACTATGCCGAATACAGTGCCCCGCTGGAGGCCGGCGGAAACGTCTATTATACCGGGGCGCGGCCCTTTGAAAATGAGAAGGACGCAACTGAGATGATCGGCATCGAGCCAGGCTGCCAGTTGGTCGTCATTAAAAACGGTCTGGAATTGATCCTCACGCTCGGAGAAATCGGCAGCATTCACAAAACGCAGCCCGTGGCGACGGCGCTTCTGGGCCTGGCTGCGATCCCGCAGTTGCCGTATCTCAACCCCGATGGCTCCGGGTTGACGATCGACACAGATTATTTTGGAAGCCAGCGCGATCCGGCGCACCCATCCCCGGGCCCCTTCGAAAATCCCGGCTCCTGCAGAATCCCTTTATTGGGCTTTTCGTTGAATTGAGTGGGTGTTTGCTGAAAACAGGACTCGCGCAGAGGCGCAGAGACGCAGAGGGTGGGAATCGTATCAAATGGTAGGGATGGCGCGCCGTCGCCGTCCGAAGCCTCAGGCGTGAATGCGCCGTTCTGCGGGATAGGGGCGGAGGGGCACGAATGGTGAATTATGGATTATGAATTATGAATGGAGACAGGGGCGGTCATAGACGCGCCTCAACAGTAGAGTCAGAACCCTGACGGGCGTTTACAAAATTCCTCTGGATAAGAACCTCGTTAGATGCCAGCATGTGACTTGGTTTTTATCCAAGCCAGCCATGAGCACACTCATTCAGCGAGCAAAGGCGGTATTCGAATCGAGCTGCGGACTCCTTCGCACTCGGGAGGCAATTCAGGCAGGAATTCACCCGCGCACGCTCTATGAGATGCGAGATGCGGGGCTCATTGAGCAAACCAGCCGCGGGCTTTTTCGTCTCGTTGGGCTTCCTCCGCTGGCCAATCCTGACCTGGCACTGGTGGCCAAGCGAGTTCCATCGGCAGTGGTCTGTCTCATAAGCGCCCTTGCGTTCCATGAGCTGACTACGCAAATCCCCCACACAGTGCAGATCGCGCTACGCCCTGGAAGCTGGCCCCCAAAGATCGAGCATCCGCCGATCGAGGTATTCAGCTTTTCTTTGCAATCCCTATCCTGTGGCATCGAAGATCATGCCATCGAAGGAGTTACTGTCCGCATCTTCAGCCGGGAGAAAACGCTGGCCGACATTTTCAAATTCCGGAATCGGATCGGAATCGAGACAGCGACTGAGGCGCTCCGCAACTATGCGCGCAGCAAGCGGCGGCGATTCGATAAGGTTCTGGATTTCGCACGAGCGTGCCGGGTTGAAACGGTGATGCGGCCCTATCTGGAGGCGGTCGCGTGAGCCCGCTCATGAATATCGGAGCCTCGGTCCACCAGCGGCTCAAGAATGTGTCAAAAGATTCGGGGCGTTCCTTCAATGACCTCGTTCAGTATTAAGCACTGGAAAGATGGCTCTACCGATTGTCACAGTCCGGGCACGAGAATCTTTTCATCCTCAAAGGGGCGCTGATGCTCGTGGCATGGCGCGCGCCGATCCTGCGGGCGACCCGTGACATCGACCTGCTGGCCAGAACCAGCAACGATCTCGATGGGATCAAGCACATCATTTCGGAGATTTGCCGGACAGATTTACCGGATGATGGGGTTTGGTTCGACCCCGATAGCGTGACCACGACGAGGATCGCCGAGGACGCCGACTACGAGGGGGTGCGGGCAACCTTCGCCGGGCGACTCGCCACCACACGGCTCTCCATGCAGATCGACATAGGGTTCAGCGATGTGGTCACGCCCGGTCCGGTAGAGATCAGCTATCCGACCATTCTCGACTATCCCGCTCCAGTCTTGCGTGCCTACAACCGGGAAACAGTCATTGCCGAAAAGTTCGATGCGATGGTCTCTTTGGGAAGACTCAACAGTAGAATGAAGGATTTCTTCGATGTGTGGTTGCTGGCAAGCACATCGGATTTCTCCGGAGCTGACTTGAGTGCCGCCATCCTTGCCACTTTTCGCAAACGGGGGACGGAACTCACCGCTGTGCCTCAGGCATTCGAGGACGACTTCTTATTCGACCCTTCCAAGCAGTCACAATGGACGGGGTTCTTGAAACGGATGCGACCTTCCGAAGCGCCGTCAACATTCTCCGATGCGGTCACATCGATCCGGGCATTCTTACAGCCTGTTCACGAGGCGTTGTGCTCGGGAGATTCCTTCACAATGACGTGGAAGCACCCGGGGCCTTGGCGGCAGTAGGCGTCGAGAGCGTTCAGACGAGCTGGCATCTTTGGGGGCACTGCTGAATCAATCTTCTGCTGGTCCGCCCCGTCCAAACTTCGTCTCCACGCTCGCCGCCACCGGCACAACGGGAAGAAAAAGTTGGAACGGGAAAGCTGAAAGCTGAAGGAATTCAAAATCCAGAATTCCCAATTCAAAATCCATAAATAGCGTAAATAATACCAATGTCTCTTTGAAATTGGACTTTGCATCGCGGAAGAAGGGGGCATGGCCGTCCCGGCCGTGTGGAGACTGATCAATTTACTCGCGTTCATCGAACCCAAACAGCACGCTAAAGCTCACAGGCGGGACGCCTGTGCTCCTCTCCCAAAATCCAAAAGCAAGCTGCTTTTGGTATAATACGCTATTTATGTTGATCCGTGCCGCCCATGCGGAAACGCGTCTAACGGATGAAGAGGTCATTCCAAAAAAGCCAGGCCGGGCTTTTCGCGTTTGCGGAAGCCCAGGGGGCTTTTTTACCGCAAAGCAGGAGGGCAGGCAGGGTGGGGAATCGTATCAAATGGTAGGGATGGCGCGCCGTCGCCGTCCGAAGCCTCAGGCGTGAATGCGCCGTTCTGCGGGATAGGGGCGGAGGGGCACGAATGGTGAATTATGAATTATGAATACTGAATGGAGACAGGGGCGGCTTCGCCGCGAGAAGGGGACCCCGACGGCGCGGCGTCCCTACATTGGGGAGGACGGCGGGCATAGACGCGCCGCACTGCCCGCACGATCAATATTAATCCCGAATCCGGCGATTGAAGAATTTTGACAGAATTAACCGAATGACCAGAATGATTTAAAAAGCAATTGTCGGACCTGAAATTCCCTCGCTCTTGTGGCCATATAGACTTTCAGACCAATTTTTTTCATTTTGTTAATTCTGTCTAAAATCCGTTTTCGGGTTAATCACAGACACGCGGAGGGTGGGCGTTGAGCCAGCGGGGGACTGGCTTTGGAATGCGCTCAGCGTGGCGCGATTTCAGGCATTAGAGACTCATTGTTTCCATTACTCGTCAATTTTTCAGTAATAATCTGACGCAAAATCTGGCAAAATACCTGTTGCTCTCAAACCGGATCATCATTAATTTACCTTCTTTTCGACTGAGCGAGTGCCCAAAAATCCGAATTGAACAACCCCCGAAAATCCATGAAAGACAAGCTATCCAGTTTGTTTCCGTCCTCAATCGCCGCCAGCTTCATCCTGCTGGCGCCGGCACTCCACGCCGCTGCCATCGCTGCTGGTCAGACCCTGCAGCGACCATCTCTTACACCCCCACCCCGGGCACTCCGGTGAAAAACTTCGCCCACCTCAAAGTGACCCCGATTCTCTGAGACACCCCCTTTCTCCCTTGGTCCTCAATTCGAAAACCAGGGGCAAAACTCCACTCAATCTCAAAATATCAAATCATGAAACCAACAATCCTCTCCAACCACCAAGCGGTGATGAAGACAATATCGAGCCTCGTGTTGGCTCTGGCCACCGTGTGTGCCGCTGCTGCCCAGACGCCACTCCGCATTGGGTTCGTTGACCCCGCGCTGCCGAAGAATCCACCGCCCCGCAACGCTGCCGCGCTGGCGTTCGCCCAGTCGCAGGGCGAGGTCGCGCGAATCGCGTGGCAGAAGGAGGGCGGCTGGCTCGCGCCGGACGGGAAGATCTGCGCGCCGGAGGAGTTCGATGTCGTTTGGTTCCACCAAGGCGATGACCTCAGCGCCGCAAAGCTCGATGCCGCTGCGGGCGCGGACTTGATGGCTTGGATCGAAGGCGGCGGGACGCTGCTGGTCTCTGGCGCGGCGGGGAGCGTGCTCAACGATCTCGGCATCGAGCCGACGAAGTTGCGCGTGCTCGGAGCGAGCGGGGCGCCTTATCTCAGCGGCATCCGCGTTCTGCCGAAACATAGCAAGCATCCGGCGTTCGCCGGCCTCGATGTGACGCAGCTCGTCCCGCTCACCACCAAGGGCGGCAACGCGATGGCGGATTTTTACGGCACCGCCGGGCCGGGCGGCGAGTTGCTGGCCAACGGCAGCGGCGCAAGCGAAAGGCCACTGGTGGAATACACCGTCGGCGTGGGCCGCGTCATCTTCGTCGGCTGGCGTCTGCCGGACTTTACGAACGCAGCGGACGCGCACCGGCCCAACCTTGAAAGGCTTTTCAGCAACCTTTTTGGCTACCTCGCCAGCAAGAACATCAACCACGCACGGCTCGTCGCTCCGGCGGGCAAGAGCCGCTACGAGCGCCGCATGGGCGTGCCGTTTTTGCTCGCGGACAAACCGGTCGAACTGACAGCCGCAGCCAGCGGCGAGAAGACGGCAGTCATTGCCGAAACCGATGTAAAAGAATCAGCGATCAGCGGGGAGCGTGTGACAGCCAAGGCCCTCGGCCTGACGCTGTCGCAACGCGAGAAGCCGGTGGCGCAGTTCGTGGTCGCGCACCGCACCGAGCATGAGGCTATCGAGCGCAAGGACCGCGAGATGATGGCCGGCTTGCGCGTCATCAAGCCGGACGTGAAGCTGCTGCCCGCGCCACTGACGCCGCTGGTGGCGACCAACGTTGACCAGAGCGTGCTGCTGGGCCGCTCGTCAGCCCAGGCGCCGGGCGACGGCAAAGGCGACATCACTCCTGTGTATGAGCCGGTCGAGGATGGCGGCTTCCGCATCAAGGACAGCAAGGACAAAAAGCGCAAGCTGAACACTCCCATCGTCCATGGCCAGAACCGCATCTGGACCGGCGATGTGCCGCTCTTCCGCATGGATACGGTGACCGGCCTCGGCAGCTACGCGAAAGATGAGCGCGTGTTCCCCTTGTGGGCGCGGCCCGACGCGCACATCGGCGGCACCACTCCCAGCATGGGCACCTTGCGGCTCGGTGTCCCCGGTGCGGACGGCAAGACCAACTGGCTCGACGAGCAGAGCAGCATCACGACGACGTTCCGGCCGGGCTACACGGAGTATCAACTCGCCGGCGCGCGCGTCACCATCGCGCCCGCGCTCGATTCCCACAGCTTTGTCTGCCGCGTCGAGTTCGACAAAGAAACGCCGCTGCTCTGGCAATACGGCGGCATTTGGTGGCTGCCCACCGAGGCAAACAAAAACCAGGTCGAGATCGCCGACGGCATCGCGCGCATCACCGAGCCCAACCTGCCGAACGGATTGGTGCTGGCGGCTTGGGACGGCGAAGGCGACGCGCGCACCGTAACGGCTGAGTTTGGCCAGCAGGCCGAGTTCGTCGCGAAGAAGCCGCGCCGCGTCTATCACATCGTCGCGACATGGGGCATCACTCGTTACGACGAGGAACGCGCCCGCACTACGATGGCACGGCTCGACACGCCAAACGCCGCGGCGTGGCCGGAGAAACGCGATGAGTTGAAGAAGCTGTGGTTTGACTGCTACATCGGTCGCGCGCTGGAGCCGGAGAAACATCTGCGCCAACTGCTCGCCGCGCCCGCCGACGAACTGCGCCGCACGCGCGATTCGTGGGACGCGCGCCGCGCCGAGTTCCAGATCCGCACGCCGGACGCGCATCTCAACGCTCTCATCAACTGGGCGCGCTGCGTCAGCGAATATCATCGGCAAGGCCCCGGTCTCGTGCTTGGCGGACATACATGGCAGATGTATTCGCACATATCCACCGGCTGGTATGGCAAGCAATGGGCCGGCGACCACGCCGCGATGGAGGAGTGCCTGCGTTTCTACGCCGCGATGCAGGGCGACAACGGTTTCATCCGCTGGATATCCCCGTCGCTGGTCGCGTTCGAGGCCGAGAACAACACGGCCTATTGGGTGGATCAGGTCTGGCGGCACTACCAATGGACCGGTAACCGCCAGTTCGTGCGCGACATGTGGCCGGCCGTGCAGAAGGCCGTTGCGTGGATGCGCGCCACCAACGATGCCGACGGCGACGGTTTGTTCCGCGACAAATACGAGTTTTGGAACTGCGACTCCAACGGCAAAGGCCCGAAGGCGGCCGCGCCGAGCGCGATGAGTTGGGCGATGCTCGACCGCGCCGCGCACATGGCGGCAATCGTCGGTGACGCGAAAGCCGAAGCAGAATACCGCGCGTTGGCCGAGAAGACGCACACGGCGATATTCCGCGAGCTGTGGAACGAGAAGGAAGGCCGTCTCGGCTCAATCGGCTCCGATGGCATCTGGCGTGGCCATCCGCAGCATTGGGAGGAGTTTCTGGCCAGTAATGCTGGCTTGCTCAACGCCGATCAAAGCCGCAGCGCGATGCGCTGGATCGCGTCGCACTACGGTTTCGAGCCGCAGCCGGGCGTGAAGCTGCTGTCCTGCAGCGATTGGTGGCCGCTCCGCTGGAGCGTCCAATGGGTGCCGACCGGCGACACCTGCCTCGCTGCGCTCGCAGGCATGAAGGGCGGCGACGCGGACTTGTGGTGGCCGTATCTAAAGACCGTTGTCGGCTCGGCGTTCCGCAGCGATTTCCCCGGCATCAACATGGGCATCTCCAACGCCGGCGCGGGCGGCGGCCACCGCGAGAACGTGGATTCATCCGACCCACACATGCACGTCGTGGTGCGCGGCTTGTTCGGCATCGAGCCGGCGTTGCACGAAGGCCGGCTGGATATTTGCCCGGCGTTCCCCTCCGACTGGCGCGAGGCGAGCATCCGCACGCCCGACGTGAGCTACGAATGGAAGCGCGAGGGCGACCTTGCGACGTTCCGCATCCACACGCCGAAACCGATGGTCAAGCGCGTGCGTGCCAGCCTCGGAGGAGAGGAGATCGTGACCCCGTCGGAGACCGAGTCGGTTATCACCGTGAAGGTCGGCCCCGCCGTCCTGCCGCTGGAACCCGCAAAGAAGAAGACGATTCTTGCCGACCAAATCCCGCCGTCGGCGCCGACACCTTTGACAGCCGATGAGCGCAGCCGGCTCCTCTTGTTCGATCTCGCTTCGGCAAGCAATGTCACCAGCGAAGAGTTCGTCGCGACGCGGTTTACCTTCGACCATACGGATGGGCCATCGAAACTTACGAGTTGGTGGGGCAACCCGGCGCTGATCATGCCTCCATCGCCGCGCGTTCTCACCGCCCCTCACGGCGTCGTGTTCCTCACATCCGGGCGTCCGCAAGCCGGCCTCAGCGAGCCACCGAAGAACCTGCTGGCGCTGTCCAGTTGGCAGCCTTATCCCCTGCCGGGCGGCGCGACGATTGCCGTGGGCCAGAAATGCGAGCGGCTCTGGCTGCTGCTGCAGAACTATGTCCATCCGATGAAAAACTACCTGCCCAACGGCGAGGTCGTGCTGCGTTACGCGGACGGTGGACAAGCCGTCACATCGCTCATTCCGCCGTTCAACCTCGACTGCTTCTTCCAGAAATTCAGCCTCGAGGGCGTGCCGGTGCCGTTCGGCCAATACGGGCCCGGCGGTTTCCTCTATCCGAAGACGACCGGTTTTACGAGCGCCCACGCCAACGCACTGGCGATTGACTGCGACCCATCACGCGTTCTGGTGTCGGTGGAACTTCGCGCCACTTGCAGCGAAGCGGTCATCGGCCTCGCCGGCATGACGGCGCTTGCGCCAAAAGCCGTGAGTCCATGAAGCGGTTCTCCACTGCTGGCACCATGAAAATTCCAACTCCCCATCAAGTCATAAACTCAAGCAAAACAAGTCATCGTTTCCAACCGGCCTTCACCTTGGTGGAGCTATTGGTCGTGATCGCCATCGTCGCGATTCTGGCTGCCCTGTTGTTTCCCCTTGTGGGCAGCATGAGGATAAAGGCCAGCAGCGCGGTCTCCGTTTCGAATCTGCGGAATATAGGGACAGCGATCATGACCTACGCGGCTGACAACAACGGCACCCTGCCTGGCCCGACTTGGTCACAGCTCGGCACGAAATGGCAAACTAATGGCAATGATCTTCTCTACCACCTGAGAGATTACCTGCCAAATGTGAAACAACCGCAGAATCCAATCCCAAATACGCTCTATTGTCCCACCTTTGACTATCCTGCGGCGAGGACGGATGGAAAGAACCCGATAAGCACGAATAAGGTGACCTATAGATACAATTTTGCGACCGACGCCAACGGCACCTTCTATCCGCTGGGCTACCCCAACCCTCCCTTCCCTCCCATGACCACCGCCGGACTCGCTGCGAGAGATACACGCGGAAAACCCTTGATCAATGAGGCTCTCATTGACAATAAACCTGGCAATAAACCTCCTCACGGGAAGTATAACAACACGCTGATGTTAAACTTCAGTGTGCAAGCCATTCCGACCACTAACTAAATTGATCCCCGCATCCCATAGATCCGGCACCGGAACTCATACAACTACGCCCATGCGATCCCTTAATCTCAGTCTTGCTCAGTTGTCGGGCATGGCACGAGCCGATGTGACTCCCGATCAGTTGGAATTCCGCCGCCAGGCGACGAGGCGGATGTTCTTCGACCGCGATCAGGAAATCCCTCTCGCCGGTCTCCAGCCTGCTAAGATCGTGGGGATCGAGGTCATGCATCCTCTCGTCGGGACGCAGACGGGCAACGCGGAGTTTGAAATCACGGAGGGCAAGCTGCGGATCACCACGGAAAGCGCAGCGCGGGCGGACCGCTGGATCGGGGGCTTCAATCCCTTCGCTTCGTATGATCTTTTGTTAGAGAAATGTGTCGGCTCGGGCGAGGTCGGCATCCTGTTCCGCGATCCGGAGCAGGAGAACCGCATCAGCGCCTCGCTGGTGATGAAGGACGGGAAATGCTCGGCCATCCGCTGGGTGGTGCTGAATGAAGGCAAAGAGGTCGTGCGTGAGGACTACCCCCTGCCGGAGGGCGTGAAGGCGGAGTTTCCCCTGCGCCTGCGTGTCCAGATGCTCGCGGTGGGCGTGAACCTTTTTCTCGAAAGCAATGGCGAGGCGCACCTCATCGCCTACCCGGATTTTTCCGAGCACTTCGAATTGCGGGAAAAATCCCTGATGCGGCGGTTCGAGTTCTGCCTGCATAGCGATCTGAGCGCCGGGGCTTCGGTGGACATCGCGGAGATGACCGCAGCGCTTTCACCGGGTTGCGGCCAGGCGGACATCCGCGCCATCACCCGCCCGGACGGCGAGCCGCTGATCGACGAAGGCCGCCTGTGGTTCACGATGACCGTGCGCGGCCGCGGGCTTCCGCACCCGCTGCAAGGGGTTTTCTCGATGAATCCCTCGGTTTTCGACATCAATTTCGAGGGCATCATCGTGTTCGATATGGGAGACGGCATGCTCCGGAACGAACTCGCCTCGCACTTGTTTTACGACGATGCCTCGAAGGAATGGCGCGGCTGGACGGTGGGGTTCAGCGTCTACGGCAAGGACGCGAAAGGTGAACAAAAAGCCGTGCTCGCGGTGTCCAGCAAGCGGGATCCGCGCAAGGGATTTTCCGTCATGCGCGCCAAGCCCATCGGCCTGCCGCCGGGGGCGCACGAGGACCCTCATGGAATCTATGATGCGGAAGCGGGCAAGTGGCGCATGTTAATCGCCGAACACACCGGGAAATTCGGTGCCAGCATGTGGGAGTCCGACGCCTGGGACCATGGCTACACGAGACTCACCGAGCCTGTTGAGTTGGACAGCACCGGCACTTCGATCACTAAAATCGGATCGAAGCGCTACGCGATGTTCGGCAGCGCGGATCGTGAGGTGTATATCCGTTCGTATCCCGGACTCGAGCCGGCGGGCGAACTGAAGATGCACCTACCGCCATGGGACGAAACATCCGGCACCCGCATCTGGCCCAATGTCATCCCCTTGCCCGAGGGTTATCCGGCCCGCTACATCGCGCTGATGATGGATCGCATCAATTTCCCCGGCATGCCCAAGCAGAACTGGACATACGGTGCCATGTATCTCTACCACGCCCATTTGCCGGAAGGAAACGGGACGCCTTACGAGTATGAGAAACACTGAGAACACTATGTCCACACCCACGAAGAAAAGTCCGAAAGTCTGGAAGGCCGGAACACTTACCTACAGCACGGGGGGCTTGATGGTGCTCTTCGGATGGCTCCTTGTCGGGGATTTCGCATGGCAGCTCAAGGAGCGGTCGGTAGCCACCACGGCCCAGCTCGTGCTCAAGAGCTTCGGATCGCCCGATCTGCTTGTTGGACTGTTGATTGGGTCGGTGCCTGCGGCCATCGGGCTCATCATTGGGCCGATCATTTCGGTAAAGTCCGACCGGACCCGCACCCGATGGGGACGCCGGATCCCGTTCCTTCTCATCCCGCTGCCCGTAGTTGTGCTCTCGATGTTCGGCCTTGCGGCTACGCCGCACCTTGGCGCTTGGATCCACGAGTTCCTCGGGGCCCGCTCGCCGGGACCGATGGGCAGTTCGCTTCTTGCCTTCTCGATCTTTTGGGTTCTCTTTGAACTGGCCACCATTATCACAAATGCGCTCTTCGGTGCGCTCATCAACGACATTGTGCCCCACGAAACCATAGGCCGCTTTTTTGGCCTGTTCCGCATCGTGAGCTTGGTGGACGGAATGATTTTCAACGTCTTCCTCATCAAACATGCCGAGGAATACTACAGTTGGATCTTCATTGGCACGGGACTGATCTACGGTATCGGGTTCACGCTGATGTGCCTCATGGTCAAGGAAGGGCAATATCCCCCGCCGGAGCCTCAGGCTCCGGGTGCCAGCGGGCGGTTGATGGGATTCAAAACCTACCTTCGCGAATGTTTTGCCACCCCATTTTACCTCCTCGTTTTCGGTGCCGTGATCTTGGGATGGGTTTGCTTCGCCCCGGTCAATTCCTTCAGCATCTTCTACGCCAAGCAGCTTGGCATCAATATGGAGATTTACGGACAATTCACCGCGGTCTCTTATGCTGTTTCCCTCGTGCTGGCCTACATCCTCGGCATTCTCGCCGACAAATTTCATCCCATCCGCATGGGCATAGCCTGCCTGTCCCTCTACGCTGCAATCGCCATTTGGGGCGCGTTTAGTATTACCAATCTCACCACGTTCGGAATCGCCTACATTGGCCACACCGTGATGAGCGGCGCCTATTTAACCTCCACCGCATCCATTACCCAGCGCCTTTATCCCAAACTCAAGTTTGCCCAGTTTGCCTCCGGGCAGGGCATCCTTCTTGCCATCTTCAGCGGCATCATGCCTCCCGCTGTCGGCCTGTTCCTTGATCTCAATCACCACAACTACAGGATGACATTCCTCTTTTCCGGTCTGATAGCGGTCGGTGGGCTCGTCTTCTACATCTTGGTTTACCGTAGGTTCATGCAACTCGGCGGTCCTCAACACTACCGGGCGCCGCTGTCCGAAACCTCCGAATTCCAGTAGAACGGCGCATTCACGCCTGAGGCTTCGGACGGCGACGGCGCGCCATCCCTACCATTTGTTACGATTCCCTCCTTTCGCGCTACCGCGCTGGGCTTGTAGCGGCGCGTCTATGACCACCGATGGCTAACGACTCCGGCGCTCATAGAGACGCCGCTACATGGTAGGGACGCCGCGCCGTCGGGGTCCCATTCTCGCGGCGAAGCCGCCCCTATCTCCATTCAGTATTCATAATCCATAATCCATAATCCATAATTCACCATTCGTGCCCCTCCGCCCCTATCTCGCAGAACGGCGCATTCACGCCTGAGGCTTCGGACGGCGACGGCGCGCCATCCCTACCATTTGTTACGATTCCCCTCCTCTGCGTCTTGGCGCCTCTGCGCGAGATTCTCTTGGCTCCCGTGGTTTTCCTCAGGCTTCAGGATGTCTGAAATTCCGCGCGGATGAAAACCCGAGCTTGATTTAAGTCCGGAATTCCAGTTAATTACTACTCCAAGTTTGGCCGAGGTATTTCAAAGAACCGGCAGGCCCCGCTGATCAACCTCGTTCGCGCACGCTCATCCTACATTTCCCTCATCGACATGCCAGATCTCGGCCCCACACCGTTCCGCCACGCCCTGCCGGTCACGAACCGGCTTTTCAACGAGCCGCTCTACCTCATCCACGCCGGTTGGGAGCGCATTTCGCCCGGCCAGCCCTATCCGCTGCCGGAGTCCGAGCTCTATGCATTCCAATACGACGCTGGCCGCAGTCTGCCCGAGTTCACCCTCTGCCTGATCACCGAGGGGGCCGGCGAAGTGACAACCGCCACCGACAATAAACGCGTGCTCACACCGGGCGATGCCTTTTTACTGCTTCCCGGCCAGTGGCACCGCCACCGCCCGTTGCCCGATACCGGCTGGACATTGTTCTGGATTTCCTATAATGGTCATTTTCCCCATGCTTGGCTGAAGGAAGGTGCTTACCGGCTCGATGGCGTCAAGCCCATCATCGAGGACCCGGCGCTTTACCGTGCCCAGTTCGAACGCCTTTTGCTCAGCGCCCACCGCTCGTCCGCCACCAACTCCAGCGAGCTCTCCTGGCAGGCCATCGGCCTCATCTCCCATTTCCTCACCGATCCCAATAGCGAGTCCGTAGAAACCCTCCACCTCGACGACGAAGTCTCCAAACTCGCCATCGAATACATCTGGAATCACAATCACAACGAGGTCAATGTTGCCAAACTTGCCAAGCGCTTGAAAATCAGCCGCCGCACTCTCGAGCGGCGCTTCAGGCAAGCCACCGGCCGCAGCCTTCTGGAGGAAATCCAGAGCTGCCGCGTCGAACGCGCGCGCCGCCTGCTCCTCGAAACCGACATCCCGATCAAGGAAATCGTCTTCCGCGCAGGTTTCACTAACCGCGAACAACTCCGCCTGGCATTTGCCAAAGTGTTCGGCCAGTCCCCGAACGCGTTCCGGCATCAAAACGCTCCGTCCAGTGGGCGTTGAGCCAGCGGGGGAACTGGCTTTGAAATATGCTCCGTGTGGCGCAAATTCAGGCATTATACCAAAAGCCATTGGGCTCTTGGAACTTGAACGCGCCGTTTTCACTTGTAGCGGCGTCTCTATGAGCGCCGGAGTCGCTAACCATCGGCCCTCATACACAGCCGCTACAGCAGAGTCCAAAAGCATTCGGCTTTTGGCATTAGAGACTCATTGTTTCCATGACTGCCAGCTTTTGCCACTAATGATCTGACGCAAAATAAGGCAAAACACCTGTTGCTCTCAAACCGGACTCTCATTAAGATGCTTACTTTGCGACTAAGCGAGTGCTCAAAAATCCGAATTAAACAACCCCCGAAAATCCATGAAAAACAACCAATTCCTTCTATTTTCGACCTCAATCGCCGCCGCCGGAATTCCTAATTCAACATTCCTAATTCAACATTTCTCAGATAGTCCTCCGCCGCCGCAGGATTGGTTGAGAGCGGGTCTGCCAGTCAAACTCAGTGCCGTGCCCCTATTCCTCCGTCTTCTGATTGGCTGTCTCGGCCTTCTCTGCCTCAACGCTCACGCCGCGAATTTCTCCGTGCCCTTTCCCGACCCCCTGCCCGCACACCCCCGCCTCCTTGCTTCCACAGAAGACTTCACCGCGCTGCGCGAGCAGGTCAAAACCGACCCGGTCTCGGCACGCTTTTTTGCCGAAATCAGCCAGCAGGCCGATGCCATGCTTGCTCAACCACCCGTTACCTACAAATTAGAAGGGAAGCGCCTGCTTAGCATTTCCAACGAGGCATTCAAGCGGATCAGCACTCTGGCGATGATGGCCCGCCTCACCGGTGATGCGCGCTACAGCGATCGTGCTATTGTCGAGATGCGTGCGGTGAGCGCGTTTCAGGACTGGAACCCCTCGCACTTTCTCGACACCGCCGAGATGACGCTCGGCGTGGCGATCGGCTACGACTGGCTTTACGAGCAACTCAGCGCCGACGACCGCATCACCCTCGCACGCGCCATTCTCGAACTCGGGCTCAAACCGTCGGAAACCGGCCCCACCGCGAAGCCCCACTGGTGGATTTCCGGGATCAATAACTGGAACCAAGTCTGCCACGCCGGCATGGTCGCAGGCGCTATCGCAATAGCCGATCAACAACCGGAAGTGTCCCGACGCATCATCGAGCGCGCCGCTTCCAACCTGCACTTCGCCGCCGATAGCTACGCTCCCGATGGTGCCTACCCGGAGGGCCCATCGTATTGGGGTTACGGCACCACCTTCCATGTGATCCTCGTGCAGGCGATCGAGAAATTCACCGGCAAACCCTCCGGTCTCGACGCCTTCCCAGGCTTCTTAGCCAGCGCCGACTACATGCTGCAAATGGTGACGCCTACCGGTGCATTCTACAACTACTCGGACTGCCATTGGGTCACCGGTGTGAATCTGACGCAATACTGGTTCGCCCGCAGAACCGGCCGAGCTGACCTTCTTTTTGGGAATGTCGCTCTCCTTGCAGCCGTTCGCGACTCAAAAGCCGTGGAGCGGGCATTCGACCGCATCCGTGCCTTCGCCCTGCTCTGGATCGACCCACGCCTCAACACCCCCGCCGCCCCGCCGCCACTCAGCTGGTATGGCCGCGGCCTGAACCCCGTCGCCACCCATCGCTCCGCATGGGGCGATCCGCGCGCGACATTTATCGGCCTGAAGGGCGGCGCGGCCAGCGTCTCTCACGGTCACATGGATTCGGGCTCTTTCCTGCTCGAGGCCGACGGGGTGCGCTGGGGCTTTGATCCCGGTTTGCAGAGCTATATTACCCTCGAATCCAAAGGCGTTAAGCTTTGGTCCGGCGGGGAGGGCGGCCCCCGCTGGAATGTCTTTCGCCTCGGCCCCGAGGCGCATAATATCCTCCGCTTTGATGGGGCTCCACCCCGGGTCGCCGGCCGCGGAGAACTCGTGCGCTTCTCCGCTGCCCCCCCCACCGCTGTCGTCAATCTCGACGCCGTTTACGCAGGCCAGGTTGCCTCCGTCAGCCGTGGAGTCGCCCTGCTACGCGACCGCAGTGTGCTGATCCGGGACGAATGGAGCACTTCGGCGAAAGCGGTGGAGGTAACCTGGCAAATGCTGACCCGCGCCGAACATGTGCAGGCCGGTGAAAGCGAGGTGCGCCTCGCGGAAGGCAACGCCACCTTGACACTCCGCGTGCTCAAGCCCGCCGACGCGAAGATCACCATAGAAGATTTTTCAGAACCCCGAACCCCCACCGACGCCCCCAATCCCAAACTCAAACGCATCACCATCACCACCCACACCGCCGCTTCCACGACCGGTGGATTCATCATCCATGCCGTGCCCGGATCGAGCTCGGCGGCCGAGAGGCCAACGCAAGAAGCACTCGCCGACTGGGGCGAGCCCCTTTCACTGCGCTGAACACCGACCACAAATGATACCATTGTCCCTTTGAAATTTGGACTTTGCAGCGGAAAAGGGGGGCATGGCCGTCTCGGCCGTGTGGAGACTGGTCCACTTTCTCGCACCCTCTCCATCGGAACCAAAGGAGCAAACCGCAGCACACAGGCGAGACGCCCGTGCCCCTCTCCAAAAGTCCAAAAGTTATCGGCTTTTGGCATAATTCGTGTTTATTCGGCCTATTTGTGGTTCAGACATCCAAGCAGGATGAGGGCGCGAGGTGGGATGCGGCATCGATGAGGTTGCGGCGCCAGTGTCTTTCACGGTCGAGACGACCGTGCTCCCATCTTGCGCGCTACCGCGCGCGGCTTGTAGCGGCGCGTCTATGATTGCCGATGGTTAACGACTCCGGCGCTCATAGAGACGCCGCTACAAGTTAGAACGGAGCGCTAAAGTTCAAAACCCAATAGATATTGGTATTATACCAAAAGCAGCGTAAGCGTTGCGCGGAGCACCCCGTTGTTTTTTGAGGGGTTGGTGTAAATGTCGTAGGCGAATGCCACGACACTTACAGCATCTACGCCGCATTTTTCAGCGAGAGCTTCTTGTCAGCCCACTTTCCCGGAGTGAGTTCTGCGACCTGCCAGCTTGTGGTCTCGGTGATGCGG
>Ga0136644_10001622_pt1 | contig 17738 bp, 21 predicted proteins | sample C_130820_EF_Meta_FD_94780 | JGI IMG/M metagenome (GOLD analysis project Ga0136644, IMG submission 94780) | Freshwater microbial communities from Lake Croche, Canada to study carbon cycling - C_130820_EF_MetaG (v2) (version 2) | ecosystem: Environmental > Aquatic > Freshwater > Lake | place... | reverse complement strand
TCGCCAGCTTCGGGCTGACCGAACAGCAGGCGCGCGACGAGGGCTACGACGTGAAGGTGGCCAGGTTCCCGTTCAGCGCCAACGGCAAGGCGCACGGATTGGCCGATCCGACCGGCTTCGTCAAGGTGATCGCCGATGCCAAGTACGGAGAACTGCTCGGCGCGCATCTGATCGGACCGGATGTCTCGGAGTTGATTCCGGAACTGACGCTGGCGCAGAAGTGGGATCTGACAGCCAATGAGCTGGCCCGCAACGTCCACATCCACCCGACGCTGTCCGAAGCGCTGCAGGAATGCTTCCACGGCCTCGCCGGCCACATGATCAACTTCTGATGCGGATCCGGTGAGGCCGGCGCTGATCGCCGGCATCGGCGGGGTGCTCCTGGGTCACGCCCTGTGGCTCATCGGTATCTCGATGGCGACGGGATCGGCCTCCCGAAGCACCGCGGTGCTCGGGGTGTCCGCACTGTTCCTGCTCTTCGCTGCCGCGATGGCATACCTGGCCTGGCAGAGGTATCAGCGCAGAGAGTGGACCTGGTCGGCGTTTCTGGCCGGCGTGGCGTTCTCGCCGGTGATCTTCACCATCATCGTGCTCGGGGTGACCTACCTGTAGCGCGTGACCTACCTCTAGCGCCGTTTGGCTGTGCGTCTTAGTCGGGGAAGTCCATCGGCACCCGAAGCGTCGCCAATATCGCGGCGATGGTGTCGTAGTGGCCCGCAAGCGCGCAGAATTCGATGATCTGTTGCGCACTCAGGTGGGCCGACATCGCGGCGAACGTCTCGTCGGAAACCTCCCGATCGATGACGAATTCATCGACCGCGCGCAGCAGCGCACATTGGCGGTCGGTGATACCGGCTGAATCCGGGCCGGCAAAGATCCTTTCCTGCACGGCGGCATCCAGTCCGCGCGACCGCGCCAACCGACGATGCTGCTGCAGTTCGTATTCCGAGCCGCGTAGATGCCCGACCCGCAGGATGACAAGTTCCTTATCGCGTTTGGGAAGTTTGCCCCAATTCAGCAGCACGCCGGAATACGGCAGAAAGGACAGGAACAGCAGCCTGTGCCGGCCCAGCGTGGTGAACAGGTGCATCTCAGGCGCCCGGATGGAACGCGCAGCGAATCGGGCGATTGTCCAGTTCAGCAGGCCGAGTTCACGGCGTCCGCCGGGACGAATACGCGCCGGTGAACCGCCGAACGACTTGGGCACCACGTCAGGGTACCGATGCTGTTGTTGGCATCCACTAGGCGTTTTGGCATGATCGCCCCAATGGCTATCGATTCAGCGGCTATCGATTCAACGGCGATCGACTCTGGGGCTATCGACGCTGGGGGCAAAACCTCGACGGGCAACTTCTCGACGGCCGATACCGGTCTGGCCAAGGTGCTGATGCCCGTACCCGATCGGCACCCCGGCGTATTCGAACGGCAATGGCATTTGCGGGCGGGGGACAGTGACCGGCTGGGCCGGCTGCGACTGGATGGCGCCGTCCGACTCATTCAGGACATGGGTCAGGACCATCTGCGGGAGGGTGGGTTCGACGACGTGCACCCGCTGTGGATCGTCCGGCGGACGATGGTGGACATGATCAGCCCGATCGAGTTCAAGGACACGTTGCGATTGCGCCGCTGGTGCTCAGGTGCCTCGAACCGATGGTGTGAGATGCGGGTTCGGATCGAGGGCCGCAGGGGTGGATTGATCGAGTCTGAGGGATTCTGGATCAATTTCAATCGCGAGACCGAGGGGCCGGCCCGCATCGCCGACGACTTCATGGATGCGCTGCTGCGCACCACCGACGTCGACCGACTGCGCTGGAAGGCCTACCTCAAGGCCGGATCGCGTGCGGACGCCGACGAGATCCGCGAGTTCCCCATCCGGGTCAGTGATATCGACCTGTTCGATCATGTCAACAACTCGGTCTACTGGAAGGTCGTCGAGGAGTTCCTCGAGCCCAATCCCGATCTTCTCAACGTGCCACTGCGGGTGACGATCGAACACGACGCCCCCATCGCGTACGGCGACAGGTTGGAGATTCTGTCGCACGTGTATCCGCCCGGGTCCACCGACAAATTCGGACCCGAACTGACCGACCGCACTGTGAGAACGCTCACATATGTGGTGGGCGAGGAGACGAAAGCGGTCGCGTCGATCTTTCCGATCTGAGATTCACCAGACCAGTTCCACGAGCGTCTCGACACGCAGACCGGAGAAAAACAAGTGACTGAATCAGCCATCGAACGAGTCGGCGTCATCGGTGCCGGGCAGATGGGCGGTGGTATCGCCGAGGTGTGTGCCCGGGCCGGTGTGGACGTAGTCGTCTTTGAGACCACCGAGGCGCTGGTCACCGCCGGGCGAAACCGCATCTCCACGTCGCTGGAGCGCGGCGTCAGCGCCGGCAAGATCACTGAGGGCGAACGGGGCAGCGCGGCCGACAAGTTGCGTTTCACGACCGACTTTGTCGACCTTGCCGACCGCCAACTGGTGATCGAGGCGGTGATCGAGGACGAGAACGTCAAGGCCGGCATCTTCAGCCGGCTCGACGAGATCATCACCGACCCCGCCGCAGTGCTCGCATCGAACACCTCGAGCATCCCGATCATGAAACTCGGTGCGGCCACCGCGAACCCCGGCCGCGTGCTGGGTCTGCATTTCTTCAACCCGGTGCCGGTGCTGCCGCTGGTGGAGTTGGTGACGACGCTGGTCACCGATGAGGCTGCGGCCGCGCGCACGGAGCAGTTCGCCGCCTCGGTGCTCGGTAAGCAGGTGGTGCGTTGTTCGGACCGTTCCGGCTTCGTCGTCAACGCCCTGCTGGTGCCCTACCTGCTGGCGGCCATCCGGATGGTGGAGGCCGGATTTGCTACCGTGGCCGACGTCGACAAGGCGATCGTCGCGGGCCTTTCCCACCCGATGGGGCCGTTGCGACTATCGGATCTCATCGGCCTCGACACCGTCAAGCTCATCGCCGACAAGATGTACGAGGAGTTCAAGGATTCGCAGTACGCCCCACCGCCCCTGCTGCTGCGTATGGTCGAAGCGGGTCGTCTGGGCAAGAAGTCGGGTCGAGGCTTCTACGAGTACTGAACTAGACTCGGGTTTTCGGCGGATTGCGGAGGGTAGTTAGTTGATGTCAGGCGTCGAATCGGATTTGACTCCCTACTACGACGAGTCACAGTCGATCTACGACATTTCCAATGACTTCTTCGCGTTGTGGCTCGGCCCGACCATGGGTTACACCTGCGGTTACTACGAGCGTGACGATATGAACCTGGAGGAGTCTCAGAACGCCAAGTTCGATCTCGCCCTGGGCAAGTTGAACCTGAAGCCCGGGATGACCCTGCTCGACGTCGGCTGTGGCTGGGGCGGCGCGATGGAGCGGGCCGTGCAGAAATTCGACGTGAACGTCATCGGCATCACGCTGAGCAAGGAGCAATCGGAGTTCGCCCGGCAGCGCCTGGCCAAACTGGACACCAGCCGCTCGATCGAGGTGCGTCTGCAGGGTTGGGAGGAGTTCACCCAGCCCGTCGATCGTATTGTCAGCATCGGCGCCTTCGAGGCGTTCAAGGTTGAGCGCTACCCCGTGTTCTTCCAACGCGCTCACGACCTGCTGCCCGCTGATGGCCGGATGCTGCTGCATACCATCCTGGCGCATACTCAGAAGTTCTTCCGCGACAACGGAATCAAGCTCACCATCAGCGATCTGAAGTTCATGCGGTTCATCGGTCGGGAGATCTTCCCGGGCGGCCGACTGCCGGCGGTGGAGGACATCGAGGTGCTGGCCGAGCAGTCCGGTTTCACCCTGGAGCGCATTCACCTGCTGCGGCCGCATTACGCGCGCACCCTCGATATGTGGGCGGAGAACCTGGCCGCAAACCGTGAGCAGGCGATCGCGATTACCTCCCAGGAGGTGTACGACCGCTATATGAAATACCTCACCGGGTGCGCCGACTTCTTCCGACGGGGCATCACCAACGTCGGGCAGTTCACCCTCGTCAAAGGTTGATCAGGCCCGGTTTTATCAGGCGCCAGCCAGTTTCTTTTTCTCCGCCTCGACATCGAAACTTGCGGGCGGCCAGGTCAGATTCATGCCCGTGAGCGCCTCAATGAGGAGTTCGGTGACCGCCAACTGGCTGTACCACTTCTTGTCGCAGGGCACCACGTACCACGGCGCGATATCCGTGGAGGTGCGATCCAGCACCGCCTGATAGGCCTCCTGGTAGGCGGGCCACAGCTTGCGCTCCTCAAGATCGCGCGGGTTGTACTTCCAATATCGATCGGGACGGTCGAGGCGCTCGGCGAGTCGGCGCTTCTGCTCGTCGAGGGAGACGAACATCGCCACCTTGACCACCGTGGTCCCGGATTCGACGAGTTCTTTCTCGAAGGTGTTGATCTCGTCGTAGCGGCCTTCCCAGACGTCGCGGGACACCAGGTCATGCACCCGGACCACAAGGACGTCCTCATAGTGTGAGCGGTCGAACACCCCGATATGGCCCGCCGGCGGCAGCGCGTTATTGATCCGCCACAGGAAGTGATGCGACCGCTCTTCCTCGGTGGGTGGCCCGAACCCGGTATAGCGGATTCCCATCGGGTTGGTGCCGCTCAATACCCGCTTCACGATGCTGCCCTTACCCGCGGTGTCCATGCCCTGTAGGACGAGCAGTAGCGATCGGTTGCTGCCGCCCTTGCCGTCGGCGTAGAGCAGTTCCTGCAGGCCGGCCAGGCGCTCGTTGCGCTCCGCCTGAATCACTTCCGCAGCGGCACGTTTACCGGTGAAACCGGGGCTGGCGTCGGTGTCGATATCGGCGATCTTGTCGCCGGTGCGGAAGCGCAGAATCCTGTGGGGCTCGTGGGTCCACTGCGATGGAAGGTCGGTTGACGTCTGATCGGGCATAGCCGAAGACTAGGGGATTATGCCCCCGGGGTGGGCGGCAATACCGACGGCACGATCGGGGAGGGGTGCGGGTCGGAGGTGAACTTCGTCAGTGATCCGCCGGCTTCGACGATGCCGCACAGCGAACTCCAGCACATCATCGTCAGGTAGCCGATGAGGTCCTCGGTGCTCATCCGTGGATGCGACATCCAGGAGTGCGTCGCCAACTGCACGCCGCCGACAATCATGAATGCCCAGGGCTCCACGCCGTGGGTGTCCATGCCGACCATCTGCATGCGTTGGCGCAACACCAGAGCCAGCATCCGGGCGATGATCTGTTCGGAATCGGCAATGACCTTGTTCTTGCTGGCTGAGCCGTTCGCCATCACGAAGCGGTAGGGCTCGGGCTCGGCCGCGACGGTCTCGACGTAGACCCGGATGATTTCGTGAGTCAGGTCGTAGCCGTCGAGGTCGGTGGACAGCGCGGCAGCCAGGTTGGGGATCAGCGTGGTCTGCGCGAACCGCATCATGACGGCCGTGGTCAGGTCGTTCTTGTCGACGAAATACCGGTAGAGGACGGTCTTGGACACACCGATGTCGGCAGCCACCTCGTCCATGCTGATATCGCGGCCACGCCGACGAATGGCGTCCAGCGCGCCCTCGACAAGTTCGGTGCGCCGCTCCACCTTGTGCCGGTGCCAGCGGCGCTTGCGCCCGTCTGTCTTGACCACGCCGGGGCCGGTGTCCTGTATCACGATCGTCGGGTCCATACCATCTCCAACGGGTGAGTCTACGGGCAAACGGTCCAGTGTCGCCTGACGCGCGTCCGTCGGCCGTGGATGATAGTGGCGTGGCCGTCAATCATCGCCGTCCGGACATTCCGGCACAGGCCGGTACCTCCTTTGCTGAATCCTTCGCCGGGGCGGATCCGCAGGCAGACGCCGAACGGCTGCGCAGCCTCCGTCAGATGAAGGCGGTGGCGTTGGGCTTCCTGATCGGAGCCACGGTGATCTTCCTGGCCTGCCGTTGGGGTGCGGCCCGGGGCGGCCCGGACTGGCTCGGCTACGTGGGTGCGGCGGCCGAGGCCGGCATGGTCGGCGCGCTGGCTGACTGGTTTGCCGTTACCGCGCTCTTCCGTCATCCGCTGGGTCTGAAGATCCCGCACACGGCCATCATCAAGCGCAAGAAAGATCAACTCGGCGAGGGGCTGGGTTCCTTCGTGCGGGAGAACTTCCTCTCACCGGATGTGATCGAGACCAAGCTGCGCGACGTCGAGGTGGCCAGCCGACTGGGTAAGTGGCTCTCCGAGCCCGAGCATGCCGCCCGGGTTGCCAGCGAGGCGTCGACGGTGCTGCGGGTCGGCGTGGAGTTGCTCAACGATGAGGACATCCAGCAGGTCATCGACCGGACCATTGTCAAACGCCTGGCTGAGCCGCAGTGGGGTCCGCCGGTGGGACGGGTTCTGGCCCAACTGTTGGCCGAGAACCGTCAGGAAGCGCTCCTCCAGCTGCTGTGCGACCGTGCCTTCGAATGGTCGCTGAATGCCGGCGACACTATCGAGCGGGTTGTCACGCGGGACTCGCCAACCTGGTCGCCGAAGTTCGTCGACCACATGGTGGGCGATCGCATCCATCGCGAGTTGATGGACTTCACCGACAAGGTGCGTCGCGACCCCAATCATGAGTTGCGCCGCTCCGCCACCCGGTTTCTGTTCGAGTTCGCCGACGATTTGCAAACCGACGAGGCGACGATCGCGCGCGCCGATGCGATCAAGGAACAACTGATGGCCCGCGATGAGGTGACCCGCGCAGCTGAGACCGCGTGGAAGACGCTCAAGCGACTGGTGCTGGACGGCGTCGACGATCCGTCCAGTGCGCTGCGCGGCAGGATCGCCGATTCTGTGATGCGCATCGGTGAGTCATTGCGCGACGACCTTGAGTTGCGCGACAAGGTCGACAACTGGATCGTGCGCGGAGCGCGCCATATCGTCGAGCAGTACGGCGGCGAGGCGACCGCGATCATCACCGACACCATCGAACGCTGGGACGCTGACGAGGCCAGTCGCCGCATCGAACTGCACGTCGGCCGCGACCTGCAGTTCATTCGGATCAACGGCACCGTGGTGGGTGCACTCGCCGGCCTGATTATCTACACGGTCGCCAAATTCCTGTTCTGACCTGCGCTAGCAAGTGCTTGCAATAGTTAGCACTTGCCGGTATCGTGGGGCCTGTACGCATCGAAGGCATACCTGCGAGGAGGCGAGTCATGGCACAGGAATCAGATATTGCCGCCGTGGTGAGCAAGTCCGCGCAGGATCTTGGCGGCTTCATCAAGAGTCAACGCGAAGCAGCCCAGGTATCGGTGCGTCAGTTGGCTGAACGGGCCGGCGTGAGCAACCCGTATCTCAGCCAGATCGAACGCGGATTGCGAAAGCCGTCCGCCGAGGTGCTCAGCCAGATCGCGAAGGCACTGCGGCTGTCGGCCGAAGTTCTCTACGTTCGAGCCGGGATTCTTGAACCCGGTGTGGTGAGCCAGGTCAATGACGCCATCGTCGGCGACGTGAGCATCACCGAGCGGCAGAAACGGGTGCTGCTGGATATCTACAGCTCGTTCCGAATGCAGAACGAGACCGATCTCTGAAATCGATTCACCACCAAGCAATTCACAAACACATCACGAGAGGAAATTCCCATGGCTGACAACAACATCGAGGATCTCAAGGCCCCGCTGCTGGCCGCGGTCGGCGCTGCCGATCTCGCCCTGGCGACCGTCAACGAGATCCTGCTCAACCTGCGTGAGCGGGCCGAGTTCGCCGGCGACCGCGTCGAGGACCGTCGTGCCGCTCTGACCAGGTTGCAGGAACGGCTGCCCCGGAGCGCCGATGACATTCGCGGCAGGCTCAGTACCGATGAGCTGCGCAGAGCTGCCGATGAGTTCCTCGGTGATGCGACCGAGACCTACAACACCCTGATTGAGCGTGGCGAGGCCGCCATCGAGCGGCTCATGGGCCAGCCCGAGTTCAAAGAGGCTGCCGGCCGTGTCGAAGGTTACGTCGACCAGGCCGTCGAGCTGACGCAGGAGGCGCTGGGCAACGTGTCGGCGCAGACCCGCGCTGTCGGCGAGCGTGCCGCCAAACTGGTGGGCGTCGACCTGCCGGCCAAGAAGGCCCCGGCCAGGGCCGTGACGAAGGCTGTGAAGAAGGCCGTCAAGAAGGCGCCGGCCAAGAAGGCGCCGGCCAAGAAGGCTCCCGTGAAGAAGGCCGTCAAGAAGGCTCCCGTGAAGAAGGCCGTCAAGAAGGCGCCGGCCAAGAAGGCTGTCAAGCGGGTCGTCAAGAAGGCCGTCAAGCGCACGCCGGCCAAGCGGGTCACCCAGAAGTAAACGCGCGAAAGTAACCACCAGGTTCGACCATCGGGACGGCACCCGCCTACCCTTGTAGCCGTGAGGCTTGAGGGTGTGGCGGGTGCCGTTCTTGATGTGGTGTTCTGGGCGGTCCTCGCCTCGACGATCTACGCGTTCATCAACGCGGCGGTGCAGCGGACGGATGCCTTTCCCGCGGCGGATAAATTGACCAAGCCGGCCTGGCTGGCGATCCTCGGTATCGCAGGGTTGCTGTCCTGGGTGCTCGGCGTCACCGGAATGGTCATTGCGGCGGTCGCCGCCGGCGTCTACCTGGTCGACGTGCGCCCCAAACTGCTTGAGGTCCAGGGGAAGTCGCGCTGACAATGCGCGTCTTCGCGGTTGCGGCGCTCTGTCTGGCGGTTGCAGTGGCACCGGTCGCGACTGCCGATGCCCGCGTCCCGGCCTACATCGACCATGCCACCTGGGTGAACTACGGCGGCCTGTCCAGCCTGCGGGTCTACCCGACCACGGTTGGCCGGCAGGTTGCCCGCCAACTCGACAAGACGGCTGAGCAGGCCGAGCAGGCCTGGCTGGAGGTGCTGGCCGTGGCTCCGGATGCGAACACCGCGGGAATGCGTTCCCAGTTCGTCTGCCACTGGAACTTCGCCGAACTCGCGGAGCCGGGCAAGACCAGCTGGAATCTCGAAGTCTGGCGGCCCGCCGTCGACGACGATGCGATGGTGCTGTCCGGTTGCAACCCCGGCGGTACCGAAGAGGCTTTCTAGCCGACGCCCGCGAAGCAGGGATCCTGCTGGCCATTGGGAATGGTCGCGTCGCGGGTGACGAACCGAGCCGTCACACCGGTGTCGGTGACCGCGACGGCGTCGGCGTGGATGCCCATCGGCAGGTTCTTGGTCAGCGTGGTGGTGAATAGATCCAGCGCGGGTTGCACGCTCTCCCGCGGCAGGGTGAAACCAAGTCCGCTCACCTTCTGCACTTCCAAAACCAGGGCGCCGTCGATGACCCGAGGTTGCACCGTCACCGTGCCCAGCGCGGCCTGGATTTCGAGGGTTCCTGCTGACGGATCGGTGCTCACTGCGCTGACCAAACCACCCAGCAGTGGAATCACACCCTGCACGGTCTGTTGGATGCCCTCAGCGGACCATGTCACGTCGGCGTCCAGCGCGCCTAATGTACCCGCCGAATCGGCGGTCGGGTTGATCCGCACATCATCGAGGCGCAGGTTGAGCTTCATACCTTTTGCCTCGCGGATCTGGTTTCCGGCGGTCTCGACCGTCATATCGCGATAGGAGTGGGTGAAGTGCTGAATCAAAAACGGCCGCAGACCGAACGATGCGCTCGCGCTGTCCTGCACCACGCAACCGACTGCCTTGGCGACGATCGAGTTCGCCGTGTGGCGGGCATACAACTCTGCGCCCAGCAGGCCGGCCAATGCCACCGCCGACACGATGACGAGGATCAGGATCGTTGAGACGGGGTCCCGCCGCGATGGCTGATCGGGCGGCTCGGGAACGGCCTGCTGGATCCGCTGCGTGGGTGGTTCGGGCCGCGGGCCCTGCGGCGGCAGTGCGGGGGGCGGGACTTGCGGCGGCAGTCCGGGCCGCGGGCCCTGCGGCGGCAGGCCAAGGGGTGGGCCCTGCGGCGGGTACGTCACCCGGGCGATTCTGCCCTATTTCGCTGTGCGAACTCTGAGCGGTTACGCAGGACCGGCAGGGTGTCCCGGATCGCTGGGATGGTGTCGACGTCGATATCGCAGACCACGAGTTGCGGGTCCGGGCCGGCGGATTCGATGACCTTGCCCAGTGGCGAGGTCACCAGGGAGCCCCCGACGCCCGTCGGCGCACTTGACGCCCTCGCCAAATCCTCACCGGGGTAGGCCTGCCCGGCGGCCGCGATGAAACAGGTGGTGTCGAGCGCCCGGGCGCGTGCGAGCAGTGTCCACTGATCCAACTTGCCCGGGCCGGCACCCCACGACGCGCTGACCGTGATGAGGCTCGCACCCCGGTCGGCCAGTTCGGTGTAGAGCCCAGGGAAGCGAATGTCGTAACACAGCGTCATCCCGACGCCGACACCGTCGACGGTCACGACGACGGGCGTACGGCCGGGTGCCACTGTCGCCGACTCGGCGAATCCGAAAGCGTCATAGAGGTGGATCTTGTCGTAGCGGGACTCGACGCCCGCTCCGGTAGCCAGCAGCGTATTGGTGACCCTGCTGTCGCCAGCCGGTGTGAACATTCCGGCGAACACGGTGACGCCGGCATCGCAGGCGATTCCGCGTACGGCGTCAGCCCACCGTCCGTCGATCGGTTCGGCGATCGGTGCCAGCGGAACCCCGAACCGGCACATCGTTGCCTCCGGGAATACCACCAATCGGGCTCCGGCGTCAGCCGCCCGCCGGGTGTAGTCGGCCACCAGTGCCAGGTTTGCGGCCGGATCGGTGCCCGACAAAATCTGCGCGCACGCGATCCGCATACCCGTCAGCCTAACCGCCGATCACCGGGTCAGATTTGTCGTGGATCCACGGGTCACGTTCGCGGCGGAGCCACGGGTCACGTGCGCGGCGGAGCCACGGGTCACGTTCGCGGCGGAGCCACGGGTCACGTGCGCGGCGGAGCCACGGGTCACGTTCGCGGCGGAGCCACGGGTCACGTTCGCGGCGGAGCCACGGGTCAGGTGCGCGGCGGAGCCACGGTGGTCCACGGCACCGTCAGCACCGCATCGCGCAGGCTGCGGCGCTGAGCTTCCACGGGCACGCCGGCATCGCTCAACGCGGACAGCATGGCCCGCCAGCGCGCGCGCGGACCGAACACCGATTGGCCTGCCGATGCTGCCCAGGCGCGGTCGGCAGCGGTAAACAACGTATGAATCGGTTGACCCGGAACATTCTGGTGGATAAGCACTTTCGGCAACCGCTCGGCGAGATCCGATGGTGCGTCGATGGCACGCGGATCACACGCCAGCGTAAGACTCACCGGTCCGTCGCGGTCGAGTAGTACCCAGCAGCAGCGCCTACCCACCTCATCGCAGGTGCCGTCCAGGATCAGTCCGCCCGGAGCGAGTTGTGCCGCCATGGTCTGCCAGGCCTGCGCGACGGACTCCTCCGGGTACTGCCGCAGCACATTGAACGCGCGGACCAGAACCGGTCGAAGGCCGGCCAGTTCGAAACCGCCGAGTGCAAACTCCACGCCGTCCTCGGCGGCTTCGCGGGCCGCGGCGACCCGCTCGGGGTCGATCTCAAGTCCGATGACGCGTACCGCGGGGGCCACCCGGCGCAGCCGCCCGGCGAGTTCGAGTGTGGTCACCGGGACCCGTCCGTATCCGAGGTCGACGACAACCGGATCCCCGGCGGAGTGCAACGCTGCGCGCACCCGGGTGGAGTGCGTCAACCACCGATCGGCACGGCGAAGCCGGTTGGTACCGGTCGTGCCGCGCGTCGGCACGCCGATCGGGCGGCGCGGGCTACCGATGACTGTCGATCCAGTCGGCGGTGAACTCACCCTCTTTGGCGAAAAGTATCCGCAGACCGTTGGCGAGAAGTTGCTCGATCTGGCCGCCGATGATGGGCACCCGCGCATGGCACCGGGTCTCCAGCCGCATCTGGCTGCCGGAGGCGGTATCGGCCAGGACGTAGTCGCCGGTGACCTCGACCGGTGCTACGGGTATCTCGGCCCGATAGTGGCCGACGGCTCGGTTGGTGGCGTCACAGAACGGGTCGAAATGCTGCACCCGGACGATGGCGAAGGACGCTGGGACCACCGGTCGGGCGATCGGCGGTAGGTCCTGGGCGCTCATGATGTGGGAGAACGACACGTCGGTTCCACTGGCATCGGTGGCGAAGTGTGCGATTTCGGTGCGGGCCCCGTTGTTCCGGTAGAAGTCGACAAGGTCCTGCCAGTAGTCGACACCGGTGAAGTTCCGGTACATCACCGCAGCCGGCACGGCGACATCCACGTCGTAGACCATGCTGCGGGGCATGGTGCCACGGTACCGGTGGGTTCAGCGGCCCCCGTCGATCCATCCGGTGGTGAAGCGTTGTTCGGCCTTGAGGAGCTCGATCAACTGGTTGCCGATGAAGTTCTCCAGCTTCCCGCCCACCAGTGGCACCCGAACCACGACGTCTGCGTCAAAAGCCAAGCGGGCGCCGGATTTCGAGGGTGTCAGTTCGCCACAGCCGGTCACCGAGACCGGGGCACCGGCAATGCTGCCCGTGATGACGGCGTTGGCTGTGCCGTCGATCACCGGGGTCCACCTCTCCTCCCGCTGGATCGCCAGGTCGCCGCGGTGGAACTGGGAGACGAGTGCGGGTAGCTGGCCGGCCCGCAGCACCTGGGTGGTCACCACGGTGACACCGCCGTCGGCCCGGAGGTCGATCGAGTCCAGTCGTGCCTCGTCGGCGCCGGAGTCGGCCAGTCGGGCCAGCCAGTAGTTCTTGTCACGTAAGACGCGGTGCACCTGCTCGACGCTGCAGTCGTAATCGGTGGCCATGTCGAATGAACGCGGCATAGCTGGTGAGGCTACGTTAGCGAGCGTGGAGGATTTCGGCGGCGCGCACGTCGCGGCGGACGTTCCGCTCGCCTCGCTGACCACGCTGCGGGTCGGCCCGCTGGCCCGCCGCGTCATCACCTGCATTACGACCGACCAGATCGTCACCACACTGCGCACCCTGGACCGCCGCGACAGTGCCGTTCTGGTGCTCGGCGGCGGCTCCAACGTGGTGATCGCCGACACCCTGACCGACCTCACCGTGGTGCGGCTGGCGAACTCCGAGGTCACCGTGGCGGCCGGGCTGTTGCGCGCTGAGGCCGGTGCCGACTGGGACGGTGTCGTCCATAAGTCGGTGACGGCCAATCTTGGTGGGCTGGAATGCCTTTCGGGTATCCCCGGCTCGACGGGTGCGACGCCGGTGCAGAATGTCGGCGCCTACGGAGTCGAGGTTTCCGACAGCATGACGCGGGTGAAGTTGCTGGATAGGCCGACCGGCGACGTGCGTTGGGTCGCGGCAGCCGAACTGGCATTCGGTTATCGGCACAGCGTGCTGAAGAACTCCGTGCAGGCGATCGTGCTGGAGGTCGAGTTCGACCTTGATGAAACGGGCCGCTCGGCTCCGGTGCAGTACGGCGAACTCGCGGCCGCCCTCGGTGTGCCGGTCGGGGAGCGGACGGATCCGGCCAGGGTGCGCCAGGCGGTCATGGCACTGCGTTCGGCCAAGGGAATGGTGCTCGACGCCGCCGACCACGACACCTGGAGTGTGGGATCGTTCTTCACCAATCCGGTGATCGACCCCAAGCAGTTTGAGGCTCTGCAGGCCGCCACGGAGGGCCCGGTTCCGCACTATCCGGCGCCCGGCGGGGTGAAACTTGCGGCTGGCTGGCTGGTGGAACAGGCCGGGTTCGGCAAGGGTTTTCCGGGCGCCGGACCGTGCCGGTTGTCGACCAGGCATGCGCTGGCGCTGACCAACCGCGGCGAGGCGACCACCGCCGACGTGCTGGCGTTGGCGCGAATCATCCGGGACGGTGTACACGCCGCCTTCGGGGTGACCCTGGTGCCCGAACCTGAACTGGTCGGGTGCGCGCTCTGACGGGTGTAAAGATGGGAGGGTGTGGCAACCCCGGGACCTGACCGATCTGCCGGTCGCCGTCATGCCCCGGCGGGTGGCGGTGCTGTCGGTGCACACCTCGCCGTTGGCCCAACCCGGTACGGGAGACGCCGGCGGGATGAATGTTTACGTCCTGCAGAGTGCCCTGCATATGGCGCGCCGCGGGGTCGAGGTCGAGATCTTCACCCGGGCGACGTCTTCGGCTGAACCGCCGGTGGTTCAGGTAGCTCCCGGTGTGCTGGTTCGAAACGTGGCTGCGGGCCCGTTCGAAGGCCTCGAAAAGTACGACCTGCCGACGCAACTGTGTGCATTCACCGCGGGTGTGTTGCGCGCCGAGGCCAATCACGAGCCGGGGTACTACGACGTGGTGCACTCGCACTACTGGCTTTCCGGTCAGGTCGGCTGGCTGGCTCGCGATCGCTGGGCGGTTCCGCTGGTTCATACCGCACATACCCTCGCCGCCGTGAAAAATGCCGCGCTGGCCGAGGGCGACTCCCCGGAACCGCCGTTGCGGGCGGTGGGCGAACAGCAGGTCGTTGACGAGGCGGATCGTCTGATCGTTAACACCGAAGACGAAGCGCATCAATTGGTTTCACTGCATAACGCCGACCCGCGACGCATCGATATCGTGCATCCGGGCGTCGACCTGCAGACCTTCAGCCCGGGAGACCGGAGTGCCGCGCGCGCCGCACTGGGACTGCCGGCCGCGGAGCGGATCGTCGCGTTCGTCGGCCGTATCCAGCCGTTGAAAGCGCCGGATGTGTTGTTGCGCGCAGCCGCGCTACTGCCCGGTGTTCGGGTGCTGGTCGTTGGCGGGCCGTCCGGCAGCGGACTGGCGGCCCCTGACACGCTAGTGCGGTTGGCGGCCGAACTCGGTATCGCCGACCGGGTCACTTTTTTACCTCCGCAGTCGCGCGAGCAGCTCGTCAACACCTATCGCGCGGCCGATCTGTTGGCGGTGCCCAGTTATTCGGAGTCCTTCGGACTGGTCGCCGTGGAGGCACAGGCCTGCGGCACACCTGTGGTGGCAGCGGCGGTCGGTGGCCTACCGGTGGCGGTTGCGGACGGCCGCAGTGGCGCGTTGGTGCCAGGACACGATCCGCGACAGTGGGCCGCGGAGATCGCCAGCGTGCTCGACGCCGACCCTGATGCATTGCGCCGGGCGGCGGTCGCCCATGCCGCGCTGTTTTCCTGGGACCACACCGTCGACCAACTCCTTGGCAGTTACGGACGGGCCATCGCCGACTACGGCCGCACCCATCAGCGTAGTGCCGCACGCGATCTGCTGGCCCCGCGCACGCCACGGCGCTGGAACAGACGAAGAGGAGTGCGGGCATGAGCACCGAAGGTCAAGCCCCGGCGAGGCGTGCCGAGGCGCGTGCGCGGCAAATCATCGAGGACGCCCTCATCGAACACGGGCTGATCTACACCCGTCACGACGGCGCCCACGGCGGGCTGGCCGGCCTGATCGTCGAGCTGCCCGGCGAACGCAAGCTGAGCACCAACACACTGCTGAGCATCGGTGAGCATTCGGTGCGGGTGGAGGCCTTCGTCTGCCGCAAACCTGACGAGAACTTCGAGGGCGTCTACCGATTCCTGCTTAAGCGGAACCGGCGCCTCTACGGTGTCGCCTACACCCTGGACAACATCGGCGATATCTACCTCATCGGCCGGATCGCGCTCGATGTGGTCAACGCCGACGAAATCGATCGTGTCCTCGGTCAGGTCCTCGAAGCGGTCAATAACGATTTCAACACCCTGTTGGCACTCGGCTTCGCCTCGTCGATCCGCAAGGAGTGGGCCTGGCGGTTGGCCCGTGGCGAGTCGCTGAAGAACCTGAAGGCTTTCGAACACCTCATCGACGGCGACGTGAACAACGATCCCAACGGCTTCCCGGGGCCAACCACGCCGTGAGAGACTCTCCCGCATGGGTGAGTCAACGCTTATTCTGCTGCGCCACGGCCAGAGTCAGTGGAATGCCAGCAACCAGTTCACCGGATGGGTCGATGTCGACCTGACCGATCAGGGCAGGGCCGAGGCGGTTCGGGCCGGACAGTTGATCGCCGCCGGCGACCGGCAGCCTGATGTGGTCTACACCTCGCTACTGCGCCGCGCAATCATCACCGCGCATCTGGCACTGGAGGCCGCTGACCGGTTATGGATTCCGGTACAACGCAATTGGCGACTCAACGAACGTCACTACGGCGCACTGCAGGGCTTGGACAAGGCCGAAACCAAGGAAAAATACGGCGACGAACAATTCATGATGTGGCGACGCAGCTATGACATCCCGCCGCCGCCGATCGAGAAGGGCAGCCGCTACAGCCAGGACGCCGATCCGCGCTACGCCGATATCGGGGGTGGTCCGTTGACCGAGTGTCTGGCCGACGTGGTGGCCCGGTTCGCGCCGTACTACGAACAAACTATCTCCGTCGACCTCAAGGCCGGTAGGACGGTCCTGATCGTCGCGCACGGCAACTCGCTTCGGGCGCTGGTGAAGTACCTCGACGGCATGTCGGACGAGGAGGTCGTCGCATTGAACATCCCGACCGGGGTTCCGTTGCGCTACGACCTCGACGGCGAGGGCAGGCCGCTGATCATCGGCGGCACCTACCTCGACCCGGAGGCCGCCGCCGCCGGTGCCGCCGCGGTTGCCAAACAGGGTGCCAAATAGAACATCCGGTTAACAATCGCCGAACACCTGTTCCGAAAATTGTGACGTTGTTCGATTCGATCGCATGGTGTTTCCGTGACGTTCGCTCGATGCGTACGCTTTGGGCGTGAATGTTGGTGCGGCGGCACCGTGGGTCACCGTCGCGGGGATTGTGGGACTTGCGCTGGGCGCTGCGGTGGGCGCGTTGTTCACCCGTCGCCGCGCCCACGGCCGGTCCGCTGCGGGCTCCGAGTCCGAAATGACCGCCCCTGATGTTCTTTCGCGTGCGGTGGCAGCTGCGCCCATCGGGGTTGTCGTGGTAGGCCGTTCACGCGAGGTCGTTCTCAGCAACCAGCGTGCCGCCGATCTGGGTCTGGTTCGTGAACGGATCCTCGACGACCGAGTCTGGGCCGCCGCGCAACGCGCTTTCGTCACCGATACCGATGTCGAGATCGATCTGCTCGCCCCGGGCGGTGTCCCGGTCGGCCGCCGCGGAATCTCGGTGCACGGCCACGTGCGACTACTCAACGCCGAGCATCCCCGGCTTGCAGTGGTCTACCTCGACGATCAGTCCGAACAGGCCCGGATGGAAGCCAGCCGCCGTGATTTCGTGGCGAACGTCAGCCACGAACTCAAGACCCCGGTTGCCGCGCTGGGCGTTCTCGCCGAGGCTCTATTGGAGTCCGCCGATGATCCGGAGTCCGCGCAGCGGTTCGGACGCACGATGTACACCGAATCCCAACGACTGTCCAACATGATCGGGGAGCTCATCGAACTGTCGCGTCTGCAGGGTGCGGAACGACTTCCCGATTTGGTGATGGTGGACGTGGATACTGTTGTGCAGGAGGCGATTTCCCGCCACAAGGTGGCGGCCGACCGCGCTGACATCAAAGTCAATACCGACGCCCCGACCGGATTCCAGGTGCTGGGCGACCAGCAGTTGCTGGTCACTGCGGTGGCCAACCTCATCTCGAATGCGATCGCGTACTCACCGGACGCGTCGATGGTGTCGATCAGCCGCCGGCGTCGCCGCGACGATATCGAGATCGCCGTGACCGACCGTGGAATCGGGATCGCAATGGCCGATCAGGGCCGGGTGTTCGAGCGGTTTTTCCGGGTAGACAAGGCGCGCTCCCGTTCCACCGGCGGCACCGGCCTGGGTCTGGCCATCGTCAAACATGTGGCGGCCAACCACAACGGCAACATCCGGCTGTGGAGCAGGCCCGGTACCGGTTCGACGTTCACCCTTTCCATTCCCGCTTAC
>Ga0136644_10001621_pt1 | contig 17741 bp, 27 predicted proteins | sample C_130820_EF_Meta_FD_94780 | JGI IMG/M metagenome (GOLD analysis project Ga0136644, IMG submission 94780) | Freshwater microbial communities from Lake Croche, Canada to study carbon cycling - C_130820_EF_MetaG (v2) (version 2) | ecosystem: Environmental > Aquatic > Freshwater > Lake | place... | reverse complement strand
TCAACAACACTCCAGTCTGGCTCAATACCAAGGTAATTAGAAAGCTTTTGAACATCTTTTATTCGTTCATCAACTAAATCATGCCACAGTTTATCACTAACTTTATCCTTATCGGCAGCAGCCATTCTTTCAGCAACAACATCTGGCTTGGCTTTGCCAAGAACCCAGTGTCTATGTTCAATCATTATATCCCCACGGTATTTTAATCTGCCAAAAGCGCTAAAAACTTGATGCAACCACTGATCAACCCAATTAATCTTAAACTCTTCGCGCATAAATTGACCCATTACATCATTGAATTTACGGTGGCAAAATAAATTAACTGCAAGTTTGGCGCCATGACAATCATCATTGCAGTGTATAGCTTTTATTTGATCTCCCGGTATATTATTACCAGAAAACTCTTCAATAATCATATTATCCCATCCAGGTGTATGAAATACCATATCATCACCTATCATAGAAATAATTTCATCATCTGATTCATTAACACACTGGTTCCACATTTTACCCAGGCCTAAAAATTTACCGTCATTTTTAATATTAATAATTTTTACGCATGGTATGGCATCAGCAACTTTATATATAAGCTTGCGTGTTGGATCATCTTCATCAACACCAAAATAAACATTAACATTGTTTATATCATTAACAGAAGTAATGATAGAGGTCAAGAGGGTAAGTCGTCTATTCATTCGCTCTCTTGAAGGTACATGTATTCCTATTTTCATATTAATTAAATATTACCCAGTCTTTTTTTAGATGTGGTAGCCTATAGCATGGATTATAACGAGCATAATGATGCATGAATAATTTATTTTGCGTTTCAAATGAATCAATTAAAAACATAAAACTACTTGATATAACATGTATTTCTTTTGCTTTTTCAATTACTGCTAAATAGTCAAATATATTTTCAGTCAATGTGCGGTCAGGTTTTACTATTTTAATGTTACTCGGCAATAATTTATCTTTAATTGTAAAATTTCTTTCTTTATCATCGTGAACAAAGATATAATCCTCATTATTCTTTAAACCTAATTTATCGAGTAAAAGATTTTCTCTTTTTTTGTCTCTTTCAACATAAAACCCTGACCATCTTAAATTAAAATCAACACCTAGCTCTTTGTAGAAACTCTTATCAAAGTATTCATTTTCCCTTAAATTCATGAGACCTATCACTAGAGTATTAATTAATTTTCTCTCATTTACTTCTTTCATCATATTATACTCATCTTTAACTAGAGAAAACGAGAGCGATTGAACATCTCTAAACATAAATTTAACACTCTCGTAATTGCATTCTCTTACAAATAAAATTTTGTTTAGTTGTTTGTTTAATTTTCTTATTATAGCATTAGTTATAATATGATCACCCAATCCTAAATTTTGACATATGTATAAATTATTGTCCATAATCGCCGCCATGTTTATAGGGAAGTTTAAAAGTAAATATTTTGTCTGCTGGCACTAGGCTCTTAACACCTTGATAGCGTATAGGAGCGTCACCCCATCTTTTAATATAAATATTACCCGTATTATCAATAAAATTAAAAAATTCTTTATATATACCATTTTTAAACCATTGAAAATCAATAATTTCAAAATGTGTAGAGTACATTCCGTTATATTTTGCTTCAGTATTATATTTGTTTTTTAAAAAATCTTTACATGTGTTAGGCAATCCTTCAATAACATAATCCATATCTTCTTCTTCGCCTGTAGTACCGTATATAAGAGTGTTTTCTGCCATACAAGCAAATGGATCTTGGTTTATTTTGTCAATAAAATATGAATCGCAATCTGCTCTCATAAAATATTGTACATTACTAAAAAAATCATAATTAAACATATCTCCTGCAAAAAATCTACACATGTGTCTATAGCCTAAAGAAAAGAAAGCATTTTCATCCCAATGTCCTTTAAAGCGTTCAGGTATTTTTTCTCTAATAGACGAGGAATAATTTGGTAGTGTAAAATTAACTCTTAAAAAATATACAGGTGTAGTAAGCTTTGATTTGATTGTATCAACAACATGCTGCGAGAGAGTTTCATAACCAAAAACAACAGGGTAAGGATACTCATCAAGAAAATTTGTCTTAAGCAAATCAAGGCTTTTTAATAACCTGTTTATATGTATAGGATTGTCATTTACAAGATAAAAAATAATTGATTTAGGTACTATTTTCATTTTTGTGAGAATTTTTGATTAATATTTTTTAATATTTGTATTACTTCAGGTACTGAGTGTAGATAGGGTAGAGCATTTGGATAATGGCCATGCTTTATTTTATATCTTTCTCTTCCACCATATACGTTTTTCTCCCATTGTTCTTTTTTTCCTGCGATGCTACTATTATCGATAGCGCCAGGAGCTTCTGTTAGGTATTCCTGTGAATTGTATATGTCTGCAAACCACCAGAAAGGCGGGTGATAGCCAGCTTTGATAATTCTGTAAGTAAGATCAACGTGCTCCCAGGCATTAAAGAATTGTTCATCATGTAGCCCAACTTCTTTTAGCACATTTTTTGTAAAATAAGAAAACATTGCAACTGTATGTTCAAACAGAGATATTTTTACATCATTACCGTAATCAATTATTTTCTTTGGATTGGGTTCAGAGTGTTGATCGCAGAGATGTCTGTTGTGTAAATCCCACATAATATTGGGATCCTGTTTGCGATTGAAAGGACTACCAGGGCCGTAATTAAAGTGTTGTATGCCTGAAATCTTGGCTGCTTCAATATATTTTAAGAATACATCTTCTTTTAAAAGTATTATATCATCTTCTAAAATAAATAAATGTTCCACATCCTGATTTAATAGATATTGTAGAGCGTCGTTCTTACTAATTCCTACACCTTTGTTTGTTTTGTGCTGAATAAGGTGTATTTTGTCTTTATTCTTATATCCATTGATCTCTGTGCTTATATCCAGCTTTCCATCGTTTACAATAACAACAGGCCCATTAATTGCTGGTAGGCTCTTTAAACAGTTATTCAGATAATCTAATCGGTCACATGTAACTATACCTATACCTATTTTTTTCATATGGCTTTTTATATTGTAGTATAAATAATAATAATGGCAACAAATTCATCCAATAGCAATAGTATCAGTATTGCTGGTTTACCTGCAGCACAAATAGCTACTAATACTGATTTATTCATATTAGAGACACAGAACGGTACGCAAACTATTCAATTTCAAAATTTAAATGTTGTTAAAACAGATGCAGTTGGTAATGCTACAGTAGTTGGTAATATTACAGGTACAGGTGCATTTTTTTCAAATATTGCAACAACAACGCTGAAAGCCAATCAAATATATTCCAATGATCAATTAGCAGATTCAAAAAGTTTTGGGTATTATAATCGCTTTCAAGTAACAAATGGTATTATTATTTCTTCAGATTATACAATAGGGTCACCTGAATATACAACACTATTAAATTTGTATAAAACACTTTCAGCTAATTCTTCACAAAATTATAAAAAAGTATATGAATATAATGGAGTTGCAATAATACCGTCAACAACAAATGTTTCGCCTCTTATAAATGTAGGTGGTTTTCCGGCAGACTCAAGCGGTACAAGTGTAGGCCGCGCCATAGGTAACAGCGCAAGCTATGCATCATATTTTACCTTGACCCCCTTTCAGGATAGCAATACAGCTTATAGCGCATCACTATGGACACCTGTTTTGAGTGCCTTTAGATATTTTCCAGGAACAGGCACTGGAGATGACTATATGACTTTTTGTGTTGGGCAAAGTGGAATAAACACACAGAATACTTTAAGAATAGGCGTAAGATTGCTTTATTTTTATAATTAAAAAATATTTATTTTGTGTGGAATAACAACGCTTTATTAAGCTTAATCAGTGCTTTTCTTGGCTCAATACCTTCATCAATTAAGCGTCTGTATTCTTTTCTAAATGCATTTACAAAGTCTTCTGAGAGAGTAAAGTTTTTAGGATAAAATTCACGCTTTACATATTTTATAGATTTAAAGCTTTCACATAAAGCTTCAAATTTATCGTTAAATTTATTCACATAATTATTTATTAAAAAGAAACTTTTTTCTCAATTTTACTTCTTCTTCTTCTTGCTCTCTGGCTTTCTTTTGTGCCTGTAATAAAGTTTCCATATAGTCGAGATTTTCGGGGTTAAGAACACTTTCTTCTTCGCCATGCAAATCACCATTAGAATTGAGGTATAATTCTATCATTTTAATTCTTTCTTCTGGTGCACCGAAAATTTCAATAATTGCGGGTGAATCATCTTTTGGAAAAAACGGTGATTTTCCTGTATAATAAGATCTTTGAATAGCTTTAAAAATATTATCAATTTCTTTAATATATTCTTCATCTGTTTCTCTTGTCTCTCTCTTCTCTATATTTACTGGTGAAAATTTAGTAATAGGAATAAAGAAAATAATATCTAAATGTCTCATGCTTTCTGCAACAAGAGGAATGCATTTATCAATATACCCCTTATCAATATCGCTAGCTTTCTGATCAAAGCTCCACATTGAATAAACGAGATTATCAAGAGGACATCTATCAAAAATAATCTTATCTGTTTTTACAGTGGATTGCAAGTCATCAATTAGGCTATTAAGTATTTTCCATTGTCCATCTTGGTTTACTTCTTTATTAATTTTTAATTTTTCTTTTAATACAATGTCTCTGTAGCTTTCTTTCGATCTTTTGTATAAAGGCCAATTTTTTAAAAAATCTTGAATAAGGGTTGATTTGCCCTGACATGCAGCACCCGAAACAGCTATTCTCATATATTATACTTTAAGCGCTTTATCCCAAATAACTAGCTGTAATCTTGGACTAAAATTAAACCCATGCTTCTTGCATAATTCAGCAACTAGTGGAGCGATCTTTACATGTTCATCTCTACTACCACAGCAAGGCATTAACCAAACTTTGTTACTTCTCATATCAAACTTATCTAAATACATATTTTCTATTTCAATAAGATCTTCTTCCTTTGTAACAACAAACTTGAAACCTGAACCATTACGAGCATGCCAGAGCAGTGCTTCAGGTATATACCTCTTGTTTACAGGGTCGCCATTACTCGCTAGCTTTGGTGATGTTGTAAACGTGGCAAAATAATCTAGCTGCCATGCAGGGTCAGGCAAAATAGTGGCATTTGTTTCAAAATCAATACGTGGAATGAAGCGAAATCTCTGTAAAAATTCTGCTATTAATTCAAGTAAATTCTTCTGTTGTATGAGAGGCTCACCGCCGGTAATTTTAAAGATATCACCCCTGCGCAAAAATGATATGAAGTTTTCTTGTTCCAAATGATCAAGTAGCTGTGAAATAGAAAATTTATTCTTAACAGACCAGCTAATAAAACTATCACACCCGTGAGGTGAATCCTTACTCGCAAATCCTTTGCATGTTAAATTGCACATGGCCATGCGCATAAAAACTGATGGCTTGCCAATATGTTCACCCTCACCTTCAATAGTATGAAATACCTTGTCATCTGAAAGGAATACGCTCTTATCCATATTATTATTATACGTAAAAAAGTTAGAAATCCAATAAATAATATTAGATGTCTAAGAAAGACAGACAGCTTAAAAAGGCTGCCAAAGCTAAAGATGAGAATGGTATCATAAAAAATGATATTTTTCTTAATTTTAAAATTGATCAGAAATTTCATTTAAACGATCATCATAGAGCTTTTGTTGAAAAAGCTATGGATGATTCTTCACAAATTTTATTTTGCGATGGCCCTGCAGGTTCATCAAAAACATATCTTGCTGTATATGTAGCTTTAACTATGTTGAGAGATAAAAAACTTGATGAAATTGTTTACATACTCAGCATTGTTGAATCTGCAACAAGAAAACTCGGAAGTCTTCCGGGTGAAGTAGATGAAAAATTTAAACCATGGAGTATACCTCTAATAGAAAAATGTGATGAACTTGTGGGTAAACAAATTACAGAAATGCTTTTTGAAAGTGATTATTTAAAGAGCATACCTGTTAATTTCTTACGCGGTGCTACATTTACAAATAATGTTGTTATTGTAGATGAAGCGCAGAATCTTGAACACAGCGAACTTGTCACAATCTTGACAAGATTTGGTAAAAATTGTAAATTATTTATAATAGGTGATTCTCTACAATCAGATATTCAAAAATCAGGTTTTGAAAGAATAATGAAAGCTTTTGATACTGAACAGAGCCATAATCAAGGAATTAATGCATTTCACTTTACAGAAGAAGATATAACTCGCAGTAAACTGTTAAAATTTATAGTTAAAGTTATAGCAGGAATGAAGAAATAAATTTACTTTATAAATGTTATTTTATTTTTAATTTGATCGGGTAAATTGAGAGTATTATTTTTATTTAAAATTTGTTGATACAGGTCATTAATGTTTTTATAATCCTTCTCTGGTGAAATATTCTTATTTTTTATTAGATAATAATCTGATATCTCACCGCCGTAAAGTTGCTGTCTTGTCTCGGGGTTCATTTACCCCAGCTCGTACCTGCAAAAGGATTTGACCACCCAGTAGTTACCTTGTTACCAACAGGAGCACTTTTAATTTCTTTTTTAAGTGGTATATTCTCAATCTGACCACCAACAGAGGCAATTGTGTCCTGAGTGGGTGTAGCAATATTTATGCCTGCATTTGTAACGTTAGCATGCACGTGCGTCTGTGTAGTGGTTAAATCAGTCTTTACATGTCTATCTGATGCATAGGGGCTTATATCACTTGAAACATGTATATAGTCTAGACCTGCAATTGCTGAGTTTTTTTCATGTTCCCATACTTCAACTTTACTAACCCAACATCTATTATTTGTAATACCTCTTACATGTGAATCAGCTACATCAAAGCACCATTCTGCAGTTCTCTCAATACCAACACCCTTCTGCATAATACGGAGATCACATGCTCCGACAGAATGTAAGTGTTTAAAGAGCTCGAGCTGAGGATCATCAGCTGAAATACATAATGTATGGTCAAACTGTTTCTCTAAAACATTCTTCAATTCTTTTAGTCCGCCAAAATCAACAACCCAATTCTTTTCATCTAATGTATTACACTCAAACCAAAATTTACCAATCAATCTATATCCATGTATGAACTTGCAATGACTATCTGCTTTCCACTGCCTAAATGCACATGAACCTAATTCTATTATTTTTGTACTCTCAAATTTCATATTTTTATAATAATCTATTCTATTAAATAATCAACTACTCAATTTACAAAGAGATTCTTTTCTATACCTATTAATATTATAATAGAAAAAATTCAAAAATCAACTGTTATTTTTAGGGTTGTTAATTTCTGACAGAATTTTATTTACTCTATCTTCAAAATTTTCTTTAGCTTTAGAGAGAGCAATTGCTACAGCTTGTTTTTGTGCTGCTTTTTTGCTCTTAGGATGAGAGGTGCCTATTTTACCTTTTTGTTTATAAGCATGCATTAATTCGCTTACATTTTTAACAATATTTGATTTACCAGATTTTAACGGCATATTAATATTTATAGTTAGACATACTCAGGATCCAGAATTATAGCTACATTGCTATTCTGCGCATCTTGTGCAGATCCGCCATATCTACCTCTCATATTTTTACCATTTGCATTCTTGAAAATCACTACATCGTTTTGTTTGTAGTTAGCAATAGGCAGTTGCGTGGACGGTACCGTCATATATGATTGTTGTGGTGCATTAGTGCTTACTGATGCTGGATCATTGCGGTATTTTTGAATTTGTCGTGCCATTCTTTTTACACCGGCAACAGTCTGCAAGCCACTACCAATAGTTCCTGTAGTTTTTGTTATGCCTGCCTGCAGTGCATTTGTCCCAGGAACACTCTTACCTTGTACTCCCAGGCCTTGTCCCACAGTACCAACAGCTCTACTTGCCAGATTACCCAAGCCAGTAACTGCTTTTCCAAGAAGACCAGTTTTAAATCCTGCTTTGTCCGCACCTGATGTGATTTTAGCAGCTTTAATATAATCTTTTAATGGTGCTTCTGAAACAAGCACATTGTACAAATCTTCGAAATTATTCACGTTCTATAAACTCCCTGTAAACTCTATTCAATTCATCACCGTCTACCCCGTTTTGCTTAAGAAAAGCCTCTATATCTTCATACCCCGCAGAATTATCAATGTTCTGAAACACAGGGTCATTTTGTTTTTTATTTTTGTTTTTAACAAGATATTCTTTAGCGTAATGTTTAAATTCATTTAATATATCTGTTATTTGATCATCATATATATGCTCAAGCATTTCAGGTGGTACGTCCATTATGGGCATATCGGGTGTCAACACAAGAATTCTCATTTTACCGAGTGCCTCACCCAATATGTAGCCTTCATACCCCTCAATATTTTTAAAATCTTCGTTGCTTGCCACCTTAGAGGGATCCGTTTTTATTCGAATTCTTTTAAGATTCGTTGTTTTCAAAGACTCATTTATTCTGCCATGAAATCCCATATTAATATTTATGTTGAACCTATTAACTCTTATCATATAATAACACATATGTCTAAAGTAAAACTCGCTTTTGCAAATCATAATCACCCCCATTCTCAAGAAGAAAAAGAGCAAATAATTGAAACAGCATCCAAGGCGTACGAAGCCTATATGGATGCATTAGGATATGACTGGAGAAATGACCCTAATAGTAACAACACACCCCATCGCGTAGCCAAAGCTTTTGTAGAAGATTTTGCATGGGGTTGCTATAGTAAGCCACCTAAGATTACAGCTTTTGATAATATTGATCAATATGATGGTATGGTATGTCAAAATAATATTAAACTAACATCTCTTTGTTCACACCACCATGCACCCTTCACAGGTGTAGCTCATGTTGCTTATATACCCTCTAAGGAGGGTAAGGTCATTGGCTTGAGCAAGCTCAATCGTATTGTAGATTGGTTTGCCCGACGACCACAAGTGCAAGAGAATCTTACCATGCAAATTCATGCTCATGTTGACAAGGTTTGCGAAAAGAATAATGGTGTTGCAGTTATGATTGAAGCTAATCATACTTGCTGTTCTAATCGCGGCATTCGTCATGATTCTACAATGCGTACAGCAAGAATGTCTGGGGCATTTCTTGATAATAACGATAACTCTAGAGCTGAATTTTATAAGTTTGTTGAGTTTTCTCAAAATAAAAAACTAGTATAAAAGCTGACTAAATAATTATGTGAGTCATTCGCTGATAATTAACGGCGACATAATTAACCCCCCCACTTCTATAACTTGTTTTAGAGAGCTTACACTAATTGCAAAAAAAGCCATACATTTTGAAGTATTTGTTGAGTGTGAACATAAAGATTTTTACTGGAAATATTTAAAAAACTTTGGAGCAATGGATTTTGTTGACGATATATTAAATCTTGGCGAAGAAAATGGATTAAGAATAGACTCTAAACTTCACTATGCACCTACCATTTTTATTACAAATAAGATAGATCATTTCAATTTAAAAAATGTATTAAATGCAATAGGTTTTAATAATTTACTTTTTAACGTCAACAACAGAATTAGTCTGTCTTAAGAATGGCTCCCCAAGAAGAATAGGCTCTTCATTTTCTGATCGATCAGCAATACTAAATGGCATATTTGTATATTTTTTACCATCAAGACTAAAATTTAATTGTACAACTGGTCTTTCTTCCTTCACACCACTGCCAATATGAATAACAATACTATCAATTTTTGGTAATGTTATTTTTTTATCATTTACAGTTTTAAAAGTAACACTATCTCCGTTATTCTCTATATCTACACCATGAAGAACGTTATATGCTTCATTTCCTGTATCTACTTTTGCTGCAATGTCTCCCACCTCAGGGTAGTCTAATAAATGAATTCTTTCTCTTATGCCTAAAATATTTTTATTGTGAAATTCTTTAAACGTTATCATTATAAATTACCAATTTTTACAGCTATAATACTTTGGTGTACCAGGTTTTGCAGTAGAGCACTTATGCCTTGCTCGGAATGATTTTCTTTTCTTTGGGTTTGACTTCTTTATTCTTAAATTTGGATCACCGTAATGTATTCTTTTTAATTTTCCATTAACACGTGTGCATCTCATGTATTTCTTATCAGATCTTGTAGATGACATTTGTCCTGTTACTTTTGTACATCTATGACTTGTCTTTTCATTAATAATCTCATTATTCAGAGTACTAAAAAATATTTTTTCAAATAATGTCATAATAATATTTAGGTATTATTAATAAATAATTATATGTTTAGAAGAGACTTTGAGCAGTTAAATGAAGCATATAATCACAAGATAAATGAATTTACTGGATCTATGGGTATTCAGGGTGACAATGCCCCAGGGTCAGGATTAAGCCCTGATAAGCTCAAATCTGTTAATATGCCTAAAAAAGGAGACAAGGTGCTTGTAACCACTCCTATTAATGCTCCCGGTACAAAAAATCCGCAAGCTTCTACAATTAAAAAAATGGAAGATGAAGAAGTTAATAAAATTTGTGCTGCAAAAGGTGGTAATTGTAAATGCAGTGGTTGTGAGGCTTGTGTGGAAAATCAGGAAAATAATGAAGATTGTGAAGAATGTGGAGGCTCTTGTGGTATTGAGCAAGAAGATACAGATAGCGACACATACATGGCAAAACAATTAGTGTACCGTATATTCAAGCTTTCAACAATGATTTATAGTTTAATGGTTAAAGCAGGCTGTGAGGCAAAAGTTGAAGCATGGGTTCTCGATAAAATAAGCAAAGCACACGATAATTTAAATTCTGTTTTTGGCTATAAAGATTTTGAAGATTTTAAAAAATCTATTCAGAGTATGGGCGGGTTATATGAAGAAACAGAAATTGATCTTTATAATGCGTTTAATAGAGGCGGTGATGATCTTATTAAAGCTTTAAGAAATGTTTTAAGTAAAGAATCAAAAGAAACCAAGCAGCAAGTTTTTGCCGAAGTTATTAAATTATTAGATTCCTAATATATTTTTTATTTCTTCTTTTTCTACTACTGCATCAGGAATAAAATCAACATTACCCTCTTTTAACTTAGATCGCACATTCGTTCCCGATATTCTCCCAAATTGAGGAGGAATAGATATAATTTTTGTATTTGAATATTTTATTCTATCTTTCTCAAGACCTCTAAAGCGTGCCATATCTTCCTCTCCAGCTCCCACAATAAATGCCGCATAATTATCTTTATTATTTTCAATAAAATCATATGTCATACTCAAGGGCGTAGCTTCTCTTCCCGACTTATCTGCACCAGTAACTGCTACAACATCTACTGCTGCAGGAATATATCTTTTGTATATGTTCCATATTTTTACTGCTTGATCCTGGGTAATTCCATCTCTTTCTTTTTTACCCACAAAAATAATAGCATTATTGCCCCTAGCTTGTTTCAAAAGATAGTTTAAAGCTTCAAAGTGACCTTTATGTGGTGGTTTAAATCCACCAGGCAATATGACTAAAGATTTATTTGACTGCTCAAAAAAAAGAAAATATTCATTAAATTTCATCCTACATAAGCTCCTGGGTTTGGTGGTGCTTCATAGGGAGGCTGTCTTATTTTACTTTTATTACCCATATAATCACCTGTTGTATTTGCATAGTTTAACGAGCCTATCAATCCTGCTACACCTGGAGCGCTTTCTAGATTTTCATCATCTTCCGAGGTCTTCTTAAAAGGACTAGCTAATCCTTTGAGTATAAATTCACCAGTTATCTTCACAGGAACAGAGGAAATTTTTCTATCTCTTATAACAATACCTTCATGTTTGTTTAAATCACCAGCTTCGGAAGAAAGAGAGCCAAGTAATTCATTGCCCAATAATCTCGTAGCATGATAAAAAACTGCACCATCAGCAACCGCTTTTTGTGTTGATTTATCTTCACCAACTAGCTTATTTAAAGGAGCCCCGCTTAAAACATATTGATAATATGCTTTTGACATTGCCGGTACTTTTTTATTCTTAATATCTTTTACAAAAACATTTTTTACATTCCTAGCTGTTTTCAACCAACTATTTATAGTTTTTGTTTCAGCATTAAATTCAGAAAAAGTAATACCAAACGGTTTATTTAACACTGTTTCAAAATTAGGTTTTTTGGATAATTTAGTTACTGTTGGTCCAAACACTTCAAATTCATGTTGTGCAAATACAGGTTTTATTTTAGTTATAAATTCATTTAAAACATTTTTATTATATGGTATTTCAACCGCTGTTCTACTTAAAACTCTTCCATTCTTACCCACTCTTGGTATAAAGCGATTTAAGCCATGAATAACAATCATATTTCTGTCATATTCTGTTACATTTGTCTGACCTGTAACATATTCAATATTAAGAAAAATACCTTCCTTAAGTAAACCTAATTTTTTTATTTCTGAAAATGTACTGTCTATAGTACTATTTAAAATAGGTAGCAAAAAATTTATTACATTAATCATGCCGTGACCTTTTTCGAAACGTTGCTCGAGATTTGCTTGAGTAATACCTTTTATATCTATTTCTTTTGCACTGCCTCTATCGAGAGCATACTCGTACCCACCATTATCATTTTTTATCAACTTAACACTAACATTCAGACCATCAAACTTAACAGCTGTCTTATTGCCTTCAACGCTTTTTGCAGCTGCTTTAAAAAAATTAATTAAATCTGTACCTTTTTTTATGTTCTGAAGATCAAAAGGATGTGACATATGCCCTGCAGCGCCGCCTTCAAGAAGAAGATATTGATGAAAAGTAATCATAATTTTAAGTCTGTGCTTGCTGTTGCTCAGCTTTCTTTACTATCTTAATACCACCAGCAGAAACTTGGTTTATTTCTATATATTGATCAATTGAATCTTTGGGAAAATAATTATAACCTGTTTTTGATACAACAAATAGCCCTGTAATATCAGCAGGAAACAGCTTTTTAATTATATTTGGATCCTTGAATAAATCCTGTACACCTCTCAGTCTCGATAAAAGTTTCATTCTATTAACTGAGTTGAAGAAATCTTTTGCATCCAAACATCCTGATCCTGCTACATTACATTTTCTTTTAGTTAACTTTCTATCAAGAGTATCCGCTTCATGATCGAGAAAATCTAATTCTTCTTTTTTCTTTGCTTCATCACCTACATTCGGAAGGTACAATTTTCTAATAATATTTTTCAACTCTTCTGCTTTATTAGGAGCTTGTACTGTGTAGAAAGATTGCTCTTGTGCTATTGTTTCTATTGCATCAAAAACTTGTTGCAAATTTCTTAAGAAATACTTTTTTCTTTCGGGGTTCTTAAAATCACCTGGATTAATGGTAGCATCTTTTTGAATCAATGATGCAGGTAATTCACGAATACCCCTTCCTTCCTCTTCATCTGATTGATAGATTGCATTAATAAATCCTCTCAATGTCCAGTTTTTTGCTGCTTCAAGTGAAGCACCATATTGTGAATAAGCTTGCTGATATTTCTTAGTATCTTTTTTAGGTTTTTCTGGTTCTTTTAATGCCGCTTCAAGCCCTAGCTGCTTTCTCATCAACTCATCTACCTGTAATCTTGAATTACTATCTAAAGAAAGATAAACATTCTCTAGATCATTCAAAATTTGCATTATACCATTCACAATTCTATTAGTTGCTGTTTTTCCTTCTGCCCCAATTCTTACACTACCATCAGTCTCTATTTCTTTTACTTCAAATTTATATGTTTTGCTTTCTGGTGGCACTGCTACATCGAAAGATTCACTTTGTCCTGAAACACAATCATCGAGAACACTCAATATTTCTTGAGGTGATAAGGCTGCACTAGGCTCTATGCCTGTAACAAAACTTGCTACACTATATTCACCCCTACCGCCTCCTGTTTTACGTTTATCAAATATAGACTGCTGATATTGTGTCCATTTGCCTGTACTCCCTGGAGATTTAGAAATAGATAAAAAATTCTGACTTACTTGTACATCTAATCCAAGTTTACTAGCAGTAGATTGTTGTACTTTTTTTTCGCTTATAACCTTAAGCATAGGAGGCAGTTCAATTGTCTTATTAAATGATGATTCTAGATAAACTTCACCTAAGCTGGAGTATTTTTTCATTAAACCTTGAGATCAATATCATTACTATATTTCTTCATGATATTAATTACTTCTTTTAATTTTTTATAAAAATTATTTTCATTTATGGTATTATAGAATTCTGTAAAATGAGGATTTTTAAGCCTTTCTGGATTATCTTGATAATTAGTGGAAGTATTAATTAAATCTTCCAGCCCTTCTCTAATACCTTCAACGTTTTCACCTGTAATTTTAGTAGAAAATAAATCATCTATTGCATCAGGCGGAACATTTATTACAAGAGCTTTGGCCAAAAGCCTCACTATCTCTGTATAGCCTTCTGGAGCAACATCAACTCTTTGTTCTTTAGGTTTAGCTTCAGGCGCTGCTTCTGGAGCAACGTTTTGTTCGTTTTGCTCTAAAGACAGTACATACTCATTAAGTTTTTCAATAAATCTCATTATTAATATTTATCAATTAATAAGCAATTGTTTGGATTTTAGACTGTTAAAATATGTTTTATCTAAAAAAGTAAGGTTTTCCTTCCTTACAAATTTCTTTATTTTTTCAAATGTAAACATATCATAATTAACATTTTCTGCAAGACTTTTAATTTTTAAAATAGTTTCTCTTGCAATACCAGCGTTTTCTGTTTTTTTCTGTAAAAAATAATTAAAAGAAAAGGTACAATAATATATTCTAATAGGCAGTGTTGATTTAATTTTATGGTAAGTGTAGTTTAAATAGCTTTTTAATTTTGATTCTTCTATATACTCTTGTATTTCTCCATCCAGAAGATTGTGATAATCAAAAAACAGTACTTGCTTACCCCTCTTCTTGCTTCTCAATATACATTCACATATAGCATGTACATTATGATGTATAAACAATTTTCTTATTGTTGAATCTTTTTTTCTTTCTAATAGCTTATAACTGTATAAGTCATTAATAAACTGTTTTTCAATAAAATCTTTAAAAATATATTCATAATTAAAAATCTGTAAATTATGCTGATCAAATACAAGCTCTTTAACCATAATATAGTATGATTAGGATAATTTAGTTATCAAGCAAATTTTTTGGCGGCCGGCCGATGCGCACATTTATAATGCCATTATAATAATCATCTCTAAACAAAACATTCTTATCTATTTGCTCTTTAATTTCATAATAAGCCAGCTCCCACTTTGAGCCACATACTCTTAATATATTAAAAAGAAATTTATCTTTACCGTATAATTTTATATCTGCATTTAGCTCTACTGATGAACTTGTATATTCTCTCCAATCAGAGTCCTTTATTTCTATTCTTTTATTCTTTTTTCCTTTTAGAGGCCTTCGCTTTAATTTAGATTTACATTGCTTTTTGCCAATATACTTCTTATTAGTAGTCAGATTTATTATTTCATAAATAAACCCAAAACTATCTTCTGATAGTTTTGTATTATCCGTTAAAACCCAATGACCTAAATCCATTAAAAGTATTTAAAGCTAGCTCTTCTCTGTACAACAGATTTAATTTTGGTTTTTTTGCCTTTTTTTGTTATTTTTCTGCCTAATACAGCTCCTGCAGGACCATAAGGGCTCAATACCCTACCATCATTAGGAGCGTAACCCTCATCACCTGATCCTGGAAATTGACCGCCTACGTCCGTCCAAGTACCAAGTGTACCCCCAGGCCCAGCTGTATTTTGCTCATAATAATATTGTTTAAACGTTATCATTGATAATTAACATCTTTATACTATTATTTATATGTGCTTAGTGAATATATAAAAGAATTAGAAAATGATTTAAAGATAGATGAACTATATCTTAAGGATTATACTCTTAGATTACCAGGAATAAAACATAAGTGGGCAGGAAGATGTATAAGACATAAGTCTGAAATTTTTGATATAAAAAATAAAAAAGAAAAACTCAAAAAAGCTATAAAAGAAAAAATTCTGGAAAACTCACCTGTTAAGCCGTCTCTTCCTGTCTTGGATAAACTTGTTGAAAATGCAGATGAACTAAAAGATCTTGATAGAAAAATTAACGAACTACAGCTAGTTGTCGAGCTACTTGAAAAAGCTGAAAAAACACTCTCTAGTGCTTCTTATGATTTGAAAAATTTAATCGACATTATTAAGCTTGAAACAACATGATAGAATTAAAATTTGACCCTAAAAAACGCCTTGGAATTCTGTCTGGCGATCTTTTTAATGAAATACGCGAAAATTTCTCTATTAAAAATGAAGCTGCTACATTCATGAGAAAATATGGAAGATTTATTCCTCAGAGAACTTACGCTATCACACCCACAGGTCGCTTTGAACCATGTATGTATTTTGAAATTAAAAAATTCATTACCAACAATCAATATCCTCAGCAAATACAAGTAGATGATGAATTTAGGGATGAAGTTGCACCTGCAAAAACAAAATGGCTAAAAGACCCAAAATTTACATTTGATGAAGCAAAATTATCACTGTCTCTTCGCGACTATCAAAAAGAAATAGTCGATAAAGCTCTTAGTATAGGCAGAGGAACTGTAGTACTTGCTACTGCAGGCGGAAAAACACTAACAGCTGCTTCACTTTTATCTAAAATACATAATTCCAATTCAAGGATTAAATGTTTATATATTGTACCAGACTTGGGCCTTGTGGAACAAACATTTAAAGATTTTCATTCCTATAATGTTTTATTTTCGATTAAAAAATGGACCGGCAATAATCCAATTAGCATACAAGAAATTAATAATATTAATGTTATAATTGCAAACCTTGGAATTTTACAGAGCAAAAATAGCGATGTCTCTTGGATTGAGGATATTGATGTGCTTGTTGTTGATGAAGTACATAAATTAAGAAAAGGTAATGAAGTAAATAAAATACTTAAAAAAATTAAAACCCCCGTTAGATTTGGATTCACAGGAACTATGCCTGAAAGTTTATTAGATCAATGGAATATAATAGGTAAAATAGGGCCTATAATATACGAGAAATCTAGCTATCAATTAAGATTAGAGAGTTTTGTTAGTCATGCATCTGCAATTATTTGTCAATTAACCTATAAACAAAGACCTAAATACCCTGAAACAAATTATAATGCTACTGATAAATTTAGAACAGAAGTTGATTTTTTAATTAAAAATATATTTAGAAATAATTTTATAGCAAAACTTATTTCAAAAATAAGAAAAAACTCATTAATTTTAATTGATTATATAGAGCATGGATTAATCTTAGAAGAAGTGCTCAAAAGTATGCTACCTGATAAAAAAGTATATTTTATTAGAGGAGAAGTAGAGATACAAGAAAGAGAACAAATTAGAAATCTTATGGAAGTTTCCGATAACTTAGTAATTGTTGCCATATCTAAGATTTTCTCTACAGGTGTCAATATTAAAAACCTTCATTATATTGTTTTTGCAGGCGGCGGAAAAGCAAAAATAAAGATATTACAATCAATCGGAAGAGGTTTGCGGTTGCATAAGGATAAGGATAAGCTTATAATAATCGACATCGCAGATAACCTCTTATATGGTGAACAACATTTTTTAAAATGCAAAGCTCTTTATGAAAAAGAAAACATCCCATTCCAAATCAAAGAAATTAAAGAATAAAGAAACAGAAACTCCTGTCCTTGATCAGGATGTAGGAAGTCTCAAGATACCCGCTTCTTTAGTT
>Ga0136644_10001619_pt1 | contig 17747 bp, 18 predicted proteins | sample C_130820_EF_Meta_FD_94780 | JGI IMG/M metagenome (GOLD analysis project Ga0136644, IMG submission 94780) | Freshwater microbial communities from Lake Croche, Canada to study carbon cycling - C_130820_EF_MetaG (v2) (version 2) | ecosystem: Environmental > Aquatic > Freshwater > Lake | place... | reverse complement strand
TTGAAACAGTCGAAAAAGCCCGAATGGCCAAGGAGTTGGAAGATTCCAAAGTTATTCAATCCACTCTATTGAGTGTGGCTCACTTTACCTCAGATGCAGTTGAAATAGAGCCATTCTACCTATCAGCTTCAGAATGCGGTGGCGATGTGTGGGATGCTTATCTTGCCGGCAACACGCTCACTATTCTGCTAGGAGATGCTACTGGCCACGGTGCCCCCGCAGCCATCGTTACCGCGGTCGCTAAAAGTTGTTTTATTACACTCAATTCCCTAAACCCTCAGGCACCTCTATCGCCTGAGATTTTCTTAAAACAACTTAATCAAGTCATTTATGATTCCTGTAAAGGACAACTTTTCATGACGATGGCAGTGATCCAAATCAATCTAAGTACTGGGGAAATGATCTTTAGTAATGCCGGCCACGAAGCTCCTCTTCTTTTGAAAGCCAACAAGTCCGGTTCAGACAAAAGTGATTGTGAATCCCTTTTTGTCCGCGGTGAGAGACTGGGATTTTCAAGGGACTCCCAGTTCGAAAAAGTAACAACTCAGATAGAACTAGGAGACACACTGCTTATTTACACAGATGGAGTCTCGGAAGCCTTTAATCCCGAAGGAAAACAGTTTGGAGAAAGGGCCTTAAAAAAGATCTTAAAACGGAACGGGACTTCGTCTTTAATCGAAATCAAAGATCAAATCTATAGGGATGTTAAAGAGTTCATGGGAGGAACTCCCCAATTGGATGACATCACTTATGTTCTGGTGAAATGGAATAAAAAGATGGAGAAGCTCTCATTTCAGCTGACTGAAACCCAGACAACGCATGGCGAAATACAAAAACTTGTGAAAAACACCGCTTTTACCGAAGAAGAAATAGATACCCATTATGCTCGTCTTGAAAATCAGGATGAATCGCAAAGTGGATCTTCACAGGGTGAGGCCGCATGAGCTTAAAAAAACTCCAGTATTTTAAAACGGAACAATCGTCGATCGGTCTGTTTTCAAAAAAAGAGGCTGCTGAACTCATTGGATCTGGACTGCACCACGTTCATTCTTCTTCACTGGGAATTAAAGATCCCCTATTTAAGCTAACCAATGACGGAATCGGTTCTAAATCGATAGTCACTTACCCGTGGGAAATTGTAACCGAACCCAACAAAACTTTTGTCACCAGCAGCAAAAACAGAAAATGGATTACTCAAGAAATCCTGTCTCTGTTGAAAGTCAAAGAAGCATCCTCGCTGGAAGATAAAATTTGGACCTCTTTAGAAGAACTTCTGACCAATAGCCTTTTTCATGCTTACCACAACCATGACGGAAGCGAAAAATACCATCGAAAAGAAACAGTGGAACTACTTCCCGAGGAAAAAATACTTTTAACATTTCAAAGAGGTTCTCAGGGGATATTTCTTTCAGTGAAAGACTCAGGTCAGGGATTACTTTTTAATAAAATTCAAACAGCTTTTGAACGTTGTGTAAAATTTGAAGACCTGTCACAGATTGAGTCTAAAGAAGGTGGGGCAGGACTTGGCCTGTTTGTGGTGTTTAATCTTACTACCCACTTAAAAATAATCAGTGGTTCACTTTCGGGAACCGAAATTCATTGCTGGTTTGCTGACCCTTCAGCTGTTGGCCAGGACCACTTCTCTTTTAATTACTTCGAGGGAGTTAGGTAATTATGAATACTGCTAGACTTATTAATGATCAATTTAATTACGAAGTAGTGGAAACAGAGGGCAGAACTCTGGTCAATCTGTTTGGTATCATCGATGAAGACAGTGAATTCACCCCACTATTAAAATTCAAAAACTCTCCTCTGATTTTTAATTTCAAAGGGGTTACTTCGGTTAATTCCTGCGGCATCAGAAGTTGGGTCAATTTCCTTAAATTGCTAAGTGAAAATCCAGTAGAATTCATCGAATGCCCACCGGTGATTGTGAGACAAATAAACATGGTCCCAAGCTTTTTAGGAAAGGCATCACCCATATCAGTTTTTGTCCCCTATGTTTGCGACAACTGTGAATTTGAAAAAAATCAGCTTGTACTAGTAAACGATTATAAATCTGGAGTTCCTCTACCTGAGAAAATGCAATGTGAAAAATGTAATTCCCTGGAAATGGAGATAAACGGCAATGTCAAACAATACTTTGCGTTTGCTAAGTAATACGGAAGAAACTAATACTCCCAATATTCAGGCTCTACTAGAAGAGTGGAACCTTGAGCATTCCCATTTCTTAAAAATTCTTTTGGACTCGTACTGCATCGTAGATCTTAACCACAACCTAGTTTCTTGGAACTATGCTTACGAAGACCTTATAGAGCAGTCTTATAAAAGAATTCAGAAAAACCCTGGTTTTAATTACTACTTTCAAACAGAAATTGGCCCCGCTCGATGGGAAAAATGTTTTAGCGAAGGCAAAATCTGTTTCAGAGAAGATCAGTTTTCTGCAACGATTAAAACCGCAACAGAAGAAAAAATCAAAAGACTGATACTCGCGGCCGTTCCCATTCACTCAAATCAGGGAGATCGGCTTGGGACATTGGTAACCATCAGAAATGTTACCGATGAGCACAATATAGAAACGGAACGAATTGAAAGTATCTACAAGTCCAATATCGATGGGCTCACTCAGCTTTACAATAAAATGTTCAGTCAAGAATGGTTAAAACGACAACTGGATATAGCTCAAAGACATAAATTCCCGATTTCGGTCATGCTGGGAGATGTGGATCACTTTAAACAGGTAAATGATAAGTTTGGTCATCAAGCTGGAGACCACGTGCTTAAAACAGTAGCTGCGATCATCCAACAAGAAACTCGAGAAAGTGATGTAGCCGGTAGATTTGGTGGGGAAGAGTTTGTTGTTGTGATGGCCAATACTAACCAAGAGGGAGCTTTAACTGCGGCTGAAAGGATTCGAGAAAGAATTTCTAAAACTCAAGTTGAGTACGACGGAAAACCGATTCCTCTTTCTATCAGCATAGGAACAGCTACTTTCGTGTCGCAAGACCCATCTACGTTTAATAGTGATAAAGCCAGCACTGAACTTGTGGCTAAAAGCGATAAGGCTCTCTACGCTGCAAAGGCTTCAGGCAGAAACAAAACCTGTCAATTCGAAACCATTTCCCAAACAAAAGAGACCGATCCCGAGAAGAAATAAATCCCGGAACCGGTCTCTCTTTAAAATGAAATTATTTTTGGGAGAGAATTTTATAAACTCCGGTACCACAAACAGAACAAGCCCCTTTCATTGCGGGCCTGCCGTTTTTCATTTTAACTTCCTGACAATCTTTCATAGTGGTTTTTTGTCGGCACTTTACACAATATGCTGTTTCTTCGGCCATGCTGCTTTTCTCCCTTCTAGTTGTTAAATCAAATTGTAATGACAATCAGTACCGATGACTAGGCTATTTTTTTAATTTGAGGCAAAGAATCATGACTCGCCACAACATTTTTTGATTAAAAAGTTTTGAGATCTGCCAAGTCGGAAACTATGGCGACGGCCTCATCCAACTCATTGTCTGCTGATTTAATTTCGGCTCCTGCGACCCGTTCCTGGCTTTTTTCAGACAAAAACTGAATGGCACTTTGATGGCTCTCTGAACCTTTTTCTAATTCCAAACGAAGATCGTTATCCACAATAGGGAGAATATCTCCAATTTTATTTACCTGACCCGCCAATTTATTTTTATCATTTAACACAATATCCGCAGTCACTCCCCCATTAGCGGGTGTGTGCCCTAAAGGAGAATAAAAAACACTCGTGGTGAGTTTGACTACGCCCGTTCCTAGAGGCCCGGAGTTAGAAGCAAAAAGCAAAGGATCTTCCAAGTGGAAGAGTTTCTGAACTGTTCCTTTTCCATAAGTTCGCGGACTTCCCACTATGATTGCCCTCTGATAATCTTTTAAAGCTCCGGATAGTACTTCGGCTGCACTAGCACTCCCTGGATCCACAAGAACTACTAAAGGTTTTTGATAAAGAGGAAGATTTCCCGTTTCCTCTTTTAATACCCGGGTTTTTCCTTCTTCCAAAACTCCCACTATAGGCTTACTGCCGACAAACATAGATCCCATCCCAACGGCTTCTTCTAAATAGCCTCCAGGATTTCCTCGCAAATCAAGAACTAGTCCCAAATGAGAAGTGTCTTTCAAAAGCTCTTCAGTTACTCTCTGTTTAAAATCTTCAGAGACACTTTTCTCTTCCCCACCCTCACCCATTCCTCCACGCCCGTAGAAAGTAGGAACCGAAATAACAGCAACTTTTTCAAGTTTTGATTGAGTTTGATTCACTGTTTTCCAAGAGAAGTTGATTTTAGTTTCTTCAAGCTCAAATTGGCTTCTTTCTAAAGTGACTTCAGAGTATTTATTTTTAACGGATTCTTTTTTGTGACCACACTCAATACCGAGCTTAACCTTTGAGTTTTCAGGTCCTTTCAAAAGGCGTTTAGCATCTTCGAAAGACAAAGAAGTTAGATCCACTTCATCCACTTTTGCAATAATGTCTCCCTCATGAAGCTCTTTCGATTTTTGGGCAGAGGAGGATTCGATAACTTTTTCTACTAGAAATCCTTGGGGTATTTTCTGAAGGCGAAGACCTAGACCCGCAGCGCTTCCTTTGAGTTCTTCGTAAAATTCTTCAAACTCTCCCGTGGAGAAATAGGTCGAATAAGAGTCTAGCCCTCCGAGAAGTGCTTTAGCTAAAAGACCTCTCGTCTCGGGGTAGTTATCAAAATATCTCTGCTCTACTCTATCCCACAAAAGCTGAGTTATATTTTGATTGTAAGCTTTTAAAAGTGAGGAGGAGCTTTCGCTTAAAATTTGAGTTAGCTCTTTTTGCCAACGACTTTCTAAATCTCTCGCTGAGGGGGAAAACTGTGTGTAACTTACTTCTTTAGACTCCTGAGCGGGCTTTGAAACTAGATTTTTAGGCGCTTTAAAATTTTTTACAAATCTGGCCACTCTTTGCTGCGCTTTCGGATACTGGATTTCAAGCCATTGTTGCCAGAAATCACACGAAGATTCTTTAACAAGTTCTGTCCAGTGCGACTGAGCCAATTTTTTGAGGCTATTTAAATCATCAGCAACAAAGAACATTCGGGAAGGATCTAGTTTTTCTAAAAACACTTGGGCTACTACAGGAGCTCTTTCTGGACTAAAAACATCTTTGGATCCAATACCGCCAAATTTTTTCTGGCCCCAATCGGCTAGTTTAAGAACCTGCTCGCAAGATAACTCAGCTTTCTGGATAGGATGCCCAAAAGGCAAGTCATTCAGAGAGCTTCCGTGGGAGGTCCCCCGAAAACTGATTGCCGTAGCCCCTAAAAGGGTTAAGGAAACCATCCAAAAATAGGGTCTATAGGAAAGTTTTTTTAAAGAACGCTCAAAGTGTCGAACCAATTCACACCCCGCGAAAAATTTTAAGATTAGCCAAAATGAGATAGCGCACTGTATCACAAGTCGACAGTAAAAAGCAGATGCCTTTTTAGGGCTTACCTAAAGTGTCACTGGGGCTGTCCAAAAGATCGACACCCGTCACCCTTTTAACTCAATAAAAATCCAATTATTTCCGAAAAGTAGAGTAGAAAGTGTACAAAGTGTGTACGAGTAAATACATGTATTTTCAACAACTTAGAACATGACGCATTTTGACATAAATTGAAGGAATTGCTAGAATTTCAATATTGGAACGTTGCTCAAAACAAAAACTATAAGACATCAAGTAAGGAGAAACACCATGTTGAAACAATTCTTAAGAGAAGAAGAAGGGCAATCCACCGTTGAATACCTATTGATTCTAGCTGTGATCGTAACAGCTGTGACGTTACTAGGAAGAGGACTCCAAAAGCAGATTCCTGCCCTAGTTGATAACGTCTTCAAAGGTATTAACAACAAAGTGGGTACCTTAATGGGCGGAGCAAACTAAAAGCCCAAAAAAGAAAAACTTTATGAAGCACGTTCAGCTAAAAGTTTTTTTTAAAAATAAGCGCGGTCAAAGCACTATTGAGTACATCTTGATAGTTGGGATGGGTGCGCTGTTTTCGATCCAGATATCCGGCTTTTTTAACGATGTGTTTAAACAGGGGCTGGCTGAACTGGAGAGAAATATTTCAAACGAGATGGCCACAGGCCGAGGGTTTGAAGGTAGCAACTAGACTTAGTTTTCTGCCCTTTCGCGTAACTTAAAGGGGGACGTTTATGTCCGGGGGGTACGAAGTTGTGTTGTGGGTTCTACTCATAGTAGCATCGGCCACCGATCTGCTCTGGGGAAAGATCTATAATCATCTAACTCTGTCTTCAATTGCCGCAGGCATGATCGCACGCTTTTACTTTGGCGGGGTCTCCTCACTCACAGAGTCTTTAATTGGAACGGCTGTAGCTTTCACTCTTTTCTTCCCCCTCTACTATCTAAAAGTTTTTGCTGCAGGAGACGTAAAACTACTGATGGCAGTTGGAACGTGGTCGAACTATCAGTTTGTCTTGAGATTAAGCCTAATCGCTATTTTATTCGGTGCTGTTATCGGATTTTTGGTTGTCCTAAAGAAACGACAAGCTGAAAAAAAACAGCTAACTCGAATGCCGTTTGGACCAGCTTTTTTGTGTTCATTTTTGTTTTTGAAAATTGCGGAGTTAAAGGGATGGTCACTCTTTTAAAAAATCGATCAGGCCAGACTATGGTCGAATGGTTACTTCTAACTGCGGCTGCAGCTACGACTGCTTATCTTATTATCACAGGTCCTTTTGCAAATTTCACGGCCGACTTGATAACCAGAATATCAATTATCACTCGAAGCATAGCAATGAAAGGAGAATCGGCTCCTAATGCTGCTGGCCCGACAAACAAAAACAGATTTAAGCCAATACATTTATGAAAACTTTTAGATTTAAAAATTTAAATCAAAAAGGTCAATCGGCCATCGAGTTCATTATGGTCGTTGTCGTGGTTTTCTTTTTCCTTCTATTCTACTTAAGTTTTTCCATCACCTTGGTTGCCAGTGAATATGTCGAATATGCCACTTTTATGGCAGCAAGAACCTATCGTTCAGGAAATAGCGACATCAATAACCAACAACAGGCCGCTAAAAGAGTCTTTGACCAATACATGGCCCCGGTCAGCTCAATTATTCATTCCCCAAAACTCAATTTTACTCCAGCGGTGCCAGGAATCCGGCTTGAGGGGGTGACTTCGGGCTATGAAGTTGATCTCTTCTATTTACCGCCCCTTTTTATAAGAAATGGGACTGCTCCAGTCAGTCGACTCCCATTGACATCGGAATCTCTACTAGGTCGAGATCCCAATGTTGTGGACTGTCAAAATTTCTTTATAAACTTTGCAGATCGAAACAATCTCAATGTGGGTGACAGTGTTTTCATTAACTTTATGGAAGATAACGGATGCTAAACCTAATACACACAAAAGGCCGTAAGGGACAGGCGGTGGTCGAGATGGCATTTGCTATGCCTTTTCTGATCTGGCTTGTGTACTACACACTCAATGCTTTCTACACAATTCACACTTCCCATGTGGCTCAGAAATATTCAGTTATGAACCTTTATCGAAGAATCAACAATCGATCAAAAATTATTGTTGATGACGTAGCCGGAAGACCTTTTTCCAAAGAATTTATGGCTGTTCAGTATTTGGATCCGAGCTCTAATCGACAACCCCAAAGAAAAATTATTTCGACCCCGAGACCGGTAAACAATATTGTCGGCATTTGCCGAGAACCAGGATGCCAGTGATATGGAACGCAAACGCGCTTTTTTAATCGCTTCAATATTTTTGGGGATATCCATAGCCTTGATTTCAGCCTATAGCGACGCTTTGAGATCGCAACTCACTAAAGACTTCGGAGCTGAAATTGGTGTGGTTGTCGCAAAAGAGTCTATTCCTGAATACGCGATTATCCGTTCAGAGATGTTAGAAGTTGTCCCAATATTCAAAAACTTTGTTCAAACACAGACCGTTACTGTAGCTATGGGCGATCCGGTCGCCGAAAAAAAAGCTATCAATGAAGTTGCCGGCAAAGCGGCCTATGTACCTCTCTATGCAGGTGAACAAATCACCCTCACCAAATTAGTTCATCAGGATGGAAAGCCAGTTTTAGACAAACAGGTCGAGAAAAAAATGAGAGCTGTTACGGTCACAGTGAGCCCGGCAAACGGAGTGGGAAGATTTATTAGACCTGGAAACCACGTGGATGTAATCGCTTGGGTTAGATATAGTTCGGACCCCGCGTTTGAAGTCAAGACGATGATGCAAAACGTGCTCGTTCTTGCCACAGGAAAAAACCTTCAAAATTCCATTCCAACCAAAGTTACACGTGAAGTACTCTCGGCCTTAGAGGCAAAGTTTGAAGAAAGCCGGCGAAGAGATCTCTACACCACAAACGTAGACACAGGAAACACCAAACCGGATGACAACTACACCAATATGACTTTGCATCTCTCCCCAGAAGATGCCGACAAACTTCTTTTTCTCCAACATCGTGAGGAAAACAACGAAGCCAAACTGGTTTATGTGCTCAGAAATAGTGCAGATACCAATGTTGCTAACTTAGAGACAACGATTCTCGACCAAGTTTTAGGGCCGGACAGTGAGATAGGCAGAAGCAAAATAAAGTTCCCGATGGCGCCTCCTGCGAAGCCTAAATACTACGACCAGGTCGGAGGACAGAATATTCCTCGATATTAGGGAGACCGATTTTATGCAAGATAAACGAGCTTTTTTAATCTCAATCACATTTTCGGTACTCGCGATGTACTTAGTTTATCAATACATCTCGAAAGAAGACGAACGCTTATCCCAAATGTACAAAGAGAGTGTTTTAGTCGTTCGTGCCACAAGAGATATTCTGCAATATTCGTCGATTAGACCCACAGACATCGAAACAATCACGGTTCCCAAAGCGTTAGCTCCCGCTGGAGCTATCGATATTAAAGAGGATGCTTTTGATGCAGTTGCTGCAGTTCCTATCGGTCAGGGGGAGTTCATTTTAGATAACAAACTCATTTCGAAAAATATCTATTCCGGTCTAGAGTCTCAGATTTCAAAGGATAAACGAGCCATTAGTATTCCAGTAAACGTCAAAAGTGCTGTGGGCTATCTTTTGCGTCCGGGGAACCGAGTGGACCTCGCAGCTCAATTCGAATACGTACTTCCAAAGCCAGCCGCGGGGCAAATCAAAACCGCTTCTGAAGGAAAAGTGTTCCTTCAAGATCTTTTAGTTTTAGCTCCTGGAAGAACAATTCAAGCAGATCCACCAAAAGCGGTAGACAAAGATGTGATTCGTAGTCTTAAAAACATGAAGGATGACTCCATTGGAAAGCAGACAGATACAGAACTACGCGAGGCTCTTAATTACGCTAAAGACGATAGAAACTATCAGACAGTAACCCTCGAAGTAACTCCTCAACAAGCCCAAACGATTGTGTATGTCATGAGTACATACCCTGAATCATTAACTTTGCTTCTAAGGCACTCGGATGACAGACAACTCGATAAACGGGAGCCTGCCACTTTGACCAAAGTCATGGGGCCTGAATCTTATCTAAACAAAGGAAATAAATTACCCCCACCTGTAGCTATTCCGAGATTCAAATTCTTTGACTATGTCGGGGAAGGAAGTGTCCCCGTCAATGCAGGAGGACCCTAAAAATGAACTGTCGTCTTAAATATACCTATATCATTTTTATGTCCCTCTTAGTCTTATCGCTCTTTTCTAGCCCTTTTGTGGCTCGGGCAGTTGCAGCCGAAAATGATTCCCAAGAAACTGAAGAGCCAAAAACCATCAAAGGAAAAGATAAAACCTTAACGCTTTCAGAGGGCGCTTCGAGACAGCTTGAGTTTTCGTTTGATTTGGGTCGCGTTGACATTGGAAACGAAGCCCTCTTTTCCTATATGCGTTTTCAAAAAAATGGAAAAGATCGAATTATACGTTTTGTTCCGAAAATTTCGGGAACCACTACCATGACGATTTATGACTCCGAGGACAACCCAAGGATTACATACACCGTAAGAGTCACGCGTGAAGATTTAGGACAACTCACTTCTCAACTCGAAGAACTCCTTGGAGATATCGAAGGGCTCAAAATCAAATCGGTAGGCGGTACTATGATCCTGGATGGAGAGATTCTCCTACCCAAAGACATGGTACGAATCAATCGAGTGGTCGCGGCTATGAGAGAGAGAGATCCCAGAAGAAATGGCAATACAACTCCGATTCGAAATCTGACCACTATCGGTAAAATCACAATGAATATTCTAGCTGAGAGAATTGAGCGAGAAATCGGTTCTCCCGAGATCACGGCTCGTGTGATCAATAACAATATTCTTTTGGAAGGAACAGCTGAAAGCGAACCCGACGCCGATAGAGCTTTTGAAATTGCAAAAACATACTTACCCGACATCGTGAAACCTAATACAAAGGGTGAAGCTTCAGAAGTAATTAATCGTGCTCAAGGTGGCGACGCCGGAGGAAGCCCAATTATTATCGATCTCATGAGGGTTAGGCCTCGACAAGCTCCCCCTCCCAAACAGGACATCAAAGTCACTTTAAATTACGTAGAGCTCAGCAACGAATATCAAAAATCATTTAACTTCCAATGGAAACCTTTAGCTTCAGATCAAAGTACAGCTACTTTTGATACGTCACTAGGAGAAATCGGTGCGAATTTGATCGCAACTGTTACCGGCCTACTTCCCAAACTGAATTCAGACAAAACTCATCAACATGCCCGAATCCTAAAACAACAAACTATCATCGTCGAGGATGGGTCCGACAAAGAAGCCGCCGTCGACAGCTCTATAGATATTTATACTCGGGTGCTTGATGATAAGGGGGTTGCAAGTCTCAGCCCTATTCAAGTGCAAAACTCAGTAAAAGTCAGAGCTGCAACTTTACCTGGGTCTGATTCTATTTCACTTGGCCTCCAAGTTAATCTCATGTCTCTTGTAGGTTCGGACAATGGGCAACCAATCGTAGCCAGAAACTCTATGCAGACCAAAGTGAATATTAAAAACGGCGATTCTGCAGCTCTCGGAGGCTATGGCATCGACAACGCACTGGCAGGGTACAATCGAGACCCCCAGCGCTCGGTTTCTACTGGAAATGGATCGCAAAACGGCTCCCCACTTTTTAATCTCAACCGAAGCAAGGGATTTAGACACGACAAACAACAATATGTGATCTTCGTCACTCCCGAGGTTTTAAGAACTGCGAGCTCCGGAACGGATGATATCACTAGAAAATTCCGATTAAATGCGGGTGAAAGATAGGAAACTTTTATGGCTAACGCATTTGTCATTTCAGTTTTAGGTGGAAAAGGGGGAGTAGGAAAATCTACTTTTGCGGTTAACTATGCTCTTGCCCAAAGCATCGACTCCAAGTCAAAAGTTCTCTTGGTCGATCTAGACCCAAAAGCCTGTGGTGATTTGGGAATGCTTTTGGGAACCAAACCTAAAAGGACGCTCTTGGAACTCGGCGCCCTTGAAGGAAAGTTTGACCCCAACGCTCTACAAAACTACGTTGCTGTTCACCCATCGGGCATTCACTATTTGCCAAGTGTGCTAGAGCCAGAACAAATGAGCTCTCTGGATCCGGCTCACGTCACTCGAGCATTCACTCTACTTTCAGGTTTTTATAACTATATTATCGTGGATTTGGGTTCTGATATTGATGCGCCCACCGTAAAAGCTTTAGAGTCTTCGACTCTAATTTACGTTTTAACTCTTCCCGAAGTTTTGGTTCTTCACCACACTCGTAGAGTCATTGAAAAGGTTCAAAACCTTCTTTTTCCACCTGAAATGATTAAACTTGTAGTCAATCGTTTTAGCGCCAGCAAAGGAATCACTCCTCAATTGATCCAGAGCAATTTAAAGAAACCGGTTTTAGGGGTCATTCCGGAAGATGAATTAACTACGGTCAACTCTATGACCAAAGCTCAGCCTTTCATCACTGGGGCTCCGAGAACTGAAATCACCAAGAGTTATTTCTTTCTAGTGAGAAACATTCAACAGCAACAACTTTTAGAAAAACTTTCTCAACTAAAAAAACCATCGGATGCTTTGGCTCGGCTAGGTGGAAACAAAACGGCGGCCCAAGCGGCAAAAGCTGGTGATAAAGCACCTGCAATGGTCGTTTTTGATAGAAGCCAAATGAAAGATGAGAAGCCTTCTGATCCATGGTCTGCTCTCAAACAACGAGTCCATAAACAGCTCATTGAAACAATGGACTTAAAAAAAGTAGACACCGAAACGGGTAATGACCCGAAAAAGAAAGCTGTTTTAAGAGAAAAAACTAAAACGGTAGTTGTGGAACTGATTGATAAAGAGGACCATCCCTATCGTTCTCGAGATGAGATCCAAAAATTGGTCAAAGAGATTTTGGATGAAGCTTTAGAGTTAGGACCTATTCAAGATTTGCTGTTCGATGAGTCGGTAAACGAAATCATGGTAAATCGAAAAGATCAGATTTACGTCGAGAGAAAAGGAAAGCTAGTACTCTCCAATACAACTTTTTCAGGAACGGCTCAGCTCTTAGCTGTGATTGAAAGAATCGTAACCTCTGTGGGTCGTCGTATTGACGAAAAACAACCTTATGTTGATGCTCGTCTCCCCGACGGATCACGGGTTCACGCCATCATCCCTCCCCTTGCGATTCAAGGACCGATGCTGACTATTCGTAAGTTTTCAAAAAACAGAATCACCTACAAAGATCTTGTAAAGTACGGTTCTATGACAGAAGAGATGGCCGATTTTTTACGGTGTTGCATCGAAGCTCGACTAAACGTCATTATTTCGGGGGGTACGGGATCCGGAAAAACAACTCTTCTTAACGTGATGGCCGCTTTTATCCCTCCCGGAGAAAGAATTGTGACAGTTGAGGACTCGGCTGAATTGCAATTACCCCAAGAGCATTGGGGACGTCTAGAGACTCGTCCTGCCAACATGGAAGGAAAAGGTGAGGTTTCAATTCGGGACCTCGTGAGAAACACGTTGCGGATGAGACCCGATCGAATCGTTATCGGTGAGTGCCGTGCCGGCGAAGCTCTGGATATGCTACAAGCCATGAACACGGGTCACGATGGTAGTATGACTACTGTCCACTCGAACACTCCAAGAGACGCTGTGGCTCGTCTTGAGACTCTTTGTATGATGGCAGGAATGGATCTCCCTGCTAAAGCAATTCGTGAGCAAATAGCTTCAGCGGTAAACTTGATTATTCAACAGACTCGATTGTCAGATGGATCCCGTAAGATCACTAGCATCACTGAAGTGATTGGCATGCAGGGGGATGTTGTTACGATGCAAGAGATCTTTGCGTTCAAGAAACTCGGTATGGATAAAGATCGGAAGGTTTTAGGTAAGTTTGTTGCCACCGGGTTTATACCGAAATTTATCGACGAGTTAGAACAACAGGGCATTAAAATTCCAAGAGGAATCTTCTCAGTAGGATAAATATGCTAGCTACAACTCTTAAATTTTTGTCAATCGGATGGGTGGGTGGAGCCTTACTCGTGGGTTTACTTTTAAACGGAGAACAGCTCTACAGCTGGGTGGGATATAAGAACAAATCGGAACAGGATGAGATGAGACGGTTGCTGGACCTAATGTTCGTTAATATCACTCCAGGACGCTTAAACCTCTTTTACTTTCTTTATCTTTGCGGGTTGTTCTCGTTAGCCATTCTCTTTTTCGCCCCTTCGATGGGGCCGATTATGTTTTTCGGAGGATTTTTTGTCTTTCTTGGGTGGACTTTACCGCGACGAATGTTAAGCATGATGCACAAAAAAAGAATTAAAAAATTTGTCCTTCAAATGATAGACGGCCTTTCTCTCATGTCTAACGGTCTGCGCTCGGGCCTTAACGTACCTCAAGCTCTTCAAATCGTGACAGAAGAGTTACCTAACCCCATTTCGCAAGAGTTTGGTCTTGTGCTTTCGCAAAACAAATTAGGTGTGACTCTGGAAGACGCAATGTCCAATCTCTCGGTAAGAATGCCAGCTGATGACATCGAAATGTTTACCACCAGTGTTAATATTTTGAAAGAAACTGGGGGTAATTTAGCGGAGACTTTTGATACGATTTCAACCACGATCCGAGAACGCATCAAAGTTGAGTCTAAAATCGCTGCGATGGTATCACAAGGGGTAATGCAGGGAGTTATCGTCGTATTGATGCCCTTCGCATTGGCTGCCATTTTGTACGCCATCGATCCAGAAAGAATTGCCCCCATGTTTACTACAATTCCAGGTTGGATTCTTCTGATGGCCATGATGAGTTTGCAGTTTCTTGGTGGCTTCACCATTTGGAAAATTGTTCAAATTAAAGTCTAGACGTGTCAAACCCCTTTCAAGGATATAATAGTTAAAATGAAAAACTCCTTAAACACCCTTATTGGCCTTAGTTTTGTTTTTCTTTGTCTAATCTCATCCAATACACGCGCGGTAGTCGTTAATCGTGTCAACGGAGGATTAAACACTATCTACATCGACTTTACTATTCCTGGCACAGTCGTTCCTCTTGAGGTCGTAAGAACCTACAATAGTATAACGGCCATCAACGAAGCGACCGGATGGCCTGGGGCTTTTGGATGGGGTTGGACCTCTCCTTTTGAAACCACCCTCACCACAACTGCAGAGCGAAATGTCATTTTAAGAGATGGGGGTTCGGGTAACACTATCTACTTCAAACCTGAAAAAGAGGATCCTTCAACGAGGGAAAAATTTTTTGAAGCAGTCAAAAAGGCCTATTTTGAGCTTAAAAAAGGGAGAACACTCTCGGAGGCAGAGTTAAAACCTCTCCAGCTTCCCGAGAAAATGGTTAAACAGTTGAAAAATAGCGCACAGTTTCGAGCCGAGACTGCATCAAACTATCAAATCAAAGTTTCCGTTCCTAAAGGTGAGGTTTTGACCTCTAATGAATACGGATTACAGACTCTCGAATTCAAGAACAATCAGTGGATTAGAGAAAAAGAGGGGCTCATCCAAGTATTCGATAAAGAAGGAAGACTGACTAAACACATTGATAAAAACAGTTTCGCTTTCAATTTTATTTACTCAAGCGGACCCAAGTCTCAGCTAGTAGAAGTTCACGATCAGGACAGAGCTTCGAGCATCAAACTTAGTTGGAGACAAGATAAGATTACAGAAATCGTCGACAACAGGAACAGAAAAGCAAAGTACACTTACGACCAAAATGGAAATCTAACGGGGGTCAGCGACTCCACAGGTCAAATCTTCAATTACAAATATGAAAACAAAAAATTCCCTCACCTTCTGACTCAAATTGTTTACGTAAGAGAATCAACTGCGAATAAACAGGTCACCCGTGATTTTAAATACGATGAGAATGGTTTAGTCATTTATCACAAAGAAAAAGAGGGGCTTGAAATTACCTACTCTTACGGCAGAAATGCAACCGACCCCGAAAACAACTTCACAACCAAAGTCACACAAAAAGGAAGAATGGGAACCGTCGAGGAAATGGATGCGTTTTTCATTAAGAGTAGACAAGATGGCTCCAAACATCTATACCAGCAGGAGAGCAAAGGTCCGGAAGGAAGCACCGTAACCGTCTTTACACCCTGCTGCGGAAAGCCGTCTCAAGTCATCAAGAATGGGGACATCACTAACTTTAAATACACAAACGAAGGTCTTTTAGCAGAAAAAGTGGGCAAACAGGAAAACCTTCACTTGGATTATGATCCCAAATGGAAAAAAATATCCAAAGTTGTGCAGAACGGTCTGACTTCATCCTTCGAATATGATGCTCGTGGAAACTTAATCAAAGCCAGCAATAGCCATCGTGAGCAGGTCACTTTAAAATACGATCGCTCAGGAAAAATTATTGAAATGATGGACGGAGACTCTAATCTCATTTCTTTCAAATACGGACCCATCGGTAAACCGACAATTATCGCACAAAAAGGTGTGGGAACCGTTAAAATCGAGTACGACAAAGACGGTCGAATTTTAAAAACGGAAACCTCCGGGCCCAACTCAAGCTCGAGACACCTTACCCAGAGCTCTTCCCAAGAAATTGCCAAAAGAGTAATGAAAAGTTTTCAAAATCTGCTTAATATCATTCGACCCGCTGGCATCAACATGAATGGATAACTCAATGAAAAAGCCCGACATCAATGAAATTTTAAAAAGAGCAAAAGATCTCAAAACTAAAGCTTCCCAACTGACTCAAGAGGCGGGAAAAGCGGCATCGGTAGTGAAGGATGCTGTTTCCGTAGGCGTTTCTAGCTCCAAAGTAGCGGTCGAAAAAGCTAAAGAGATCATTACCCCAGAACGAATTTCACAAGGTTTAGAGGCCACATCCAAAGGAATGGAAATAGCAGCTAAGGGAGCTAAAACAATAGCAAATTCCATGGACAAGGCTTCTAAAGAGGTCCGCAAGCTAGGTCATAAGATCAAAAAAAGTCCCTAGACTTAGTCCCAGATTGTTTCTTATCTATTGTTGTAATGACAAACGTGGCGCTTTGCGCTATCACTGCGCCCTAAAACTATAACGATATTAATATGATGAATGAAATAAAAGATCTCACTCTGGGCATTTCTGGTTTTAAATTTTCTGATCTCTACAACCCCTTAAGGCTCAAAGATCTTCACTATGAATTTTGGAAGTACTGTGAAGAGACCGCTCCCGAGACAGCCCGAAAATTTAAAGCGCTAGAAACCACTCAACCGACTTATGCTGAAGAAGGTAACACTCTCATTGAAACGGCCAAAGTCGTAGGGGAGTTCATCGGCAAGCTTTTTAATATTACCAACCATACTGCTTTAGCTAAATCGGCAACCAAAGAGCTTCAACCAACTTTCCGTTTTAAAAAAGATTTCCTTAATATTCGTGTCTTTAAAAGATTTACCGAGACCCCCTGTTCGGCAGAAGAATGGAAGCGGATCGATGGGCTCATTAAAAAAGTTTTGTCTCAAGCGCCTCAACAAGCTGCTAAAGAGGAAGAGGTCCAATTTGCGGAGATAGTTCTCTTCCTAATTGAAACTGAAAAACAGTTAAAAAGCGGAACACTAAGTCCTTCAGAACAAAACAAGCTTCAAAACCTTTGTCTCCATTTTCCGGGATCAAACGCCAATGAAAAAGTAGTTGCAGCTTTGAAGGTTTTTGAAGATTGGTGTGTTCAAGTTTGGATTAACCCAGATTTAAGAAAAAAAGTTGCCCACTGGGGATCCTTCGTCCGGGCAGAAAAACTCGATTTCGAACATTTGGTTGAAACGATTTCTCCCAAATCTGAACTTCCTGAAATGGTTTATGGGCCAGAAGAACATTTAAGGCATCGTGTGGGTTTTAAACTTACCGATCCGAGAATGACCACCAAAGAGTACTTAAGAGAAGTCGATTATTGCATTTATTGCCACGAGAGAAAAAAGGACTCCTGTTCCAAAGGTTTTGAGGAAAAAGAGGGTGGCTATAAAAAGAATCCTCTTGGAATTCCGCTTACGGGCTGCCCACTGGATGAAAGAATTTCGGAAATGCATGTCTTGAGACGAGATGGAGAGCTCATTGGGGCCCTCTCGATGATCATGCTCGATAACCCTATGTGCCCAGGAACGGGTCACAGAATTTGTAACGATTGCATGAAGGGTTGTATTTTTCAAAAGCAGGACCCGGTAAACATTCCTCAAACCGAAACAGGAACCTTAAGTGATGTTTTAAATCTTCCTTACGGTTTTGAAATCTATAGTTTGTTAACTCGATGGAACCCCATCAATCGAAAACGTCCTTA
>Ga0136644_10001617_pt1 | contig 17757 bp, 15 predicted proteins | sample C_130820_EF_Meta_FD_94780 | JGI IMG/M metagenome (GOLD analysis project Ga0136644, IMG submission 94780) | Freshwater microbial communities from Lake Croche, Canada to study carbon cycling - C_130820_EF_MetaG (v2) (version 2) | ecosystem: Environmental > Aquatic > Freshwater > Lake | place... | reverse complement strand
TCTTTTCTTTTCGTTAGAATCAAACCAGAAAATCTTCCAACTATTTAAGCTTTCATGCCATATTGGTGAATTGTCTCCAATAAATTTTAGAACAAGAGTATGTTTACTATTTACAATGTATTTTTCCCCATTTCCTTGAATAATTTCATACAATTCATCTTCACCTGTAAACAACTTTTCGACTATTCTCTGTCTGCCATCGTCCCCGATTAATACATCGCCTAAATTAATATCTTGAGATTTTATAATACGTCCATCCCATAAGAGTATAGGGGTTTCTTCTGCAAAACACCCGTTTATTTTGAAAATACCAGTTCTGCATTTAGGGCAAGGTTTGGTATCGGAAGCTAAAAGCCGTGCGGTTGCCAACATATCAGGATTGCATTCGTGAGCAATATCACGTTCAAATCCTTTAACCTCATGGCAATCAGGACAAGTCCATTTCTGACAGATACCACATTTCCATTGGGTACTGAGGAACCCACGGCATTCATTATCGGGACAACCCCGAACAAACTCTGCGCGCTCCACAGTGGCTTCACGATTATTCAATCTGTATAATTCCCCGTATGCTTGGTTTAATTCCACTTTGAGTTTATTCATTCCCTCCTTGATATCTCGGATTTTATGGTTTGCTTTCTCAACATTTATATGACGTTCAACCAGTGGTTGTGTTGCTGGAAGTAGGGCGCGTTCATTGTCAAATAAATGTTGTTCACGGTGCTTCTTAAGCTTTCCTGTAATAAATACATTAGTAAACATAGAGGAGATAAATTGTCGGGTCCAATCTTTCCCACATGTGGTGTTCATGCATCTAGGGTTAGATTCGTTGAGGACGTATTTTTCACAACAACTTCTGCAAGCTCCGTATTCACAATATGGACAGCTTACTAACTTGCGGCTGCTCTGGTTAAGAGATTCGCAACAGATTTGGCATTCATTCGACATTATTCTATATTATCATAAAAAAATATAGAATAACGAATTCAATTTTTTAAGGGAACCTAGGTTCCCCTTGAACCCCTCCTATAAAGTGGTTTGTAAAAAAATTTCCTATTGTAGTAAGGTGTATATGGAGAACCTAGGTTTCGTTTAACGGTTTTTGATCGGAGCTGGGGTGTTTCCAAGAACCATATGAACAATGTCTGCCGTATTTTCCAAAGCAGTCATTTTGATATGGTGTCGGTTCTAGTAATTTAATAGAATCTCTATCTTCGTAACTCCAATATGCTCTTGTTACCAATTCTGGGCCTGTTGTATAATATACATAAACATGTTCTTTGTCGTCAGTATGATTTTCTTGCGCGAATTTAATTTCTTCTTCGCTAATAAGCGGATTAGCAATATTGTCAATAATATGTTTAATAAAAGGGTGATTTTTTGGTGCGTAAAAGGCATAATTCCCCAATAGCATAGATCCATCCTCATTTTTTATTTCAATAGGAAAATTGCAAACAGATTTATCTAAATCATCCATATTTGTTATAATGTTAACGTCTAAATCTAAATAGACACCACCGTAATGGTATACAGCTAGATATCGAAAGAAATCTATCTGTTGAATTTTATACTTTAGATTTAAAAAAGTTTGGTAGTATTCGGGGAAATGTTCCTGGATAAATGTTATAATAGAAGCGTCTGTGAAAAACATGAAATTGTTTTCGGAGTTGGTGCCGCGCAAATTATAAACAAAGTTTCTATAATGTTCCGGGATTTCATTAGTTTTCCACGTTTGGATAATATTCATTATTAATTATATAAACTATATTTTTTATATAATTTTTACACATAGAACACAATATCATGGATTCTCTCTATTTATACGTTCCCATAAGTAAATCGAAAATAGGATTGAGAATACAAAAATTACATATGAAAAGTTTGTGGTGTTTTACGTGATGCATTACCAAGAGCTTTGAATGTTCTAAATATGCCGCTGTAATATAAATGTATAAAGACAGAATGTTTTCAAAATAGTTCATGCGTAAAAACAATATTGGAGCACCCAGAGAAGCTATTAAAAAAACAGAATCTAATTTTGTCATATGAAATGTATCGAATGGATATACCTCTAGATTTTCATGATGAAGTGAATGAATTGCTTTATAATACTGTTTCGTATGAATAACTCTATGATACACATAATATACGAATTCTGCGATAAGCGAATATCTCACAATATTATCAACATTTTGAAATAAAGTATGATGAGAGTTGTTAATGAAGTTGCCGACCAAGAAAGAATTAATAACAATAGCTTGTGTTAAAACGAAAGCAGTGGATGGTAAAACATTCATTAGATTTTTATAAAACTGATATCGATTATGATTTGGATTAAAGAAAGGAACGTCGAAATATTTGCAAGCACATACAGTAGTTAATGTTGAAGCTGTAAAAGTTCCGAGTATTAATTGAGACGATAAAGCTAAATCCATGACTAATAAATAGTATAAACAAAACTTTATACTATTTCTGTAAATAAATTGTTATTTATTCTCAATTGTGTTAATAATTTCAGCGGGATAACCCATGTCTTTTAATACCCTAATCCCACCCTTTATATCTGAAATACCTTCTTTAATTTTATAGGTATATTCGAACGTTCCGTCCTCAAGAACAATGACGTCCATTTTATAGTTCTGAACACGCTTTGATTTATTGAATTTTTTACATATAGAAAAATAATGCGTTGTCAATATAAAATTTACGTTTTCGAATTTATTCAAGTATTTCAAGAAAGCATAACCGGCTTTCGATGCTTCTTCGGGATTTGTTCCTGAGTATAGCTCATCGAAAATACAGAAGTGTCTGCATTTCTTAGGATCTTTATTTTTCTCAATAACATCAATAATTTCTTTACACCTTCTAGATTCTGCTTGAAATAAACTATCTCTACCAGAAGTATCGGGTATGTTCAAATATGAATGTATATGTGTGTAAGGATTAATCGTTGCTTCTTTATAAAATCCACAGCCAATTTGTTGAGTAAATATTATGTTAATAGTAGTGGTTTTTAATATGGTTGTCTTTCCTGATTTATTTGGCGAAGAAATGATCATATTCTTTTTAAAATCGCAATTGTTTTTAACGGGAGAATCGTTTACCAATGGAGGATAATACTGTTCTTTGAAATCACAATTCTCAGATAAATCGAATTCAGCAAATGCGACCTTACCTCTGATCATGTTGTCGTAAACACCTAACAGATTATTAATATATCCTTCGAATCCTATTGCGTAACGCAAACCATCTTCATGACTACGATTAGAATGTAAACGATAATAGCATTTTAACATATAACCTGCTTCTGTAAATTTATTTATTGTGAAATCAAAATCTCGGATGTATTGTAGCTCAGCATATATTTGTTTTAGATAATTTACGTGAGTTCTTATATCGATGGTTATTTTTTCGTAAGAAGGTATTGTTCGTATTGTTTCAATATGAGCTTCCATGCTTTCAATAGAATATTTTGCAAAATCTCGCAACTCAACTAAGTATGCGTTTATTTTCATAATGTTTTTATAAAAGCTTTGGCATTGATTTATATTTTGGTATATTTGCATTAAATAAAGTCCAACTGTAACTATTAGATAAACTATTTTTTCAAAGCTAAGTGAATCCATTGTCATTAAAGTTTTTCCTATGAAATGGTTCCTTGCTATGTCTTTTAGAACCATGGTATATATATCGAAAGTAATGGGTATTCCTTGAAACTTGAGTATGAGAAATGGGAATATAAGAAAAAACACGGGGATTAATAAACTTAGTGCAGGCGATAACACGTTCATAACGGTTAAGGTTTGCAAGAAAAAAGACGACTCGTTAAATTGTGACAATGATTCCCATTCCATGTAACCGTATTTGTCTAAGAAATTTTTATCTACTTTTAAATCTTCCCATATGGATGTTATTTTATTGCAATCTATATTATAATTGCTAGTCGCCATAGAAGATTTATAATTAGCCATTTTCATAACAACATATTGGGTATCTTTTAAATAAGATTGATTTGTAGTGTATTTTTCTTTCCATTTCTCAATCATCTCTTTTGCGAAAGCATGTTGCGGTTGAAATAAATATTCGTAAATGGATTTAGAATTGGGTGTGGACGTTGATAATTCTAAATCATTCGCAACAGTGTCTGATAGTGTAAATAGTTCCGAATCTTCTAAATAAGAAATGGGTAATTTAAAATTAGTATCAATTTTAACCTTAGGTTTCTCATCTTTATATTCTTGTTTTATCGGAACATCGTTTCCTGGATAAAATTGTTTTGTAATAAAATTCTGGATATCTAACATTATACTATTTAATTATTAAAAGTAAATAGTATAAACGCGTTCGTTATTAATCTTTTATTTGCATTATTATTTTTAATTTAGGTTATTAGGCATCTCGTCTATAGAAATGCTGTAATGCGATTCTATTCTTTTAATCATAAAAATATCGCGTTTTGTTATAAAATTAATAGCTAACCCTTTTCTTCCCCAACGACCACTTCTTCCAATTCTGTGCAAATATGTATGCACGCATTTTGGTATATCAAAGTTAATTACTGTGCTTACTTGTTGCACATCTATCCCTCTAGCTGTTATGTTGGATGAAATCATAACACGGAATGCGCCCATCCTGAATTTTGCAAACACATTGTCTCTTTCTTCCTTAGTTATAGAACTATGAATAGAACATACAGAAAACCCCTCATTGTTCATTGCGGATTCTAGATCCATAACACGTTTTACACTGTTGCAGTAAATAATACATTGGTTTACACTTATCATTGAAAACAAATCTTTCAATGTGCTGAATTTACTAATATCGTCTTGAAGCGCAATGAAATACTGTTTAATACATTCTAGAGATAGATCCTCTTTTTTCATGGTAATACAAACGGGGTTTCGCATTATTTTCTTAGATAAATGAATTATTTCGTCGGGCATAGTTGCACTGAACAATGCGATTTGTATATTTTGATTTAAATATTGAAATATATTGTATATTTGATCTTTGAATCCCTTAGATAACATTTCATCAGCTTCATCCAATACTAGCATTCGAATCTCATTGGTCTTCACGTATTTTCTAACAATCATATCGTATATTCTACCAGAACATCCAACAATTATATGTGGTGGATTGGATCGTAATTCAGATGCGTCTTGTTGTATGGAAGTTCCTCCAATCATTGTTCTGACTACTAATCCTTCCATGAAAATTCCCATATTCGTAACAACGTTTGAAATTTGTTTAACTAATTCATGTGTTGGCGCCATAATAACAACTTGTGGCGCTTTAATCGATATGTCTATCCGTTGCAATGACGAAATAGAAAACGTTCCGGTTTTGCCACTTCCAGATTGAGCTTGCGCCAAAATATCGCGACTGTTAATTATTGGCAATATTGCTTTCTGTTGTATTTCACTGGGATTTTCAAAACCGTAAGCATATATCCCTCTCAAAAGCTCGTGTTTTAAATTATATTCATCCCATGACTTTATAATTTTTATTTCATTATCGTTATTAGTTTCTGTACTAGTTTCCATTCAAAACCTTAATTTATGATACAGTTTAGTTTCTATACCTATTCGTGTTATATAATAATAATTATTATAAAATTATATTGAAGCGAAAATATATAAATAATGGCGCATATACTATAGTAGGTGTCAAGTAAATGAGGTATACTTTACAAGATTTTGAGAAAGTTTCTTTCTTTGACATGGATTATAAGTTGCCAGAATCCGTTATCTTGACAATAACTAAATTGGCGAATGAAATCGGTGTTTTGGTAGGATCAAAACAAACCAGTGAATCCAACATAAACGACAATTCGCATAAAAAAAACGGTGGTTTTAACAACAAAAAGAATAGAGGGTTCCAAAGACGCGAAAATTTAAATGACGTTTGGGAAACCGAGAAAACATTTAAACCGACTAAGATAGAAAAGAAAGATGGGGTGGAAAAACTATTAAATGATATTCGAACATGTTTAAATAAGATATCGAGCAAAAATTATGAAGTTCAGAGAGATGCTATATTTGAGAATATAGATAAAATAATTTCGGATGATTCTTCTGACGATGAATCTAGTAGCAAGAGCATAGACGTAGGCACCATAACAAATGCTATTTTTGAAATAGCTAGCACAAATAAATTCTATTCTGAATTGTATGCGACGTTGTACAAGGAGTTAAGTAGCAATTTTTCAAAATTCCGTGAGAACATTGATAGCGTTATTGATCATTATATGGATGGAATATCCAACATACAATTTGTTGATCCAAACGTTGATTATGATAAATTCTGTGATAACAATAAAGTCAACGATAAGAGAAAGGCGTTGACTGCGTTCATCGTAAACTTAACCAAGCAAAATGTAATAGAGAAAGGAAAGACATTGGAACTAATAAAACACTTATTAAATATTGTGGTGGAGAGCGCTGATATTGAAAATAAAAAATATGAAGTGGAAGAAATAACTGAGAATATTTATTTGTTTGTTACTTTATCTGTTAGTGAATTGAAAGAGGAACCATTATGGAATGATATTATTTCTTCTGTAAAGATGTTGTCTCAGTATAAAGTAAAAGAACATTTAAGTATAACTAGTCGTTCAGTATTTAAATATATGGACGCAATAGATCAAATAAATAAAGGTGTGTAGAACTTTTATCATATTAGTGATTAAGGAAATTCATTAATATGTTATAATAGACATAAAAAATAATAGCAATATAAATTATATATGGTAAAATCTAAAATAAATCCTGAAAATGTTAACTACAATGAGTCGAAAGATTTGGAAGAAGAAGACATGGATTATTCATCTCCGATGTATGATTATAAATTTAAAGGTAAAGATATAACAATTGCATTAGGAAAGCAACGGCATACATTTTCAAAATACGATATTGTTTACTTGCCAATTTATTTGATCGTTGATGAGTTCCCTAGAGAAAAAATAGGAATATTCGAGGTATCAAGTAATAAATTAATAGATATTTTGGACGATGATGGTGATGTTAAATTATCTAATAAACACATGTTGTTTTTTGTGGATAAGAAACGCGTCGAGGAAATAACAGATAAATATGAGAGAGAACAAGATGATGACAGTAAAAGCGAAAAAGAACTAGAAGATATAGAAAAAAACAAGAAGGATGATAAAGATAATGTAGATATATCCAAAGATGAAGACGTTGTAGATTTAACAGAAGAGGAAGACGTCTTGTCATTAAGAGTTCCTGAAGATAAAAAAACTAAACCCAGCAAAGAAGCAGATGAAACATTAAAGGACGGCATATTTGTAGTTAATGATAAAATTAAAACTCCCCTATTATTACAGGAAGAAACTAAGGAAGATTCCCAGGAAATAAAGCAAGAATTTAAAGAAGCAATTAAAAACACATGGATAGAAAAGATGATGAAAAATAACAACTATGATATAATAGATAACGAGGGTGGCGGGGACTGTTTTTTTGCTGTTGTAAGAGACGCATTTAAACAGGTTGGTAAAGAAACAACAGTGGATAAATTAAGAGCATTATTGTCTAAGGAAGCAACAGATAAGATGTTCCAAGAGTCAAGAACTATTTACACCGGAATATTGGCGGAATATCAGGAAAAAGAGAAAGAATTAAAAGATATGACGAAAACAATATCTCTACTAAAAAAACGTTTGGAAAATTCAAAGAATAAGAAAGACAGCGATGAAATAGTAGAACAATCTAAGAAAATATTAGATGAGCAAAAGCGCTTGAAGGTGGAAAAAAAAGGCACAAAAGATTTGCTCGATGAATTTGATTATATGGAAAATCTAACTACTCTTGAGAAATTTCGTGAATTTATGTTAACGCGACATTACTGGGCGGATACTTGGGCAATATCTACTATAGAACGTTTGTTAAACGTTAAAGTGGTTTTGCTTTCTGAGGAAGCTTATAAGTCAGGCGACTTAGATTCAGTTATGCAATGTGGACAATTAAATGATTTGAACTTAGAAGACGCAGGTAGTTTTGTTCCTGATTATTACATAATGGCATGTTACACTGGAAATCATTATAAATTAATATCTTATAAAGAGAAACATATTTTTAAGTTTCGTGAAATACCTTATGATGTTAAAATAATGATTATAAATAAATGTCTGGAGAAAAATTCAGGGCCTTATTATTTGATACAAGATTTCAGAAATATGAAAACAAGATTGGGATTGCATCCAAATGAGGGAGAACCTGAAGAAAAAGAAGATGAGTTCTTAACAAAGGATCTTCATGATAACGATGTTGTGTTTTCATTTCATTCTAAGGCGGATGGTACACCAAAACCGGGAAAGGGCTCTGGTGAATCTATTAAAAAAGAAGACGCTATTAAATATAAGGTTTTGGCTTCTATTAAAGATTGGCGTAGAAAGTTAGACGATTCTTGGATAACGCCTTTTACTTTGGATGGGCATCGATGGAACTCGGTAGAACATTATTTTTTAGCAGCTCAATTTAAAAAAGGTTTTCCGGATTTCTATTTGAAATTTTCTGTAGATAGTGGTACTGATTTCTCAAAAGACGTGGAGTTAGCAAGAATAGCAGGTAGTAAAACAGGAAAAACTAAAGACCGGGTTATTAGAGATGCAAAGATAACTATGGATCCTAATTTCTATACATTAGGAACGAATCCTATATTTGAAGTAGAACGAAAAAATGCGTTGGCTGCTAAATTTGCTGGTAATTTGGAATTAAAAAATATGTTATTGGAAACAAAACATGCAAAATTAGTTCGATTTGAACGCAGCAAGGGGCATAAAGCAGATACCTTGTTAATGAAGATTAGGAAAGAATTAAGAAAAACGGAAGAATAGTTTAATTTTTTCTGGCGACAAATAATTGTTGCCAGAAAATGACATAAAAAATTGAATCCTTTTTGGCAGGAATTAGAATTGATAAATAATCAGCGAAAGCTAAAGCCGTTAAAAGCGTTCAAATATCAATATCAAGATGTCGTCTGTCGTTGCCCGGTCGTCTATCAATGCCAATGATGCTCGCGAGCCGTCTGAAGGGATGCTCTCTGAGTTCCATGGAAAGTATGACCGGCTAGAGGCCATCCGCATTGTTTCTCTGCCATCGGAGATCCAGACCTCTAATGATGCGTACAGTTTCGTCAAGGAGTTTCTTTACCTCGAGGCCACGTCGGTCAACATTGTGCCCATGCAAACGGAACAGGGAGTTCGCTATCGCTCTGCGTTCGTCGATGTCAGTTGCTCGACAGACGATCGTTCGTCTGACTTCTTCAATGGACAATATGACAGTGTCTGCGTTTATGGCAGAGATCTTCCAGGTGGTCTTCACTTCGACAACGGAAAGCCGATGGATCACGTCAAGGTTGTGCGAGCCAAGCCGCACGCACCATCGAAGGATTCTTTGCAGCTAGAGGATGGCGACTGGACGAGCATCTATATCCCTGTTTTGCCGGGCGATCTAACGTTGGACAACGGCGATGTGCAACTCAACAACGAGGACGAACTGTCTGAGTTCTTTGAGGACCGACTCAAGATTGGCAAGGTCTCTCGCATCGACTTCATGTCCAAGCAGGTTCCTGGTTCTGACAGAACTGCGACGTGTGCCTACGTTCACTTCGACAACTGGTACGACAACCACACAGCCAAGCTTGTTCGCAAGGTCATTAATGATCGCGGCGAGTTCAGCTGCAATGGCTACTACGATGGCTTCGAGTTCTGTCGGTTTGATAAGAACCGCTACCTCAACTTCAAGGTCAACCACAAGCCCATTCCAGCGGCCACTTCGGATATGAACGTGCACCAGCTTCTGGCACGCGTCAAGATTCTTGAGGAGCAGAATGAGGTGCTAGAGAGGAAGTATGCTTTGCTAGAAGATCAGCATGCTCAGGTGAAAGCGGATTACAGTGATATCTGTGTCCAACGGTCCAACCAGGTCATGTCCATGATGGCCCGCGAGCAGAAGATCAATGAGTTGGAGCAGAAGAATCAGGAATTGGAGGTAGAGGTTATGCGATTCTTGAATTTAACACCCGAGGACTTGAATTAGTTTAAGTAAGGACCAAAAATAACAAAAAAATCATAAAAAAGTAGAGTAGTTTGATTTTCTAAAGAACGAAAATTGGGCAAATGTCCCTTTTTTCACTATAAGGGAACCTAGGTCTCTTACGATCACTCCTATTTTAGGTTCCCTTATGATCTTTTTTTTAATTTTTATTTTTTGCCAGAAAATGACATAAAAAATTGAAAACTTTTTTGGCCAATTCAGAATCTGTAAAAACAACAGCTTAACAGCTTTCAACCATCAACAACATGACGACTCGCACCATTTCCCCGTTTATTGCATTCTGCCACGCCAACCGTGATGCGGTTAAGGCGGCCAACCCAGACGTCTCGTTCGGAGATATGGGTCGGATTCTTTCGTGTCTTTGGAAAGAGAAGAACGAGAGCGAGAGCAAGGGTCATGCGACTCCCTGCCATGACTATGATCTCAGACAACGCCCTGTCGAGCCAGAAAATGCCCCCGAACTGCGCCGCTCATCCCGTTTGAGAAACAAGCGCCTTGGTCTCAACTTCTGGGGACTCAAAGAGAAAAAGTAATAGAGTTTTAAATATATTTACTAAAAAAAGAAAATTGGGCAACGTCCCTTTTTTCACACGGACTATCTAATACAACATAAAAAATTGAATAAAAAGTATTCAATTTTTTATTGTTTAAAACCACAGAACAATGTCTTGTATCCCATTCTTGAGGAATCAGGAGCAACCTGTTGCAACACAAGATGCCCAAATCCAATTGCAGAACGAGAGGATTTCGCAGCTCGAAAACGCACTATCTAAAGTAAAGACCTTGGCGCAAGGGCTTAGAGACGACGCATTTATGCTGGAGAAAGAGTATTGCGATGACGAAAATATTAAAGCAGAGCATTTAGCAAATATTGTTGCTATACTTGGCGTTCTTGAGGACCCTAATATTGCGCTCCCTAATGAACTAGAAAAGCTTCAGAAACGAATTTTGGAGTTGGAACATGAGAGTGATTTATACCAACAAGATTATTTCGGTGCACTAGATAAGAACATCCAACAAACCGCTAGGAATTCTATTCTTAGGCAGGAACAGTCAAAGAAGATTGTCGGACTTTGGGACGAAATCCGAAAACGTGACGAAATTATTGCTTCCCTTAACATTCGCATTAAGGATGTTCATGAACAAGGATATGAAGTAATTTGTGCCAAAGAAGATGAAATAACCCAACTTAAGAACACAGATCTTGAGCGCCACTCTTCCATGGAATATAATACTTTGGAACACGACTTAGAACGTATTCGCAGTGAGCTCCAAGACATGAAGCTCGCGCGATTGGCGTTTTCTGGGTACACTAAACTCAAGGACGCGAGTGACTATGATCTAGCGCGTTCTATCTATGGAGTATACGAATCTGAGGAGGAGGCGAGAAATATTGCAAAACATCAGTACCTTAATTCGAGACCTTACAAAGAATACAAAAAAAACAGTTTTCGCTATTGGGATGCCATTAGGAGATTGGCAGAGGAAATTGACGACGATCCGTTTTAATAGGCATATTTGTTTATAAACAAAAGAAAATATACAATTATATTTTTATTATTTATCTCTAATCTTCATCCACAAATTCCCCAACATATTTCCACCTATCACCTCTACCTTCCCATCTACAACTACCCCCTTTCCTTCCCATAATCTACTTTTTACTTTTTCTTCACTACACCTCATAGCAGGATGAATTAACACTTTCCCTTTACTTTTAACTAATTCCTCTTTTACTTCTTCGTAGTTCTCATATTTATGTTTACATATCTCAATTTGTACATCTACACTCAATCTATACCACAAGTCCAATTTTTCTTTACTCAAAATAAACTTTCTCCCCATTTTTTTTACTAATCCTCCATCTTTTTCACATACTCCTCTCAAAAATCTATTACCATACTCCAACAAGTCCCACTTTCTTTTTTCATCTTTACACAACTTACCTACTCTAACAAACTTTTCTCCATGAAAACAACATTCTCCACTATCATACTCTCTAATCTCCTCTCCATCTTCTATCCTAACAACACATTCCCAAAAATTACTCAAACACCTACCCTCTTCTTTTTTAAAAAAGAAATTCATAACCATCTGCGTCAATATTTTCTTATCACTCATAGTGGTTATAATTATTATAAAGTATAATTATTATAATTTATAAAAAAAGTATATCAATTTTTTAACTCTTACTTGAACAATGACCTAAATTGTGCGTTTTAAATGAGAAAAGGTGTAAACACGTTTTGTTTTAAGCGAACGTTTTTTACGACGAATACGCTTTGTTTTTCGAAAACGTTTTGCGCCACCACTGCTCGTATGATTTAGAGCAGCTCTTATTTCATCCACGCTAAAAAAATCGATTCCTGATAACCAATTGCGTAGTTGATCTGTTGCCCAGTGGCCACTCGTACCTATTTTTTCGTTTAAAAATTGTTTTCTTTCTTCCTTGGTTGGGATACTTAAAACCTCTGTTGTGGTAATTTTAAGTTCTTGACAAAGTCCAGAAAACGATCTTAAATCGTTTACTAAGTCATAGAATTGTTCATCACTGGCTTTTTTGATATCAGTGGAATATACTAGATACCCTACTGTTTTGGATTTGTTATACCAATCAATTGGCAAGCTAGGGGATTTCCATTTCGTATAATAAGGCACAAGTTCAGGTGTGGCCGGTTGGATTTTTAGTATGTTTCTTTTTTCTGTAACATATTCAGAATAGATGTTGTCTAATAGATATACACCGAGCGGTTTTCCGTTTTTACGTAAAGTTTTATCTTTGGTCGAACATAGAATTTCTAGTGTAGTCGAAGAAGAACCTGGTTTTGTCGACAGTATGGCAAAAGCAACGATTTCGTATTTCTCCGGATCAGCAGATGGTTTATATAGGTATTTAATAGTACACATTTTTGCCACTATTTTTGCGAATTCATAATCATCAGGTACTGTTTGAAAAACATTTTGGGTTCGTATTCCTGTTTTTGGATTTACGCACAATGTATCTAAATCCTCTTTATAGTTTTTCATAAATATGTCGAACGAGCTTTTATCTACTGTGGACATATCTATTATTCCGTCAGACAACAGTTCTTGATCTGTCTCTGATTGTGTTCTCCATAGTTTTAGCATAGTTATATTATATATACACTGATAATTTTTAATTTTATAAATAAATTATCTACGTTTCGAATAAAGTCATGCGCAATGTTTTAAATTCTGTGTCGTTCACTCTTCTAGTTTTTTCCTGTTTAGTGAACCAAAAGCTTAATGTGTCTAAACAATCAATATATATTTTATCAGAATGCGTTTCTCGAATAAGCTCAAAATAATTGTTAAGAGTTATCTCCATGTTTGAATCAAGATTTCCAAAACGAATAGATACGCCATTATTTAAAACGCACCACTCTAAGAAGTTGTTTATTTTATACATTAATAAAGATTTTATGATGTAGTAAGAAAGAACTGGTGTGTTTTCGTTATACCTCATTTTTCTAGCCATATGAGCAGATTCATTTCTTTCATAAAGCTGTTTATAAGTTAGACCAAAATGTTTTAATACTTTGGCTGCTTGAAAAAGTGAGAAAGTCCTTTCTAGATCCATATGTTTCTCAGTTTTCTTAACTAAGGTTCCAGGGCTAGTGTTAGGATTAAAAACTATAAACATAACGTTTAATATTTCTGCCCATGTCTCACAATACGTTTCGCATAAACGAACTTCGGAGTTTACTGGAAATATAGTGAGGACCTTTTCATCAATTTTAGAACAATCATAATGCGAGAAATCCAGGCCGAGGTTATGAAACGTTTCGTGGATTAGGACCTTAAACCATTCTTCTCTTCTGTAAACATTTATTTCGTTTTTTGATTTGCATGGGAAAGTAAATCCAGTATTTACGTTAATTTGCTCTATCGCAGAGTGTTTTTCTGGAACCTCTTTCTCTAATTCTGTTAAATAAATAAAAATAGAGAGCTCTTGAGAACATTTTCTTAAAGAGAAAGATAGGGCTACGCAAAGCCAAATATATATTTTCTTAATATACGAATCATCAATGGTTTTTTCAGATAAAATGTGAACTTCTATATTGTGCAATCCAATACTGAAACCGTACGTATTTGAAACAAAATTAGATTTTTCAATAAGTGTTTTTATATTTTCATCTATTAATTCATAGTCATTTCCTTTTTTAATGGTTTTGGAACCTCCTTTTAATATATTATTAATGGAAAATTCCGACTCTGCTAATATCATCTTTTCAAATAACATAGATAATAATTGGTTAGACCCTGCAGAGAAACGAGTTTTCTGAAAATTAACTAGTTTATGAGAAATGTGCGCGTGTAAAAACTCTATTAAATATTTTGTTATTGGTAAAAGTTTCTTGGATGTCATATAGTATTTATATAAAGATGATATAAATATTATTTGCGATTTAACTTTATAATGTCTATTAATTTAATGTTTGTTCGTCATGCTCAAGGAACTCATAATGTGGGAAACGGAAACGATCCTATGAATTTTGATGCAATACTTACTCCAGTAGGTCACCAACAGACAAAAGAAAATATGCTAACTGAACCGTTTGATGCTATATATTGTTCTCCATTGCGTAGATGCCGATCTACATTGCTTGGTATTTATCCGAATTCGGTAAATATGCGTGTTATTATGGATGACCGACTCATGGAACAGCCATGTGGACTAAATATTTGCGATAAGAGATTAGACAAATCAAAGATGGTATTTCCTGACGCATGGGATTCTTCAAGGGTCGCAGATATAACTCCTTGGAAATATGACGAAGAAGCGGATTTAGAGAAGATAAAATCTTTCACGAAAGAGCTTTTAATTAATCATAAAGATCAAAATGTCCTTATTGTTAGTCATGGCAATTGGATTTACAAATGGTTTAAAATGTATACAGGCAAAGACGTTCAACTACCAAATTGTAAAAGCGCGAGAGTATCAGGGACGGTTTAATGCACCTCGTAAAAAATTGATTCATTAAATCCACTAATCTACTTCGATAACAGAACAATAACCTAACTATCGAGAATGGGAATAAAAAATTTGAATAGGTTTATGCAAGATAACTGCAGCAAAACGTCAATATCTAAAAAGAATTTAAAATATTTCGCGAATAAGGTAATAGTAGTGGACACAAGCATATACCTCTATAGGTTCGCAAGCGAAAACGCGCTACTGGAAAATATGTACCTTCTTATTTCGTTGTTTAAAAGTTATCATATAACGCCGTTGTTTATATTTGATGGAAAACCTCCTCCAGAAAAGCGCGAATTATTGAGGCAACGAAGAATAGAAAAAAAAGATGCTGAAAGTAAGTATAATTTGCTTAAGGCAAAGTTGGAAGTTGCTACGAACGAAGAGAGTGATGAAATTATTAAAGAAATGAACAGTTTAAAAAGACAAATGGTAAAGGTTCGAGATGAAGATATTCAGAAAGTAAAAAAGCTAATGAATGCGTATGGAGTAAATTACTTTGACGCAAATGGCGAAGCAGATAAACTATGCGCCTATTTATTAAAGAATGGAAAGGCATACGCATGTATGAGCGACGACATGGATATGTTCTTGTATGGATGTGATTATGTTATACGCAATTTGAGTTTAATGAATCATACTGTTGTTTTGTATGATACAAAGGAAATACTTCGCGAACTGAAATTAACTAAAAATCAGTTTAGCGAGATAATGGTTCTCTCAGGAACAGATTACAACATTAATTCAAACACTTCTTTACGAGAATCAATGAGATGGTACAATGAGTATAATAAGTATTGTTCAACAAATAACAATCCTTATGGGTTTTACCTTTGGTTAGTAAAGAATACGAAATACGTTTCTGATTATAACGGGTTATTAAAGACATACATGATGTTTCGTTTTAACACCAATGAGTTTGAACAATGGGACAATATTGATATTATAGAAAAAAATGTAGATAAGAAAGAGTTAGAAGAGATAATGGAGAAAGAAGGGTTTGTATTTGCAAATTAGATCGCGATTTGTCTTAATTTAAATATTAGATTTATCTATTGTAAAAACAATATCGTCGTAACGATCTTTATTTGATCTTAAATCGTAAGATTTAATAAATTGCTTCAAATGTTCAGGAACCTCATTTTTTAATATATCAATCCAATCCCACGATTGAATATCCTCAATAATTAATATACCATCTTCTGTAATTATTTGAGAATATAATTTTATAAATTGTTTCATACTTTCCAATGTATGTGGTCCATCGTCTAATATAAAATCGAATTTTATATTTTTATTTAAGAAATGTGTAATAAAAAAATCGTCGTTATAAGCATCGCTTGACGTATGCAACGTAATTCTTTCCTTATTTTTAATTTCATCCCATACGTTCTCTAAAGGGCAAATATCTAAACCATAAACTGTTGCGTTTATAAAATAATCATGCCATAACTTTATACTCCCTCCGTTTGTAAACCCCTGATCACTGCTGCCTATTCCTATTTCTAATACATTTTTAGCAGTTTCTTTCTTGCTTATGAGCAAATGATCATAAAGAGATAAATAAGAATGCCTGGTATTTTTGTCTGTTTTTGAATTATCTACTAGTTGTTCTAAAGTCATTATATAATAATGTTACATAATTAATATTATTATAAAATTAGATCAATGATGCTAGTAAGGATCCTTTGTAATCTTCGATTCCTGTGTGTGTTAAATTAATAGTTACGTCTACGTAAACGTCCCCTCCCAATTTTGTCCATCTATGGCAGAACATCCAATCTTCAGAGTAATAATGATCGTCTTCAACTCCGCAGTCGAAAAGAGCGTACGCGTATTTATTTTCTTCAGGTTTTAAAAAACTCACATCATCTGTGTATTTCGTTGACGGGAAAGCTTTCGATAAGCTTTCAATAACATTGCGTTGCATCATCATAAACCCAGTAGCAATGTGTTTTACCTTTGTCAAATTATTCTCTACTTGAACAGTATTGTTTAAATAGTTGAGATTATATGCTAAAACTTTATGTTGCACCATGTTTTCGTCACTAATCATGTCCTTGAACTGTGAATTGTTTTTTCTTTCTAACCATGATTCAATAACGTTATTGGAAGTGGGATTTTTTTTATCATGAAGAAGGTTATTCCAGTTATAATGTTTTAATGGATAAATTCCTCCTACTAATTGTTTGTTGGAAACCAATAATTTAAGAACATCTACTGGGTCCCATGTTATGTCGTTATCTATGAATAAAATATGCGTTGTTTTCGGATTGCTCATGGCTCTAGCTACAAGATTGTTTCTTGCTCTCGACACTAAACTATCGTTCTTACAGAAATCAACATTAACGCCAATTTTGTATTTTTTCAATGTATCCAGGGTTGAGATTAAACAATGAACATAGTTTACAAAACAAACTGAACCAAAACACGGCGTTAATATGTGAATTGTTGGATTGTGTTTGGCTACATATTCGTTTAATGTTTCTTCAAAAGTATTTGACGACATTATTAAAAAATATGGATTGGAATATTTATATGGTTTTCGTGATAATGTAAATATTATCATGAAAAGTTTTTGAATTTTATGCACGCAAGTTATTAATTTTTTATTGCTTTTTTTTGTTTTGATGGTTTTTCTTTTTAATGGGTTTTCTTTTTTTTACAACTTTTCTACTT
>Ga0136644_10001616_pt1 | contig 17759 bp, 20 predicted proteins | sample C_130820_EF_Meta_FD_94780 | JGI IMG/M metagenome (GOLD analysis project Ga0136644, IMG submission 94780) | Freshwater microbial communities from Lake Croche, Canada to study carbon cycling - C_130820_EF_MetaG (v2) (version 2) | ecosystem: Environmental > Aquatic > Freshwater > Lake | place... | reverse complement strand
TGGCATAGTATATAATATCCCTGTAAGGTTCATATAATGGACGTTTGGCCATTTTCCATAATTGGTTCAAGTTTTCCTGAAGCGCATTGGCTTTTTTTCCAGATTCCAATGCACTGATGGCTAATCTTGCATAGACTTCTAAAGTAGGAACAGTGGTAGATTTGATAGATTGCAGATAGGCTTGAACGGCCAAACTGTCTCTGTTTGTTTGGGTATATAATTGCCCAGCAAGAAATTGCCAACGGGCTTTGTCTTGAGCACTAACCGCACGATCATATGCTTTTACTAAATACCTAGCAGAACTGTCAAAAGAGCCTTCTTCATAAAAAGCATATGCAGCAGTTTCATTTAATTGGGGCAATAGTCTTTTGGGAAAATTGGGATCAGCGCGTAAAATGGCAATTAGTCCAAAGGCATCAGCCAGTTGATTTTGTTCAATATAAGTTCTAATTCTCCATAGAAAACCCTCATTTCTACCCGGAGCTGTGGTACTTATTTTTTTCCAAAGATTGCTATTCTCCTTTGTCACAACCGTAAATTCACCATTGGTATTGCTGCTGTTACTTCCTATGGGTACATCATATCCATCCTCTTTTGGTGCAAAGGCATAATTTAAATATTGGAATACCTGAGCGGCCGAATCATAGTCCCTTTTATAAAGGTAAGCTTGACCCATGAGTAAGTATAAATCATCAACCCAAGCATTTCTAAGGTCATGTAATAAAATACCTGCTGTGCATTTATAAATGACCGAATCTAACTGTTCTTTCTGCCTAAAAAGGTCTTCCTTGGTATAATTGTAAAAGGGAAGTAATTGATTATAGTCATCTATAAAATTACTTTTTGCCCGTTCAATTACATCATTCACTTTGTTTTGGGCATTAAAAAAATAGTTGAAATGGGTAACTGTATTCTGATAGATTTTCTTTCCGCCACTAATCTTTCCACTACCTGTTTTTTCTGCGGGAAGGGCTCTGTTTTCATATTTTGTGGGCTTATTTAGCTCAATTGCAGAGTAGGGTTGTGCCAAAACCAATAGCGGCGTTATCATTAGAAGAATTGTCAAGAAGGGGGTAAGGATTTCCCTATTATTAGCCATGCTCATGTGCAACATTAAATAAATACTGTTTAAAAGTACATTTATTTCCAATTTCCATCTTATTTAAAGCCATGGGAATATTACCTTTATCCTGATTTAACAAAATGGAAAAGCTCAATTACAACGATACGCTTAAAAGACTCAGGAATTCCTACCGTTTAGTAGTGATGAATGACGATACTTATGAAGAAATAGTTACATTTAAACTTTCTAGGCTTAGCGTTTATATTGGCATTAGTGTGAGTTTTGTAGTATTAGTGGGTTTGACCATTGCATTAATAGCTTTTTCTCCCCTTAAATATTATATTCCGGGGTATGGAACCCAAGAAAGTAGAACAGCATTACAAATCCTGAAAATTAGAACTGATTCATTGGAACAGTCTATTCGATATAAAGAACAATACTTAGAAAATGTAAAAGCTGTTTTGAACGGGAATATTCCCATTCAAAAGGATACAACAATGTTGGACTTACCCAAAACGGATATTTCAAACGAATAATGAGACAGACTAAACCGGACAATAAAATATTATGGCAGTATGCCGGTTTGGCCACACAATTATTAGTTGGTTTGGGATGCATGTTATGGTTAGGTGGATGGTTAGACATTTTTTTTGGTTGGAACGGACAATACTTGGTTTGGATGCTTCCCCTATTGTTATTGTTAGGTATTTTTATGAAAGTATTCCGCGACACTTCAAAATAAATTGAATGGATAATAATAAAAAGGCTTTTTTACCCTTTGTTCTGGTATTTGTTTCTATTAACCTAATAGCACTTGGTTTCTCGGGTTTAATGAGCGCATGGCATATTGATAAGTGGGTGGTAGTTGGCGCCAATACAATTTTGTTCCTGATTAGTTTGTACAATGTTTATCAGCATTTAAAAGTGGTGCAAGAAAACAACCCTCATGCCATGGTTAGGGGAGTAATGGGATCTACGGTCATTAAATTATTTGTTTTAGGAACGGCTACTTTTATATATCTCTATAATGCAGGAGAACAGAAAAATATCAATGGTCTATTTATTGGAATGGGTTTGTATATTTTGTACACATGGATGGACGTACGCGTTGCCTTACTAGTGAAACCTCCAAAAAAAGATGTCGGTAACTGAGCATCCAATGCAAGCATTATCGGGCTATCTTCCAAAAGGTAGCTTTGAGCCCGTTGTCAAATACTTTCACCATTATAAAGTTCATTTAACAGTAACCAAACAACGAAAATCTGTTTTAGGAGACTACCGTCATGCTGGATGGGGGGGGAATCATCGCATTAGCATAAATGGAAATTTAAATCAGTACGAGTTTTTAATTACTTTATTACATGAACTTGCGCATTTACTTTGTTTTGAACAGCACAGAAATAGGGTTGAAGCTCATGGAAAGGAATGGAAAAATATCTATAGTAATCTATTAATTGTATTTGTAAATCTAAAAATTTTTCCAGCTGAAATTGTAAAGGCACTTCAAAAATCTATTGCCAATCCTTCAGCTACAGCCAATGGAGAAACTGATTTATTAAAGGTTTTAAGACAATATGATACATTGCAAAAACCTGGTTATATAGCAGTGGCAGACATGCAAGAGGGGGTGCACTTTCAAACAGAAAATGGGAAAGTTTTTTTAAGAGGAGCCATTAGAAGAAAGAGGATTGCATGCACTGAGATTAAAACAGGATTACAATATAGTTTTAGTCCCATAACACTAGTAAAGCCAATGCTGGATGAAAATGGCTAGCGCTAATATGTGCCAAACTAGCAAAAAAAAACGTGTTTTAACGGGTTCAAAAAGGGTGATATTTATTCGTTCATCAAAAAACAAGCTTGTAAAATTGTATCCTAAAACAATGAACATGCTGTATCATCAAAGAAAAACGGAAAGAATGCAATTGGGTAGAAACATTAAATCCTTAAGAGGACTAAAAGGGTTTCCACTTAAATATGTGGCTACTGAATTGGGAATGAGTATCTCTAATTTGAGTAATATTGAAAACGGGATTACTGGTATTGAACAAAAAACACTTTTTAAGTTGGGTCAGGTTCTAGGGGTAGAGCCCAAACAAATTCAGGTATTTAACCCTGAAATTTTTTTCAAAATCGGTATAAATGATTGATTACGAATTTTAAAGAAACCATTTCTAATTGATAATGGTGTAGCATTTAATCTTCCTGATGAATAATAGAGGACAGGGTTTCTAATTCAATTGGTTTACTTAAATAACCTATAATTTCTGGAAAACGTTTGGTTTTCTCTCGGTCTTCAGGGGCTATTGAAGAACTGATAATATAGATGGGAATGGTAGAAGGAATTTGTTTTTGTATTTTTTTAAAGGATTCGAGAAATTCCCAACCATCCATGATGGGCATATCAATATCAAGAAAAATAATCTGAGGAAGCGATTGATGCTGATCAACCAAAACTTGTAAACCATTTATAGCCTCATCTCCATTAGCAAAAGTGTTTACCGAAAGCTCTAAATGTAAAGCGGCTAGCGCTTTTTTAATCAAGAAAATATAAATTTCATCGTCATCGATGACACATACTTGTTGTATTGGTTTCAAATTTCAAGAATTTGGGAATACATAAAAGCTATGGTAAAAAAAGATATAAAAATACTTCAAAAACTGACCAATAACCAAAAAGACCCCACCAAGGGGCCTTTTTGTTATTGGCAAATATTTATGCTACGGCTTTTTTTACCAAAGCAGCAGCTTCACTCAATTGAATAGCTGATTGAACTTTCAATCCACTTTCGTCAATTAATTTCTTTGCTTCAACAGCATTGGTTCCTTGAAGTCTTACAATGATAGGGATTTCAATATTCCCCATTTTATTGAACGCCTCAATAACGCCTGCTGCTACACGGTCACATCGAACAATTCCTCCAAAAATATTAATCAAAATGGCCTTTACATTTGGATCTTTTAGGATAATTCTAAATCCAGCTTCTACGGTTTGTGCGTTTGCGGTTCCGCCAACGTCTAGGAAATTGGCAGGTTCTCCGCCACTTAATTTAATCATATCCATAGTAGCCATAGCCAAACCTGCACCGTTTACCATACATCCCACGTTGCCATCCAATTTAACAAAGTTCAGGTTAAATTGCCCAGCTTCTACTTCTGTAGGGTCCTCCTCTGTAACATCTCTCAAAGCGGCAATATCCGGATGACGCATCAATGCATTGTCATCTAAATTCAACTTACAATCTACTGCAATTATTTTCTCATCACTTGTTTTGAAAAGAGGGTTAATTTCAAGCATACTAGCGTCTACACCAACGTATGCATTGTATAAGTTTGTTACAAACTTTACACAATTTTTAAATGCTTCACCACTCAATCCTAGATTAAAAGCAATTTTTCGTGCCTGAAATCCTTGCAAACCTCCACTAGGATGAACCCACTCTTTGAAAATTTTCTCTGGAGTGTTATGAGCCACTTCTTCAATGTCCATTCCACCTTCTGTACTATACATGACTACATTCTGACCTTTGGCACGATCTAAAAGGATAGATAGATAAAATTCTTTGGTTTCATTAGGACCTGGATAATATACGTCTTGAGCTATCAAGATTTTATTCACCTTTTTTCCAGCTGGGCCGGTTTGAATGGTGACCAAGGTTCCTCCAAGAATGTTTTTGGCAAAATTGCTAATGTCCTCTAAGCTTTTTGCTACTGCAACACCACGTTGTTCACTACCTACAATTTTACCTTTTCCACGACCACCTGCGTGGATTTGGGCCTTAACCACGGCAAAATTATTGCCAGTCTGAGTCTTGATTTGACGATAGGCTTCTTCAGCTGCCATCACGGTATCTACAGCGATGCCTTCCTGTACGGGAACATTGAATTTTTTCAGCAATTCCTTCGACTGGTATTCATGCAGGTTCATAGTATAAAATTTTTGCGAAGATAGGAGAAACCGTCTTATTTAAATAGTAGATAATTAATTGATGTTGTAACATATAATTTTATATTTTTGGTTTGCTCTTAAATCAAATACCTATAATTTATGAAAAGTTCAATTTTTGCAATTGCCGCATTGGTTATGACCATCGGTCTTTCTTCTTTTGTTGGTGTTAAAACCAAAAAAGACGTAGTTAATTACACAGTTAATGCTGAGAAAAGCCGTATTGACTGGATTGGCGCCAAAAAAGGCGATTTCCATACAGGCTTTTTCCCAATCAAAAGTGGTTCTGTAGCTGTTGATGGTGGTAAATTGAAAGGTGGAAAATTTGTGATTGATTTGGCTGGTGTTAAAGTAACTGATGCAGCTGGTGACCGTTTAACCGGTCATTTAAAAAGTGCTGACTTTTTTGACGTTGCCAAAAATGCCGAAGCAAGTTTTGAAATTGCTACTGTAAACTATACTAGCGAATCTGCTGCAGATGTTACAGGAACATTAACTATTAAAGGAACTGCTGTTCCAGTAAAATTTGTAGTAAATGTTCGTGGTGCCGATGACAAAGGTTTCTTTGGTCAAGCTTTTTTGACCATTGATAGGACTTTATTGGGGGTTAATTATGGTCCTGGTCAAGTGTCTAAAGACGTTCAATTGGCTATCCATATTTTTGGTACCAAATAATATTTGAAATAAACTAAAAAGCCCTACATCCAAAAGATGTAGGGCTTGTTTAGGACTACACAAACACCGCACTTCAACCACTAGATCTATTAATCCCAAATTATCTAATTACCTTCCTCATTCTTCACATTTATCTCTTCACCTTCTTCTTCCTCGCTTCTCATTTCTCACTTTCTTCCTCCTCTCTTCACCCTTATCTTTTATCTCTTCACCTTCTTCTTCCTCACTCCTCACTTCTCACTGCTCACTTCTCATTTCTCACTCCTCACTTTCTTCCTCCTCTCTTCACCCTTATCTTTTATCTCCATTTACAAGTACCGCTCTCGATAAACCTTTAAATGATGAAGGTTATGGCCATAAATGATAAAACACAATGCATTTAAAGTACAAGGATAGCCGCTGGCATTCCCAATTAAGATTAGTTGATCTTCCTGAAAACTTGCCAATAAAAGATCCGTAGTTTTTCTAACCAATAAGAATTCTTCTTTTAAAGCGCTAAGGGTTCTATTTGCAACTGGGGCATTCTGGGCATAAAGTTTTTCATCAAATCCGGGAAGTGGAGTGCTGTCTTTTCTAGAAATTCTAAGTGCTCGATAGGCAAAAATTCGCTCTGTATCTATCAGATGTTGTACCAGTTGTTTTACAGTCCATTTACCTGATGCATAAGTGTAATCTGCTTTTTCTGCTGGAATTGATTCAATAAAAGTTTCAATATTAGCAGTATGGGAATGTATCAACTCTGTGATACTATTACCGGTGGCCAAGTCTGCATAGCCCTGGTAAAATGCGCCAAAGTCTCCGGGTATTGGTCTAGGCATTATTTGGTGGATTTTGTTGTTTTAATGACTGTTTTTAAGGGCTCTTTTTTAAAGGCTTTAGTTTGGTCTGCAATTGTCAAAGACTGATATGCATTAACAATACCCCCTGTCTTACTTAAATTTTGGAAAGGGATTGGGTCTTTTTGGGTGCCAGGTTTAAAATTGGACAAACTAGTATCAGGAATAGAAACCGAAGCTTCAATAATTTGTTTTACTTGAACTGCACTAAGCTCTGGATAATTTGACCTGATTAATGCAGCAATGCCGGATACCACTGGGGTAGACATGCTTGTACCATTTAGATTTCCATATTCATTTCTACCAGGTAACGTGGAATAAATCTTAACCCCTGGTGCAAATACGTCTACATTGTTTTTGCCAAAATTGCTAAAATCTGCTGCTAAAGAACCCGAAGTATTAGGGTCACCACTGGCTCCAATATTAATAAAATTTTCCGCCTTATAATTCCATTGCCTCGGGTTTGGAAAAACATCTTTAATGTCATTGTCTACACCGTCATTTCCAGCTGCGTGTACAATTAGTACGTCTTTACTTGCGGCATATCTAATGGCACTATCAACCCAAGCTTTTTCAGGAGAGAAGGATTTTCCAAAACTAATATTGATAATTTTGGCACCATTATCTACGGCATATCTAATACCAAGTGCCACATCTTTATCATATTCATCACCATCAGGAACTACTCTTACCATCATTAACAGTACATTGTCAGCTACTCCATCAACTCCTAGGCCATTGTTCCTAATTGCTCCAATAATTCCTGTAACGTGTGTGCCATGCATGGGGCTTGGTCCCATTACATCGGCATTGCCATAAAAGCGGTCGGAGAAGTTTAAATAATTGTCTTTAACTATCTCTGCTCGATAATCATATGGTGCTTTTTCTTTTGACTCAAAGGCTGATTTTTTTCCTTCCACATATTCGTCAAGCTGTTCAATAGTATTGGTATTTTTTTCATCAGAATCAATCCCCATCATTTTAATACAGGTCAAATAACCCAGTTTTGCTTCTTTGGCTAATTTGTTCTGGGGTTCAAATTTTTCCAAGAATTCAGTAGTGAACACTTCCGTTCCCATTTCTTTGCGCAATACTTTGTCATGTTTTTTGAGGGCCTTTGCTGTGATTTCTACATACAACAACTCTGTTTGCTCTTCGGTACTAAAATTCAACTCAGCTGCCGCTTTTTTCCAAATTTGATAATTGGCAAAATCTGATGCAGTCATGACACTGCTATCAATTTCTTTTCCAAGAAACTGTGTTTTATACCTATGATAAATTCGGGAACGTTCATCCGAACATTTCTTAATATTTCTTCCGTCTTTTCCCCCAAGAAAATTCCAACCAAACACATCATCAATATAACCGTTGCCGTCATCATCAATGCCATTTCCAGGAATCTCTCCTGTATTCCTCCACAGATGCTGTCTTAAATCTTCATGGGTAGTATCTACTCCGGAATCTAAAATGGCTACAATTACAGGTTTAGAAACCTTATTTTTTTCCTTTAAAAATTGGTATGCTTTTGAAAGGCTTATCCCATAATGATGGTCTTGGTTTTCATCCAATAAATGCCAACCCCTTGGCATATCCTGGGCACAAAGCATTTCTACTGAAAATAAGGTAGGTAAAATGGCTAAAGCAAGTGAGATTCGCATCTTTATAATATTCAATCACCACAAATTTGCGAAAAGCTAACCATAAAATAACATCTGAGCCTGAATTTAGGAAAATGTTAAGGTGTTAAAATAGCGTTTGCACCCCGTGGGCTATCTTAAATTCTAGCTGGAGTAACCATTTTTTTCGCCACATTCCTCCAGAATAGCCTGTAAGGGAGCGGTCTGAACCAATAACTCTATGACAGGGGACTATGATGCAGATTTTATTTTTCCCATTGGTACTGGCAGAGGCTCTTATGACTTTTGGATCGCCCATTTTTTTAGCCAGATCCATATAACTAATGGTTTTTCCATAAGGGATGGCTAATAATTCATTCCAAACCCTTATTTGAAAATCGGTTCCCTCTTGGTAAACAGGTATGGAGAATTGTTTACGTTTTCCATGAAAGAATTCAATCAATTCTTCTGTACATTGATGCATTACCTCTGTTATTCCTGGTTCACCATAAACCATTTGGTCTGGTTCATCTACAAAACTTAATTCACAGATATACTGTTCGGTGCCCCCAATCTTTAATAGCCCAATGGGACTTTCATAATAAGTGTAGTGAACTTCTTGCATCTTCAAACCTATTGGCTAATTTATTATTATTAAGACGGTAAATAGTATTAATTTATTGTGCTTTTAGGGTAAATGATGGATGAATGGGATAAAAAAGGATAAATTTAATATTCACCCTAAAATTTATTACCATGAATAGAAGTGCAACGGCTGTTTGGAATGGATCAGGAAAAGAAGGAAATGGATATTTGTCAACTCAAAGTACAGTTTTAAATAAAACCCAATATTCATTTAATTCAAGGTTTGCTGATGGAATAGGAACCAATCCCGAAGAATTAATGGCTGCAGCTCATGCTGGTTGTTTTGCTATGAAAATAAGTTTTGTACTGGGAGCGGCAGGCTTTACGGCTGATCAGCTAGAAGTTAATTGTATCATTTCTTTGGAAGATGGCGTAATTACTACCTCTCATTTAGAATTAAGTGCCAAAATTCCAGGAATATCAGAAGCGCAGTTTCAGGCTGCAGCATCAGAAGTAAAAGCCAACTGTCCAGTAAGTAAGGCTTATCATGTAGCCATCAACTTAGACGCAAAACTTATTGGGTAGTGTTGCCAATAAGTTAATTATTTAAGCAGATCATGCAACTCCATCAATTCCAATTGCTTGTATTGCAAATTAGGACTAGTAAAGCATTTGGCTGTTTCTCTAATCAGCAACTGTATAATTGCTTTATGACTTTTTGGTTTAAAAAAATCAGGCTGGGGCGTTTGTCCTATTCTTAGAAAATACTGCTCAATATCTTTGTGTGAAAATGCTTGTCCTGTGGTACTATCAATATAAAAATGAATAGACTGTTGTGGATCCCCGCTTGGTGAGGCTGAATCATAATCTGAATGAAAAAAGGCAATAATGCTTTGTTTGGGAATATTAATGATTCTGGCATTAATGTCTAGTAATTCACACATGACCTGATAGATAATTCCATTGGTAATGGCATTCCCTTTTTTGGCTGCCAATACTTTGTGAATACAAAAGTCTTCGGGATTTTCATAGTTAATTTCAACCCCTTTTAATCTATAATATTTGTACAAGATGCTTGTTAGCACATTGGCCTGTTCTAAGGGTGTTAGAAAGTTATTCAGTTCTAGCCAAACATTACGCCTGATTTTCTCTATTTCTTGTAATGCCTGAGTAGTTTGCAAATCTGGATAGTGAAACCTTGCTACTAAAAGTGAACCTAATAATAAATCATGGTAAGCGCTATTACTCCAATCTGAAAAGTCTTGTGTAAGGTCTGTAAAATGTAAACGATGGATAATGATTTCAATTCTTTCTTGAATAGTGTCATTTAGGGTTGTTTCCCATAAATGTTCCAGATTTGGGATGATTCCCTTGCCATAAGCAACCAGCTTTTCTGAAACAGTTGAATAGACCTCTTCATCGGGATCATCTATCAAGGTAAAGAGTGCGTTAATTTCTTTGGTAGTTTGCATATGAACTGGTTGAAAATGACAGCAATAGTTGTAACCTCCATTATCTGTTATATTCCACTTCAAACTAACTTCTTTTTTTGCGCATTTGCACAAAATAGTTATTCTATGGTTGTGGAAATAATGCTGAAAATGGGTATACTATTTTTCAAAATCCATCGTTCAAAAGGATAATTGTCTCCCATTGAACAAAATTAACAACAATTAGATGGAGGGATGAATTACTTTTACTAACTTATTTTAAATTACCACATGTCTACATTTACTATACCAAAGTTCCCCGTTGTAAAGCAATCCTTGCATTCAGAATTGAAAAAGCGTGTTCAGCAATATTTTGATGAACAAGGAATCAAATCTACTGGTACGCCAAAGCTTTTTACCAAAGCAATTCTAATGATTATGGCATTTATTGGAATTTATATTCAATTATTAGTATGGACCCCTGTTTGGTATTTGGCAATTATAGAAGCCATGATTTTAGGAGGTTTAATTGCTGGTATTGGATTTAATGTAATGCATGATGGGAGTCATGGCAGTTTTAGTACAAATAGGTGGATGAATAGAATTGCTGCATCTTCAATGAGCATGTTGGGAGCCAATCACTTTATGTGGAATGTGAAACACAACATGATTCATCATAGTTTTACCAATATTGACGGAGTTGATAACGATATTGAAATTGGTGTTTTAATGCGCATGGCGCCTACACAAAAAAGATTAAAAATGCACAAATTCCAGCATTTTTACTTTTGGTTCTTGTATATGCAATTGTATATTTTCTGGATTTTCTTCACTGACTATAATAAATATTTCTCCAAAAAAATTGGAAATGTTCCCTTAAAGAAAATGGCGTTTAAAGATCATTTTGAATTCTGGATTGTAAAAATTTATCATGCTGCTTTTTTTATTGTTATTCCAATTTATGCATTTGGTTGGTTGCCTTGGTTGGTAGGTTTTATCATCATGAGTATGGTTGCTGGGTTTATCTTGAGTATCGTATTTCAGTTAGCACATACTGTAGAACACACAGAATTCCCGGTTGCAGATATTACTTCTATGCAATTGCCTGATGAATTTGCTGCACACCAAATTAAGACTACAGCCAATTTTGCTACAAGAAATAAGTTGGTGAGCTGGTTGGTAGGGGGGCTAAATTTTCAAATTGAACACCATCTTTTTCCTAAAATCTCTCATGTGCATTACCCCGCAATCAGTAAAATTGTAAAGGCAGTTTGCGCGGAATATCAATTACAATATATTGAATACCCAACAATGAGACGTGCAGTTGTAGCCCATGTAAGGTTCCTAAGAGATTTGGGCAGGGCCGATTAAATCTATTGAAACATTAGGCATATAAAAGCCGGAAACTTTAAGGTATCCGGCTTTTTCATTTTAAAAATTGTACTTATTTTTTCTTTGGTACCACTTTTTTAGTGGCCGATTTTTTGGGAGCAGATTTTTTGGCAGCTACTTTTTTGGTAGCGCCTGATTTAGCTACCGGTTTTGCTTTTTTTGTAAAAGCACCTGGTACTTGTGCTTCAATCATATTTTTAATGATGGCAATGTCAATGTCTACCAATTCTTCAGCACTGTATTTTTCACCATCGGCTCTTCGCCCCATTTTTAGCATCTTTTTCTGGAAACGGATAAAGGGACCCCATCTACCATTTTCAATTGAAATTTTATCTGCAGGCCATTGGTTAATAAAGCGATTGGCTTCTTTATCCATTTTCTTTTCAATCAATTCATTGATATCACTTTGAGACAAACTATCATAATTGTAAGCCCTTGGGATATTTATAAATAAATCGTTCCATTTAATAAAAGGGCCAAATCTTCCTTTGCCCTTAGTTACAGGCAATTCTTGAAAATGAGCAATAGGGGCTTCGGCTTGTTGTTTCTCTTGAATTATTTGGATGGCCCTTTCCAGTTCTAAGGCGTGTAGGTCTTCTCCTTTTGGAACACTGATAAATTGCTCACCCATTCGAATATAAGGTCCAAAACGGCCGACATTTACTTGTAATTCTTGGCCCTCATATTCTCCAATGGTTTTGGGCAGCTCAAATAATTGCATGGCTTCAACCATGCTAATGGTTTCAATACTTTGATCCTGTTTGAGTTTGGCAAAACGGGGCTTTTCTTCTTCATTATTGCTATCTCCAATCTGCACCATTGGACCATACCTACCCATTCGGGCAATTACTTTTTTACCAGATTCTGCATCAATTCCCAATTCTCTCTCTCCTTTTGCGCGCTCAGCAGTTTCCAGCGTATGTTCTATAGTACTGTGAAAGGGTTTGTAAAACCCGTCAATCATATTGGACCAAACAATTTTTCCATCGGCAATTTCATCAAATTCCTGTTCAATCTTGGCAGTAAAACCAAAATCCATTACTTTATTGAAGTGCTGTTTTAGAAAGTCTGTAACCACCATACCCAAATCAGTTGGAAATAGTTTGGCTTTTTCGGCACCTGTATTTTCAGAAATAATTTCTTTTTCTATTTGTTTTCCAGGAATTAGTCTAAATAAAGTAACCGATCGTTTTATGGCATCCTTATCACGCTTTTCAACGTAATTACGTTTCATAATAGTGCTAATAGTAGGAGCATAGGTAGAAGGTCTTCCAATACCTAATTCTTCTAATTTCTTAACCAAAGAAGCCTCAGTATATCGCGCAGCTGGTCTACTGAATTTTTCTGAAGCCATTAATTCCTTTAATTGAAGCTGTTGGTTTACAGCCAATGGAGGCAAAATTCCTTCAGAGTCTTCTTCTTCCTCATCATCCTTTCCTTCCATGTATACTTTCAGAAAACCATCAAATTTCAAAACTTCACCAGAAGCCGTTAAAGACTCTCCATTGGAAGAAATGGCAATTTTAGCCGTAGTTTTTTCAAATGCGGCATCGCTCATTTGTGAGGCAATGGTTCTTTTCCAAATCAATTCATAAAGTCTCCTAGTTTCTTCATCGGCTAGGGTATGTTGATTTATATAGGTAGGCCTGATGGCTTCGTGGGCTTCTTGAGCAGATTCATTTTTGTTTTTGAATTTGCGTGGTTGATGGTATTGAGGGCCATAGGCATTGTTTACTTCACCACTAATATCGGCCAATGCGGTATCACTTAAATTCACACTATCAGTTCTCATGTAAGTGATTCTACCACTTTCATACAATTTTTGCGCAATCAACATGGTTTTACTTACGCTATACCCCATTTTGCGGGAGGCTTCTTGTTGCAATGTAGAAGTAGTAAAAGGGGCAGCAGGAGTGCGTTTGGTGGGTTTAACCTGTACATCAGTTACTTTATAATTGGCACCCATACAGGATTCCAAAAATTTTCTAGCTGCTTCTTGTTCTGCAAATTTTGCAGGACCTTCAGCTTTAAATACAACCGTTTTACCTTGAATATCTGGAGCCAGAAAATTGGCTTCAATTTTAAAACTGCTTTCTGATACAAAGTGGTTAATCTCTCTTTCTCTTTCCACTACCAGTCTTACCGCTACACTCTGAACCCTTCCAGCGCTTAGGCTTCTTTGCATACCTATCTTACGCCAAAGAACTGGGCTCAGCTCAAAACCTACCAATCTATCTAAAACCCTTCTTGCTTGTTGGGCATTCACCAAATTCATATTGATGATTCTTGGATTGGCTACTGCTTTTTTGATGGCTGGGGCTGTAATCTCATGGAAAACAATTCTTTTGGTAACTTTTGGATCTAGACCCAAAACCTCCGCTAAATGCCAACTAATACTTTCTCCTTCACGGTCCTCATCCGATGCTAACCAAACTTCATCGGCTTTCTTTGCCAATTGTCTGAGCTCTTTTACTACTCGCTCTTTGTCTTCAGGTACCTTATATCTGGGCAAATAATGATTGTTTACATCAATACCCATGTCGTCCTTTTCTAGGTCGCGGATATGTCCAAAACAGCTCTTTACTTCAAAATCCTTACCCAGAATTTTTTCAATAGTTTTGGCTTTTGCAGGTGACTCAACAATCAATAAGTTTTTTGCCATATTTCCCAAAACCGCTCTGGGCGGTGATTTGATGATGTTTAAAAGAAATCGGTTTGGGTTGAATCAAGAAGTTTTTAAACCTTTCATCAACCGCCCATTTGGATGCAATATTAGTCCAAAGAGTTAAATTCCAAAAAATATCCATTTTAGCCTTCTAATAAAAAATGCACAATGGCACTACTTACCTCCGCTTCTTTATAAACCCTACTATGCCCCAAACCATCGGTAATATGAAAGCGCACATTAACTGGTTTTGCCTCCATAATAGGTATTACCGCGTCAAAAACACAGATCATGTCTTGTTTGTCATGAACCCATAATACAGGTGATTTGATATTTTTCAAGGCATGTGTTACAGCAATCTCTTCTAATTGATAGTGGGTTAAAGTAGCAATTAGTTCTTTAAATGCCTCTTTGATTTTGTCATCTACTTGAATAATACTAAAATAATGGTCAATGGCGCGCTTTGTTTCAGTGGCAGGGGCTATCAAAACCAATTTTCTATTGGCTTGGTCCGGCAAGTTTTGAAATGCAAGACTGGCAGCAAGCCCACCCAAAGAATGTCCCATCCATCCATAAAAAGGGCCAAAAGCCTCTTCAATAGCCAATAATGCATCTTTATAAATAAGCGCATTAATGTGCTTTCCTTCAGATTGACCATGCGCGGGTGCGTCAAAAGCCACTACCTCAAATCCTTCTTTTTTTAAAAGACTTACATATTTTTCAAACTTGTAACTATAACTGCTAAATCCATGTATAATCAATACTTTTTTCCCGTTGGGATGGGATGGTAGCCAAGAATATCCTTTTAATTTATGTCCTTTTAAAATTAAGGCTAGTTGCTTTGCTTTGTGAAAAATGGGCGGTTCCTTTGGTTTTTTATTGGATTTTCGGGGTGTACAGAATAGGTCATATGCTTTTTCTGCAGCCAATTTGGGAGAAACCAAACCTATTGTACGGATTTTGGTTCTATAGTAGGTGATGGCTAGTCTTTCTGCTAATTTTGATTTCATTTCAGATTCAAAGATATGGAGCTTGTACTCATTGGTTCAGGTAATATTGCTACTGTGCTTGGTAAAGCCTTCCACCAAAGGGGGATTTCTATAAAGCAAGTCTATAGTAGAAAGATACATCATGCAGCACAATTGGCTGGTCAATTAAACGCAGAGCCAATAGATGATGTACAAAAAATAATAAAAAATGCAGATTGCTATTTGATGGCTGTTTCAGATGAAGCCATAGGGCCAATTGCAGCGTCTTTAAATTTAGGAGATCATTTATTGGTGCATACAGCAGGAGCAATATCTAAAGAAATCTTGTTACAGGCTAGCTCTAATGTTGGCGTTTTCTGGCCCATGAAAATGATAAGAAAAAACCAAGACCAATTGGGCTCATTGCAAATAGTGGTAGATGGATCAACTCCTTCAAATCAAGCTTATTTGTCCAATCTGGCTAGATTGATTGGGGCCAAAGTTGCTTTGGCAGACAATAGCCAAAGAGAAAAATTGCACTTGATGGCAGTAGTTTGCTCTAATTTTACCAATCATCTGTACCATTTGGCCCATGATTATTGCATTCGTAACAATTTGGATTTTAGTTTGTTATACTCTATAATTATTCAAACTGCAACAGGAATCCAGGGGGTTAATCCCACTGAAACACAGGCAGGTCCGGCATTTAGAGGAGATAAAGGAACCATGGAGAAACACTTGCAGCTTTTAAATGAGGATCCAACCTTATTAAATTTTTACAGAGAATTTAGTAAAAGTATTCAAATGTTAAATGGGGTTGTCAAGAAATAAAAACCCTTCCGGTATTACCAGAAGAGTATATGTGCTAGCAATCAAAAAATACTGTTAGAGGTCCTAGTATGAATAAACTGTTGTAAAATAAGATTATTTTTTATTTTTCCGTTTTTTTTAAAGAATATTTTAAAAATGATTTTTTTCGCATTTCGAAGCCATAATCAGAACTCGAACCAATACTTTTACAGCCCAAAGAATTAATCATGTATAATATTCATATAGCTTTTGAACAAAAAGGATTGGAACCAATCAATCTAACTGACATGCCAGCAGGGGATAGTTTATTGGAAATTTGCCTAGACAATGGCATAGAATTACACCATAATTGCGGTGCAGTTTGTGCTTGTAGTACCTGTCATTTATACGTAGAACAAGGGAGTGAATTTTTACAAGAGCTTTCTGACAAAGAGGAAGATTTTATAGACCGAGCCGTAAATCCAAGGATTAATTCCAGATTGGGTTGCCAATGTGTATTGGAAAATGGCAGTGGCAATTTGCACATTCGAATTCCTGATCAAACCCAATTTTTGGGAGAATAACAATTTCACTTAGAAAAGATACTATGAGCCATTTTGAACCACCCATTTATTGGAACGATCATGAAGATATAGCCATGAAGCTTTATGAACGTTTTGGGGATGATTTTACGGAATCTAGGATTTATCGCATCCGTTTTACAGACTTACTTGAGTGGATCTTAGAAATTCCAAGATTTGAAGGAACTAAAGAACAAAGCACTGAAGGTCATTTAGAAATGATACAAAGCGCTTGGGTCTATGAATGGCGTGACAACCAGAAATAAGCTTTTTGCCTGAATCCATTAACTTTCAGGCATCAATGAATATGAATTTACTTCAACAACTTTCTAAAATAAGCTGTTTTGTCTTTGACATGGATGGGGTGCTAACCGATGGTACCCTTCTTGTATTGCCAGGCGGGGTGATGGCTAGAAAAATGAATATTAAAGATGGGTATGCGCTTCAATTAGCCATTAAAAAAGGATATACAGTGATAGTGATTTCAGGTGGTGATTCTCCTGAAGCAAAAGAAAGACTTTTAAAATTAGGGGTTAATACTGTATGGATGGGCGTTAAGGATAAATTGTCTTTGCTCAAATCCTTATTGACAGAAAAACAGATTCCCGTTGAAGAAGTGTTATACATGGGAGATGATATTCCAGATTTAGAAGTGATGCAAATGGTTGGTTTTTCATGCTGTCCAGCAGATGCAGCTATAGATATTAAACAAGCTAGTAGGTATGTGTCTCCCTATAAAGGAGGCGAGGGTTGTGTTAGAGATGTGATGGAGCAGGTGCTCAAACTAAGGGGGCATTGGGATTTGGGAACAGGAATTCCAGCCCAATAGCAGATTGCCATAAATTAGAAACAATTTTCCTTTGAGAATAATCACTGGTTTTTTTCGCTTGATTAGATGGCCCAATCTGGTTTTTATAGGGCTAACACAGTTGCTTTTTGAATACTGCATCTATGAACGAATTTTTGTGCAAAAACCTGAAAATGGTAATCAATTTCCATTGTTAATTATTGCATCAATTCTCATTGCAGCAGCAGGTTATATTATCAATGATTACTTTGACCTAGATATTGATCAGGTTAATAAACCAGATAGGGTAGTAGTTAATACCATTATCAATAGAAGGTGGGTTATCTTCTGGCATATGAGCTTGAGCATGGTTGGAATTTATATTACTATTTATGCACTCCCCTTTCATGATTTCTGGCACTTGGT
>Ga0136644_10001615_pt1 | contig 17768 bp, 11 predicted proteins | sample C_130820_EF_Meta_FD_94780 | JGI IMG/M metagenome (GOLD analysis project Ga0136644, IMG submission 94780) | Freshwater microbial communities from Lake Croche, Canada to study carbon cycling - C_130820_EF_MetaG (v2) (version 2) | ecosystem: Environmental > Aquatic > Freshwater > Lake | place... | reverse complement strand
GTAGCACCTGTCGAACCAGTAGCACCAGTAGCACCTGTAGCACCTGTCGAACCTGTCGAACCAGTAGCACCTGTCGAACCAGTAGCACCAGTAGCACCTGTAGCACCTGTCGCACCTGTCGAACCAGTAGCACCCGTAGCACCTGTCGAACCAGTAGCACCTGTCGAACCAGTAGCACCTGTCGAACCAGTAGCACCAGTAGCACCAGTAGCACCAGTAGCACCAGTAGCGCCAGTAGCGCCTGTAGCGCCTGTAGCACCAGTAGCACCAGTAGCACCTGTCGAACCTGTAGGCTCAGGAGGAATAGTTATTGGATTTGGCATTTGAACTGTGAATGTAGGACTGCTCATTCCAAATGTTACATAATTTTTATTTGAAACCGCCTTATAATTTAATCCACCAGTAGAGTAACTTCTTGTTTGTTTTTTTATCAAATTAGGTGCCGTATCCGCGTTATAATACGGATTAGAAATTAATATAATAGCATTATCATTTGCAACAGAGAAATTAGTAGAGGCAACTATATTATTGTTATTATTATCAGTAGCACTAGCAGTCAATGTTGCATTACTATACGATAATACATGCTCTCCCATAACATTTGAATTCGTTGGTAAGCTATGGTTTTTAATTATTGTTTTTGTAATAATTCCACCTCCACATATATTTTCAACGATATTACATTGCAATGTTCCACCTGAAGGATAAACCACTGGATTAGGTAATATTATTGGAATTACTGATGGCATTATTGGATTTTTATTTGATGCTGATTTATTACGGGGTAATGCCGAATTTTTTGCAGCGTTGCCTGACATACTTGGCAACATTTGACCGGTAGGAATATTTTTTGTTCCAGTTGGACAGGTAATCGCATCAATGGTCACAGTTCCATCTCTAGTTATACCAACATAATTATTTCGTTTCAAAGAGAGCGTATTGGGATTCGTGTATGTTTCACTCTGGACCGCATAGGTTTTTTTTGATAATTTAACGCCATGTGCAATCTGGGCGTATTTTTGTTTTTTTGTTAAATTTAATTTGTTCTCTCTATGCTCTAATACATTTCCTTTTTTAATCAAATCATATTCATAACTAACTAATACAGCCGGTATATTACGGTTCAAATAAGGAAAATACTGCTCTTGATTTAATTGATATTCATTAATATTCTCTTGAGGAATATATGCACATTGATTTTCTAGTCTTGACCATGTTCTTGGAACCGATGGAATATAATCTTTACCTAAACAAGACATAGTATACTACTATAGTATAACATTATTCTTTGTTTTTTATTTTATTTACCCAATATTTTAGAGATATTTTTTCATAGTTAAACTTTTTTTTTGTAAAATCCTCTATTATTTTGTCTAACAATTCTTGGGTTACTTCAGTCCAATCTTCTACAATCAACACCGGTAATCCTTCAAACATTTTTTTAAAGTTGGGTGCTTTGACAATGGGTATAGAACCTAAACACAATGTTTCCCATGTCCTATGACAATCCATTCCACAACCGAATGGACACAATACGAATGCATAGTTCACTATAGTCTGCCAGTTTTTTGTTCTAGGTGTAAATTGTTGGTTTATTTCTAACAATTCATTAGGAATAGTTTCTAATGATTGTTTTCTATCTCCAAATAAATCATTTTGCATTGTAAAATTTACATATATTTTTTTACTCCTTTCATAAAATGGTTTTGATGAATCTTTTAACTTCAATAAGATTGATTCTTGAAATCTAGGCAAAGGGCTTTCATCCGGAAGTTTCAAGGAAGAAGACGGATTATTGCATATAGTATGATAATCAACACCAATTGGCAGTTGAACCATTTTATCAATATATTGGATTTGCGTATTTTGCGCAAACCATTTTAATAAAAAGGGGTTTAGAAATATTTGGCTACATTGTCTTAGATTAAATACATCTTTGGGAACACATAAATCAGAATCTCCAGATACAAGAACAAATTTTTTATTTATCCTGGGTAGAATATTCTTAAAAAAATATTTCAATAAATGACTACATACATAAATCGACATATTATCAAACTGATTTTTTATCATATATTGAAGATATCCATAATCATTATTGCAGCTAGATTGTGGATTCGGTGAATGAAAATCACAGGATTTTAATAATCCTCTACTATTTACATAATAACATAATTGCTCCATACATATATAATAATTAAGTTATAATAATTATAATTATAATAATAATTATAATAATTATTAATAATACTACAACGATATGGTGCGCGTATTAAAATATAATAATATTACTGTGAAAAATACAAAATTAAAAAAACTAGTTAATGTATTTCAAAAAAAATACGCAAATCATAATGGACAAGGTCTAGGAGATTTTTTAAGAGGCTCGTTTTTTTTACTACAAGTGTGTATGTTGAATAACCTACAATTTGATATAGATTATTCAAATCATCCAATATCAAAATTTATTATTAAAGATAACATATATCACAGCAATTGTGAAAGCAATTATGAGATTGATTACAATAATGTATTTTATTACTTTCCAGATAATCTAGACAAAACACGTTTAAAGTTTTATATAAATTTTATATTATATTTAAATTCCATAAATGATAGCACTTATTTTATGTTTTCAAATAATGTTCCTTTTATAGAAATAACAAATTTTCAAAGAATGTTTCTTCAAAAAAAATTTTTGCCATCTATTGAACTTCAAACTTGTATAGACCAAACAAAACAACACCTTGGATTGATTGATAAAGAATATTCTGTATTACACATACGAACTGGTGATAGATTCATTAAAAATAATGAAAAATTAGATACAGAATTAATTAATTCGGTTAACCAACTAATTTCTCACCATATTAACGTTACAGAAAAATACCTAATACTATCAGATAACAATGACATTAAAGTATATCTTAAAAATAAATATAAACAATTTATAGTGTTCATTCAAGAAATCACCCATTTATCTATTGAAAATACAAATGATGAAAGTATAAAGAATACATTAGTTGATTTTTTTTTAATGCAATATTCAAATAAAATAAATGCCTTTTCTCCATATGGACATAAAACGGGGTTTAGTGAATATTGTGCAAAAATATTCAATATTCCATATAATTGTTATACAATACACATTAAAACAGAATACTAATTTGCATATTTGTTCTTTCTAATAATAATCATTTTATTTTCTATAAAAGGAATATATATGGTAATAATAATGAATTGTTGTATATGTGGTGCTGTTAAAAACTGTGGTCCCTACCTAGAAAAGGTATTTACTAATATAGAAAAAATTGGTTCGTTATTTAATGATTACAGAATCATATTATATTATGATACCTCACAAGATAATACATTAGACTTGTTAAAACAATATAAACAAAAAAATAATAAATTGATTTTTTATGTAAATAAGAAAGAAATTAGTTCATATAGAACTATTAGAATCGCAAATGCTAGAAATAATTGCTTACAAGTTATTCGCAATATCTATGCTGATTACCCCTTTTTTATCATGATGGACTTAGACGATGTATGCAGCCAAGATATTAAACTAGAAGTTCTACAACGATATCTCGACAGAAATGATTGGGATGCTCTCTCTTTTAATAAAGATATTTATTATGATATTTGGGCATTATCCATTAAACCATACTTTTTGAGTTGCATGCATTTTAAGATAGAGGTTTGTTCTATCATGCAAAAATATATAACTCGTTTATTAAAACACCTCCCTTCTGGAGAATTACTTCCTTGTGCCTCAGCTTTTAATGGATTCGCTATTTATAGAACAGATAAATTTCTGGATTGTCGCTATAATGGTGTCTTTAATATTGGGATTTTTTCAAAAAATAAAAAAAAGTATAATATTGGCATATTAAACAGCTCCATTAATTATAATGTCATAGAAGATTGCGAGCATCGCTCTTTTCATGTAGAAGCTATTAATAGACATAATGCTAAAATTAGAATTTCTTCTGATATTCTTTTCTAAGGATTATATTGGTCATCGTTTCCATAGAAATACCACTTCATAGACAAATAATTGCTTGCCTTGCTTGTTAATCCACTTGTGCCAACCAACTTATTATTGGGTCCTCCTTTGACCAAGCTCTGTATTGCTGCTGTGCCTAATGAATAATTATAATACCATAAATTCGAAATATATCCATCAAATCCTCCATTCATCGCTATATACACATCGCCATAATTTTGTTTTGGAACGCCTGTTAACTCTGCGCTCTTTACAGCAAATCCATTGATATAGACATCCATGGTCGTATTTCTACAGCGAATAATGACATTGACCCACTTATTCAAAGGAATATCCGGCACGATTATTTCCTCTGTAATCACATCATAAGTATTCATGACTACAGTTAGTTCGTTTGTGTTAGGAGAGATGTATAACCCAGGTGCATTGTTCGGGAAATTCAAGCCATTGCTATTGCTATCTGAAAAATTCGCGTTTCCTTTATGGAAAATATGTTGATATTTATGACTCGAACCCAAACTGTTAATATATAGCCATACCGACCAAGTGAACTCTATACCCTCTGTTGTATTTACTGACCTAGCTATCTGATTAGAATTCGGCAAGGAGGGGTCCTGATGAATTACTATAAATTGATTCGCTGGAACCATACCATCAAATATGTGTGCTCGACTAACATTTCCACCTCCCATCGACCAACTTAATAACGCTATCGATAATCGCGTTACTATAATGAAAACAAAGATAACCATTAATAAAAAGGACAACTTTGCTACTAAACTATTTGAATTCAAAAAATCACTAATACCAGAACCTCGTCCTCCCGGTGAAGCCAGGGCTTGAAATGCTGATTTTGGTGAATAAGATGACGATGATGATGATGACGACGACGATGATAACATGTTATAATATATTATACTATATATATATTATAAATTATAATAAACAATTTTATTTTTATATATATTCTATATTCTATATTCTTTTTCTATATTTTTATAAGGTAAAACTACTATCTTCATTTCCATTCTCTAAAAAGGACACCTTCACTTGATAATTACCGAACAAATTAGACAACCAATTTGCCCCATATCCTTGTTCGTAAATATTCCAAGCAGTTTGCGGGTCAGTAGCATTTGGGTAATATTGGAACTTTGATGTCCATCCTGAAAATCCACCTGCGGGCGTAACATACACATTGGCACCAGGGTTAATCACTGGAACACCCGGCAAAACAGATGTTCTCACCAACTTTCCATCTAAATATACATCTAAACTCTTGCCATAGACACTCACTAATACATTGACCCACTTTTGAATAGGAATATTGTTCACATAACACGTGTGAATCATATAATTTTTATTATTGGGGTCGCTGACATCATTCTGTGTAACTGCTGCGGAATCAACTCCCGATACTGTTAAATCAATGCGTAAATTGTTTTGAATAGCATCCAAAGTGACACACGGACAGGGCTCTGAACTTATAATGTCTTTATCAGATGAAGACGCTCCAGCTGGGGCAGTCGTGGCACCCATTCGCGTAAACACGTATTTATACTCACCATAATTATAGTTCCAATCTTGTATATAGACCCAGATTGCGTAAGAGAAATTATTGGAATTGACTCCTAAACCATTCGTAGCTAACTTTGCAGCGGGAATTGTTGCTAAAGTAGTGGCGCTTACTATACTGGTCAGTGTGTTTACGTCAGCTAAATAATACTTTACGACAATATAAAGCAACACAATGATAATAATGATAAAAAGAATCACTTTAATGTCCATCGTTTCTTATTATATACTATAATAAGAAAATTTATCGTCTTCTTTAATTTTTAAGAAAAAAATCTGATAACTTAGTTTTTATTGTATCCGACGAGGAAGTATTCGCACCAGATAGCTTGTCTTTTGTATTAGATAGTGTATCTTTTGTTCCGGTTTCTATTTTTGACCATACTGATTCCGACTTTGATTTCACCGGAGCTATATAAGTATTTATTTGCTGAATCGTAGTATCATCGCTTAATGTTACTGGTGGTGTCTTATCTTTTACTAAATGATATAAAGAATATATTTGCGTTGATGACAAGTTTTTGTTAAAATAATTCACATTGCATATTCCACCTTGTATACCATTCTTTGCTCCTGAAACTAAGGCATCATAGGTCATTTCGGCTACAGCATTTCTAAATGACTTCAATAGAGTGCCATTATAAAAGATATCAAGGGTTCCATTCGAATAATTAATAATCATATTGTTCCACTTTTGTAGCAAGATATTCGGTATCGTGCAGACAATAAAGTTTCCATCGCTATCATATTGGTCACTGGTGGGTGGCACCGGTATTCCAGTTGTATTTAACATGGTTACCATAAGTGTATTTCCGGATCCATCATATAACACATTCGGTTTTCCACCAAAATTTAGTATGGGTAATTGTCTAACATTCTTATTATCATCTAAATAAAACCAGAAAGAAATTCCATAGGTGTAATCAAAATCAACGGATTTATTCATGTCTTGGTATGTCCCTAATACATGCTCTTCATTCAAATAAACCGGTTGGTTAATGAGTAGTAATCCACCTTGCTTGGCAAAATAATCGGAAATATACGGCCAGCCAAAATACACTGCATATGCTGATAAAATGATTAAGAGTAAGGCAATGTAACTAGCGCTGGTATTCGCAATATTGGAAACACCTGAGAGAACTGTGTTTTTGCTAGCATTGTATCCACTAGATAATACTGCTTTTGTTTTATCCAAACTTAGTTTTCCTGTGTGTGGCATAGCAATACTAAATGGCAAGGGTCGTCCAGTCAAGTCTACAAGGTAATCCACGGTATTCACCAAAAGACACGGCACATAAAAAATCATATTCACAATTAATTTAAAGTATCGGCTCTTCTGGTATGCTTCGGTTGAAGCAATGATTTTAAACAGAATTCCTAGACAAGCAATCACAATAATCAGGTTCAAAATAAAAGACCCTATTCCTGATGTGCTTGTTAATGAGGCACTACTCGTGACAATTAAATAGATGAGCAAACAAGAAATAATGACCCCAAATATTATAAGCGCCGCGCGTTGTATAAGAGTCTTCATATTTGTTCTAGCGGATTCATATATGCCTTCAGCAGTCGTATCATCATGTCCTCGAATAGCTGGATATAAAGAGTAAATTAACAAAGGCACCCATATAAGAAAAACAATCAATGTACCAAAAATAATGCTATTCCTTGCATTTGTATCATCGCTCTTGTAATTTATAATTCCATATGTTAATAGCACTAAGAAAAAAACGAAGGAAAAGGCGTTGAACAGACCGAACCAAGAAAAGCCTTTGAAAAAATTAGACTCTTTTGGAGGTGTTGATGTGCTAGGCTGACCCGGTGAATATAAATATTTTTCAGGAATAAATAACACTAATAGATATAGAAAACCAAACAATAACAATAAGATAGTTACAATTAAGTTAGGACCAAAATACTGTGTTACATACTGACCTGGATCTATATTGTAAAAAATAAGAAGGAACACAATAAAACAGAAATATAAAAGGGTATACTTGGTGCGTGTAAAATTAATAGAATTTATATTGGAATTCTCTGCTAGTGCTTTATCCATTATTTGTTTATAAAACAACCAAAATCCGGGAACCATGGTAACAGGCAAAATTATTTTTGAGTATCTGTCTAATATGTTCCGTGGCAGGATTGCATTAAATAAAACAATTAAAAAAATCAAATAGATCACGATAGTGCCTAATCCACTTAAGTAATATATACTAATTCGTATGGATTCAAATGATGGAAAAAAATAGACGATAATACCCATAAATACAACTAAGAGAACGATTACTAAGAGTGCTGTGTCGCCATTTTTTTTTTCATTAGGACTCGCCGGAGGTGGTGTATTGATGGAGGCTGAATTTGGAAATACTTGGAATAATACAATAGTCAGTATAATGATTAGGATAATTGTGAAAAAAGCCACTTTTGGAAATGTTTCATAACTAGATATTGACCTAAATGTATTCATTGTAGAACTAGCTATTCCAGGAAATAGTGTCGGGTTTCGATAATTGATAAATAATCCTGTTATTACGATAATAATAAGAATAACGAATACTGCTATTACTATACTCTGTGTTTTTATTTCTTCTTTTGTTGCCATTCTTTATATTTATTATACTATGTATAGATTATAACCATTGAGGTTTCTACATATTCTCAAACGCTGTTTTTTTTCCATGACAATCTCTACACAATGCTACCAAATTTTCCACTTCATTTGTTCCACCATATTCCAAGCGCTTTTTATGATCTACTTCAAACCATGCGTTCAACTGTTTATCACAATCACCACATTTCCAGTTTTGCATTGATGCTACATATTTCTTCTTTGTTTCACTGACAGACCGTTTTGAGGATTTCCCACCTGATTGTAAGATTCGTCTTTCATAACTAGGCTTTCCATAATCATTTCCATTTGATGAGTTCATATTCTCCATAAAATGAGAATCAGCTGAGCTTGTAAAATCCAAAATAGGACTCAACATATCCATTGACGACTTGTTCACTGGCATATACTTCACCATGTTATTAGCATGATACAGCATATTTTTACATTGCGCTGGATTTTTTTTTATTAATAAGTAAAAGACAATTCCTAAAAAGGCGAAAAAAGCCATTTGAATATATTTTTTATAGGTGGAAGCAAGTTTCATATATTTCCCCTCATAATAAGCATTAAATATTAGAAATGCTGTCACGCCAAAAATAAGCAATTCAATTTTCATATTATATTGGCTGAATAATATTATATACTATTATTATATACTATTATTATATACTATTATTATAAGAACTACTATTATCTCAATGACCGAACTACGTTATTTACTAGACTATTTTACCGAAAATAATTTAGAACTCATTCGAATTGACGAAACTAACAAAGACGAATTACTACCTTTAACAAAAGAAGAAGGTCTTGCTCTATCATCTTTATGTGGTAAACAAATTTACGGAACATTACATGGCATATTAGAGAGTTATCTCGTGGATCCAGATGAAGAATTTATTATATATATTCTAAAAAGCATTAGTTCTGGTAAGATTGTGGCTCTTTTTCAAGGAGAGATAACAGGTGATAATTCTATAGAATCTTCCTACACCTGTTCAAATTCCTCTGTCCCGTCCTGTGGCGCTTATTTGCGCTATTATGCTTTACTAGAAGAACACCGAATTAATCCAAATATAGTCACCTTATTCGGTTATATTTCTGGAGGAATACCAGCGCTTTCTTCTGCCGACTCAGCTGGCACAATCGTAAAAAAACAGCAGAAGTTGAAAGATTACCACGAAAAACGCGGTGCTGTTATTAAAGGCACTAAATTTATTTATACATTAGATGCTATAATAAGCAAACTAGGAAAAGACATTGCTACAGGAGTGAAAAAAAGAAGAAGAAAAAGAAAGAACTCTGCAAAAAGAAAGAAGAATACGAAAAGAAAACAAACTCGCAGAATTAGATAAGATAAGGTCCGCTTTTTATTTAGAACTTTTTTTATTTAGAACTGCTTTTCCTCGTCTTACTTCTTGATGACGACTTCGATTTTGACTTCATAGTTGTAGTTTTTTGACTAAATGAACTACGATAAGACCCTCTTCTTGTAGGTGTGCGATTTCGTCCAGCTATTTCAAATAATATATTCAATTCTTCTAACCTAGATAAGAGCTCTTTCACATTAATGACTGTGTCACTCGATTCTATAATAAGATAAACACACTCTTTTATTTTGTCTACAATATTCTGCTCTTTTTCATTTAATTCCTTGTGATGTTTATATAATTCTTCCATTATCGGGATATAAGTCATAGTAAACCCCCACACATCTATATTTTTCATAAACACCTTTGAAAAATACTCCTGTAAATCCAGTTTCCCATTTTTTGTATAAGTAAATAAAATTTTACTTATATACTCAAAAATAAAGTAAAAAGTATAACTAAATTCTATTAAATCCTCGCGATAACTTTGGTCCAAGTCTGTTAAATCATTCTCAAAGAACTTTTTTAGAATCTCATTGAGCAGTTTTAAATGTCCTGGACCTCGTTCATCAATCCATAATGTAACATATCTTACCACAAATGCTCTTATTTTTAAATAACCTATTTCATATCCTTCATTTTCTTCTAAAAATTCCTTATACATTCTTTGGAATAGTTGATTGAACAAAACACTTGAAAAAGGGACATTATATTGAAACGGTCTATTTAACAATACCTTGGGAATCGCCTTACTTCTTTTAAAGTATTTGGTGGATAATCCCCAATCAATGATTCGCGTCTTCATAATAGCTGGATTTGTAACATCCACTAAAATATTGGATTCTTTTAAGTCACAATGATAGACGCCTTTTTCATTCATCGGTAAAATCCCTCTTTCTAGCAAGTTCATTAAACATGTATTCATTTCAATCATTTTTGAAAAATTCAGTCTCTCTTTCTTTATGTATTCGCCAACATCTGGACCACCATAAGGCATGTTCACTGTTTTCAACCTGTTTAAAAATCGCTTGTTAATATTCTTTGCACTCACTTTCTTCTTTGTCAGCGCTTTACATTTTTTATCAAAGGCTGTAAGGTCGTCTTCTCGTAATTCACTTGGGCTACATACAGTAAAATGTTCTATCAAAAAATACTTTTCATAGTTGGGTATAGTTTCTAACACGGTCTTGAATTTTACAATTTCATTGTATTCTCTCTTTGCATTCTTCGTAAACATTAGTTTAGAGACGCGTTTTATCCCGGGGTCATCATTTTTTGCTTTTTCTTCTTCTTCTTCTTCTTGCTCACACTTTAAACTAGGGTCAAATAAGCATCCAAATCCTCCGCTAGCAAACGCTTTTCCACCTTGTAATGGATTTTTTATTATGTTCATTTATTAATGGGAAAAGAGGGGTCGGTTATATATTGTATAGATAATATATTGAGAAAATAATGAATAAAAGAATACTTAAATAGATGACCTTACTAAGGAGTTTATAATAATCCCTATTTTTATCATCTTTAGATTTGTATTGTTCATAATAATTTTCATAAAATTTGCCTAAGCTAATTTGCTTTTTTTCTAGCTGTTCGTTTACTTTGTTATGAATAAAATGCATCCACCTGATAAAAGAATCGCGACTATCTAAATAAGGCAAGACTGGATATTCGTTTAGCAATTTGCTAAATCCGGAAGCCATGGATTCTATCGGTATAAATAATGGCATTTGATACACGATAAACTCATAATACTTCTTCTTTGTTATTGAATTTGGATGAATTGGATAACCCATGGCGATGGTATGTAATACAAACCAATAATGCGGTCCCCATACTTTTGGATCTAATCCCATAATCTCGGTTTCTTCTGAACCTTACATATATTATAAAATAAGGTCTTAAACACAATTCACTATTTTTTATAGAAGGTACTTATTCAATATGGATTCCATGAAAAATAATCATTTATGCAATAATTGTGGAAAATACGGGCATTTATTTCATCAGTGTAAGCTTCCTATTACTAGTTATGGAATCATTTTATTTCGGTCTAGTGAAAGCGGTCCCAAGTTTTTGATGATACGGCGAAAAGACAGTTTTGGGTATATTGATTTTATACGAGGAAAATACTCTTGTCAACAAATTTCGCAAATACAGAAAAGTGTCAATGAAATGTCGCTTTTAGAAAAAGAACGACTTTTAACTGTTCCCTTTGAACAACTGTGGAGAGACCTATGGGGCGATAATAACAAGGCCCAATATAGAGGAGAAGAGGTATCCTCCTCTAAGAAATTTGAGCAAATTAAGCAGGGATTACTCTATAATAATGAAACAGTTACTTTAGAAGATATTATTCGCAATAGCACTACTTCTTGGACTGAAACTGAGTGGGAATTTCCTAAAGGTCGTCGTAATTATCAAGAGAAAGATTTAGACTGTGCTCTTAGAGAATTTGAAGAAGAAACTGGATTGTCGCGTAATACGATTACTATTGTAGAAAATGTATTGCCTTTTGAAGAAATGTTTATTGGCTCCAATCATAAATCCTATAAGCATAAATATTTTTTGGCTTATATGAATGATGTAGAGGGGATTGAAGAAGACTTGGCTCATTTTCAAACTTCTGAGGTGAGTAAGCTAGAATGGAAGACATTTGAAGAATGTTTAGCGTGCATTCGCCCTTATAATGTGGAAAAGAAACAGTTGATTGTTACGATTCATAAAATACTGCAGGAATATACAATATATTCGTAATCATGTATAGAATTAATATTTGTATAGTATAATAATAACTATTCCTTATGAGTACTATAACAGAATCTATACCAAAATCGTTGTCACCAGTGGTAACAACTTCTGCTAGTCCTTCTGCCTCTACTTCTGCTAGTCCTTCTGCCTCTACTTCTGCTAGTCCTTCTGCCTCTACTTCTGCTTCTGCTAGTCCTTCTGCTTCTGCTAGTCCTTCTGCTTCTGCTTCTTCATCAGTTAAAACTTCTACTAGTGCTAAAGAAACGGATTTTCAAGTGAAAGACGACCTTCAAAGCGCATTCGATGCTCAAGGTTGTGACACAAATCTTTATGATAAAAAGTGTAATACTTTTTTATTGAAGGCTGAACTGATGGAGCGCAAGGAACTTGAAAAGGAGAATGAGGATAAGGATGAGGATAAGGATGACTCGCATTTATATCCTTCTTTAAATGACCCAAACTTTAGTCTCAAAATAGCTGAAAAGAAAGAGTTTCATGATACAAAATATGATGGGGAAATTTACGATTTGAAGAAGCATTCTGATGTATTAAGCAAAGCCGATTTTGAATTGTCACCGCATCAAATGTTTGTCAGGAACTTTTTATCATTTCAAACTCCGTATAATAGTTTGTTACTGTACCACGGTTTGGGTACAGGTAAGTGTCTAAAAATAAATACACCTATTATCATGTTTGATGGCTCTATTAAGATGGTTCAAGATATATGTGTTGGTGACCTATTAATGGGAGATGACTCTACGCCAAGAACTGTAACCTCTTTGGCAAGAGGGCAGGATAAAATGTATCATGTTATTCCTATCAAAGGAGAGAAATACACTGTAAATAGTGAACATATTTTATGTTTGAAAGCTAGTGGATTTCCCAAATTATCTAGAAATAATCATAAAGCAAATACAAATTTTAATGTTCAATGGATTGAAAATAATAAGTTTTTAAAGAAAACCTTTACCTTTAATTCTATATCGGAAGAATCACAAAAGATTCAATCCGAACAGTTTTTTGAAAGTGTCTTGACTAAAAAAGATAATAATATACTTGAAATAGCAATCAAGGATTATTTGCTATTGTCTGATAAGAAGAAATCTCTATTAAAAGGGTACAAGGTTCCTCTTAATTTTCCTGAAACAGAATTGCCAGTTGATCCATATATGATTGGATACTGGTTAGGTACAACTTTTAAAAAAAGTTGTGCAAAAAGGAAGCCCAAATTGTTTACTACTATTGACAAAGAGTTGAGAGAAAATAAGAGCGAAGCTTTTGGAACAACCTTTTTTAAAGGTTGTATGCCTCATATTTACAAGTGTAATTCAAGAAGTAATAGATTGAAATTATTGGCTGGATTATTAGACAGCGTATCGCTTCTAAACAGAAAAAGTGGAATATTTGAATTTGTTATTGATAATAATGAAACATTAATGGACGATGTTGTTTATTTAGCAAGAAGTCTCGGATTTGCTTGTTATAAACATGTAAAGTCAACTTCTTGGACCTATAAAGGGGTTAAACAGGTGGGTAGTGCATTTAGAGCCTGTATTTCGGGAGTGGGTATAGAAGATATTCCAACATTGATTCCTAGAAAACGTGCTAGTCCTAGACAACAGGTGAAAGATGCTCTTGTCACTGGTATTACGGTTGAATATGCAGGTGAAGACGATTATTATGGATTTACATTAGATGATAATTGTAGATTTTTATTAGGAGATTTCACTGTTACACATAATACTTGTTCAGCTATTGGCGTGTGTGAGGAACAGCGTCAGTATCTTCAACAAATGGGAATCACAAAACAAAGTATTGTTGTGGCCTCGCCTAATGTGCAAGACAACTTTAAATTACAGCTCTTTGACGAGCGAAAGCTTACTCAGGTCAATGGCTTGTGGACAATCAAAGGTTGCATTGGAAATCGTCTATTGAAGGAAATCAATCCTATGAACATGAAAGGTATGAAGAGAGAAAAAATCATTAGTCAAATCAAGGGGCTCATCTCGGCTCACTATTTATTTATGGGATATGGTGAATTCGCCAACTATATTGAGCGCAGTGAAACCGTCAAAGGCACTTATAAAACAGAAAAAGAACGCCGACGACGCATGGACAATAATTTGAACCAAGAGTTTAAAGACCGTCTTATTGTTATTGACGAAGTTCACAATATTGTCAGCACGGAAGATAAGAAGAATAAAAAAATGGCGCAACAGATTTTGACGCTTGTCAAAGCAGCGGATAATTTGCGTCTATTACTTCTCTCTGCTACTCCCATGTATAACAGTTATAAGGAGGTCATATGGCTTCTCAACCTGATGAACTTGAATGACCGTCGGGGATTGATTGAAGTGTCCGATGTCTTTGACCGGGATGGCAACTTCAAAGTGGATTCTTCAGGAAAGGAAGTTGGAAAAGAGATATTGATACAAAAGGCTACTGGATATATCTCTTTTGTTAGAGGTGACAATCCTTATACCTTTCCCTTCAGGGTTTATCCTGCTCTTTTCGAGAGAGAAAAAAGCTTTGTAGAAATGTCTGTTGTTCCGTCTATCCAGATGAATGGAAAAAAGATTATTCTAGATAAGACAAGTCATATTTTGGACCTGTATGTCTCTCCTATTGGCGAGTATCAAAAGTTTGGTTATGAATTCATTTTGGATAATTTGCGGAAACATAAAATATCGGTCAAGACCTCACAAGGTCAAGCAAAAGAAATGCCCACCTTTGAAAATATGGATGCCTTTGGCTATACATTGTTACAGCTCCCTTTGGAGGCGTTGCTCATTGTTTATCCAACGGATTCATTGGAAGAGGCTGTTGCTTCGATTGTTAAACCTGTTATCAGTGATTTGGTTACTAGCGAAAAAGTTACTAGCGAGAAAATTATCAGCGAACCAATTGAATTAGTAAAAGTTGAGACAGATGAACCCGGGGTGAATCCGCATGAATTTGAAGCTGTTACTAAGTCTGAATCTTCCAAATCAGTATCTACGCCTGGTAGTAAACCTAGTTCTAAATCAGTAACAACGCCTATGACAATTCCTGTTAATGAGCCTATTAATGAACCAGTATCTACGCCAGTATCTACGCCAGTATCTACGCCAGTATCTACGCCAATAGCTGAATCAGTAGTCCCGTCTTTACCTTCTATCTCTTCTATTGTCAGACAAGAGAAGGCAGCGTTATTAAATAAACCTGTTGAAGCCGTTGCACCATCAGGCTCCTTATCATCGACACCAATTAGCTCTAAAAGTACGCTTGTTTCTAGTAGTCCTGCTTCTTCCATTAAGGAATCTACTATATCTAGCAGTCCTGCTTCTTCCATTAAGGAATCTACTATATCTAGTGTTCCTGCTTCTTCTAAAACCATATCTAGTAACCCTGCTTCTTCTATGAAGGAAACAACAATGATGGATTCTTCCGTTCCCGCTACTGTAACGGAAACTTCCAGCACAAAAACTCTTGTAGATTCCAGTTTGGAAAAGTATGTTGCAAAAGGTGGTGCATCGAAGACTAGTAGTAGCAATAGCAGAGAGAAGACTAGTAGCAGAGAGAAGACTAGTAGCAGAGAGAAGACTAGTAGCAGAGAGAAGACTAGTAGCAGAGAGAAGACTAGTAGCAATGGTTCAAAGACTCGTTCTGTCTACATAAATGCAAATGACTTAACCGGGCACAAAGGATTGGCAAATACAATGACCTTCAATGATTCTATTGAAAAGGGCTCTTTCCAATACAAACCATCAACGTTACAAAAATATGGACGCATTTTCTCTTACGATGAGATTGGCAAATATAGTTCCAAAATTAAAGAAATATGTAGAATTCTCAAAGAAGGTGCCGAAGGGATTGTTCTCATTTATTCCCAATTTCTAGATGGTGGACTCATTCCAGTGGCCCTCGCATTGGAGGAGCTAGGATTTTCGCGTTTCGGCACGCATGCAGCATCCTTATTTAGCAGTCCACCTGGTCCTTTAGTCGATGTTAGGTCAATGAATCCCAGAGAAGAGGGCGCTGGATTTCTCCCGGCCACCTATACTATGATTACAGGTGATACACGTCTATCACCTAACAATGATTTAGAGGTCAAAGCTGTTACTAGTGAAGACAACAAAGACGGACACAAAATTAAGGTGATTCTTATTTCCAATGCAGGCTCAGAAGGTCTCGACTTTAAGTTTATTAGACAAGTTCACATTTTGAACCCGTGGTATAATATGAGTCGCCTAGAGCAAATCATTGGACGCGCTGTCCGTAATTTCTCTCACAAAGATTTGGAGTTTGAAAAGCGCAATGTCCAAATTTTTTTACATGGAACTCTTTTGGAAGACACCAGGGAGGAAGCAGCCGATTTATATGTATATCGCGTGGCTGAGAAAAAGGCCGTTCAAATCGGCAAGGTCTCGCGTGTTTTGAAAGAAAACGCTGTAGATTGCATTATTAATTCCGAACAAATGAACTATAGTCAGGAAAATATGGCAGCCATTTTGAAAGAACCTGTGATGCAAATTTTGTCAAATGGTTTAGCAATTGAAGATTTCAAGGTGGGTGATGCCCCTTACTCATCTACATGTGATTACATGGACTCGTGTGATTATTCGCCAGATGGAATAAAAATAGATGAAATCGAGGTGAAAGAAGACACCTATACAGAAGGATTCATTATGATGAACACTGATAAATTATTGCAGAAGATAAGAATGCTATTTAAAGAGCAGTTCTTTTATTTGAAAGATAATCTTCTTCGTCGCTTGAATACACCCAAACCATATCCAGTTGTCCAAATTTATGCTGCATTAACGCAACTCATAGAAGACAAGAGTGAATTTATTACGGATAAATATGGGCGCACGGGATATCTTGTGAATATTGGTGAGTATTATTTATTCCAACCTAGTGAATTAACTGATGAAACGATTACCATCTTTGACCGCTCTGTTCCCGTTGATTATAAGCACGGTTCTCTACAACTTAAATTAGCAAGGGAGAATTTTGTTAAAAAGAGGCCTCCAGTTATATTCCGTGAAGTTCTAGGAGAGAAGAAAGAAGTAGTTTCTACTAGTAAAATTATGGAGACTATTAGTGAGAAGTTCAATGTGACAATGGATATTGTTCGTAGTAAGCAAGCTATTCCCAGAGGAAACGAAGATTTCTATAAACATTGCGGGACAGCTATTGGGAAGCTGGTGTCACAATTTGATGTGCCTTTTGAAGAATTGGAGCAACTGCTCGTGGACCATATTATTGATATGCTACTATTTAATGAAAAGGTGGCAGTATTAGATTATATTTTTAATAAAGAGGATTATGAAGAGGGTTCTTTTGAGTATCGGGTTAAAGTCTGTTTGGAGAAAAAACTGCTTGTAACAAAGCGTATTATGGGCATTATACTGTATTCTTCTGGGTCAGAGAGAAAAGTCATGATATTTAAAGGTAAACGCTGGAT
>Ga0136644_10001613_pt1 | contig 17792 bp, 5 predicted proteins | sample C_130820_EF_Meta_FD_94780 | JGI IMG/M metagenome (GOLD analysis project Ga0136644, IMG submission 94780) | Freshwater microbial communities from Lake Croche, Canada to study carbon cycling - C_130820_EF_MetaG (v2) (version 2) | ecosystem: Environmental > Aquatic > Freshwater > Lake | place: Lake... | reverse complement strand
TTAGAGTATGTACTTCACCATTGCCTTTAATATAAGACAAAGTGCCCATGGCAGTTGAACACGTATCAACAGGTGGTGCTGGTGCAGAAGCAATTGGATTAAATATACTTGCTTGCATAGGAGGAGGACAGGCTGGAGAACTTAAGTTTGAAGGGTTTTTTTGCCAATATCTTTCTGAGCTATCAATATCACTAAATATGTTATCTAGTTGTAAGGTAGTTCGTACTTTTTTGAATAAGTCATTCATGGATTTATCAGCTGAAAAATTTATCGGGGAGGTTCCTAATTTGTTTATTTGATTATCGAAATCAGTCGGATTATACACAGCCGGAAGTGTAGATTTGTCTAATACAGATTCAATTATTGTGGGCATTGCAAAATTCTCTTTTGAACTTGTAAAATATCCGTGTAACCTGAAGACTATGAATAAAATAACTATTATGAATACCAATATTAGGATATTCTTATTATTTATGATTTTTTCAAACATCCTTGGATATTTCCTATGTATGATTTTTTCAAACATCCTTGGATATTTCCTATGTATGATTTTGATTTTAAAATATTCCTTTAATAATGTTTTAAAATCAATATGTCTTCTTGTTATAAAGTTGCTTTACTGTGTTATGTCATATAAGGGTTGTGGTGATGCTGGATGACATAATGAGATTGATTTTACCATGCCACCCATTTTAGTAAAATATAATCTGTTATCATAATTTGATATTGCTAAACCTATCGCAGCTTGACCTTTATATAGTGTTGTTACAATACCTTTCGGCGTTATCATACGTATTGATAAGTTTCCAGCAACATCTCCAACATACATATTTCCATTACTATCCATAGCCATTCCTACAGGATAAAAGAAGCGCGCTGCTGTTCCAACACCATCATTTTCACCAGATTCACCGTTTGGACTACCTGCTAATACAGAGGTATTGCTTCCATCTGTATTACATTTTACTATCTTATGACCATTACAATCTAATATATACAGGTTACCATCTGGCCCCATTCTCACCGAATTATATTGCCAGATTTTTATACCATTAGGAATAATTTGAGTTGATATTCCATTTTTATTAATAGCAAATAAAGCGCCGTTTGTTACAGCATACATTAGACCGTTACTTCCAATAGTCAATTCACTTGCTCCACCACCCTCACAAAATAAGGTTACTTTGCTCTTTTTTCCAATCTTATAGATATTGTTTGTGTAGTTTGAAGTCACATATATTGTATAATCTTTAGATATACATACTCCCCAAAAATGTAAAGATGGACCTAACGAATTAATTATTGCCGCACTATACAATCTGTTTTTATTTGGGTCTCCCACACCATTCACCTGATAAACCAAAGAGTTACGATAATCAGTTACAATAATATCTGAGGGATTATTAGTTGGTAAGAAAGCTATACCTTGTACAACTGTAGATCCGCCAAAGTGTGAACTATTTAATTCATCACGTATATCGATATTACAATTATCTGTTTTTGAAACAATAATTGTTCTGACCAAATCATTAAATCCACCTTTAGAACAAAAATTAAATTCACTTGGACCTACTACTGATTGTGTTTGGCCTGTTTTGCTATTTAAGACTGCAGTGAGTCCAGAAGGAACTGTGATATAACTGGCATCTGATGGAAATCCATAATTGTTATCTCTTACATTTGAACTCCATGTTCCAAGACCTAAATTGAGTTGCCAACCAGTAAAATTATCACAATTTTGACCAAGGCGAACAGTTAGTCCAGTAGGTGGACATGCCGGCATTTGACATTGTTGTGTGTTAGTTAATACTGGGCATGCCTTACCACCATAAGCGTCCTTAGTAATTATGGTAGCTTTTTGCGTCTGTGTTCCAGTTGTTCCACATGCGCCACTGCATGAATCGAAACCTCCCCAGTTCACAACACAGTCAACAGGAGGTGGATTGAAACAGAAGAATTGATTTTTATCTACACGTGAAACTGGTTTACTCAAATCGATATAAAGAGCTATATGTTTACCTGATATGGATAAACCAATTGTATAGTTTACAATTGTTGTACCTACCTCAACATTACTTCCACTTAATACATATCCAATCGCTTCAGGGTGCTGTGGAAATTTGTCATTGTTCATTACTATAATTGTCTTATTCGCGTTTTGGGTTCGTATCTCTCCATTACCACTTACATATATTAATTTACCTATTCCTGTACATTCAACTGATGGAGGTGGTGCGACAGAAGATACAACAGGGTTCACTATGATAGAAGGGGGTTTAGGACATGTAGTTTCATTTTTATCTATTGGATTTTTAATCCAATATCTTTCAGAACTATCTATATCGGTATTTAGATAATCTAAATCCAACGTATTTTTAGCTCTTTTAAATAAATCGTCGAGTCCCTTGTCAGCAGCAAATGAGACTTCGGGGTCATCTAGTTTATTCAAGTATGTGTCATCATTTGTATTATTTACCAAAGATGATTTTAATCCTGGTATTTCAACATCAAAATACTCCTTCTTAAATGAAAAGTATCTGTATATACTAAAAACTACGATACATAAAATAATAAGCCCTGATAATATTTTTATTCCGTTATTTTGAAAATATCTATTAGACATAATGAGTCTACCTAATTTAAATAGTTATTTTACATCAAAAATAACTATTTAAATAAAATGAATAACATTCCTTTGGAAGGTAAGTATTTTATCATTGTGTAGCTGGCGTTAAAGCATAGGATGGGTTCGAACATGTGTTTGTTGAACCTGTTATGTAAATTTTACCACTTCCATCTACAGCAGTAAAATATATTCCATTACTTTGGCATGCTACTGATGTCCAATTACTTATATTAACATTACTATTAAGCCATGTTTGACCAAAATCGAAACTCATGTATATACCGCAATTATCGGCAACAGCTGTAAGTACACATAATGTACTTGAACCACAGATATAAAGCCATCTGTGATTGGGAGCAGTCGTTTTATGCCATGTAGCACCACCGTTATTACTGTACCATATACCTCCACCATATTGAACAGCAAAAATCTTTGTACCTGTTGAATCTGAAACCACACCCTCCCACATACTTGTTGGAGCACAGGTTAGTCTCCATGTATTTCCAGAATCTTTACTTGTAGAAATACCGAACCCATTCGCTGCTACTGCTACTATTTTTGTACCATCATCAGAAATATCTACACTATACCATGGTTGCGGTTCAACATTTGCTACACTCCAATTTATAACAGTCCCATTACTTGTACCTATTTGTATTTCTCCTCTAAAATTTGTTACTATTACTTTACCATTTGTTGAGCAGGTGCTAAATGACCATCTATTAGGATTTAGAGTAGCTTTTTTCCAGTTTGTACCACCTGATAAACTGTAATACACATATCCACCCCATACTAAGGCGACCATTATGGAGCCGTCTCTATTACACGAGACATTTTTCCACAATTTATTTTCTGTTGGTAAAACTGGGTCTGATATAGTTGTCCAAGTTAAACCTTTATTTGTACTTAAGTATAAATTACCACCCTCAACTGACGCTATACATGTACCATTATCAGCCATAGCAACACTTGAAAATCTTGCATTAGCTACGGTTTTAGACAAAGTCCAAAATTGTGTCGGGTCGCAACATGTTGAAACCCATACAGCACCTTGGTCACCATCTACTGCATAGAAAAAATCACCATCTCTTGAACAAGCCATTGCTTGCCAACCTACGTTTATTGCGTTTGTTAGATTCCAAGTTCGGCCGTAATTTGAACTTACATATATATTGCCAATTTTTCCTGTATCTTTTTGCGCACAAATCATCATTGTTTTAAGGTCTGATGTTCCAGTAATCCACTGCCAATTTCCATTGGGAATGCTAATTGTTGATGTTTGTGTAGAACCTGGAAGTACAATATTTGACTTTTTCCAACTATTGCCTCTATCTGTGCTGCCATAAATACCATCATTTGATACAGCAATAAATGCAAGATTTCCATCAGAAGATACAACGCCAGATTGAATACTAGCAGTAACCGGTATTCCAGTACTTTGCGCCCATGTATTTCCACTATCATTACTATAAAATACACCATGGCTTACACTTGACGAAGTACCACTGGTTGTAACTTTTTCGGCCAAGGCTACATGCACTTGTCCATCGGCTGATGAACTAATATTAATTACTCTATCATAACTAGAAAATAATGCAGTTCCTACATGTGACCATGAATTACCATTGTCTGTAGTTCTAAAAACACCATTTGCTCCTACGGCAATAATGACTGGACTGTTACTTGCCATTGAACATGATACACCTGACCAACCACCTATTCCACCTACTGGATTTACTGTCATACGTCTCCATGAATTACCAACACCAGAATTTGTACTTAAATATATATCACCGTCTGCAGTTGTTGCTACCATGATACCACCTGTACCATTACAGGCTACACATGACCAATTTGCCACTGTAAGGTCTACACCTTCTACAGTCCAATTTACAGGAGTCCAAACTTCTTTGGTTGTGTATTTATTATATATATATACATTCTCTCCAAAACCACAAGCTATTGCTATTAAACCATTTGATGAAGTTGCTATAGATTGCCAGGGACTATTTTGAGGCGCGTTGGTCAGTTTAAATTGTCCAGAATTTACACATATTTTTGGGCAAGAAGGATCTTGACCTTCTGCATCAGTAGGACATAATGGTACATCGCCTGGTGGCGCCGCCGCTGAGGCTCCAGGAGACCCTCCTGGAACAGTTGATGGACAAGTTCTATCTAACTTATTAAGCTTTAATGGTTCAGAGCAGTTTCTAGGCCAACCTGATTCATTAATAGCTGGTTCTGGATATACTGAAGTATCGCAAAATAGCATATCGTAATCAGTTTTAACATCATTTGGACATAAGGGATAATCAAACCAATGTTGCCAAGCCATTCCGCCTAAAAATGGATTTGGAGATTCTGTGGCAGTAAATGACCCAGGGGCATGTCCTAAAGAACCATATGCAAATATATTTGAAATGTAAAAATTAGTGTCTATAGCAGGATTACTGTTTGAATTTGATAAAACACCATTCACATATATATCAACCGTCGTGAAGTCATTTGAGAATACACCAGCGATGTGTGTCCAACTGTTTAACGGAATTAATTGAGAACTTTTAACAATTAAAGAATTTTGTTGACTTGGTGATTTTAGTCTAATAAAAGCCACTCCATCATCCATTATACCACCTTCTATGGCTACATTTGTGTCATTATTAACATTGTAACTTGAACTTAAATCTGTTCCATTTGAGATTGAAAAGAGTCGATTGGAAATGTTACCACCGCATTCGGCATTGTTTGATAAACCAGTATAATAAAACATGCATGTAAATGACCTGAAAGCATTACCGCTGATACTATTTAATGTTCTTACCCACCCATTTTTACCAGTGAACTGAAGCCCTTTTTTATTAGCAAACATACCTGTACTCATTTGACCCGAAGCAGCGTTAATTTGTGATGAAAGAATGCCATTTCTTTCCTGATTGTTACCTGTGTAAAAGTCCCATCTTGCTACTGGTAATCCTTTTTTGACTCGTGTTTGTAAAGTTGAAGGTTTTAATGGCCCTGAAGCACCATTACTATCTCTTAATGTTATAGATAAATCCACTTGAGGAACTTTTGAAAGATAGAAACACATTTGAGTATAAATATTATATCCAGCTCCTATCTTATAACACGCTGATGAATGTAAAGAACTAGGGTTTAGTGGGGGCCAATTTTGCATCATCATTGAACCCTCCATGGTAATTGCGAACCCATCAGGTGAAACAACATCAATATAACCACCTCTTACAGCACCGTCGTAATTCACCATCGCTCTGGTCATAATAGCTAGGGGATAATTACCCATATAATCAGCAAATAAAGATGGGTCATTTGCATACATTTGTGGCATTGTATCGTGTACTTCGCGACCAAAATATGTAGCAGTTTGGTTTGATTTTGTAATAAAAGTAGGATCGTTTTCGTATGAATAAATAAAGACCTCGACGCCAGAATAAGAATCTGTAATAACGTTACCTATACTGGAATTTTCAGATGAACATACTGGTGGTGGTGGGGCAGGAGCCCGTGGGGGAGACAATATACGCTTTCTTGGACTACATGCAGGTGCAGCTTTGATTATATTTGAGTTATTTTTATAATTAGATACAGTTGTAGCTAATGCAGTCAACTTCGTTTTTACAGCTTTATCCTTCGAATCTAAAATTGCAGAATTTATAATTGATATCATCAGACTAATATCCGTTTCTTCAGGAGTAGCCTGAAGGTCTGATAAGAGCCCTATTACATTATCGTAACCTGTTGTATCCGCTTTTAATCTTTCAGAATCTAAATAGTATAAAATATATAATAGATATTCTCCAGCAGTTAGTGCTTTTTGACTAAGTGCTAAATCGTTAGTTATATCATTTATATCAGCAAAGGTCTCAGATTGTGTTTTTGTTAGACTAACACTCTTGTAAAATATGTATAAAATTACAACTATCAAAATTACAATCAGCAGAATTGAAATTTCCTTATAATTTTTACCCAGTAATCCTTTTATGGCACCAATCTGAAATAACATATTGGATGGCTCTATTATTATTCAATAAAAATATCACCGGGTACTATTACCGCAAGACATTCAAAAAGAGGCTATTAAATAGTTTAATTACGACACCTTTTCATGGGACTGTCGTGGTTTGTATAAGACGTTATTGTGTTTTGTGATTTCTAATCACTCACATTATGACATTAATCATAGATTTTTGAAAAGACTATGATTATCGAAAAGGTTGCTATCAAATATTTAAGACACTATAAACTGTGTACTGCTCAAATTATATTATTAGATGATTTATATAATTGTTGTACCTGGGATGGTGACATATCATAATTATATATGGCAAAGTACTGCATGAATGTTGATTCAGCACCCTTATTTATGAATATATATAATGCTTGACTCATTTGTGATGAAAAATTACCAATATTATTACCATTAAAATATAAATTACACTGAGTCGATAAATAATTATAAGTGAGTGTGTAATGATTCCAACTATCAAACTTATTATATGTACCTCTCAAACCAATACTATTATTAATCACTACAATATAGCCACCTGCATTACCGTTATTGACTGTTAATCTAAGTAATTTATTATTACCTTGAACATCACTTGTCATTGTTATAACCTCTTGGTCTCCATTAGCACCATTATTAACATATCTTGCCCAATAACTAATCGTGAACGCATTATTCTTGATAAAAGGTAGAACCAAATATGCACTTCCGTTGAAAAAAGCACATAATCTATTATTATCAATTACGTTATTTACATTGTTGTTAGTTACTGTTTGAGCATTACTACCAGTATCATTTGTGTCTGTTTTTAGAGTCAAATATGTTTGTGGTGTTTGTGATGTTTGTTGTTGGACCTGTATTTGAGGCTGTACTTGTGCTGGCATTGATTGAAGCGTTTGTGATGCAGGTATAGCCGAAGGCACTGAACCGTTATAAGTATCTAGAGATTCATTGTAATCTGCTAAGATTTGTGTCTGATTTCTAGGATAATTATAAATTCTTATTTCTCCTATTTCACCTGTCATTGTATTTCCGCCATTTGCACGACGACCTATTACATAATTACTGTTAAAGTCTGGTGCTGTTCGGTTAAATATTTGCTGGTCAAAAATAGCACCATTGATATACGTTATCAAGTTTCTGCCATCCCATGTACCCTGTATATTTGTCCATTTACCATTTGTATTTCCAGGTGAGTAACTGCGACCATAACTCCAAGCATAGGGGTCTGAATAAAATCCAACATTTAATGCTCCACTATCGTGTTGAACTACACATATATTGATTGGACCACCACTTGCCTGTGATATAATTGATGCGCCCCGCATATTAATGTTCTTACACCAGACATTAACCGTCCATGCATTACCGGCATGGATATTATTAAAGTACCAATATGTTGAACCATCGAAAAGCATACCTTCACCTGTTGAATTCTTTTGAGCTCTACCATTACATTGTGCATTATTTTTATAAGTTGATTCATCTAACCATGGACCTGTACCACTATAATTAGTAGCTCTAAGTAATAGTAGCAAACCGGTGTCAACTGGCTGGTTTGTAATAACTGTATTTGTATTAACATTTGGAGCAAATGTTATTGAACCTGAATTACTTACTACACTATTGTTGTAACTAGCTATAGCTACTGGAGCTACTGGAGCTACTTGAGCTACTTGAGCTACTGGAGCTACTGGACCTACTTGAGCTACTGGACCTACTTGAGCTACTTGAGCTACTGGAGCTACTGGACCTACTTGAGCTACTTGAGCTACTGGACCTACTTGAGCTACTTGAGCTACTGGACCTACTTGAGCTACTTGAGCTACTGGAGCTACTGGACCTACTTGAGCTACTTGAGCTACTGGAGCTACTGGACCTACTTGAGCTACTTGAGCTACTGGAGCTACTGGACCTACTTGAGCTACTGGAGCTACTGGAGTTATGACAATTGGTGGGTTTGTTTTAATATTTAAGACAGGTGATGCTGTAGTTCCACCAGGATTCATAGCAACTACATTCGCACTATAGTTTGTGTTAGGATTTAAACCTGAAAATGTAGCAGTTTGTGCGCTTAAACCACTATCTGTTTTGGGTCTTGTTGGTTGTCCATTTAAATTATAACTATAATTTGTAGCACCTACACCACCGGTCCAACCAATATTGAAATCTGTTTGGTTAACCGAATTAATATTTAACTGTTGAAATTGTCCAGGCGGTGGAATATTCAGGGTTTGTACTCTTAATGGTTGTGATGACGTATTTCCCATATCGTTTGTTGCATTTACAACTATATTATACACAGTGTTAAAATCTAAACCTGAAAAAATAGCATTCTGAGAACTTAGACCATTATTTGTAAGAGGTGTTACATTATTACCATTCAACGTGTATGTATAGCCTGTTGTATCGGAGCCTTGAGTCCAACTAATTGTAAAACCATTTGTAGTAATAGATGATGCTTGTAGATTTTTAGGTTGTTCTGGTTTTGGCTTATTTGGTGTAGTAATGTTCATCGATGGCGATGATGATGTACCCATATCATTTATAGCATTAACAACAATACTATACGTTGTGTTGTAGTTTAAACCTGAAAATACAGCTGTTTTAGAACTTAATCCGTTGTCTATACTAGGAATAAAGGGTTTATTATTTAATGTATAAGTATAATTTGCTGCTCCTATACCTCCTGACCAATTTATTGTAAATCCACTTATTGATAATGACGAATATTGAAGATTTTGAGGCTGTGATGGTTTAGGCTTAGTCTGTATAACACAGCTTGAGACCCTATTACTAAAATTATAAGTATTCAAATCTGGTACATTCAACGAATCACCCTCACCAAACAGAACCAACGAGTTACCTTGGCCTATGTCACCTGTCCAAAGTGTAACCTGTAGTCCTTGTGGTATCTTTAATGACTGTAAGGATTTATCCTCATAACCGCCTTCATTAGCGATTTTAGAAATGGACCAGTTTGAAAGATATAGTTTTGTCTCAAAACCACCATAATTTATTTCAGGATAAAATAATACATTATTTGTTGATTCTTTTGAACCGTCACAGCTTATAAATATATCGTAGTCAACCGTATTTGCATCCATTGGGAATTCCTTCATAATACAATCTCCACAGTGATATTTAATATAGACCTGTTTTTGACAACTTCCTTCTTTTGCTCCGCCCTGTAATTTTGGGTTAAATTCGTATGCAAGAGTTTTACCATCAGTGTTATTTTTGACAAAAGTTCTTAATTTATTTGTTATATTACATTTTGAAGAGTTTGAACAATTTTTACCGAAAGATGCCTCTATTATATTCAGTTGTCCAGAATTACCTGGAGCGGGCTGTGAACAAAAACTTGTTGTGTTCAGTGTTGGTGTTTGATAAAGAGTTTGATAAATAGTTTGACTTTGAGTTGATGGTGGTGGAGTAAAACATGTTAATAATGATACAGAATATGCTGAACCATCCTTAGCTCCTGCGATTAGATAATTACCATCCGTTGAACATGCGATAGATGACCAAGAACTTGAAGGCGCAGATGATTGCTTCCATGATACACCAAAATCGTCACTCATATAAATATTACCACCATCGACTATGGCAGATAGTTTATTCAAATTCTGTGAACCTGCAATACCAATCCATTTCTGTGTTGGTGCATTTGTTTTTCTCCAATTATATCCGTAATTATTACTGTAATATATTCCTCCGCCGTATTGAACAGCCACACATTGTACACCGTCTGAAGACATAACAACACCTTCCCACATATTATTAGGAGCATCCGATTTATTCCAGGTTGACCCATTGTCTGTACTTACATAGATTCCATAACCATTAATACATACAGCTACTATAATTTGTCCATTTGAAGATATAGCAACACTATGCCAAGGTTTTATAGGTGATTCCGTTTTAACCCATCCAGAATCGGCACCGTTATAACGATTGATATAGATACTACCGGCTAGTACAGTAGCAACTGCAGTTTTACCATCTCCTGAAATTGCTACATTTGACCATGGCGCCTTTGGACCTGTTCTTGCCCAAGTATAATCATTTGCTCTTCTGCTTCCTATAAACATTATTCCATCGTTCTGAATTACTATAATAGTACTCATATCAGGAGTAGTTGCTATCTTATTTAATGATGAAAAAGACCCATTTATTGAAGACCAATTAGTACCTGAATTTATACTTTGATATATACTTCCATTTTTATGAACACTTATCATTTTTTTACAATCAGATGAACAGACAATACCATTTATTACACCTTGTGATAGATTTGATTTACTCCATAAACTTGTAGGGTCGCATATTGTCGAGCGCCATAATCCACCATTGTATTCAACTGCATAATAATAAAGTCCGTCTCCTGAACTAACTATTGAACGCCAGTCTCCATACTTTGCATCAGTTTGCCTCCAATCCTGTCCTATCAAATTAATATCATTTCTCAAACTTATATTTATTTCACCATTTGTTGTTACTGCTCCTAATATTGTACTTAAATCGGCTGTTCCGGTTATTGAAAACCAATTTCTTATTGGAGCCTTGGTTATAGACCAGTTTTTACCTAAATCAGTACTTTTATATACGCCGTTTCCTAATATGCAGCCGACTACATCGTTATTATTATTTGATATTACAATTGAGGACCATTCCCAGTTATTATGATTCGGGTCATTATCAATTTGTGACCATGAACGACCACCGTCTATACTAGAAAACATTTGATTTACCCAATTATACTCAATTTGGCATTTATCAAGATAAATTTTTGTTTTACATAGGGCTATTAAACTCTCACCATCGGTTTTTGAAGAAGATACATATCGCCATATATTTTCTGTTGTATTATTTATAGTTGCCTTGTTCCAAGATTGTCCAGTATTTGAACTGTACCAAATAGAACCAGATTCACTACCGTCGTCGCGAATTGAAACTATGACCAACTTACTACCGTCAAATGAACATGTACTATGTTTCCATCTTGCAGTTGGAATACCATTTACCGGTACCAGTAACCAAGATTGACCGCTTTTCTTACCAACATAAACTGAACCACCATCAACAAGAGCTAACATTACTAGACCATTACCAGAACAACTTACATTTGTATAATTATTTTTACTTAGATTTGTTGAAATCCATGTATTTCCACTATCATCACTTACCCATACATTTCCAGGATATTCGCATGCAATAACTGATTTACCATCTGTAGAACAATCTACACACGACCATTTACCATTTGAAGGTACATTTGTTTGTTTTTTCCATTGACCTGTGTTTATATTTATTTTTTCAACTGGTTGTTTAGTAACTGATTGTACTGTTGAAGTAGTTGTGGGTATATTTCCTGAACTAGTCTTCGATTGAGCGATTTCTTTGGCTGCTTGCTCATCTGAATATGGTGTTATCAACATACTTTGACCAGTAACCTTTGGGCATTTTACTTGTAACCCGCTATCCGAAGGTTCTACATATACAGATTGGTCACAAAATCTACCTGTGTAATCTTTCTGTACATCTTCAGCACATATGGGATAGTCAAACCAATGTGCCCAAGCAATACCACCTGTAAAGGGTGTTTCGGAATCTGTATCGTTATCAAAAGGTCCTGGTGAATGTCCTAAAGTACCATACTCAAAAACGCGTAAATTATAATAATTACTATCCATTGTAACAGCTGACTTTTCTGCTATTAATTTTCCATTGATATATAAAGATATTTTCTTGAGGTCATTTGAATATACACCAGCTATATGAGTCCATTGCTCTTTCGATACAGCATTTTTTGGACTGGTGACTATTAATAAATTTGTCTTAGGATCACCAGGAGCTGGATTACATTTAATGTATACAATTCCTGGCTCCATAATTCCTCCTTCTAATGCAATATTTGAATCATCGCCACTAGAAATAGAAAAAAGAACGCAAGATTCTTGAATCTCTGATTTGCTCTTACATGTAGGATTATTCTTTACAGCATTTTTCCCTATATCGGTGTAAAAAAACATACTTGTGAAAGACCTGAACGCTGAGCCATATATCTTATTTACTGTTTTTACCCAACTATTGGTTCCATTAAACATTAAGCCGCGAATATTTTTATACGTATCTATTTTCATCTGTAATTTATTATAAATTGATGATAAAATACCGTTTCTATCTTCCGTATTTCCACTATAAAAATCCCAACGAACAATAGGCATATTCTTATCCACTATTGTAGATAGATTATATGGTTGGACTGAACCTGAACCAAAATTATCTCTTAGTTTAATCGAAAAATCTGAACTTCTTTGTTTATCTACATAGAAATACATTTCTGTATTTAACTTACATCCTTCATAAATTTTAAAGGGTTTAGAAGACGAACGAGTAGTGGTAGCCCAATTATCTAACATAATTTGTTTGTCAATTTTAATTGCAAATCCACTGGGTGCATTTACGTCAAATATAGCACTTCTTATTCCACCCTGAAATTTTATATTTGACCTTGTCATTACTACTAAGGGTAATTTGTTATTAAAACGAATCAAAGTACTTACGTCATTTTGAAGTAATTCTGGTATTTGTTTAAATATTTGTCGTCCGTAATAGGTCGCAATCTGATTTCGTCTAGAAATAAACTGACTATCCTTATCCCAAGAATAATAGAAAGCCTCCACACCTGAACGAGTATTAGTTGTCAAATCACCTATTAAATCATTTCCTGAAAAACATACTGGAGGTACATAGACTGCCGGTGCAGGTGCTGGAGCCATGGCTCTTTTAGGTTTTTCACATGATGAATCTGTCATATTTGGACTTTTCATGCTAAACGTAAATTCGTCGGTATTGTACTTTTTTGAATCATTTATTACTGTTATTATTGTATCGAGTATTCTATTTGCTGCTATGTTTGTGCTACTTTTTCTTACATCTCCTAATATTTTTAGTGTGTCTGTCTTATTTTGATTATCTTTTAGACCATTTGGTAAATTAAGCGATGCTTTTAAACGCGTATAAGCTAAAGATGTATCTACAGGAGTATCTTTAATATTGATATATGCATCTATAGTATTATTTATTCCAATTTTATATTTACCATTTGAAATTTCAGCCATAGCTTTTTCGAGTGGTGATACATTTACAAAACCCTCATTATTTGTTATTTTTTTCTGCCACCATTTTTCAGATGTAGTCATATCTGTTTTTATGTTATCTAAGCCTAGAACAATACTACCATTTTCAATTATATCTTGCGATTTATCATCAACTGGTATAATGACTTTTTTATAATTATTATTATTTATTAGATTTCCTTGATATTTTTGTGTTGTAGAAATATCTCCATCTTTATCAATAACAATAGATGTCAAATCAATAAATTTTTCGTTCTGATTAAAATATCTGTAAATACCAAAAATAATAATGATTACCACAACGATTATTAAAATTGTTGTAAGCAGATTATTTTTTTTAAACATAACGACAGCTACTCTATTATTTTAGAAGATTTTTACCGGGTATCTTATTCGCAAATAAATATTAGTATAACTAATATTTATTTAATTACACATTGTTACATGATTTAAAATTATTTATGAATTATCAGGACGTAAATTAGATAAAGAATCCATTTCACGTGTAATTAAGCGCAATACAAAATGTGATTGATGATTTGCATTTAAAAGAGCACATGGTCCTGAAGGAACATTATTGTCTAATCTAACCTTTATCAAATCTTCGTTGGAGCTATCCGCGCCCCCTCCAAAATAATTTCGACCAGTTGAACCTGTAGTAGGGTCCTGGAAACGAGAACGAATTATGATATAATTAGCATATCCAACCGAATTTGGACCATCTGTAACTGTAACTGGTATTACAGTATCTATTGAGTAGCCAATTCCACATACAATATGTCCATCAGTCTTATTAATAAAATTATTAAAATCATCAGCAGACGATTGAGTCACATAAGTGTCGGTATCAATATTGTACCCTCTAAATATAATTCTATCTCCTTCAGCAACAAAGAATTTACTGAACCATGTAGAAGTCTTAATAAAAATGTAGCTTTGATTATCTGGTACAGAAGCAAAAACTGAACTAACAATAGATTCCGCAAGATAGACCTTTGCTACATCCAAAGTATCTAATTCCCTTGTTAAAGGTTTTCCATCAGGTCTTTCCACCTGTATAGATAACTTCTGAAGTGTAGCAAGGGGTGTAGGATGATAAATACGTTGCGCTTTCAAATAGCGGGGCGTAAGTGAAATATATCCAAAATTATCAGCTTTTTGGTCTGACTTCCATGTTTGGTCATACTGTACTAAACCAAAGGTGTTATCAATATATTGATTTGTACCGTAACCATTTCCTGTCCACTCAGAAATTCTTATCATTATGTAGGGATATGACAGAATATTTAATACACGATTAGTATTTGTGCCTGAACCTCCTGAATTTGGTAATACTGATACATCAAGTGATTCGGCTGAAAGAATTGTTTTTACAAGCTCCATACGTGTAATATTCTTGAAGCGCTCCTTTATGGCTGGTGAAAATGTTGAACCATTATCGTTAAGTGTATTGAAATTAATAGTAAAATTATAACGATTTTCATTTCTATTATTTAACCAATCGCGGTCACCACTATAAACATACAGATTTATCTCATTTTCCTTATACTTCACAACATCCTCTTGTTTTATAATATACTCCTGTGGTCTGGGAGCTAATAATGGTGGAGCTGTAGGTTGATTAGTTTGAAAAGGTGGTAAATTACTAGTTGGTGCAGCTGCGCTAGGTTCAGAAAAGGCTGTTGATTCTATGACATTTTTAGACTTTGATACCGATGATACGTTTGCTAATCTAGCTTCAACTTCACGTTGTTTTCTAAGGCGTTCATATTTCTCAATAGGGTCCTCACCTTCGTCGTCGTCATTTTTAGGAACTGAAAAATCGACTGGAGAAGCCTGTGGTTGAACTATGGAGCGCGACTGTTGTTCTCGTTCAAAACGAGAACCTACGTTTTCAAACAAGGTATCTTGTTGAGGAATTACATACTGTGTTTGCGTTCTTTGAACAGGTGTTGATACTTGTTTATTTAACCAACCATCAATATTCAAGGCTGTTTCACGGAATGATTCTTGATTCAATGTATTAATGGGCATTTGGGCACCGTTTACACGATAGACTTCATTCATATAATGTCTTAAAGCCTTCTGCAAACGACGGTCAATATCGTCGGGAAGTTCGGGCTTATTAAGTCTGCGTTCATATTGCTCCCTTAATGGTTGAAGAATGCGTGCATAATTTGTCTGACTAAAGAATATATCAGCATTATCTGGCTTTTTTTCTCTTGGAATTGTCTGTGACAAAGCCGGTGTCGGTCCACGGCTTCCTCTGTTCATTATTACTTACGGCGAATATTACCCTTAAGCTGAATAAACGTGTTACCAAAGTTAAGTAATCAGGGATTAGTTAACTTTGATAATTTAGTGAACATATAAAATACATAAAAGTATAAATATTTGATAGTATAAAATTTTTATGAGCCCAATTTTAATACATCCTTTGTTTTTGCTTCTCTACGGGGATTTTCACTAGCAAAGAGTACATCACGAAATACATTTATTGTATCATCGTCAACAATATCCATACAAATTGTCTGAAATGATTTACCTCTTAATAAACTGATTATTGTATATAAACAGTACATACCACATTCAGAATCTTTTCTTTGATGTCTGATATCATTGTATAGTATAGTTTCACATCCCTGTTCCTTACAACGCTCTAATAGGTTGGCTACCTCTGGTGGTGGTGGTAAGCCGTATGAATCAAAATAGTAAGCCGATTTATTGGGTATATCGATGAATGAACAGACCCAATGTGACCCAGGTTCATCGTGTTTGTCAAGATTAAATATGATACCAATTCGTTTAGTGCCTTTTCTAAAGGCGTCTTTTAAATCTAATTTACATAGTTCATCTACGATACATTTACCCCAGTTTAGAACCTTTGCATCATCGGATGGTGCATCAAAATCAATTGGAACGGGTCCAATAAATTCAAAATCTTTGTAACCGTCCTCATATTGATTCATTACATCTTCTATATTGAAACTATCTAACCAAGTTTTTTCGTTCTTGTTCCATTCATCTGGTTTTTCTGGTCTGAAATACTGCTTTGACCACTTTTCGCGGTCTTTGTTGGTTAAACCTGGAAGTTTCTTCAGAATACAGAATTCGTTCTCACAATTGTAATAAGTTTTCATTGAATTACGAATTTCCTTCCATAAAATAGCACGTTTTGTAGGCGAATTTCTATTATTCTTTCTTGTAAGTGAACGAATTGATTTATTAGGGTGAGTTTTATTCCAAACGCTCTTCATTTTCTCGAGTGCCTCCAAAGAAAGACAAGTCTCACCATTCTTTCTATGCCTTGCTGGATTACAGATTCGGGAATCTGTATTGGTGTCAATAGAATTTTTAGACATTGTCTATCTAACTATAGAAGACAATTAATCTCGAGCTCCCCGATGGATTTTTCTAAATTTACTATAGGGTGAATGGCTTCAAGCATTCCTGTTGTTTCATCAAACTGGACAATAGCAATTTTTATTATAACGTTTATTGTTATTATTTTGTTCACTGAAATTTCTATTCAATCCATTTTAACGCTAGTATTTATGGCTGGTGTTGGATATGCCTTGTATAGTATAATAAATAATAGTACATCTATGCTTATTGTTGGTCTATTTGGTATTATTTTAGTTCTGTTATTTGCTATGGCTTCTGGATACGGACGTGGTCACCAGACTATTATTGTCAATCAGAAATGTGATAACAATAATAAGGCAGATGATTGGATGTTGGCTGGTAAAAAAGTCGGTAATTGCGTATCTTCCAAATTAGTACCTGCTGGAGTATGTCCAACTGGATATACAAATTTTACAGATGGTGAAGGAAATACATTATGTTGTGGTAGTTCTAATGTAGAACCCTATTCACACAAATGTCCCGCTTTAGGACCTAAAGGTATATGTGCCATGGCACCCGGTATAGAGGATACACGTCCAGGAGTAAGTAAAAAGACCTATTATCCGTTATGTCAAACTATGATAATTGCTTA
>Ga0136644_10001610_pt1 | contig 17818 bp, 13 predicted proteins | sample C_130820_EF_Meta_FD_94780 | JGI IMG/M metagenome (GOLD analysis project Ga0136644, IMG submission 94780) | Freshwater microbial communities from Lake Croche, Canada to study carbon cycling - C_130820_EF_MetaG (v2) (version 2) | ecosystem: Environmental > Aquatic > Freshwater > Lake | place... | reverse complement strand
TTGCTGACTGCTTTGCAGCAGTTCAAAGATGACTACGATCGTAATCAACCGATGTGGCGGATTTTGCCCGACTATTGCAAAGGGCATCGCCAGTACGAACGACTTGGTCTACGCGATCTGTGTCAGCAAATTCATGCCGAATACCGTAAACATGACGTCGCACGCTTAACGACCGAGATGTACTTGAGTGACATGATTCCTGCACTCAAGCCCTCTGATGCGTTTGCCCAGATGGCCCACCGCGAGGTTGAGCGCGTGTCAATTGATCAGCTTGAGGGCCGCGTCACTGGTGTGTTGCTGACACCTTATCCTCCAGGGATTCCTTTGTTAATCCCTGGCGAGCGCTTTAACAAAACAATCGTGCAATATTTGCAGTTTGCTCGGTCGTTCAACGAAAAATTTCCAGGTTTCGAAACCTACATCCATGGGTTAGCCGAAGAGATTTTGCCTAATGGCGATAAACGCTATTACGTTGATTGTTTACTCGAGCAGCCGGCGAGTTAAATGCAGCACTTTGAAGTTGCGGTAATTGGCGCGGGGGCGGCTGGCATGATGTGCGCGGCGGTTGCCGCGCAGCGTGGTCGTCGCGTGGTGTTGATTGATCACGCCGAAAAACTGGCCGAAAAAATCCGTATCTCGGGCGGAGGCCGCTGTAACTTTACAAATCGCACGGTTGCGCCTGAAAACTTTATTTCTAACAATCCGCATTTCTGTAAGTCTGCGTTAGCTGGCTATTCGCCGCAAGATTTTATTGCCCTGATGGCGCGCTACAACATTGCTTTTCATGAAAAGCATCGTGGTCAATTGTTTTGCGATCGCAGCAGCGAAGATGTGATCGAGATGCTTCGTGCCGAGTGTGAGCTGGGCAATGTGCAATGGCGTATGCCTTGCACAGTTCAACAGATCACGCGTGTGGAGACGGGCGCTGAGGGTGGCTACGAACTTGCAACCTCTGAAGGGCTATTGCAGGTCGATAAAGTCGTAATCGCGACGGGTGGCTTGGCGATCCCTCAACTCGGGGCCACCGATTACGGTTTAAAAATCGCACGGCAGTTTGGCTTAAAAGTCGTTGAGCCCCGGCCAGCACTCGTCCCATTAACGTTTGATGGCGTGCAATGGGCTGAGTTTGGAGAGTTGAGCGGGCTAGCCCTTGAAGCCAGTATTTCAACCGGGTCAAGTCGCAACGCGCCTGCGTTTCTTGAAGATGTGTTGTTTACGCACCGCGGTCTGTCAGGGCCAGGTATTTTGCAGATTTCAAGTTACTGGCAGCCAGGCGAGGCCATTAAGCTTGATTTGGCACCTGGTCAAGACATGACAACGGCCTTGCTTGAGGCGAAGGCGGGTGGGCGTCAACAATTGGGTAACTTGCTGGGTGGGCTGTGGCCCAAGCGCCTCGCCGAAAAGTGGTTGGGCGAGCAAGCTGCACTTCGTATTGCCGACGCGCCCGATCGGCTGCTGCGTGAACTGGCCGCACGCATACAGTCGTGGTCTTTGATCCCAGATGGCACCGCCGGTTATAAAAAGGCCGAAGTCATGCGGGGTGGCGTCGATACCAAAGGGCTCGATCAACGCAGCATGCAGGCTAAAACAGTGCCGGGCTTGCATTTTATCGGTGAGACGGTCGATGTGACAGGCTGGCTCGGCGGCTACAACTTTCAGTGGGCCTGGGCCTCGGCGGTGGCCTGCGGTCGTAGCCTTTAATTTCTGAACGGGTTGTCCGAGGTCGTAGTTTCGCGGTACGATGACAACGCTGTGAACGTAGTTTGCGGGAGAGTGCAGCGGGTAACGTGATGGTTGCCCTAGTTTGCCGCCGAAGGCGCAATTCGCCCAGAATCGCTCAGGCTTCCCATACCGCAACCTGCAATGTTGCATGTCTGACAGGCATGCAATAACACATCACTCTGGAGAGACCCGCGGCCACACTGGCCAAAACGGGAGCCGAAGGTGCACACCTGCTTTGCTGCAGGGCAACTCTCAGGCAAAAGGACAGAGGGGCGAATGTTGGTTCAAACACTCACGCCAGGCGTGGGTAGCTGAACCGCTCGCCCTTTGAATGTTCTGGAGCCTTTTTATGTCTGCCACGTTAAAACGTACCCCTTTATACGACACCCATGTCGCGGCAAAAGCCCGACTGGTTGACTTTGGTGGCTGGGAGATGCCTGTCAATTACGGCTCGCAAATCGAAGAGCATCACGCCGTTCGCCGTGACGCTGGTATTTTTGATGTGTCGCACATGCTGAATGTTGATGTGACTGGCGCCGATGCGACCGCGTTTTTACGCCGATTGGTGGCCAACGACGTCACCAAGCTGACCCAAGCCGGCAAGGCGCTCTACTCCTGTATGTTGAACCCGCAGGGTGGCGTGATTGACGACTTAATTATTTACTTTTTTACGGCGACGCAATGGCGCCTTGTGGTCAACGCAGGTACGGCCGATAAAGATATCGCCTGGATGCAGCGGGTGGTTGCTGCAGGCAAGTTTCAAGTCACGATCGCACCTCGTCGCGATTTGGCAATGGTGGCGATTCAGGGGCCCAACGCGCGCGCGAAGGTCTGGGCAGCCCGTCCAGACTGGCAAGCTGCCACGCAAAATCTTGGCGTGTTTTGCGCTGCAGTGTTCGTGGGTGATGTGTTGGTTGCCCGCACAGGCTACACGGGTGAGGATGGTTTTGAAATCGTTTTGCCCGCAGCTGAGGTGGCCCAGTTGTGGGCTGATCTGATCGGTCAACAGGCTCATCCTTGCGGACTAGGCGCGCGTGACACGCTGCGCTTAGAGGCTGGCATGAATTTATATGGTCAGGATATGGATGAGTTGATTCATCCCAATCAAGCCGGCCTGACCTGGACGGTTTCGCTCAAAGACCCAGAGCGTTTCTTTATCGGCCGCAAAGCGCTCGAGCAGTTTGCGGATCCTAAGGTGTTTGTCGGGCTCAAATTATTAGACCGCGGTGTGATGCGCGCACACATGGTGGTGCGCACCGATGATGGTTTAGGCGAGGTCACAAGCGGCACGATGTCACCGACCCTGGGCGTTTCGATTGGTTTTGCACGCTTGCCGCTGGGTGTCGAGGTGGGTGATCACGTTGAAATTGATATTCGCGGAAAGTGGGTACCCGCCGAGGTCTGCAAGTTGCCCTTCGTTCGTCAGGGCGCTGAAGTGGTGCACGCAAAGTAAGCAACGCAAGAAATGCGTGGCTCACGTTGTCTGTGTCACAAACTTTGAGCAAAACAAGTTGTAAGTGACAAGAATTTTCATACGCACAAGATTTTAAATTTCCGCAATTTTTTCGACTATATCGAACCCTAATATTTCAGGAGACTTTCATGAGCATTCCCAACGATCGTAAATACGCAACTAGCCACGAATGGATCAAAGCCGAGGGCGATGTGATGTTGGTTGGCATTACCGGGCCTGCACAAGAGCAGCTCGGTGATTTGGTGTTTGTGGGCGACGTCAAAGTGGGTGCCAAACTCGCAGCAGGTGCGACTGCAGGGGTGGTTGAATCAGTGAAGGCGGCCTCTGACATTTATGCACCCGTCGCGGGCGAAATCGTGGGCTTTAACGAGGCGCTCAACGATGCGCCCGAAACCATTAACGCTTCGCCTTACGGCACCTGGATTTTTAAAATCAAAGCCAACAATCCTGCCGACGTCAATGGCTTGCTCGATGCAGCAGGCTATCAGGCTATTGCTGACGCAGGTTAAGGTCAATCATCATGTCAAATATTATGGATACTTCAGGCGAGTTTGTTCCTCGTCATATCGGCCCCAGCGAGGCCGATCAACAACGCATGCTTGAGGCAATCGAGGCGCCCAGTCTTGAGGCCTTGATGCAAGAAGTTGTGCCTGCCAACATTCGTATGACACGCGAGCTCAATCTTCCAGCCCCGCGTGCCGAGGCCGATGTGCTCGCTGAAATGAAAAAAATCGCAGCGGGCAATCAAGTCTTTCGCAACTACATTGGTCAGGGCTATTACGGCACGCACACGCCCAACGTGATTTTGCGCAATATCCTTGAAAATCCGGCTTGGTACACCGCGTACACGCCCTATCAGCCCGAGATTTCTCAAGGCCGCCTCGAGGCGATTCTGAACTATCAAACAATGGTTGCTGATCTGACTGGGCTTGATATTTCAAATGCCTCGTTACTAGATGAGGGTACCGCAGCGGCCGAGGCGATGACCTTAGCGCGCAGGGCTTCGCAAGCGGCCAGCAAAGTATTTTTTGTGTCGCAGCATTGCCATCCTCAAACCATAGAAGTGATCCGTACCCGCGCCGATGGCTTGGATATCGAGGTGGTCGTGGGCGATGAGCTGAAGGGTGTGCCGGACTGCTTTGGCTTACTCGTGCAATATCCGCAGTCGTTGGGCTCTGTGGCAGATTACCGTGCCTTGACGTCTCAGGTACATGCACAAGGTGGTGTCGTAGCTTGTGCCACCGATCTTTTGGCACTGACCTTACTCGAGCCTCCTGGGCACTGGGATGCCGATATCGCGATCGGTTCAGCCCAGCGTTTTGGCGTGCCCTTTGGTTTTGGTGGCCCACACGCGGGCTTTATGGCTTGTAAAGATGCGTTCAAGCGCAATATGCCAGGACGCTTGGTTGGCGTGTCAAAAGACGCGCAGGGTAATCCGGCGCTGCGTTTGGCCTTACAGACGCGCGAGCAGCATATTCGCCGCGAAAAGGCGACGTCAAATATTTGCACGGCGCAGGTACTGCTTGCGGTGATGTCGAGCATGTATGCGTTATGGCATGGCCCTAAAGGCCTGACTGCGATGGCTACTCGGGTGCATCACGCAACAGCACTGCTCAGTCAAGCCTTGACCTCGGTGGGTCTTGAGGTCGTCAATGAAACATTTTTTGATACCTTGCTATTAAACACCGGTGCACAAACAGAAAAAATCCTGCAGACCGCGCGTGCTGCCCGCATGAATTTACGTCATGTCAGCGCTTCGCAACTCGCGGTTTCGCTCGACGAAACCGTGACAGGCGCTGACCTTGAACAACTGGTGGTGTTGCTTGCGACGGCGTTGGGCAAAGCGGCACCGGCCTTGGCCACGTCGCTGGTTGGTTTGCCCGGCATCCCTGGCGCTGTGAAGCGCAAACAAGCGATTTTGGGTCATCCGATTTTTTCGAGTATTCAATCCGAAACGGACATGTTGCGCTATATGCGTAAGTTGTCAGATAAAGATTTAGCGCTTGATCGCACGATGATTCCTCTGGGTTCTTGCACCATGAAGCTCAACGCGACTGTTGAGATGATCCCAGTGACCTGGCCTGAATTTGCGAGTATTCATCCCTTTGCACCGGCCGAGCAGACGCAAGGTTATCAAACTATGATCGAGCGTTTGTCAAAAGACTTGTGCGAAATCACGGGTTATGACGCGATTAGTTTGCAGCCAAACTCTGGTGCGCAAGGCGAATATGCTGGGCTTCTGGCGATTCGTGCCTACCATCGTTCAAACGGACAAGCGCAACGCGACATTTGCTTGATCCCGGCATCTGCACACGGCACGAATCCTGCCTCAGCCAATATGGTAGGCATGGATGTTGTGGTCGTGAAAGCTGATGCGCATGGCAACGTTGATCTTGAAGACTTGCAGTCGAAAATTGCGCAGGCGGGCGACCGTTTAGCCGCCTTGATGGTTACCTATCCTTCGACACACGGCGTCTTTGAAGAGGCGATTACAGGTATCTGTGACATGATTCACGCTGCTGGTGGCCAGGTGTACATGGATGGCGCGAACATGAATGCCATGGTCGGCGTGGCTCAGCCAGGTAAATTTGGTTCAGATGTTTCACACCTGAACTTACACAAAACGTTTTGCATCCCGCACGGCGGCGGTGGTCCTGGCGTTGGCCCAGTCGGTGTGCGTGCGCATTTGGCACCGTTCTTGCCAGGTGTTGTCGGCGAAAACGGCACGTTGTCTGGCAAGGTGCCAGTTGGCCCCGTATCGGCGGCACCGTTTGGATCGGCCAGTATCTTGCCGATCCCGTTTGTGTACATTTCGTTGATGGGAGCGTCGGGCTTACGTCGCGCGACCGAAGTCGCCATCTTAAGTGCCAACTACATTGCGCGGCGCTTGTTGGGACATTATCCCGTGTTGTATAGCGGTCGCAACGGACGTGTGGCGCACGAATGCATTCTTGATATGCACGAGATCAAAGAAGCCTCTGGCATCTCTGCCGAAGACATCGCCAAGCGACTCATGGATTACGGCTTTCATGCCCCCACTATGAGTTTTCCGGTAGCCGGTACGCTGATGGTCGAGCCCACCGAGTCTGAAGGATTGGCCGAGCTTGATCGTTTTGTTGACGCCATGATTGCGATCCGCCAAGAAATTGCTCAAATCGAGCGTGGCGAGCGCGACCGCAGTGACAACGTGCTCAAGAATGCCCCGCATACGGCTCAGATGCTGCTCGCCGAAGACTGGCATCACGATTATCCGCGGCAACAAGCGGCTTATCCGGTGGCGAGCTTGCGCGACAACAAATACTGGCCCGCTGTAGGTCGTGTCGACAACGCGTGGGGTGATCGTAATTTGGTCTGCGCGTGCCTGCCGATTGAGGCTTACGCGTAGGGCGTGCTGAGCGGGCGTCGCTTTCACTAAAAGAGTGCTGTGATGAAGTCTTGAGCCGATGATTGTTAAGACAATCGTCGGCTTAACTTTTTTAGTGAAATGAAAAACTTGTTTTTTGCGTAAAGACTAAATACGCGACAAAAGAAAACGTTAGTTTGAGCGCTCAAGTTCTTTAGAGAAACTTCGCACGATTTTAAAAAAGGTATTGACCATGCCTTCAACTGCGTCTCGTCCGATACCTCCGTAGGCACTGATATCCATCTCGATCACGGCTTCTTTTTTGTCATTGACATAGGCGCGCGCCCAGCGCTTGCGTAAGTTCCAGTCGTTGGCGACGTTGAGTGCCTCTGGTTTGTTTGACGGATACGTCGCCCGCAGCAGCACGTCTTCGCAGCTTGGGTCGCTACCACATCCCACAAATAGCATGTCGATTTTGGCGGCTCCTGAGTCTCCGGGGGCCACCTTGAGTAAGGGATCGCCTTGCTCGTCTTTAACCTCTTCAAAAGAAAAGTCGGCAGCCGTCAAAATGCTCGCTAAGACAGATGGATCTAAATGCCTTGTTGCGGCGGCCTCGTCGGGCCCATCCGAGCTGGCAACGGGTTCTGCCGCAAGCCAAGCAGTTGGTACGAGTGAGGCAACAAGTGTCAGCAAGGTGTCGGACGAAACGACTTGCCCGTTGACCTTAAACACGTTGTCTTTAAAGCTGAGTTGAGAAACTAGTCTGTCACCCTTTAGCGTGCCAAGCTTTAATTTGGCGGCAACGTCAAGCGCGGTCGCGATATCTTTCTCGGCCGTGACTTTTGCCTGTGCTGGGTTGATACCGCTCGCCTCAAGACCTTTTGTTAGCACCCCAACTGCCATCGCTCGCGAGAGCGCGACCGTGACGTCGAGTGCTTGAATCGGATTGCCGCTTAAGCCCACTCCGCTGCTGCGCAGATCCACAGGGGCAAGTACCGTGCTTAAGGTCATCGAGCTCTGGCCATTAGCGGTTTGCCAAATCAACGGGTCGAGTCTAAGAGTCGGGCTGTTTTTGACTAAGGTTTGGATGTGCGCCCAAAACTGCTTCAGGTCTGCAGCAGTGATTAAGTCGGCGTCAGGCGGATTATTGATTGAGCGCGTCAGAATGTCGCTATACAGATCGGTCAGGGACTTAACGGTATTGCTGCTGAGCTTGTCGTAGGAGGCTGTCAGTTGCAAAGTGCCCCAGTCTTTTTTATCGATCGTTAAGCGTTCAATATCGTAATGAGACTGGCCGCTTAATAAATCGTCTTTCTCATCCAAAATTAACCGAGTGTTGATCTGTTTGGCGCTGACCGTCGGAAAATTTAAGGACGTGAGCGTGAGCTCGCCTATGTCTGCGCCGCTAACACCGATGCTTAGGCCTGTGTGTCCGGGGTGGGTGTCGGCATGCAGGCGGCTTGATTTGATGTCGAGCGTAGCTCTGCCATCGGTAATGTTGAGCGCCTCGACTTTAAGTTCACCTCGTGTATAACTAAAGGCAGGGCCGAGCTCAGCGACCAGAGTTGCCCCAGCAAATCTAGAACGGACGGTGTCTTGTGTGTGATCGACCGGGCGTACGACCCAGTTAAGCTTAGCGACGCCTTTTGCACTCAGCTGTGTGTGTCCATCGATCAATGAGCGTCCGCCTGTGGCCTTGAATAACGCTGCGGTAAAGGCGGTGGGTTCGAGCGTCGTATGAATTGAGGCCGATGACCAGTCGAAGTGACCACCTGCGATTTGCAATAAAGAGAATGCGTCGTGTGTGATGCGGTTTACGACCAACACTTCGGGGGTGAGCGTTGAGGTTTTAGCGGCAGGAAAGCTCAAAATGTACGAGGCCTGGCTAGTGAATACCCCACGTTGATAGCTGCGCTGCGTGACACGAACTTGGTCTGACCAGTTTTTTGCGATGTATGTGTTCAGCGAATCGACGACGGTTTCGGTATCGGTTTGCACGCGCCCGCCGATGTACCAACTTGTGCCCACATAGATGACACAGAGCAGGGCGAGCGCACTCAGGGCACCAATTAGTTTTTTGTTCATTCCCTAGCCTTTAACGCGATGATACTCGACCAAGTGGTAGGCAAGCCCGTTTTCTGCGGGCTGAGGCAGGCGAGATGACTCACGCCACACCGTTAAGTCAAGTGGCTCGAACACGGCATCGCCCTCAATATCGGCCTGTATTTCAGTCGCAACGATGCGGTGGGCCAGTGGCAAAGCTTGCTGGTAAATTTGCGCACCGCCGATGATAAAGACTTGTTCTGCCTCTTTGAGGGCTTCGAGCGCTTGAGTCAAACTTGTGACGCCTTCTGCGCCGACGAACGTTTTGTTTGTATCGCGTGTGATTACGATATTGCGCCGTCCGGGTAACGGCCTGCCCAGTGAATCCCATGTTTTACGACCCATCACGATGGGACAGCCAAGCGTTGTGCGCTTAAAGTGCGCTAAATCACCGGGCAGCTTCCAGGGCAAGCTGTTGTCGCGCCCAATTGTTCGGTTGTGGGCATAGGCAACGATTAAATTGAGCTGCATTCGCCAACTCTCTTAAACAAAATCAAATGGCAACCGGTGCCTTGATGTGTGGATGGTGCTCGTAATTTTCGATCACAAAGTCTTCGTAGCGGTAATCAAATAAAGACTCTGGCTTACGTTGTAAGACGAGGGTTGGGTATGGGTGGGGCGTGCGCGATAGTTGTAATTCAACCTGCTCAAAGTGATTGCTGTAAATATGGCAATCGCCACCGGTCCAGACAAAATCGCCGACTTCGAGGTTGCATTGTTGCGCGACCATATGGGTCAATAAAGCGTAACTTGCGATGTTGAATGGCACACCTAAAAAAATGTCGGCGCTTCGCTGGTAAAGCTGGCACGAGAGCTTGCCCTGCGCAACGTAAAACTGAAAGAAGGCATGGCAAGGCGGCAACGCCATATTTTTGATTTCGCCGACGTTCCAGGCCGAGACAATTAAACGGCGTGAATCGGGGGTCTGGCGAATTTGCTCAAGCACCTGACTGATCTGGTCGATGTGCTCGCCATCGGGGGTTGGCCAAGAGCGCCATTGCACACCATATACGGGGCCCAGATCGCCATCGGGCCTGGCCCATTCATCCCAAATGCTGCAGCCATTATCTTGCAACCATTTGACGTTTGAGTCGCCGCGTAAAAACCATAAGAGCTCAACAAAAATACTACGGGTATGGAGCTTTTTAGTCGTGACCAACGGAAACCCTTGCGACAGATCAAACCGCATCTGATAGCCAAATACCGAGCGAGTGCCGGTTCCGGTGCGATCAGTTTTGTTTACGCCAGTCGTATAGACGTGACGCATAAAGGTTTCGTATTGGTTCATAGCGTTGAATCCTGTCTTTAGGATTTTTCGGCGGTGGCGCCGCCGGTATCCACGATCTCAGCGGTCCAGGTGATTGCGGCGGTATGTGCAAGCATGGCCGAGGCTGAGCAGTATTTTTCGTGCGACAGCGCGATGGCACGCTCGACCGCTGCGCGAGGCAGGTTGTGGCCGGTGACGGTAAACACAAAGTGGATCTTGGTAAATACTTTTGGATCAACGTCGGCACGTTCTGCAACGAGCTTGACCGAGCAGCCAACGATGGCGTGGCGCCCGCGTTTAAGAATCAAGACCACGTCATAGGCCGTGCACCCCCCTGTGCCCACCAACAAGAGTTCCATCGGCCGTGGAGCAAGGTTATGACCCCCACCATCGGGTGCGCCGTCCATGGCTGCAATGTGCCCTGTTCCGGTCTGTGCGACGAACAGCATGCCGTCTGGGCCACCCCAATCGATTTTGACTTCCATGTGAGATCCTTGACAGTGAAGTGACAATGATAATCAAGTTTCAAGCAAAATCTTTGATCGAGACTTAAAATTCGAATCAAAGAGCTCTCTTTTTCAGGGCATGACGAATATCCCTTAAGGTCACGTATGGCATCCCCCCAGGCGGTTTCAAATGGTTCATCGCACTTTATTCGGCGCCAGTATTGGCTTGATCCTTTCATCGCCGAAGTCGACGTAGCGCTGCAGGTGTTGGCAGGGCAGGCTGCGGCCGCTCGTGCGAATCCCGCTGGCGTTGCCAAGCCCGAGTTGGCTCAAGACCTCACTGCGCCCGAAAAAAAACACGCAGCAGGGTTAATGCGCGTTAACCATGTGGGCGAGGTCTGCGCGCAGGCTCTGTATCGGGGGCAAGCAGCCGCTAGCAAAGACGCGTCAGCGGCTGCGTTGTTTTATAGCGCAGCTGCTGACGAAACTGATCACCTTGCTTGGTGCCAACAGCGGTTGCGTGAGCTAGATAGTCGCCCGAGCCTGTTAAACCCTATTTGGTATGCGGGTTCATTTGCGCTAGGTGTCTTGGCTGCACGTGCGGGGGTGGCTCGTAATCTGGGTTTTATGGCCGAAACCGAGCGCCAGGTCGAAGCGCACCTTGAAGACCACCTTCAGCGCTTGCCAGCGGGCGATATCCGTTCACGAAAAATCGTCGAGCAAATGAAACAAGACGAGATCGGCCATCGCGTGACCGCCGAGCGGGCGGGAGCGGAGAGTATGCCTGCACCGGTGAGGGGCGTGATGAGATTGATGTCTAGATTGATGACGGCGACGGCTTATCGTTTGTAACTTTAGAAATGTCTGTGGCAAGCCAAACCGTGTTGCAGTGCACAAAAACAACACAATAAAGATTTATTGTTGTTTAAACCGAATTTATTGTTGTTTAGGTAGATTTTCTTGCGTTGCACAAAAAAATAGATTACTATTTGTTTATGGAAGTTGAGTCATAAGTGTTTTGACTGAATAACGAGTTATCAAAAGATAGCTTTCAGGCAAAGCGCGCAGAGCTAGTTAAGCGTCAAGCAATTTCGCGACGTTTGAATTTTCTCCTCAACTTGCCACGATTGTCTCCTCCACCCTCCTCCTTTGGTGGATTTAGGCCAAGACCGCAAGGTCTTGGCCTCTTTTTTTGTCAAACGCAAAGCCACGCCAGAACGGTGTGTGTAACCGACCAATACCAACGGGGCAGCGTGCTCAAAAGATCACTTCTTTTTGCAACGGGGTAGCGTGTTAAACAGGGATAAATTCTTTTTTGAGTATTCGTTTACCTTGCCGAGTCGTGGCCGGGCAACAAAATTTCGCCTGAGCCTTTAAACTCACACTCGTGCATTAAAAAACGACCCGCCGGCTCGAGCGCCTGCAGGTATTGTGGAGAAGATTTTGCTCATTCAGGACGTCAAACTTGCGGTGGTCGGGCTGGGCTATGTGGGGCTGCCCCTTGCGGTCGAGTTCGCCAAAAAAAGGTCGGTACTCGGCTTTGATATTAATCCGGCGCGCATACAGGCACTGCAACAAGGGCATGACCATACCCTTGAGGTCGATGACGCCGAGCTTGCGAGCGCTAAGGGGTTGCGCTGTACCGCAGACCGCACCGAGTTAAGCGCAGCCAATGTTTTTATCGTGACAGTGCCCACACCGATTGATGAATACAAGCGCCCGGATCTGACCCCTCTGATTAAGGCCAGTGAAACCATCGGTGCCGTGCTAAAAAAAGGCGATATCGTCATTTATGAGTCGACGGTGTACCCAGGGGCGACTGAAGAAGATTGCGTACCGGTTCTTGAGCGGGTGTCGGGCTTAATCTTCAACACAGACTTTTTCGCGGGCTACAGCCCCGAGCGCATTAACCCTGGCGACAAAGAGCATCGCGTCAGCACGATAAAAAAAGTGACATCGGGCTCGACGCCCGAGATCGCGGCACTCGTTGATCAAATCTACCAAGAGATCATTGTCGCGGGCACGCATTGCGCGCCTAGTATTCGAGTGGCTGAAGCGGCCAAGGTCATCGAAAACACGCAGCGGGATGTCAATATCGCACTCATTAATGAGTTAGCGCTGATTTTTAATAAGCTTGGCATCGATACCGAAGCGGTCTTGCAAGCCGCCGGAACAAAATGGAATTTTCTGCCCTTCCGTCCAGGCCTCGTCGGCGGACATTGCATTGGTGTCGATCCTTATTACCTTACGCACAAGGCGCAATCGATTGGTTATCACCCCGAAATTATCTTGGCGGGACGGCGCTTAAACGATGGCATGGGCAGCTATGTGGTGTCGCAGCTCGTGAAGCTGATGACGCGCCAACGTATCCATGTGCAAGGCGCGCGCGTGCTGGTGATGGGTTTGGCGTTTAAAGAGAACTGCCCCGACTTACGCAATACCCGTGTGGTGGATATTGTCAAAGAACTGCACGAATACAACGTTGAGGTCGACGTTTACGACCCGTGGGTGTCGGCGCAAGAGGCTCAGCACGAATATGATTTGACGCCCGTGCAGACCTTGCAGGCGGGTCATTACGACGCGATCATCGTGGCTGTGGCGCACCGGCAGTTTATCGAAATGGGTGCTCAGGCGCTTCGTGCGCTCGGTAAGCCCGAGCATGTGTTGTATGACCTCAAATATATTCTGCCTGCTCACCAGTCAGATTTGCGTTTATGACACAAGCACCTGGTACGCGCTACCAGCAAGTTCAGACGCAACTGCTCGCCGCACCGCGCAGCTGGCTTGTCACAGGGTGTGCAGGGTTTATTGGTTCGAACTTGGTCGAGACCTTGCTCAAACTCGATCAGCGTGTGGTGGGCCTCGATAATTTTGCAACGGGCTATCCACACAATCTTGACGAGGTGCATGCGACTGTCACCGCTAGGCAATGGTCAAATTTTCGGTTCATGCAAGGCGATATTCGTGAGGCGGCAACCTGCGCTCAGGCTGTCGCCGGTGCAGAGTTTGTGCTGCATCAGGCCGCTCTTGGGTCAGTGCCGCGCTCGCTCGCCGATCCAGTCGCCACAAACGACGTCAACATCACTGGTTTTTTAAATATGTTGGTGGCTGCGCGTGATGCTCGCGTGCAGTCTTTTGTTTACGCGGCCTCAAGTTCAACCTATGGCGATCATCCCGCCTTGCCTAAAGTTGAAGATCAGATCGGTAAGCCGCTGTCACCTTATGCGGTTACAAAGTACGTGAATGAGTTATATGCAGACGTCTTTGCACGCGCTTATGACTTTAAAACGATCGGCCTGCGTTACTTTAATGTGTTTGGCAAACGGCAAGACCCTGACGGTGCCTATGCTGCGGTGATTCCAAAGTGGATTGCTGCAATGCTGAATGGTGAGGTGGTAGCGGTAAATGGCGACGGCGAAACAAGCCGAGATTTTTGTTTTGTGGATAACGCAGTTCAAGCTAATATTTTGGCGGCTATCGCGCCTGATGAAGGTAAAAATCAGGTGTACAACGTTGCGGTCAACGCGCGCACTAGTTTGAACGCCTTGCACAAAAATTTGGTGTCAACACTTGCAGAAAACGCGGTGTCTTATGCCTTAGCGCCAGAGTACCGGGATTTTAGAGCGGGAGACGTGCGACACTCGCAGGCAGATATCTCAAAGGCACAGCGGCTACTTGGTTACCAACCAACGCATTCGCTGCTCCAAGGCTTGCAAGCTGCAATGCCCTGGTATCTTCAATTTTGCGCGCAGTCGCGGGCGCGTTAGGCTTCAGGTGGCTGACCGCGGGCGATACGTTCTGCGCGTCGGCGCTCGTAGGCATGGTCGCTGTCGGCGCTGGTCGCCAGTCGGCGAATCCAGTGTGCGGTTGAAGGGTCAAAGGCACTAACGGCCGACTCACTGTCTTCAGCGTCGAGGCTTTTTTCGATATCAACAGCGAGTCTTTTGCCAAACTCGACACCCCATTGATCAAATGGGTTGATGCCCCACAACACGCCTTCGGTGAATACTTTGTGCTCATACAGTGCCAACAACGACCCTAGCTGCTTGGCGTCGAGTTGGGGCAGCACAATGAGGGTTGAGGGGCGTCCGCCCGGATGAACCCGATGCTGCGCCAACTGTGCAGCCACGACCGGATCTTTTTCAGTTTGATTGACCGCAGCTAAGGCTTGTTCAAATGTCTTGCCTTCGCGTAACGCTGCCCGCTGCGCTAAACAGTTGGCAATCAACAGACGGTGATGGCGCGTATGCTGATGATCTGGTTTGGCGCACAACACAAAATCCACCGGAGCACCCTTACCATCCTGATGTAACCACTGAAAGAATGTGTGTTGACTGTCGGTTCCGGGCATGCCCCAAACCGCAGGGCTGCTTGGAACGTCGAGGGTACTGCCGTCGATTTGGGTGGCTTTGCCAAGTGATTCCATTTCGAGCTGTTGCAACCATGGCACCAGTTGGCGTAGACGTGCGTCGTACGGGCATAAAGCAAACGACGCGTAACCCAGCACACTGCAGTTTGCCACTGCGCTCAAGGCCATTTGCACCGGTGCGTTACGTGCAATCGGTGCATTCAAAAAATGGTCATCCATTTCGGCTGCACCACGACGCATCTCGGTCAGCGCACTCAGGCCAAGCCCTAACGCAATCGGCAGACCAATCGAAGACCAAAGTGAGTAACGCCCGCCCACCCAATCCCAAAATTTAAAGATTCGATCATCATGAATGCCAAAGGCACGCGCGGCTGCTGGGTTTGCGGTTACCGCGACAAAGTGTTCGAGCGGGTTGCTTACGCCATTGGTCTCAAACCATTCGATGGCACGCGCAGCGTTGGCCAGCGACTCTGTTGTGGTGAAGGATTTTGAAGAAATAATGACCAGAGTATCAAGTGGGTCGAGCCCGTCGAGCGCACCCGTGATGGCGTGTGCATCAACGTTTGAGGCAAAACGAATCGTGCGCCGTCCTGCAACGCCAGACAGCGCCTCAACCGCAAGCCTTGGACCCCAGTCGCTGCCGCCAATGCCAAGATGCACGACGTTGCTATAGAGATTTTGCGCGTTGACCAGATCGACAAAATTTGCCAAACGTTCTTGTTCGGCTTTGATGGCTTCGGCCACGCCCGCAGGTGGGTTCTCTGACCTGAGGGCGGTATGCCAGGCTGCACGGTTTTCAGTCCAGTTAATGGGCTCGCCGGCAAAGAGCCCTTTACGGGCGGCTTCAAAGCCCTGCTGGTTCAGTAAAGCAGCCGAAGCTTGTTCAAACGCGGCAGAGTAACGCTGAGTGCTCAAATCAACTTCAAGATCGACTGCAGGCAGGATACGCAGGCTGTCAGCCGTCAGTGGGCTAGTGTGTACGGCTGAAGAAAAAGCAAGCCAGGCTGGGCTTCTAGACAACGTGCTCATAAGTTGGGTCGCAGCAAAAGAAATTAAAAGGGAAGCGTGACGTGTGGCGCAAGCGTCAATAACTGTTTGCGAAAGGCTTCTTGGATACGTGAAAGAGCTTCTGGGGTGTCGCCCTCAAAGCGCAAAACGACGACAGGTGTAGTGTTTGAGGCACGCGCTAAGCCAAAGCCATCGGGATAATCGGCGCGTAGGCCATCAATTTTTAACACTTCAGTTGCACCGTCAAAAGCGCCTTCAGCCTGAAGGCGCTTAATCAAGGCGTGGGGTTCGCCCTCGGTCATCTCAAGCTTGAGTTCGGGTGTTGACACCCCTTGTGGAAGCGCCTCGAGCACTGCAGACGGGTCAGCCGAGCGCGACAAAATCTCAAGCAGACGGCAACCCGTGTACAGGCCGTCGTCGAAGCCAAACCAACGCTCTTTAAAAAATACGTGTCCGCTCATTTCGCCTGCCAGCGGCGCGCCGGTTTCGGCAAGTTTGGCTTTAATCAGCGAATGGCCTGTTTGCCACATTAGCGGCACGCCGCCCGCTTCGCGAATGGCGACTGCAACATGACGGCTGCATTTAACGTCATAAATAATGGTTTCGCCGGGGCAGCGAGTCAGCACATCGCGCGCATAGAGGATCAGTTGACGATCAGGCCAGATAATCTCACCCGACTTGGTGACCACCCCTAACCGATCACCATCACCGTCAAAGGCCAGGCCGATTTCGCAATCGGTTGTTTGAACGCAACGAATCAAATCCTCAAGATTGTGTGGATCGGCGGGATCGGGGTGATGGTTTGGAAACGTGCCGTCAACTTCGCAAAATAGCTCGGTGACTTCGCAACCCAAGTCACGAAATAATTGGGGTGCAACCGCACCCGCCACACCGTTACCGCAGTCGATCGCGATTTTCATGGGGCGACTGAGTTTGATATCGCCAAGCACGCGTGCCAGGTAGGGCGTCAAAATATCGACGCTGGTCCCTGTGCCTGGTGTGCTGGCGTGAACGGGGCCCGCAGCGACTTCATCACGCAAGGCAAGAATGGCCTCGCCGTGAAGGGTGCCGCCGCCCATCATCATCTTAAAGCCGTTGTAGTCGGGAGGATTATGGCTGCCCGTGACCGCGACGCCCGAACCTGTTTTTAAGGTGTAAGCGGCAAAATAGACTAAAGGGGTGGGCACCTCGCCTACATCAATTGTGTTAATCCCGCCATCGCGCATCCCTTGTTGCAAGGCTGCTGCAAGCGACGGGCTGCTGATGCGGCCGTCGCGACCAACCACCATCGTTGAGACACCAGCAGCTTTGGCTCGGGCCGCTAAACCGCGACCAAGCTCTTGTGCAAATTCTGGGTTTAACGCCGAAGGCACGATGCCCCGAATATCGTAGGCCTTGAAGGACGAATGTGGAAACGGGTATTGATTGGACACGAGGATGAGCTCCGAAGCCCTTCAAGGGCAAACATTCACCAAAAACTACGTCGCTTATTATGACCGATCCAAGACTTCCGTGTTGCGGACTTCACTTACAATTTGATAATGCGAAGATACACCTGCCTGTCGATTTGCCTAAAATAGTGCTGCGTTGCACAAAACGTCACGTTTAGATGGATCGGTGTAGCAGCCCACGCCACAATCACCCCAGAGACCTCGATGAACCTCTTGCCCGAACTTGAAAAATTATTAGGCGCTAACCAAGTGTTAACGGGTGAGGCGGCTGCGCCGTACTTAGTCGACTGGCGCGGGCGCTACAAGGGTCAGGCGCTGGCCGTGGTGCGGCCTGGATCAACCGAAGAGGTTGCCGCCATTGTGCGCCTATGCGCCACACATCAAATCCCGATCGTGCCTTCGGGTGGCAACACCAGCATGTGCGGAGGCGCGACCCCTGACGAAACAGGACGTGCACTGGTGCTGTCCTTGGCGCGTTTAAATCGGGTGCGCTCGGTTGATACTGACAATGACACGATGACCGTCGAGGCGGGGTGTATTTTGCAGGCAGTGCAAACGGCTGCGCGCGAGGCTGGTCGGTTGTTTCCACTGAGCTTAGCTGCTGAAGGCAGCTGCACCATTGGTGGTAACTTGTC
>Ga0136644_10001607_pt1 | contig 17825 bp, 16 predicted proteins | sample C_130820_EF_Meta_FD_94780 | JGI IMG/M metagenome (GOLD analysis project Ga0136644, IMG submission 94780) | Freshwater microbial communities from Lake Croche, Canada to study carbon cycling - C_130820_EF_MetaG (v2) (version 2) | ecosystem: Environmental > Aquatic > Freshwater > Lake | place... | reverse complement strand
TCTTTTTCATAAGCTTTTTCTTTTTTTTTATACATTTCTAATTCATTTTTAGCAGAATCTTTAATATTTTCTTTAAATTCTTTAGGTGATAATTTTTTATAAATAATAGATGTATTTAATTGAACTGACCATGAAAATGTACCATTTGATAAAATTATATATTCATTATTATCACCGTATCTACTTAATACACCACCCATTCTAAATTGTTTCTTTCCTGTTTTAGGATCTATTGTAAAATATCTAATATGGGTTCCAATTGGTATTTTAAATATATCTTCTTTAGAAACCCTTTCATAATCAATTAATTTATTTGCAATATCTTCCGAAGACATTTTAGCTTGAATTGATTCTTTATAGTTTTTATCATTAGTTAATCTTTTAGTAATAATATTTTGTTCCATTTATAATATTATAGAAAATATCTTAAAATGATTTATAAAAATCTAATTTAATTATATGGAAGATAATTCAGATATATACTATTATAAATATTTAAAATATAAAATCAAGTATTTAAAAACACTTGAAAAATTTAATAATAATATTGATTCAAAATATAAAATGAAATATTTTAAAACATTAGGTATGTTTAGTAAAAATAATAATAATAATGATAATAAAAAATTAGCAAATAAAGATATTTTTATTCTTTTTTATGATGATACAAATAAAAATTTAAATTTTTTAAAAAAAATAAAAGATGATTATAATAAATTTATTAGTAATAATAATTCTGATTTATCAAAAGGTTTTATTACCAAAATTGATTTATTAAAAGAAACACGCGGTATTTTAAATTTATATACGTATAAACTTGGTAGTGATAAAATTAAAACAATGTTTAATTATAATTTTGAACGTTTTAATAATCTATATGATAAAACTAAACCATTAATTAAACCTATTAATAATATTATTAATGAATATATTAAAGCTTCTGATATTATTATACCTGATGAATTAAAAATTAATCCAAATCATTATGAAACTATTAATAATCAATATACCAAATTAAATATTTTTTTAAATGAAGAAATTAATAAACCAAATGATCACAGATTAAGTTCTTTAAGATTATTATTTGAATTAATTAAATTATTTCAAGAAAGAACTATTACTGATGATTTAAATGTTCAAAGTAAAAGAATAGGTAATTTTACTTCTAGTAGTAATAATAAAATTAATGTTTTACCATCTGGACTAAAATCTAATTCAGTTATCAATATTAAAAAAATATCTAGAGATAATTTAAAACAAAAAAATGATGAAAATATAAAAAAAATATTATCATCTTATAATTATATTGCTAATATTGAAAAATTAAGAGAAATGAAAGATATATCTATTACACAAGAAGGAATTATATTCAATCCTATTAATAATGCAATCATGTTTAAAATTAATAATATTAATCATGATGATACATGGGAATTAGAAGTTATGAATATATTTAAAAATGTTACATTAAATATTAAAGTTAATGAACAAAATACTGAACAAAATACAGAACAAAATACTGAACAAAATACAGAACAAAATACAGAACAAAATACTGAAGAAAATACAGAACAAAATACTGAAGAAAATACAGAACAAAATACAGAACAAAATACTGAAGAAAATACAGAACAAAATACTGAAGAAAATACAGAAGGAACTAATCAAGAAACAGTTATTGAAGAAAATAATGAATAAAAATTATATTTAATTAATTTCTTATAAAGAATAATTAAATATAATAAATAATGTTATCTTGGTATTCAAACTATAGTAATAAAATCAATATTAATATTGATTATACAAAATATAATAATATTTTATTAGTTAATAAAAATGAAGAAAAAATAGAAAATAAATTATTACAAATTGAAAATGAATATGAAAATAAATTAAAAGAATTAGATGTTAAATGTGAAAATGATGAATATTTTAATGAATTAAAAACTAAAAATAGTTTAATTGTTTTACAAAGTGAATTAGAAATCATTAAATTATTAACTAAATATGCATTACAAAATAATTATTTAGATTATAATTTTTTTATTAAATCATTAAAATTTTTATATAGATTAAGTGAATTATTAAAAGATAAATTAAATAAAAATAGTAATATTAAAATTAATAATGATGATACTAAAAATCAATTTAAAAAAAATTTAACAAATAATTTATCAAGATGTTCATATAAATTTTGTAATTATAAAGAATCATGTGTTTATAATTATGATTCTAAAATTAAAACAATATGTTATCAAGATCATTATGTTCATCATATGGTTTCTAATGATTTAAATATTTTAATACAATATATTGAAAATACATTTACTAAACAAAAACAATTAATTCACAATAAAGAAATTTTAAAAACATTAAATACTTTATCTTATGTTATTAATCATATGGAAAATGAATTAAAATCAAAATGTATGTATGTAAATGAAGATGAATGGGAATCTTATCATATTATTAAAGTTTAATTTATCTCAGTCTCTATCTCAGTCTAGGAATTATATATTCCATATCTAATTTATCAAATACATCTCTTTCTGAATTAATTGGTATTTTTTCACCATCTTCTTTAAACAATCCATATTCTGATAATTTTAATTTTTTAGTTTTTGCTATAGATCTCATTCTTTTATTTAATTCAGCACTACCAGTAAAATATACTAATGCTGAATAAAATGAGTCATATTCAACAAAACGAATATCTATTCTTCTTGGTGGATTATCTTTATATTTACAAAATCCCATATATTTAGTATGAATGGTTTTATCAGTTAAATCATCTATTAATAATGGTTGATTATCATTTTTAGTAATTGGTTCTTTTAATAATAATATTATATCTTCTAAATAATTTGTATTCTTATTATATTTTCCTTTTTTTGTAATCAATAAATCTATATCATTAGATGTTGGTTTTTCTCTTCTGTAAGAACCGCAAATTTCATAAATATATTGATCCTTTTCATTTAATTTATTATTAAGTTTATTTATTATATTTAATAATAATTTATTAATTTTTTCTATTTCTTTTCTTGGAATATTTCCTTCAAATTTTCCATAATATTTTAAACCTAATAATATTTTATCATTTACTTCTATTTCTTTTTTATTTACTTTTTTTATTAAATCTTTTACTGATTTAATACCTGAATTAACTAATTCATTAGCTAATACATTACCAATACCAACAACAGTTTCTAATTCTTCTACTATCTTTTTCTTTTGAATATTAACATCAACATAATTACCTAATTCACTTAAATGTCCAGTTTGTAAAATTTCACTAATTCTATCAATAGTTCCTTTTCCAACTCCGGATATATTTTTTAATTCGGCTAAATTATTTAATGTTATTTTAGTATTATATTTTTTTAATATAATTAATATATTTTTTAATTGTTTTATTCTAAATTGATTTGCGGTATATTTCTTCAAATCATTTTGTTTTTTTGATTCATTTAATTCATCAGTAATAAATGCAATTAATCTTTCAAATTCATGAATTATAGTGGAATTCATATAACTTATATATATTATATTATTTTATTTCAAATTTTATATATTTAATTAATTAAAGAATTATTGATATTTAATAATATGAAGATATATCATTTATTTCCTAAAATCGATTATACTAAATTAAAATATGATGATGTTGGGTTATATTCAATAACTAATTATACTGAAGCTGATAAAATATCTGCTATTTTAAAAAAAAATTTTACTAATTGTGATAATATAAATATATTAGATGGAACAGGTGGATTAGGTGGTAATACTATTAGTTTTTCAAAATATTTTAATTCAGTGGTATCAATTGAATTAGATAAAGAAAGATATAGTATGTTAGAAAATAATATTAATTTATATAAATTAAATAATGTACAAGTATTGAATACAAATTCAATAGAATATTTATTAAATAATTATAATAACTTTGATATTTATTTTTTTGATCCACCATGGGGTGGGCGTAATTATAAAGAATTTAAAAAATTAAATTTAAAATTAGATAACATGTCATTATCTAATATAATAAATATTTTAAAAGATAAAATAAAAAATAAAATGTTCGTGTATAAATTACCTTTTAATTATGATATGGATGAATTTAATGGTTATAATTATAAATTATATAAAATACGTAATTATATATTATTAATAATTAATTTGTAGTTAATATTAATAATGTATCCTTGTAATAATATTTATTTTTTTTTATTCATTATAGTATTATCTATGATAGCTATATTACATTTAATTACATATTTTAGTGAAAAAAATATTATTAATTTAAATAATTTAACTAATATATATAATAATAATATAAAATTAACTAATAAATATGGTAATTTAATTAATCCTAATTATAAGATTATACAAAACAACGATGTTATTTATATTGAAGATTTATTAAATCCAACTTTTTTTAATCATTTATATAATTTGGTTTATAATATTAGTTTAAAAACACGTAATGTATATTTTAGAAAAGGTTCGGGTATTAATTTTAATGCTATGAATAATGATTCTAAATATTTAGATTTACTAAGTTTATATTATTCAGATGAAATAAAACATTTATTGAATAAATTATTTAATAAATATATTAATAATGTAACTAATAGTGATAAAAATGCATGTTCTTTGTTAGTTTATAACAATAAAAATGATTATATTAATTGGCATTATGATGAATCTAATTTATATGGTAATAGATATACTATTTTATTAACTTTAGTAAATAAAAATTTAGAAACTAATGGTTTATCTAGTAGTGAATTTAATTATCAAATTGGTAATACTACTACTTATAAAATAAAAACAAAAGAAAATAGTTTAATAATTTTTAATGGTTCTAAAATATATCATAAAGCAACACCTATTGAAAATAATGAAAAAAGAATATTATTATCAATGGTATATTGTGATGTATGTCAACAAAAAACAAGTTTAATTAATTGTATCTATGAAAGAATTAAAAATAGTATTTTATATAATAGTTTATTTTAATATATAATCTTATAATATAATGTTATATAATAAAATTATAAAATTTTCTTATCATTTTTTTGTTTGTTTATTCTTATATAATTTAACAATTACTTTAAAATTATCAACTTTAAATAAAATAATATTATATCTAATTATATTATTTCATGCATATGATGTTTATTGGTTTTATAATTATGATTCTAATGCCCCAATATAAATAATTTTATATAAAAAAATATTTATTAATATTATTAATGAATATTGTTTTAGGAACTATGAATATTAATTATCAATATACTTCTAATAAAAATAATAATATCGATTATTATAATAAAATTATTAATAAATATATTAATTCAGTTAGTAATCCTATTTTAGATTCTGCATTTTATTATGGTAATAATGAAACTGAAAAAACATTAGGTCAAATTAAACCTAATGTAAAAATAACAACTAAAGCAAATCCATGGTTTAATAATGATTTTACCAATGGATATTTAGGTCAATTATCCTCTCTTAGTTTAGAAAAACAATTAAATATATCTTTAAAAAATTTAAGATTAGAAAAAGTTGATATATTTTTTTTACATTGTCCAGATTATGAAACTGATATTTATGAAACTTTAGAAAAATGTGATGAATTATGGCGACATGAAAAATTTGATTATTTAGGTATTTCTAATTATTCATATGCTCAATTAAATAAAATTATTAATATTTGCGAAAATGATTTTTTTGAATCACCTACTTATTATCAGGGTATGTATAATTTAATTTCACGTAATTGTGAAGAATTATTTCCTTTATTAAATAATTATGGTATTGAATTTTGGGCTTATAATCCATTAGCAGGTGGATTATTAACAAATAAATATAAAGATAATATTATTATTGATAATTCAAGATTTAATAATCCTATTTATCAAAATATATTTTGGAAAAAAGAAATATTAAATAAATTAACTGATTTTAATAATATTAATAATTATGATCATACTCATTTAGCATATAATTGGTTAAGAAATCATTCTAAATTAAGACCTAATGATAAAATAATTATGGGTGTTTCTACTATTGAACAGTTAGAACATAATTTACAATTTAATAATTTTGATATTGATATTAATACATTAAATATATTAAATAATATTTATGATAAAAATATTGCTCCTAATTATTATTATTAATTTCTTCTAATATAAAAAAGTAAATATGCCTTCTTAGTTTGTAATTCATAATCTTTTAATTTTACAAGATGTTTATCATCATCAAATTTATACCATTTATTATTTGTATTTTTAACATAACTAATATAATGACCTGAATTTACTGATTGTTCTGAAATATGAATATTTATTCCAATTAAATCATAAATACAATTATGTTTATATGGTGAATTAGGATGAATATATTTTTTTATATTTAAATTAGTAATTGGATAAATTACTGAATTATCTATTTTATTAACTTGATAATTTTCATCCGTTATAAATCTTTTTATTTGAAAAACTAATATTTTTGGTGTTTTCCAAAATAATATTTTTTTATTTATTATATTATTTATACCACAAATTTCACATAATATTTTTGAATTTGATAACGTCTCATTTTTTATAAACATATCTAAACATTCTTCTAATCTAAATATTGAATTTTCATTTCTTTTTGTTGGAATACTTATTGGTATTGTTATAAATGCTTCAAAAGATGGTGAATGTGAATAACAAAAATTACATTCAATATTTGAAATTAAATATCCTATAAATAATTCTTTTAGATATGAATAATCTTTTCTTTCTGATTTAAATATATTATCTATACCTATTATTTTTAATATAAAATCATCATCATTAATTATATTATTATTAATTATATTACAATTAATAATATTATCACCATGTTCTTCTTCAATACAACTTATTAACCAATTATAAAATTCTTGTGAATCTTGTTGTTCATCTTGTTCCCATAAATTATTTTTTTTATTGATAGTTTCTTTAAAACTATGTGGAATAATAAGTCTATCTGTATTTTTTTTAGCATAATTTATTAATTTATATAAACTGAACATTACTGAATTCTCATCTTTTATTTTTGTTTTTAATAAATAATTATAAAAGTCTGGAATAAGTTTTAATATATGTATTATTGAAACCATGTAACATGATATATTATTTAAATTCTTTATTCGTGATTTATCAACTATTTTATTTGATTCATCCAATATATCATTATCATTTGTTAAATCTATCATATCAATTGACATATAATATTTACTATTTAATTATTATTTTAATCAATTTTTTATCAATCATTTTATAATGAAATATGATTTTAATAAAATTATAAATATTAAATCGATAAATGATATTAATAAATTCGCTATAGATAAACCTATTTTTTTTAATAACTATTTATTTCATTATTTAATTATATTTAATAAACTTGAAGAACTTAAATTAACTAAATTTCCTATTTATGAAGAAAATGAAGAGGGTTATAATGGTTTCTTATTAGCTGCTAAATATAAACATATGGATATATTAAAATATTTAATTAAAACATATCCAGAATATATTTATAATAAAAATAATGAAAATAAAACATTTCTAGATTTTTTAGATATTAACAATATTATTAAATTATTCAAATATAAATTAAATTGGAATTTATTATTAAAACATAAATTGAATTATTTATTTGCTAATATGACATTGGAACAATTAAACAAATTATTTAAAATTTATACTCCTAAAAATAAACCATTACATTATTTAACTATTAATGATAAACTAACTGAAAAACAATTAATTTCATTATTAGATAAATTTCCTGATAATTTAAATATTTATAATACTGCTGATCAAAATTTAATATTTCCTGTTATATTTAAAAAAAGATTATCTATACTAAAATATTTAATTGATAAAAATCTTGTTCTAGATTATTATACATTTTATAATACTTATCATCCATTAATTTTTTCATATAGAAATAAATTTATGGATGGTTATGCATTAATTTGGAAACATATTAAATCAAATTTTAATTATAATGCTACTAATAAATATTTAGATAATATTGGTCATGTTTTATTATTTAATAATAATATTAAATTAGATAAAACAAGTTTAGATATTTTAGAAAATTTAAATAATGAAGCATGGTTACAATTAAATATTGATAAAAATACACCATTACATTTATTATGTTATTTTAATTTTGATGAATTTCATTATCTTATTAAAAATATTAGTATTACAAAAAATATATTAGAAGATTTAGAAAAAGAAAATAAAGAACTTAATAATTCCAATTTTAATAATTGGATCAAATTTATTAATAAATTGCCAATAATAAAAGATCCTATTAATATTGAAATGAATAATTATAAATATAGTAATTATAATTTATTTAGAGCTACTTTTAAAGATATGATATTTTATATCAATCATTATAAACATAAATATAAAAATTTATATATACCAACTATTAATGATCAATTAATTAATAATATAGCTAGTAATGAATTTAGTATTCCATGGCCTGATAATTTATTTAATAATAAACCAATATTTCCATGGATTATTATTTATGAAAATAAAAATAAATATTGGATTCATTCTTATCTTAATACATTAATTAATAATAAAAGAAGAAGTAATAAATATGATTTTGTATTTTGTTATTTATCTTTAAGATTTGAAGATACTTTTCATGCTAATATTTTAATTTATGATTTTAATAATTTATCTATTGAAAGATTTGATCCGTATGGTAGTACTCATATTGATTCTGAATTAGATTCTATTTTAGAAGAAGAATTAACATGGAATACTGGTTTAACTTATCATAGTCCAAATGATTATATGCCAACTGCTGCTTTTCAAACAATATCAGATGAATTAAATGCTGCTAATCAAAAAATTGGTGATTATGGTGGTTATTGTTTAGCATGGTGTAATTGGTATTTAGAAAATAGATTATTAAATAAAAAAGTTAGTAATAAAATATTAGTTGAAAAATTATTAAAAAAATTATCTCAATTAGATATTACATTTAATGAATATATTAGAAATTATGCAAATAGTTTAAATAAATATAGACACAAATATTTATTAAAAGCTGGTATTGATAGTAATGATTTTAATAATCTTTATTTTACTAATAAAGATGAGCAATTAATAGATGAATATATTATTACTAAATTAAATAAAGATTAAATTAAAAAATCCCATTATTAAATTAAAATTCATTATTCTAAATCTCATCAATGTCTAAATCTGCATCATCCATTTCTGTATAAATATCTGAATAATCACTTGCTTTCTTTTCCTTAGTTGGGACAATTCTTTTCAAAAATAAAACCAATTTATCTTTTACTGATAATGAAGGATCATAATTAAATACTAATTCTTCTGAATCATCATTATTTTCATCTGGTTCATCATTATCTGATTCAAAATCAAAATCATCATCATAATTATTATTTAAATTATATTTATTATTTAAATCATCATCTAATAATGCCATATTATCTTCTTCATCATATTCTTCTGATGAAATAGAATTAGTATCTGATTCATCTTCGTCTGATTCAGGTTGATTAGAATTAATAATATTGATAATATCTTTATTTTTAAAATTAAAAGTATTAATTTGATTTTGGGATGGATAAGTAAAACCACCTAATTTATTAATTAGATTTTTTTGATAAGTAGTAGCAACCCAAAAGATAGTATAACATTTACCATTTAAAGTATATGGAATAATTAATTGATTATTTACTTTCTTTTCTTTTTTATTTTGAATATAATCATTTTCTTGAAAAGCAGCTAATAACATAAAATCACTACTTAAATAATCATTAAAATTAATAATGTCATTATTATTACTGTTTAAGATATCTTGATAAATACCACGAGCTGAATCCATTTCACTATATTTACCAGATTTTCTTTTTTTATTATTATTCTTTTTCTTTTTAGATAATAATCTTTGACCTGTCATTGATGCTGCATAAGAATAACTTTTAACCGTTTTTTTACCGTGTTTTCCAGATTTTCTTTGTTTTTGAGTTACCTTTTTAGTAAAAGCATCAACTAATATTCGAGTCCCATCAATAAAACCAACATATTTACCATGACTTATTTCAGGAATTAAATAACCATATGTTAAGTTATTAAAATCCCATGCATCCATTCCAGGTACATATATGTTATTTCTTTCTAATATCCATTTATCCGATCCTTCTGAATATTCTTTATTCTTCTTTTTAATTTCCCGATATTCAGGAACATTAATAATATTCTTCTTTTTCTTATAATTATTATTAAACTGATTAGTTTGATAATTATTATTTTGATTGGTTATTATAGGCGCATAAATATCTAGGCCTCTTGCATTAATTCTATCATAAATTTCTGAGTTCATTGTAATAGTTTCCATTTAATTATAATACAATTATAATTAATATTTTCAATTTTTTTATATATTATCCAAAAATTCATCATCAATATTAATATCTTCTATCGTATTATCCATTTGTAATACATTATTCTGGGTTATTGATAATTCACCCATATCTATTAATTTCTTTTTATCATCTTCATTATATATATGTTTTAAACAATAATCATTCTTTCCTATACCTAATTGAATTAATACCCAATATTCATTCTTATCGGGTGATGAAAAATGTACATTTTCTTTCTTTGATCCTGAATAAAAATTACCACGCACCGTTACTAAATATTCGTCGCCTTTAATATCTTTTACACGAATATGACGCCCACCTTCATTTTTTATAACTCTTCCATAAAATTCTCCTTCTTCTTTATTTGCAAATATTGTTTCTAAAACAACATATCTATTCTTAGAATGTTTTTTTGTATGTGTATCACCTTTAGCCATTAATATATAAATTAAAAATTTTTTAAATCATTTTTTAATTTATGTATTTTTGTTTATTTAAAATAATATTTATGCAGAACAATTTTCACAAATTTCTTCATTTATCATTTCTGATAATTTTCTTTCAATATTTGGATCTATTGTTACCTTTACCGCTTCTTTTGCTGGTTTGCTTCTTAGATAATATATTCCTGTTTTTAATCCATTCTTCCATGCCCAAAAATGTGATGAATATAATTTTTGATAATCTGGTACTGCCATATATATATTCATACTTTGAGTTTGATCTACAAATGGACCTCTTGCTACTGCATTCTTTAAAATCCAAATTTGTTTTATTTCCCAAATTGTTGGATATAAATTTCTAATTACTTCTGGTATAATACTTAAATTTTGAATTGATCCATTATTTGCAATAATTAATTGTTTCATTTCATCATTCCATAAATTTATTTTATTTAAATCATCAATTAAATATTTATTTACTAATGGAAAATCACCGGCTAATGTTCTTCTAGTATAAATATTATTTGTAAAGAATTCAAAACATTCGTTATTTCCTAATATTTGACTAGTTGATGCAGTTGGCATTAATGCAGTTACTAATGAATTTCTAATACCATATAACATTATATTTTTTCTTAATATTTCCCATTTTTCTAAATGCATTAATTTACTATTATCCAAATTCCACAAATCAAATTGAAATTTACCTTCACTAATTGGTGATCCTTTAAAACTTGAATATGCTCCGGAATAATTATCTATCGGTTGATTTAATTCAAAACTATTTGGTTTTAATTCATGATATAATTGATTCATTTCATTATCTTCTAATATTAATTCATCATTATAATATACATACCTTAATAATAGTGTTGATGATTCAATATATGATTTTAATTTATTCATCTTTTCACATCTATTAATTGATTCATCATTAGATGCGGTTAATGCTGCCAAATAAATTGTTTCCATCATTTTACTATTGAAATCTAATGATTCATTACTTTCAAATTTAATTTTTAATAATACTAATGCATCGGCTAAACCTTGAATACCTAATCCAATTGGACGATGTTTTAAATTTGATTTTTTTGCTTCTTCAACAGGATAATAATTAATATCAATTATTCTATTTAAATTTTTAGTAGCAACATATGCAATTTCATATAATTTATTATAATCAAATGTACCTTTAGTATAATTAAATAATGAATTATATCCACCTATTAATTCATCACCATAATATATCTGTGGATAAGTATCATTATTTGTTAATTTAATTAACTCTTCTCTTTCAATTGTTTTCTCAGTAAAAGTATAATTATTATTTATCATAAATGTTTTAGCCCATTTACAATATTTACAATCATTTTTAGTATATATTATCCATTCTCTTTCACTTTTAAATGGAATTACACATTTATTAATTGCTATTGATGCTAAATTACAAACTGCATATTCATCCGCTGATGAATATTGAACAATTTCATTACATAAATTAGAACATCTAATTACACCTATATTTTTTTGATTTGATTTATTATTTACATTATCTTTAAAAGTAATATAAGGTGTTCCAGTTTCTAATTGTGAATCTAATATAGCTTTCATAACTTCTCTGGCTTTTATTTTTTTATTATACATATTATTATTAACATAATACCAATATAAATTTTCATATTCTTCACCATAAACATCACATAATCTAGGACATTTATCAGGACACATTAAATACCAATCTTCATCTTTCTCTACTAATTTCATAAATAAGTCAGATACCCACACCGCTAAAAATAAATCTCTTGCACGTTCGGTTTCTGCACCAAAATTCTTTTTTAAATCTAAGAAAGCTAATATATCTGGATGATGTGGTTCAAGATAAATTGCAATACTACCTTTTCTTTTTCCACCTTGATTAACATATCTAGCTATTTCATTATATACTTTTAACATTGGTATAATTCCACTACATGGTCCATTTGTTCCACGAATTAATGAATCTTTTGCACGAATATTTGAAATACTTAAACCTATTCCTCCTCCCCATTTTGATATTTGTGCAACATCACTCCAGGTTTTTGTTATTTTACTTAAATCATCTTTCGTTCCTAATAAAAAACAACTTGATAATTGCATTTTTTTTGTACCTGAATTAAATAATGTTGGTGATGCATGAGTATAATATCCTAATGACATTAAATTATAACATTCTTTCGTTTCTTCTAAATTATTCATATTAATACTACTAGCAACACGCATAAACATATCTTGTGGTCTTTCAACTATTGTTCCATCTATTGATATTAAATATGCACGATCTAATGTTTTAAATCCAAAATAATCAAATAAATAATCTCTTTTATAATCAATTATATTATTAATTTCTTCTCTATTATCTTGAATATATTGTAACCAATCATCACTTAATAAATTTAATTTTTCTTGAATTAATTGATATTTTTCTACAAATGAATTTAATGTTTTTTTTTGTAAATTACTAATTGATATTCTTCCTGCTAACATACTATATAAATAATGTGATGTACATAAATTTATACAAATTTTAGCTGACTCATTATCTAATTCTTCAGTTGTTATTCCTGCATATATTGAACCTACTACTTTTTGTGCTATTAATATTGGATCTATTACATTATTTTCTTCTACTTTAATTAATTGTGATATTCTTTTAGTAATTTTATCAAAATGAACTTGTTCTATTTTTCCGTCTCTTTTCTTAACAAACATAATATAAATTATATTTTAATTTTAAATCTTTTCAATTTTTTATATAAAATAATAATTAAAAGTCTTCAATAAATGTAAAACTTTCTTCTCGTGATGATGAATTTAATACCGATGCTTTTTGATATTGAGTTGGTCTAGATTCAAAAAAGTTAGTTTTACCTTCAATACTAATACTTTCCATAAAATCAAATGGATTACTAGTTCCCCATATTTTATCATAATTTAATTGAACTAATAATCTATCTGCTACATATTGTATATAATCTATCATTAATCCATTATTCATTCCTAATAATGAACATGGTAATGATTCAATTATAAATTCTTTTTCTATTTCTATTGCTTCCTTAAACATATTATGAATAACTTGTTGATCTAATTTATTATTAATCATAGAATATAATAATATTGCAAATTCAGTATGCATACCTTCATCCCTTGCTATTAATTCATTGGAATCACATAATCCTGACATTAAATTTTTCTTTTTTAACCAAAAAATAGAACAAAATGAACCTGAAAAAAATATTCCTTCTACTATTACAAATGCTATTAATCTTTGTGCAAATGGTGCGGATGATTCAATCCATTTATTTGCCCAATTTGCTTTTTTAGCAATACATGGATATTCTGATATTGCATTAAATAATTTTTCTTTTTCTTCATTATTACGAATTATATTATCTATCATTAATGAATATACTTCCGAATGAATTGATTCCATTGCCATTTGAAAAGTATAAGTTATAATTGCTTCTCTAATTTGTATTTCTTGAATAAATCTTTCACCTAAATTTATATTTACTATTGTATCTGAGGCTGCAAAAAATGCTAATACCATTTTTATAAAATATTGTTCATTGCTATTTAATTTTTGAAAGTCACTATAATCATTTGAAAAATCTATTTCTTCGGCTGTCCAAAATGCTGCCATTTGCATCTTATATGCTTCCCAAATTTTATTGTATTTTATTGGATAAACGGTTAAACGATTATTTTCTGAATTTAATAATATTTCTGAACTATTATTCATTATATATATATTATAATATATTTATAAAACAATTTTTTTATACTTTATATTAATGACGTCTTTTTTATCTGAAAATAAATTTAAACCTAAATTAATTGAACCGGTTTTATTTGATAAAATAATGAAAGAACAATATAATAATGATACTTTTGGTAATAAATTATATAATATGATATATACATATTTAATTAATAATTATATCATTTTTGTTATTTTAATTTCAATAATTGGATTGTTATATTGGCGATATCATGAAATAAATAATAAACGTAATAAAAAAAAGAAATATCAAATGTACGAAGATTCTGATTCAGACGAATATGAATTATCTGAATAATTTATTTAAAGATTTTATATATACTATATTAATGGATAATTTTAATGTTAAGTTTGAAAATTTTTTATTTTATATAAAAGATCTATTTTCGGATAATTTATTAATTGATGAGTTGTTAAATGAATCAACTGAAGATCGTTATATTAGAGCATCTAATTTAAATAATTCTATTAATTCAATAACTTTATTTAATTATTTACTTAAATGTAAAATTAAGTTATTTTCTCATAAAGAAAATGATACTTTAATCGTATCAGAAAGTTTATTTGGTAGTGAATTATCATTAAAGAAAATTTTTAATAATCAAGATGATACTATTAAAAATAAGTTATGGGATTTATTATATAATATTCTTTTATCATATAATGAAATTTTATTAACTAATGATACTGATAATAAATCTATTAATGATAGAATTAATAAATTAAGAAATAGAACAAATGAAACTAGTGATACTAAACCTATTCTTCCTAAAGATGGATTATTTAAATTATTGAATCTAGATAATACTAATGATTCAACTAATGATATGATAAATGATATTTTTGGTAATTTTCAAAATGCATTTGCTGAAAATTCAAATCCATTTAATAATATTTTAAATATTACTAATACTATTAAAGATAAATATGCTAATAAAATTGAAAATGGTGAAATTAATTTAGATAATTTATTCAAAAACATGACTAATATTCCTGGAATGGAAGGTATGGGTGATATGATTTCTAATTTAACTAAAAATTTAGGAAAAAAAGAATCTGAAGAAAAAGTTATTATTGATGAAAACTTTTCTACTGCTGATGTTGTTCAAGGTAATATAGATGAACAAAATTCTAATGTAGATATTAGTTCTATTTTAAAAACAGTATCTGCATTAAATGGATCTAATCCAGATATGCCAAATATTGGTAATTTTATGAATGTATTTAATAAATTATCATCTACTACTGATTTATCAGATATTAATAATATTATTAGTAATGATTTGGGTATTGATGTTAATAAAGTTACTGATCAAATGTCTAAATTATTAGGAGAAAATGATTAAAATAAATTAAATAATGATTTATTTTGTGGTTTATCATATTCATTCCAATTTTTACTAGACATTTTTAAATTACAATAATGACATATTGGTCTTAAATTATTTAATTCATCTTTACCATTATTTTTACAACTAATAATGTGACCACAATGATACCCATTTTTTTCTAAAATTATTTCATTTTTGCAAATTGATATAGGACATTTTCCTTTTAATTTATTACCGAATTCTTTTTCCCATACTGCTTTTCTTAATTTGGGTGTTAATTTTTCTCTTATTGTTTTAAATTTAGAATGAGATATTAATATATTACTATCTTGTAAATAATCTATAAAATTATTATTTTTAAATCCAAATGTATAAAATATATCTTTATCCAATATATTTTGTTCATCTTTATAAAATCTTTCTGATTCTTCTAAATATAAACTTTTATAACCAATTAATGTATTAAATAAATTATTCATTTTTATTAATTTTTTTTCAAAATCATTAAAATTTATATTTTTTTTTATACATAATTCTATAAATTCGGATGGTGAATATAAATTACTTTTTTCACTTATATTTTTTGAAAAATATAATTTATATTTAGTACTTAATAATGATTTATATAATTCATAATTTGGTTTATCTAATTCTGATATATTTATATACACATTATTTTTATAAGAATCCATATTGATACTTATGAATAATTCACGCATTTCATCATTACTTTTTATATTATAATAATAAAAATAAAATGTTCCATCTATTTTATCTTCATTATATAATCTTTTTGCCATTTCTATTCTATGTTGTCCATCTAATAAATGAATCAAATGTGTATTATCATATTTAAAATAACTTAATATTATATTTTTTTTACAAGCCCAATATTTTGGATTTTTTAAATAATCATTTTTCATTTCTTCTATTTTATCTTCATTTATATCTATTTGATAAATTGGTTTTAATAATTCATCTATTAATAATAATTTTTGAAAAGTTATTTCACATATAATATAACTTTCTTCTATTTTAATTATTTTATTACAAGGTAAAAATTTATAATCCATATACTATCTTATTTACTAATATTTTTTTATATAAAAATTACTTAAATAATACTTAATAAATAATATAATGTGTGGAATATGGTCTTATATCGGAAATAATGATTATTATAATTGGTTTATGAAGTTAAAACATCGTGGTCCTGATTATAGTAGTTATCAAATATATAATGATAATATAAATATTGGATTTCATAGATTATCTATTATGGATAAAAGTTTTAGTTCTAATCAACCTTATTTAATTAAAGATTATAATAGATCTATTATTTTTATTTGTAATGGTGAAATATATAATTTTAAAGAATTAATTAATACATATAATTTAAATATTACTAATAATAGTGATTGTTTAACTATTCCTTTATTATATTTAAAATTAGAATATATTGAATTTTGTAATTTATTTCAAAATAAAATTAAAGGTGAATTTGCTTTTATACTTTATGAATTTGATAATAATCAAAAATTAAGACATCTTATTACAGGTCGTGATGTTATTGGTATTCGTCCTTTATATTATTCGGTTTTAAATAATGAATTAATTTATAGTTCAGAAGTTAAAGGTATTCCGTCTAATTTTACATTAGTTCATGAATTTGAGCCAGGTACTATTAGAAAAACATTATGTGTAGGATCTAATTTTGTATATATGATAAATTATTTTAATAAAATATA
>Ga0136644_10001605_pt1 | contig 17845 bp, 12 predicted proteins | sample C_130820_EF_Meta_FD_94780 | JGI IMG/M metagenome (GOLD analysis project Ga0136644, IMG submission 94780) | Freshwater microbial communities from Lake Croche, Canada to study carbon cycling - C_130820_EF_MetaG (v2) (version 2) | ecosystem: Environmental > Aquatic > Freshwater > Lake | place... | reverse complement strand
GGGGTTGCCCATGCCCCGAAAGCCGGGCTCGGCGGCCAGCGTAGCCATGGATGGCGAAGCGCAGCCGGCGTGCAGAGAGCGAAGGCCAGGATGGCCGCAGCGAACGTCCGGCTCTCGGGGCGTGGGCAACCCCGACCCACGCAAGACGCTGAGCCATGACAGGCTCAAGCCCGTCCCATATCGGGCGGGAGATGTAGCGCGAAATCGTCAGGGATGCGTTTTCCCGGGGGCAGAGAAGGCCGCGTCTGGCTCGGCCCAGGCCGACACCGGCACGCAGCTGCAGAACAGGTTGCGGTCGCCGTGGACATTGTCGACGCGACCGACGGGGGGCCAGTACTTCCGCAGCCGCAGTGCCGCCACCGGAAACGCCGCCAGCTCGCGGGAATAGGGATGCCGCCAGTCCGATGCGGCGACCGTGTCGGCGGTGTGCGGGGCATGCTTGAGCGGATTGTCGTCCTGGGGCCACTCGCCCCGCTCGATCCGGCGGATCTCCTCGCGGATCGCGATCATCGCCTCGATGAACCGGTCGAGCTCTTCGACGGGCTCGCTCTCTGTCGGCTCCACCATCAGCGTCCCGGGAACCGGAAAGCTCAGCGTCGGGGCATGGAAGCCGTAATCGACGAGCCGCTTCGCCACGTCCTCCGCCGTGATCCCGCTCGTCTCCTTGAGGGGCCGGAGGTCGAGAATGCACTCGTGGGCCACCCGGCCGTTATCGCTCGAATAGAGGGTCGGATAGTGGTCTCGCAGACCGTGGCTGACGTAGTTGGCGGCGAGGATCGCGGCCACGGTCGCCTGACGCAGTCCGTCTCCCCCCATCATCCGGCAGTACATCCAGCTGATCGGCAGCACGGCGGCATTGCCGAGCGGCGCGGCCGACACCGCCCCCACTCCATGGACGTGCACTCCGCCGGTGGCATGGCCGGGGAGGAACGGCACCAGATCCTCGACCACGCAGACAGGACCGACGCCCGGGCCGCCGCCGCCGTGGGGGATGCAGAACGTCTTGTGGAGATTGAGGTGGCTGACATCGCCGCCAAACTCGCCGGGCGAGGCCACGCCCACGAGGGCGTTCATGTTGGCCCCGTCGATGTAGACCCGGCCGCCGTGGCGATGGACGATCTCGCAGAGGTCCCTGATCCGGGTCTCAAACACTCCGTGCGTGCTCGGATAGGTGATCATCACCGCGGCGAGCCGGTCGGAATACTGCTCGCACTTGGCCTGGAGTTCGGCCATGTCGACGTTGCCCTGGGCGTCGCAGGCCGTCACCACGACCTCCATCCCCACCATCTGGGCACTGGCCGGATTCGTGCCGTGGGCCGACGACGGAATCAGGCAGATCGTCCGGTGGCCCTGGCCGCGGGCCCGCTGCCAGGCCTGGATCACGAGCAGCCCGGCATACTCCCCCTGGCTGCCGGCGTTGGGCTGGAGGCTGATGCCGGCATAGCCGGTGGCCTCGCAAAGCCAGGCCCGCAGTTGCCGCTCGAGGACCGCATAGCCTTCGAGCTGGTCCGGGGGCGCGAACGGGTGCACTCCAGCAAACTCGGGCCAGGTGATCGGAATCATCTCGCTCGTGGCATTGAGCTTCATCGTACAGCTGCCGAGCGGAATCATGCTGCGGTCGAGCGCCAGATCCCGGTCGCTCAGCGAGCGGATGTAGCGGAGCATGGCCGTTTCGCTCTGGTGCGAGCTGAAGACGGGATGTCCGAGGAAGCCGCTGCTGCGACACAGCTCCGGCGGAAGCAGGGGCTCGACGCCCTGCTCGTAGTCGGCAAAGGCCGGCGCCTGCCGCCCCTCGCCAAACGCCTCCCAGAGCCTGACGATCTCGGCACGGGTGGTCGTCTCGTCGAGGGCGACGGAGAGCGTCTCCGCATCGAGCGACCGCAAGTTCATCCCCAGCTCGCGGGCCCGCTCGGCGATCGCCGCGGTGCGGCTCCCGGTCTCGACGCTGAGCGTGTCGAAGGCATGCCGGTTTTTGATCCGCAGCCCCATCTTCGCCAGGCCGTCGGCCAGGATCGCCGCATAGGTCGCCACCCGACGGGCGATCCGCAGGAGCCCCTCCGGTCCGTGATAGACGGCATACATTCCCGCCACGACCGCCGGCAGCACCTGCGCGGTGCAGATGTTGCTCGTCGCCTTCTCGCGGCGGATGTGCTGTTCGCGGGTCTGGAGCGCCAGCCGGTAGGCGGGCCGGCCGTGGGAGTCGATGCTGACGCCGACGAGCCGGCCTGGCATCGACCGCTTGAAGGCGTCGCGACAGGCGAAGAAGGCGGCATGCGGACCGCCGCAGCCCATCGGCATCCCGAACCGCTGGGTCGTGCCCACCACGATGTCGGCGGCCCATTCGCCGGGCGGCGTGAGGAGCGTGAGGGCGAGGATGTCGGCTGCGACCACGACCGCCGCCTGCTTCGCATGGACCTTCTCGGCGAGCCCCCGCCAATCCTCCACCGAGCCGTCCGTGGCCGGATACTGGACGAGCACGCCGAAGCAATCGCCGGCCGCGAGCATCTCGTTCAGATCGCCGATCCGGACCTCGATCCCCAGCGGCAGGGCCCGCGTCTGGAGCACCTCGAGCGTCTGCGGATGGCAGCGGTGGTCGGCCAAAAACACCTGGCTTGGGCTGGCCGAGGTGCGGCGGGCGAGCGTCATGGCCTCGGCCGCCGCGGTCGCCTCGTCGAGCAGCGAGGCATTGGCGATCGGCATCGCCGTGAGGTCGCAGATCATCGTCTGGAAGTTGACGAGCGCCTCCATCCGGCCCTGGCTGATCTCGGCCTGATAGGGCGTGTAGGCGGTGTACCAGGCGGGATTTTCGAGGATGTTTCGCAGGATCACGCCCGGCGTGAGGGTCCCGTGGTAGCCCTGGCCGATGAAGCTCCGCAGCAGCCTGTTCCTGCCGGCGATTTCCCGGAGTTCGGCCAGGGCCGCCGCCTCCGAGACCGCCGGGGGCATCTGGATCGGCCGCCTTCGGGCGATGCTCTCGGGCACGATCCCGTCGATCAGCGACTCGCACGAGTTCTCACCGATCGCGTCGAGCATCCTTTGCTCGTCGGCCGGCGTCGGGCCGATATGACGGCGGCGGAATTCGGCCGAGTTTTCAAGTTCGACGAGCGAGACCGCCGGCCCAACGACGGTTTTCGCCGAGGCAGCGGACCGGGTGGAGAGCACAGGAGACGTGGTGGGGGACGTGACCGTGGACATGACGGGGCTCCGGATGCGGCGGCGCGGATGTTCACCCGCGCCAGGAACCCTGTTGTCCTTGGACCTGAGAGATTCGCCGCGGACCGTGCCCGCGGGTTGCCCCTTCGGTGGATGCATGACCCGAGGGCCTGCATCGCTCTCCAACAGTGTGGGTCGTCAGTACTTTTGCCTGAGCGTTCGGCCTTCGGCGGTCTTGCGACTCTCTCCTGACACCCAAATAGTAGTTTCGCTGCAGCAAAGCGGCAACTCTTGCCCCTACTCGGCCGGCTGCCGCGGCTGGAGTTCGGCGAGGGCGTTGCAGGCGGCCCGCTGCTCGGCCTCCTTTTTGTTGCGTCCCCAGGCCGGCGTGTATCGACGCGGGCCGATCTGGGCCGAAACGTGAAAACTCTTGCTGTGGTCGGGGCCGGCCTCCTCGACCACCTCGTAGGTCGGCGTGACGCCGAAGTCGCGCTGGGCAAGTTGCTGCAGGAGCGACTTGTGGTTCGAGCCCGACTCGCCCGATGCGACCTTGATGATCTCCGGTTCGAGGAACCGGCCCACGAGCGTCCGCACGCAGTCGAGGCCGCCGTCGAGATACATCGCGGCCACGACCGACTCGAACAGGTCCGAAAGCACCGAGGTCGGCACGGGTGTCGTGACCGAAAGCCCCTTGCCCACGATCAGAAAGTCGATCAGCCCGAGCTGGTCGCTGATCCGTCCGCAGGTCTCGCGGCTGACCACGACCGACTTGATCCGGGTCAGGTCGCCCTCGAGCGATTCTGGAAACAGCCTGTAGAGCGTGTCGCAGACGATGAACCCGAGGATCGCATCGCCGAGAAACTCGAGCCGTTCGTTCGAGGCCAGCCGGCTCTGGGCGCCGGAGGCATGGGTCAGGGCCGCGAGCAACAGGGCAGGCTCGCGAAACTCATACTGCAGTCGGCGCTGGCACTCGGCCAGATCGATCGTGGCGTCAGTCCGCTCGGCCTGAGCCGGCCGCCGACGCGTCCGCGGCCTGGCACGGGGGCCGTCTTCCGAAGTCACGAGAAATCCATATCCATAATGGAGTTGTGGCGGGAGTTGCGCGGCAAGGAAGTCGCTTGAGAAGCCGAACCCGGGTTTCCTTGAAAAATACGCCTTTTTCAGGATCCCTGTCAAACCACGGCGGTCTCGCCAATCGCCACCGAACCAGGCCGCCGCGGCCTGCGTATTGCCGGTATCTGCCATCGTCATACGGCCCGGGCCACCGGTCCGTCGATGCCCATCCGGCCGACGATGCGTAGAATCCGCCCAGCCAACCGATCGTCCGGGAATTGAAAGGAAATCTGCATGTCGTTGCACAGCCACAATCGAGTCCATCTGATGAGAACGTTTCGCTTCCCGCTTGCTGGCATGGTCGCCCTCTCCGTCGGCTTCCTGCCGGCGTTTCTGGCCGCGATGCCCCAGGCCGGGCTTCGGGCCGACGAAACGGCCTCCACGGCCGAGGCGATGATGCATGCCACGGCGCTTTCCAAGGCCTTTCGCCATGCGGCTGAAAAGGCCACGCCGAGCGTCGTCGTCGTCCGCAGTGAGACCAAGGCCCGCAAGGCTCCCGAACGGGAAGGCGGCCGCCGCGGCGGTGGCGGCGAGAATCCATTCAAGGGCACGCCGTTCGAAGACTTCTTCCGCGACGGGATGCCCGAGGGCCTCGATTTCCACGGGCCTGGCGGTGGCGGAGGCGGCATGCCGCCGCGGTCGGGCGTGGGCTCGGGCGTGATCGTCGACGCGGCCGGCATCGTGCTCACCAACAACCATGTCGTCGAGGGCGCCGACGAGGTGACCGTCGAACTGCCCGACGGCCGCGAGTTCAAAGCGACGGAGATCAAGACCGACCCGGAGAGCGATCTCGCGGTCGTGCGGCTCGAAAATGCCCAGGATCTGCCCACCGCCAGGCTCGGCGACTCCGACAAGCTCGACATCGGCGACTGGGTGATCGCGATCGGCAACCCCTTCGAACTCGAGACGACGGTCAGCGCCGGCATCATCAGCGGCAAGGGCCGCGAGCTCGGCAGCATCCGGCGGGCCAAGTTTCTCCAGACCGATGCCGCCATCAATCCGGGCAACTCGGGCGGCCCGCTCGTGAACCTTTCCGGCGAGGTCGTGGGAATCAACACCGCGATCGCCTCCAACAGCGGCGGCTACCAGGGGATCGGGTTCGCGATTCCGATCAACCTCGCCAAGTGGGTCAGCGAGCAGCTGATCGCCAAGGGCTCCGTCGAACGCGGCTACCTCGGCGTCTCGATCGCTCCGCTCGACACCGACATGGCCGCCAAGCTCGGTGTCAAGGACCGCAAGGGCGCCGTCGTCACCGAGGTGATGCAGGGCACTCCGGCGGCCGACGCCGGCGTCCAGGAGCTCGACGTGATCACCAGTTTCGACGGCCAGAATGTCGATGGCCCCAGGTCGCTGCAGGAGGTGGTCGAGCGGTCGGGCATCGGCAAGCAGCACTCCCTGGGCGTGCTCCGCGATGGCAAGACGATGACGCTCAGCGTCTCGGTGAAGCCGCTGCCGAACGGCGTCGCGAAGCGGGGTGGCAAGGCCCCCCGGCAGCTTGCCGAGGCGGAGGAGACCTCCTACTCGGAGGAGTTCGGGATCGAGGTTCGCGACAAGGGCTCGGTGCCGAAGGATGCCTATCAGGGCTTCGAGGGTGTGCTCGTCGATCGGGTCGATCCAGAGGGGATCGCGGCCGAGGCGGGCATCGGCCCGGGCGTCCTGATCCGCAAAATCGGCCAGAAGCCGGTGACCACGGTCGCCGAGTTCGCAGCGGCCCTCGAGGAGGAGTCGGCCGACGAGGGGGTGCTGCTTCAGGTCCGCACGCCGCGGGGCAACTCGATCGTGCTCTTGAAAAAGAACCCGTAGCGCCGTCAGGCTGGGAATTCCTCCGGAGACCCAGCCATGGCCACACTCGGCGTCAACATCGACCACGTCGCCACCATCCGGCAGGCCCGCCGCACCGTCGAGCCCGACCCGGTCTGGGCGGCGGCGTTGGCCGAGCTCGGTGGGGCCGACGCGATCACGGTTCACCTCCGCGAGGATCGCCGCCACATCCAGGACCGCGATCTGGAGGTGCTCCGGCAGACCGTGCAGGTCAGGCTCAACCTCGAGGCCGCGATCGCGCCGGCGATGATCGAGATCGCCTGCCGGGTGAGGCCCGATCAGGTGACGCTCGTTCCCGAACGCCGCGAGGAAATCACAACCGAGGGCGGTCTCGACGTGGTCGCCCAGAAAACCGCCACTGCCGCGGCGGTGCGGCGGCTGCAGGAGGCTGGCATCGCCGTGTCGCTGTTCATCGATCCGGCCGCGCAACAGATCGACGCCGCCGTCGATCTCGGCGTGGAGGCGGTCGAGCTCCACACCGGCTGCTATGCCAACGCCACCAGCGACCGGGAGCGGCACGAGCAGCTCGTCGAACTCTCCCGCGCCGCGGCCATGGTCCGCCAGGCCAGGCTCGGGCTCAATGCCGGCCACGGTCTCACCTACCGGAACGTCGTGCCGGTGGCCCGGCTGGAGGGCATGGGCGAGCTCAACATCGGCCACTCGATCGTGGCCCGGGCGGTGCTCGTCGGCCTGACCCCGGCCGTCCGGGAAATGAAGGCGCTTCTGACGTAGATCGGGCCGCCCCGCCAACGAGGCCGTCGGCGGGGCGGCGGGCTATCAATAGAGGCTCTCTTTTGGTCTGATCTGGCTCTTGATTTGATCTGGGCCCGCCCGCGGACAAGGACATCTCATGGCAGCGGATCGCACGACGACCGACGACTCCGGCGTGGATGAGGCCGCTGCGCCGGGCTGGGTGCGGGAAATCCGCCAGGCGATGCGGGCCTCGCCGGTCGACCAGTTCAAGGTCAACCCCGTCCGCTATTGGGCCGACTTCCTGATGGCGCTCGTGCTCGCCTACACGGCGGCCACGGTCTACCTGCTCTCGCCGCTCGGCTCCTGGCCCCAGCTGCTCGCCTTCCCGCTGGCCGTCTTCTGGCTCTATCGGCTCGGGTCGCTGATCCACGAGGTCTGCCATCTCGGCCACCACGAGATGCGGGCCTTCAAGGTCAGCTGGAACCTGCTCGTCGGCACGATGACCCTGACGCCCTCGCCGTTCTTCACCCGGCATCACCGGGACCATCACAGTCAGAAGATGTATGGCACGCCCGAGGATCCCGAGTATGTCGCCAACGTGCTCGAGGGGGGCAACTGGCGGAGCGCCGCCAGCTATGCGGCCTACATGCTGATCTACCCGGTCGTCGTCTTCCTCAGGTTCCTACTCGCCCCCCTCTCCTTCCTCCATCCGCAGCTCCGGCAGCTCGTGCTCGAGCGGGCCAGTTCGCTGACGCTCAACCTCCGCTACCGTCGCCGGATCAACGACTTCGACCGCTGGGCGATCACGGCCACCGAACTGCTCTGCTTCGTGCGGGCCGCGTTCATCCCGCTGAGCGTCTATGCCGGCGTGGCCCCGCCGAGCCGGATCGGACTGCTCTACCTGCTCGGACTGACCACGTTCGTCATGAACCAGATGCGGCAGCTGGCCGACCACCACTTCACCGGCGACGGCACGCCGGTCGACGTCGAATCGCACATCCTCGATTCCTGCAACTACACCGGCAGCGACCCGCTCACCTGGCTCCTGTTCCCGTTCTCCATCAAGTATCACGCCCTCCACCACCTCTTCCCCTCCCTGCCCTATCACAACCTGCGGGCGGCACACGAGCACCTCGTGCAGTCGCTGCCAGCCGACTCCCCCTACCTCGGTCTCGACCAGCCAGGCTGGTGGGCCGTTGCCAGGCGGACCGTGTTCGGCTGACCGACGGCCGCCTGCCCTGCCAGGAATCCACGCCCGTGGTCCACGACGACCTGCTCCGCCGGGACGTTCGCCTGCTCGACGGCAAACTCGACTCCGTGATCCGCGAACTCGACGGCGCCGAAGCGGCGGGACTTGTCGCCGACATTCGCCGACTGGCCCGCGAGCGCCGCGACGGCCTGCTCGACGCGGAGCGTGCCCTCGCGGCCCGGATCGAGTCGCTCGACACCGCCCAGGCCCGGATCGTGACCCGGGCCCTGTCGGTGTTCTTCGATCTCGTCAACATCGCCGAGGACCGGCAGCGGGTCCGGGTGCTGCGGGAACGGGAGCGGCTCAAGCATCCGCAGCCGCCGGGCGAGTCGCTGCTCGCCGGAATCGGCGAACTGGCCGCTGCGGGCCTCTCCGCCGCCGAGGTCCAGCAGGCGATCGACCGGCTTTCGATCGAGCTTGTCTTCACCGCCCACCCCAGCGAGGCGAAGCGGGTCTCGATCCGCTCGAAGCTCCGTCGCATGCGGCAGTGCCTCCAGGCTCTCGATCGGGACGACCTCCTGCCGCGGGAGCGGGCCGCCCTCGAGGGCGGCCTGCGGACCGATCTGGCGATCCTCTGGGAGACGGAGTTTCTCAAGTCGACCAGGCCCACCGTGCTCGACGAGGTCGATCGCGGCCTGTCGATCATGCCGCGGCTCTGGGAGGCGGTGCCGCAGGTCCACGAGTCGCTCCGCCGCGGCCTGCAGGCGGCGTTTCCGGACCACACCTTCGAACTGCCCCCGTTCCTCACCTTCGGCTCCTGGATGGGGGGCGACCGCGACGGCAATCCGTTCGTGACGGCCGAGATCACAGAGCAGACCCTGCTGCGGCTGCGGGAGGCGGCGATCGACGCCCACCTCGGCTGGTGCGGGCGGCTCGACGACATGCTCACCACCTCGCTCCACGAGGCCCGGGGTGCCGCCCCGCTCGAGGCCGAGATAGAAAGGCTCCTCGACCGCTGGCCCGACCTCCAGGCCGTCCTCGACGACGTGCCGGAGGACGAGGTCTACCGCCGCTGGCTGCGGATGATCCACTTTCGGCTCGAATGCTCCTCCCTCGCGAGCCTCGAACAGCCTGCTGCCGCCGGCGGATATGCCTCGGCCCGCGAGTTCGAGGCCGATGTCGCCCGGCTCGTCGCCTGTCTGGCGAGCGACCACGGGCTCTCCGAAGACTCGCCCGCCCGCCACTGGCTCGACATCGTGCGGACGTTCGGCCTCCACATGACGCGGCTCGACGTCCGGCAGGACGCCCGCGGCTATCAGGAGATCATGGCAGCCGTCCTCGGCGCGGCGGGCATCGCCGGGGCCGAAACGATGCGGTCGGACGACGTCGCGGCCCGGGTGCGGATCCTCGTCGATTCGATGGGCCGCGTCGGCCCGATCGACGAGTCTCCGCTCGATCCACTGGCCCGCGACACGCTGCGGCTCTTCGAATTGCTCCATCGGGCCGTCGTCTCCCTCGGCCCCGAGTGTCTCGGAGGCGCGATCGTCAGTCTGACCCGCTCACCGGCCGACGTGCTCTGCGTGCTCTGGCTCTGGCGCTGGGCCCAGGCTTCGGCCAGCGCCCGGGGCGAACCAGTGGCGGAGCACGAGATCGCGATCGTGCCGCTGTTCGAGAAGATCAACGACCTCCAGCATGCCCACGAGACGCTCGCCGCGATCCTCGACACCCCTGCCTACGCGGCCCATCTCGCCCGCCGCGGCAACCGCCAGATCGTGATGGTCGGCTACTCCGACAGCACCAAGGACGGCGGCTATCTGGCGGCCTGCTGGGGTCTGCAGTCGGCCCAGAGCAGGCTTCATGCGGCGGCCGCCGCCCGCGGCGTGAGCCTGACCTTCTTCCACGGCCGGGGCGGCTCGCTCGGCCGAGGCGGCGGCCCCGCGGCCCGCGGCATCCTCTCGCTCCCCTCGGAAGCCCTCGACGGCAGCCTCCGGCTGACCGAGCAGGGGGAGGTGCTGGCCGAGCGGTACGACGACACCGAGATCGCCTGCCGGCACCTCGAGCAGGTCTCCTGGGCCACGCTGGTGGCGGCCGGCGGCCGCCGGTCGGAGCCGAAGCCCGAGTGGACGTCGCTGCTCGAGCGGATGGCCTCGCGGTCGTATGCCGCCTACCGCGAACTCGTGGACGAGCCAGGATTCATCGGCTATTTCTCCCAGACGACGCCGATCGAGGACATCGAGACGCTGCCGATCGCCTCGCGGCCGTCGCGCCGGCGTGGCGAGCGGACCCTCGACGACCTGCGTGCCATTCCCTGGGTCTTCGCCTGGACCCAGAGCCGCTGCATGATCCCCGCCTGGTACGGCCTCGGCACGGCCCTCGTCGATGTGAAGTATGACGACCGTCACGCCTGGCAGACGGTCTGCGACATGTACCGGCAATGGCCCTTCTTCCAGGCCACGATCGACAACGCCACGCTGGCCCTCGCCAAGGCCGACATGTACATTGCCCAGCGGTATTCCGAACTCACGACCGACGGCGACGTCCGCCGGCGGATCTGGCAGCGGATCGCATCGGAACGGGACCGCACCAGGCAGGCGATCCTCGACATCGTCGGTGGCGGCGAACTGCTGGCAAACACCCCCTGGTTCCAGCGGTCGATCGAGGCCCGCAACCCCTCGATCGATCCCCTCAACCTGATCCAGATCGAATTCATGCGGCGGCCGGCGGCGGCCGGCGAACCCGACGAGGCGACCCGCGACCTGCTCCGACTCTGCGTGCAGGGCATCGCCTCTGGAATGCGAACCACCGGATAATCCCCCGAGGAAAGCCCCGATGAGCACCACCCCCGACCTCACCATCAAGACCCTCGGACCCTGCCGGATCGAATCGCCGCTGATGCCGTTTCTGCTCTCCCGCCGCACAAGCGTGCACTACGTCGAGGAGAACGACCGAGTCCTGTTTCACGACACCGCACACCTCGTCGCGGCCAGCGGCTGCAGCATCGACGCCCTGCCAGGCTTCGAGCCGGCCGGGCCGCGGCAGAAGATCTTCTTCGACGCCTCGAAGATGCGGGTCGGGATCGTCACCTGCGGCGGCCTCTGCCCAGGCATCAACGACGTCATCCGCGGGATCGTGATGGAGCTCTCGCACCACTACGGCGTCGATCGGATCTACGGCTTTCGCAACGGTTATCAGGGCTTCATCGCCCGCTACGGCCACGATGTCGTCGACCTCACCACCGATCTGGTCAGCGCGATCAGCGAGGATGGCGGCACGATCCTCGGCACCTCGCGGGGCAATCAGGATGCCGACGAGATGGTCGACTGCCTGGAGCGGATGAACGTCAACGCCCTGTTCGTGATCGGCGGCGACGGCACGCTCCGCGGAGCGATGAAGCTGGCCGAGGTGGTGGCCGCCCGCGGTCAGAAGATCGCGGTGGTCGGCATCCCGAAGACGATCGACAACGACATCCCCTACATCGACCAGAGCTTCGGCTTCCAGACCGCCTTCGGCGAGGCGGGGAAGTCGATCCGTTCGGCCCACGTCGAGGCCAAGGCAGCGCCCAACGGCGTCGGGCTCGTGAAGCTGATGGGCCGCCACTCGGGCTTCATCGCCTGCTACGCGGCGCTCGCCGAATCGGATGCCAACTACGTCCTCATCCCCGAGGTGCCCTTCACGCTCGACGGTCCGGACGGCCTGCTGGCCCACCTCGTCGAGCGGGTCAAACGCAAGGGGCATGCTGTGATCGTCGCCGCGGAGGGGGCGGGACAGGATCTGATCCCCGACAACGAGGTCGGCGTCGATGCCTCCGGCAACCGCAAACTCGCCGACATCGGGCTCTATCTCAGGCAGCGGATCATCGACCACTTCGCGGCCGCCAACGTCGAGTTGAACATGAAGTACATCGATCCCAGCTACGCGATCCGGAGCGTGGCCTCGAACCCCTACGACGCCGTCTACTGCCTGCGGCTCGCCCAGAACGCAGTTCATGCTGCGATGGCCGGCCGCACCGAGATGGTCGTCGGCCGCTGGCACGGCCGCTACGTCCACATCCCGATGGCCATGGCCGTCAGCCACCGCAATCAGGTCGCTCCGGACGGCGACCTCTGGCTCTCGGTCCGCGAGGCCACCGGACAGCCGCCGCTGATATGAGCGCAGGAAATCCACAGCGACCTGATCGACTCGGTCGAACATTCGGCGAGGTCACCCCACCCCGGAGATCGATCAGGGTGTCAGGTCAAAATCACGGGCCTGCAGACCGGGTTTGATCTCGCAAGTCAGCCCCGAGGTGTTGGGGTTGAGATACCGATCCGGAAAACCGGCGATTGGCCTACCGATCCCTGGAATGCCGGCCGGGACAGGGAGCGCGGGTGCTGCTCCCGGGGGAGTAGGGATGTTGTCCGTTGACGCGTGCGGGGCAAAGACCTGAACCGTCACTCTCGCACCGCCCACAGGGGCCTTTTCGATTCGGTAGCCGCCGTCGGTGATCTCGGCGAAGAAGACCGGCTTGCCAACCCCGTCGCACAGAAACGTGACACGGCCAGCGGCGACTGGCTTGCCATCAAATCGAACGGCTCCCGTGACGACACCCGTCGGTGTCGTCCAGGAGCAGCCCATCGGGGCCAGCGAGGCGACAAGTGCGGCGAAGACGTATCCGGCAAGCGGCCCATGCGGGCGGGAAGCCTGGGGCATCACGGCATCCCCGTCCCTTCACCACCGTTTGGCGTGCACATTCCCCACCATGCGTCGCCATCGATGGCGGCATTGATGAACTGGGAACTTCCGTCGGCCATGCTCACCTGGATGCCACCGGGGTGAAAACTCTGCGGCAGATACCAGATGCAGTCACTGGCACTCGGGTTGTTCTGTGGCTTCGAAGCCGCTCCTCCCTGCCCGTAACCGACCCACTGGCCGTAGGCGTAGGCGCCGCTCCGGGGACCATAGTGCAACATCGCCATGTAGCACTGGGTCCAGGGGCCGTGGGCCCAGAGCGTGACGGGCTGCCCCTCCCTGCATTGCCTGTAGCGTTCGGCAAACGTGATCGTCTTGCTGAGCCCGTCGGTGATCAGACGGAAAGAACTGTCCGATCTCATGTTTTTTTCACCCACGTCACCCGCATCGGGATTGCCGAAAACCTGGTAATTTCCGGCGTAATTCGTCGTGGCCCACTCCGGTGGATTCGTGTTTGGGAACGCCCATTTGGGTCCGCTGCCGTCCGAAGGGCAGGGAAACGATTCGATGAGATTGTTTTTTACGCTCCAATACCCGGTGTTCCAGTCGCTCGCCCCCTTGTCATACAACGCTGACTCTTCCAGGTACGGAAGCAAAGAGAAGTGCAGGGACGCTCCGCTGATGTCACCGCCGCTGGAATAATTGAACGTTCGACTGTAATTCCAGAACGGCGGAATCTTCTTCTTCGCGTCGTGAAACAGTTGAACGGCCAATCCAATCTGCTTGAGATTGTTCGAGCACTTCGACCGCCGCGACGACTCTCTGGCAGCCTGCACCGCCGGCAGGAGCAATCCGATCAGAAGACCGATGATTGCGATCACGACGAGCAGTTCGACGAGTGTGAAGCCCGCCATCCCCTCCCGCGACCGTCGCTCTCGTACACAAGACAGACGACTCATGACATAAGTGTCGACATCTGATCTCCTGCGGTCAAGCGATTTGACCTTGACAACGCCGTTTTTCAGACACCTTCAGATGCGCTAGCGCAGTCGCGTGAGGCATCGCCGGAATCCGAACTCGCGCCTACTGCAATTGCATCTGCGCATCCATCATTATTCAGTGAATCATTGACGTCATCCGCTGCCGTCATGATATTCATGTGTGTTCGTGGGTCGCCTCGGCCTCTGCCCCGTCCCCCCGGCTCGTCTCCACCTCTCTTCACGCAGAAGGATGAATTCGTTGAAAGCTACTTTGGGATTCGCATTTGCAAGCCTTGTGTGCTCGGCTGTTCTCGGCGCGGCTCTGGCCCATGCCGATGTCTCGTGGAATGGATCGACAAGCCACGATTGGTCGATTCCGACCAACTGGAACGGCGGGTCGCCGTCTGACGCCAACGCAGGCAACACGATCCTCAATCCCGGCACACCTCACGCCGCTCCCGTCGTCAGCACGATGGGCAACAAGACGACCGGACAGGTCTATGTCGGCCCGGGTGGCGGGCTCAACGTTTCTTCCGGCGGCCAGTTGACGACGACCGACCTCGTCACCGGGGCGCATGGCAACAGTGGAGGCGTGATCGTGACCGGCGGACTGCTCACGATGACCGGCTACCTGAATCTCGGGGCCGGCGGCAAGGATGGCAAGATCGACATTTCCGGCGGCGTCGTGCAGTCTGCCGCCTTGTCGATCAATGCTACGGGTGGCGCGGCGATGAACATCTCCGATCAGGGGACGTTCATCACGGCCGGCAGCCAGCTCGACAACGTGAAGTATTGGATCGCGAACAGCATCATCAAGGCGAACAACGGCGCCCCTGGCTGGTCGATCGACGTCGACACCACCACCGACCCGGGCAAGGTGATCCTGAAGGCAATGCCGCCCAAAACGGCGACTGGAGCTTCGCGATGAGAAATCGCATGGCGACGGGCTGGGGAAGTGACGGCTGTTTCGAGGGTGAGTGCGAATGCGCTAGCGCATTTCTGCTCGCCTGAAATTCGCGTCGAAAAATTTTGTTCACGTCATGCAATTGCATCATTGACGGCGATGCTTTCCGTCGCGATAGTCTTCTTAGTGACTCGGGGGGTGACGCCTCCGAATCGTTTTTTTCGACCAGTGTTTTCTCATCACTTTTCTGATCAAGAAGCAAAACTCGACAGGGGGATGATTCGATGAAACCGACCGGCGGATTCGTGATCGCGTGTGTTGTCTGCCTGACGCTGTTGGGCATGTCGGCGGTGCAGGCGGGCACCGTCTACTGGGCCGGCACCGTGAGCACCGACTGGACGGACTCGTCCAACTGGTCCGGGAGCGTGCCGCCGTCCACAGGTGACACCGTCATCCTCAACCCGGGATCTCCTTACACGCCTGTCGTCAGCACATCCGGAAACCCGACGCTCGGCACGACTATTGTGTCCATTGGCGGCGGGCTGAATGTGTTCGCCGGCGGTCCGCTATCGTTGACCAATCTCTACACCGGGTACTGGGGTAATAGTGGTGGGACGATCGTCACCGGTGGATTGCTCACGATGAGCGGCTATCTGAACCTCGGCACCAACGGCTACGACGGCAAGGTCGACATCTCGGGCGGCATCGTGCAGTCTGCCGCGCTGTCGATCAATTCCTCGGGCGGCGCCGGCATGAACATCTCCGGCAACGGCAAATACATCACGGACATCAGCCAACTCGGCAGCGTGAACTACTGGGTGAACAACAGCACCATCAAGGCGAACAACGGCGCCGACGGCTGGTCGATCAAGATCGACACGACAACCGATCCCAACAAGGTGATGCTCACGGCCGTACCCGAGCCGGCCACGATCGCGCTGGCTGCCATCGGCGCGGCGGCAGTTGCCCTGCGGCGACTGCGGAAGCGGTAGACTCTCGCGGTGCCCATCCGCTGCCTTACCGCTTTCTCCCGGATGGCGATCGTGACGATCGCCATGCTCTTCGGCGGCGGCCCGCTTGCAGCAGACGACGTGCTGCCGCTGTGGTTGAAGACGGTCGCTGCGGCGTCGCTGCACAAGCAGGGTTGCGATCGGCCCGAAGCGCCACCGGCAGGGTTTCTCGGCAATCCGCACTACCAGTGCGAGACGATCGGGCTGGGCGGCACCGTCGTCCGGGTCGGGCCGCACGGCTTCACTGCACCCGCCGCGCCGGCGGTCGATCGCACCGGCCATCTGGAAAGCCGGCCCTATCTCAGCCAGCAGCACTGGTGGGACGAGGAAGCCCATCGCCACCAGCCGTTCGAGGTGATCGGCGGCTATGGCGACGACGTGGCGCCGGGCGAGATCCGCTCGTTTCGTCATGCCCTCGACATCGCCACGGGCTTTCTCGAGATCGACCTCGAGGTCGCGGTCGCCGGCCACTCATGGCGGAGCCGCCGGGAGATGTTCGTCACGCCCGAGGGTGTCTGGGTGGTCCGCGTCACCGACGCCGCCCCGGCAACGGCGCCCTTCCGGCTGCGGATCGACCCGAATCGGAGCGTGCGCATCTATTTGAATGGCGGCGTCTATGCCGGCGAGCATGCGCCCTGGTCTGCAACTGCAGCCGCAGCGACCGACGCGCTCGTCGTGACCGCCGCCCGGCCGCGGTCGTGCACCGCGGCGCTCGCCGTCGCGATCGATGCGGCGGCTCCCCTCGTCGCTGCGCAGCCGCGCGTCTGCGGAACGGCGCAGCCCGGCGGAGCGATCACGCTCTATATCGTCCCCGCGTCGTCGTATGCCGGAAAAGACCCCGCGGCCGCGGCACGGGCCAAGGCCGAGGCGGCGCGGAGCCGCGGGTTCGACGCCCTGCGGGCCGAGACGGCAGCCTGGTGGCAGACTTTTTTTTCGCAGTCGGCAGTCGCCCTGCCCGATCCCGAACTCGCCACCTGGTATGCCCGGTCGATCTGGTATCTCGGCGTGTTCTTCGGCAACACGGATGTTCCGCCGGGATGCAACGGCACGAGCCTCGAGAGCTTCGCCGGCGCGGTCTGCCCCGAATACGACCTCGTGCTCGACCAGATGGCCCTGCTCGCCTCCAACCATTTCGCCGAGGCCCGCCGCGTCGTCGACTGGGCGGGGCGGACGCTGCCGCAGGCGTGGGCCGCACGCGAAGGACTCAAACTGCACGATGTGTCGGTGCGCTACCCCCGCGGCGCGAAGTATGGCCCGCTCCTGGGCTACGACGGCACCGCGCTCGTGCCCCCGACGACGGGCGAGGGGGTTTGGGCCTACGAGGATTTCTCGGGCACGAACCTGGCGCTCGTCGCGCTCGACTACGTCGACTTTGCTGCGGATGAAGGCCGCCTCGAGATCGCGCGGCGGCTGCTCAAGGAAACGACGCAGATCATGGCCCAGGAACTCGTGCCGCGGCCCGACGTGGGCGGCCACCTGCACCAGTGGATGCCGTCGACGGTGCAGCAGGCCGCCGCGGCCTACGGCCTCCGCGAATCGGTGCGCCGCGGCGTGGCCGAAGAGGGCTGGGACGCCCTCGCGCGGAACATTTACCTGCCGACGGCGAACCTCGACGACGCCCGCGTGCTGGTGCCCGGGCCGGGCGCCGCTGCCGAACGCGGCCGTGGCGACGTGACCTGGCTCGTGCCGCTCTGGTGGTATGGCATCATCGGAGCCGACGACCCGCTCGTGAAATCGACCTACGCCATGGTGCGGGAATCGAAGACCGGCGACTACGTCTTCAACAACGGCTGGATGGGCGTGGTCGCGGCGAAGCTCCGCGACGGCGCGGAGGCCCACCGCTGGGCGCGGGCGCTGCTCCGGCCCGGGATCACCCTGTTCGACGACTGCTGCTTCGGCGAGATCATCAACGATCGGGAAGATTTCAAGAAAACGCCCGAAGTGGCCGCGCATGCGGCGCTCGTGTGCAACGTGACCCAGATGCTCCTCGATCCGGATGGCGACCGCGAACTCACGGTGTTTCCAGCCCTCCCGCCCGCCTGGCAGCGGGAGCGGGTCGCCTTCGCGCACCTCGCCGCCCGCGGCGGCATCCTCGTGAGCGGTGAATGTTCGCCGGCCGCGCTGACCGTCACGCTCGAGAACCGCGCGGCCGACGAACGCACCCGCACGCTGCGGGTGCGGCTCCCCGCCGGCACGACCGCGCTGCGTCTGCCGGAAGCCCGCGTCGAAGATGGCTGGGCGGTCATTCCCGACATCCGGCTCGCACCGCGCGAGGTTCGCCGCTTCGAGTTGCTGCGGTAAGAATAGCGCTCGT